>Ga0316187_10001995_pt1 | contig 17842 bp, 12 predicted proteins | sample CroRivburrow1_MG_FD_204927 | JGI IMG/M metagenome (GOLD analysis project Ga0316187, IMG submission 204927) | Coastal sediment microbial communities from Maine, United States - Cross River worm burrow 1 | ecosystem: Environmental > Aquatic > Marine > Coastal > Sediment | place: USA: Maine...
CCTCGACAACGTCTCCCATCGCGAGATACCCCAGGATATCCGGCGAAGCATTGGTCAACAGGATCCTGAATCCACCCCGCTCCGCGAGCTGCTTCATCTTGATGAAACTGCTCACCGTGGATGTATCGATGTCACTGACATTGCGGAAATCCAGGATGAGGTAGGCGAGCGGGAGACTGTCCTCACGTGCGAGTCGTTCCTTGATCCGGTCCAGCACCTTGTGGGCTGTACCGAAGAAGATGAAACCATCCAGTTCGAGCAGGTAAATCTGATCACCGCATCGGTTCAGGAAATCCGTCGAATCCGAATCACGTTCGACGTTGCTGTGATAATCGCCCCCCGACAGCGCGTGCTTGATAACGCTCACCCGGCTGTAATTGACCACGAAAATCATCCCCCCGGAAACGATACCAACGACAATCCCCGCCAGATAACCGACTGAAGCGCACACCACAAGGCAAAGAATGACGACCCCGTAGTCGGCGCGGGGCAGCCTGGACCAGCCGTCATAAACCCACTCGACAATCAGCATCAGCCCGAAAAAAAGTATGAATCCTCCGAGCAGCGTCTTCGGCAGGTAGGACAGCAGGGAGATGCCGAACAAAAGCGCCAGCAGGCACACGGCGGCCGTGATGACCCCCGTGAGACGAAATGGTGCGCCCATCTCCCGCGCCAGCAGGGAATCCTCAACCGAGTGCGAACCGGTTACTCCACCACCCAGCGCCGCAAGGACATTGGCAACGCCGGCGCTGGTGAGTTCATGATTGATATCCATATCCTTTTTGGCCGCAACCTCGACACCGGTCCCGCTCAACAACAATCCGAGCAGACAGAGCAGAATAAGACTGCCCACACTCCCGGCCTGGCCGGCGACCAGGCTCCAGTCGAGCCGATCAAGTGCGGAGAAGCTCACAGGCACCCACGGAGACTGGTCCGGAAACGGGCCCAGCAGCCACCCGGCGGCTTCCAGGTCGTCCATCGACAGGCCGAGCGAACGTGTTGAAAGGTAGAACAGGCATAGCGCGGTGGCAAACAAACCGGGCAACACGAGGTAGTGACTGGAAACACGTGTAGCGACCACCAGCACTACAGCGAACAGCGTGCCCGGCACCCACAGGACCAGATTCTCACGCAGAGTCAGCAGGGGCAGACTATCGAATTCGATATCCTGGTCGACCATCACCTCGAATGCCCCGACGGTGATCAGCCAGCCCATTGTAACAATGACCCCGCCCACGACCGGGTAGGGGACGTAGCGAACCAGATTGCCAAGCCTGAAGCGCCCCAGTGCAAGAAACACCAGCCCGGAGAGCATTGTCGACAGCACCACGACCACCATGACTGTGGTGAAAACCACTTCCAGCTCAGTCGACGGCAGCAAAGCAGCTGAGATCGTCGACGCCACCAGGCTGAGTATGATGGCCGCGGCTTCATCCGACCCGGCGATCAGGCCGCGGTACGAACTCATCAGTGCCATGACGAGCGCCAGCACCATCGAGCCGAACAGGAAGTAGCCCGTACCCCGGGCCACATATGATTCGAGTGCACCGTTGAACACCAGTGCCGCGATCGTGACCGACCACAACACCATCGTCGCCCCGATAATCAGGCCTGAAAAAAGCGCGGGCAGCACATTAGATGGCTGCAGCTCCAGTCTCAGATCCGATAGCACCGTGCTTGCCATGGATGGACGGTAGACCGCCGGGATATTTGGCGCTGCGGAACCGTTCACCTTTGTTGTTCTCCGTCTGTTGTTCTATCTATACACGACTATAAAAACACTGTCGCGGCACGGCAAAGGTGTCGCTACCGATCGGCTTTGGCGGGAGGCTCCACTCCCCTTGGTTCCCGTCAGATCAAATTGTCCCTGGACAGCTCACTGACAATGGTTTTGGCCAGTTCTTTGACCAGGGAATTGGTCTCCCTGGGGTTGAACGTTTCCGTTTTTCCGGACCAGACGAGCTTTTCACCGTCCACGCGGTAAAGGTTCGTTTCGAGGTGCACGATGGTATCTTCGACGATATAGCCCGGAGTGTAGATCGGTGCGAACCGTCCGTAGTAACCGTAGAACGAGCCGTAGTAAGGGTCACCCACGTAATCGTACCGCGGTGGGACGTAGCGATCCTCCTTCTTTGTCCTGACCTGGCGCATGACCAGAACGGCATCGATCCCGGTGCCGGCGATGGCGGATTTTATCGCTTCGGTGCTGAGGTCCTTCTGGTCCGGCAACAGCTCGAAACTCGCCGTCGACTCGATACCCCGCTTGTCGAGCTCCCCGATGAAGCCAGACTCGAACACGCGCCGCTGTGTGTCGCTATGGTTCATGCTCAACACCAGAATATTGGTGAATGCAGTCTTCTGACCGGGGTCAGTCCACTGCTCGATGACCGTGGTGCTGCTGCACGCGGCAATCAGGAACATCAATCCCACCGTCAGTGTCGATCTCGTTATTTTGGTCATCTCTTTCTCCCTCAGGCAGCAGCAGCCGCTGATTTTTGTCAAAAAGTAAAGGAACCGGCGCGGCATTTTCACCATTCCACTTTTCGCCGACTCTTTCTCGCTTCCTCGGAATCCATTGCAGGTCCGGTCCGGGTCTCCAGCAAAGAACCCCAGTTGGTCCTCTCCGCCATCTGCTCCCGGGTTTCTGCCGGAATGATTTCATCGCCGATACGCACCTGCCAGCCGCCACCCAGCGCCTTGTACAGGGAGATGACGCTTTCCACGGCCGAGCCACGCGACGTGACTTCCCGCTCCTGCTCGCGGAACAGGGCTTCCTGGGTATTCAGTACCCGGGTGTAGTCGGCAGCGCCCTCCTGGTACTGCAGCAAAGCGATATCGACCGCCCTCTGCGATGCTGCCACGCTGTTTTTCAGGTGGCCCAACTGCTCCCGGGTGCTGATATATCCGGTGATCGCATCTTCCGCCTCCCTTACCGCTTCCAGTACGACGTTCTGGTAGTTCACCAGGGTTTGCTGGAAGCGGGCGTCCTGCACCCTCACCGCATTTTTGATCCTGCCATAGTTCAGGATATTCCAGCTGAACCCGGGTCCGCCGTTGAAGAAAACAGCGTCGCTGCTGAATATACCGCTGTCATCGGCTGCGTTGTTGGACGTGGATTCCAGCCCGATGCTGCCGAACAGGTAGAAGCTGGGATACAGATCGGACCGGGCAACGCCAATCAGCGCACTCTGGGCCGCCGCGTTCAGCTCGGCCTGGCGTATATCCGGTCTCCGCCTGAGCAGCTCCGCCGGGATACCCACGGTGACAGAATCGGGCACAATCGGAATCGGCCCGCTGCCACCGATAATGGCGTCGACATGATTCGGCGTGATACCAAGCAGCACGGCAATGGCGTTCCGCAGCCGCCTGATATTGAACTGGATCTCGGGAATGGTCGCAAGCGTCGAATAGAGTAGTGTCTGCGCCTGCTTCGTATCCAGCTCGGTGGTGGACCCGAACCTGAACCTCGCCTCCGCGATCTTCACGCTCTGCTCCTGGATGTCGACATTCTCCCGCGAGATCACAAGGCGTTCCTCGAAAGTGCGCATGGCGGAATAGTTACGCGCCACTTCCGCTGTCAGGGTAACCAGGGCGTCATCGTAGCTGGCCACGGAGGAAAGATAACTGGCGTCCGCCGATTCCACCCCGCGGCGGAACCTGCCCCAGATATCGAGTTCCCAGTTGGCGTCGAACGAAAGGCTTGAATTGGTAAAGTCGAGATCTCCGGCACTGTCCGAGTTTTTATTCTTCTTGATCCAGGCTACGCTGCCATTGGCCTGCTGCACTTGTGGAAAATTCCGTCCGTAAGCGATGCCGAGCTGCGCCCGCGCCTCGAGGATGCGCAGACCCGCAACCTGCAGGGTCAGGTTCTGTGTAGAGGCCTGCGACACCAGGTTGTTCAGTATCGGGTCCTCAAACACCAGCCACCAGGTCTTGTCCTCCGCGGAGTCCGTATTCACCGTGGGATCCGTCGAGTCCATCCATTCGCCTGAAAGGGCCGGCTCGGGCTTTGTGAAATCGGGGCCAACGGTGGTACAGGCGGTGAGTAATACCGATGCAAATATGGCTACGCGCTGAATCAACTGTTTTCCTTTTCTTGTTCGTAAAGCATCAGACATTGGGATTCTCCTGTATCGAGTCGATCATTCTGGCATTGCGCCGGCTTTCGTCGCCTGACCCAATTCGGGTGTTCCCTTTACTTTCTCCCGCACAGTCTGCACCACCGCGTAAAGCACCGGCACCATGATGGTGGCCAGCACCGCCGCCGCGATCATACCGCCAAACACCATGGTACCCAGCGACCGGCGGCTCGCGGCGCCGGCGCCGGCGGCGATGACCAGCGGGATCACGCCGAGGATGAAGGAAAACGCAGTCATCAGCACCGCCCTGAAGCGCAGCCGGGCCGCGGTCAGGGCCGCGTCGTAGATTGACATGCCCTCGTCCTCCCGCTGGGTCTTGGCAAATTCCACGATCAGGATGGCGTTCTTGCTGGCCAGACCAATCAGCAGCACCAGGCCCACCTGGGCATAGATGTCGAGACTGAGCCCCATGATGAGCTGCGCCAGGATGCCGCCGAACGCTGCGATGGGCACCGCCAGCATGACGGATATGGGAACAGACCAGCTCTCGTACTGGGCGACCAGGAACAGGTACACGAAGATCAGCGCCAGCACGAATATCGCCACCGTCGCGGCGCCCGCCTGGATCTCCTGCAGGGCCGTCCCCGTCCACTCGTAGACGAAACCTGCAGGCAGGGTGTCATCGGCTACCTGCTGCATGGCGGCGATGGCCTGCCCGGAACTCTTGCCCGCGGGGGGGCCGCCGTTGATGGTCACCGAGCGGAGGATGTTGTAACGCTCCACCGTTTCGGGACCGATTATCGATTCGGTATCGACCAGGGTGCGCAGCGGGATCATATTGCCGTCGCTGTTGCGCACGTACAGATCACCGATGTCTTCTTCGGCGCTGCGGAACTCCTGCTCGGCCTGCATGATGACCGGGTAGATCCTGCCGAATTTGTTGAAGTCGTTGACGTACAGGGATCCGAGCTGGGCCTGCAGCGTATTGAACACCTGGTCCAGCGGAGTGTGCAGCGTCTTCGCCTTGTCCCGGTTCACGTCCAGGAAGATCTGCGGCATGCTGGCGCGGTAGCTGCTGAATACACCCTCCATGTTCTCGTTCTGGTTGGCGCTGATCACCAGGTTCCGCATGGCGCTCACCAGCGCCTGGGCGGTGCCGCCGGTGGTGTCCTGCAGCACGAATTCGAAACCGCCAGTCGTCCCCAGTCCGGGGATGGGAGGAAGCCGGAAGGGAAAGACGTTCGCCCCCTGGACCGCGGAAAACGCCCCGAACAACTGATCCACGATCACACCCTCGTGGAGATCCGGGGATTCCCTCTGGTCCCATGGGTCCAGCACGGCAATCACCAGGGCACTGTTGGAACTCACCGCACCCTTCAGGATGCTGTACCCGGGGACCGACATGAAATCGGCGACGCCGGGCTGGTTCGCAAGTATGGTTTCGACCTCCCGGACCACATCGAGGGTACGCTCCAGCGATGCCGCCTCGGGGAGCTGGACGTCGATCATGAACGCGCCTTTGTCCTCGGTGGGCAGGAAACCGGTCGGCGTCTGGCTGAAAAGCCAGCCGGTGGCACCCAGGAAGACAACAAACAGGAGCGTGGTAAGGACCAGCTTGCGCGCCATGCCCCCGACCCACTTCAGGTAGCCTCCCCGGGTGGTATCCAGTACGCGGTTGAACCATCGGAACACGATGAACGACGGCTCCGCCTGGCTGGCAGGCTTGAGCAGCGTCGCGCACAGGGCCGGGCTAAGGGTCAGTGCGTTGATGGACGAGATACCCACCGCAAAGGATATGGTGATTGCGAACTGGCTGTAGAGCTCACCTGTGATGCCCGGCATGAAGCCCACCGGCACGAAAACCGCCAGCAGCACCAGCGTGGTCGCTACGATAGGGCCGGTGACCTCGAGCATCGCGGTCCGCGTCGCTTCTTTCACACCCATGCCGTCGCTCATGTGCCGCTGCACGTTCTCGATGACCACGATAGCGTCGTCCACCACGATGCCGATCGCGAGGATGAGCCCGAACAGGCTGATGGTGTTGATCGACATATCCATCACCAGCATCGCGGCGAAGGTGCCGACCAGCGACACCGGTATGGCGATGCTGGGGATCAGCGTTGCACGCCAGTCCTGCAGGAACAGGAAGGTGACCAGGATGACCAGCAACAGCGCGATAAAAAGGGTCTCGACCACTTCCGCGATCGAGACCTCGACAAACAGCGTCGTATCATAGAGCACGGCCCAATCGAGATCTTCCGGGAAGCGCTCGGCCATCACGGCCATCTGCTCCTTGACCCGCTGCGCCACGTCCAGCGCGTTGGCCTCGGGCAGCTGGTAGACCGCCATGACCACGCTCGGCTTGCCGTTCAGCTGCCCGAAAGCGTCGTAGCTCTTGGCGCCGAGTTCCAGCCTCGCAACATCCTTCAGGCGCAGTATGGATCCGTCCGATCCGGTGCGCAGGATGATGTTCTCGAACTCGGCCGGGTCCGCCAACCGGCCCTTGGTCTGTATGGTGTACTGGAACTGCTGCCCGGCGGCCGCCGGACTCTGACCGATCTTGCCGGCGGCAACCTGCACGTTCTGCTCGCGGATGGCACTGTACACATCGGAGGTGGTGATGCCCCTCGCCGCCATGCGGTCCGGCTGCAGCCACACGCGCATGCTGTAATCCTGGCCGCCGAGAATCTCGACGTCGCTGACGCCGGGAATCCGGACCAGGGCGTCGCGGACGTTGATACTGGCGTAGTTGCTGAGAAAGATACCGTCGTAGGTTTCATCGGGGGAATACAGATTGACCACGAGCAGCATGCTGGTGGACTGCTTCTTTACGTTGACGCCCTGCCGTTTTACTTCCTCAGGCAGCTTCGGGGTCGCCTGGGTCACCCGGTTCTGCACATTGACCTGAGCGATGTCGCCGTCCACACCCACCTCGAAGGTGACGTTGAGCACGTACGAGCCGTCGTTGGCGCTCTTGGACGACATGTAGACCATGCCCTCGACACCGTTGACCTGAGACTCGAGCGGCTGCGCCACCGTCTCTTCCACCACCTGCGCGTTGGCACCGGGGTAGACTGCGGATACCCTCACCACCGGCGGCGTGATCTGAGGAAACTCGCCGATCGGCAGCGCCTGCATGCAGATCAGACCGGACAGCGTGATAACGATCGATATGACAAACGCGAACTTTGGACGATCGATGAAAAACGCGCTGAACACTACCGGTGGCCTCGGATACGAACACTAACCATTTGTACCGCCGCTTGCGGATGCATCGTCGGCATCACCGGACAGCGTCGCGTTCACCACCATGCCGGGCTGTACTTTCTGGAGGCCATAGATGAGGACACGCTCGTTTTCTGCGAGACCTTCACTGATGACCCAGTCGGGCCCGTCCCTTCCCCCGGTCTGTACCCGTCGCTGCTCGACCTTGTTGTCCTTGTCGGCAACGAGGACATATCGGCCGAGCTGGTCCTCCAGTACAGCGACCTGCGGCACCGTGAGGTGCTCGACGGGCTTGTCCTGTTGCAGCACCACCGTCACGAACTGGCCGGGCAGGATCAGCAGATCCGGGTTGGGGAATACGCAGCGCACCGCCACTGTGCCGGTGTTGGGGTCCACGGTATTGTCGATGAAGTCGATGCTGCCGTCGTGTTCATACATGGCACCGTTCGGGAGGCGCACGGTCGGGGTAATGTATTCCCCTATATCGACTCCCTTTTCGAGCATGTGCTGCTTGACGTTGACGAGTTCCTTCTCGCTGATGCTGAACGACACATAGATGGGATCCAGCTGGACCAGGAAAGCGAGTTCGCCGCTTTCGGGTCCGACCAGGTTTCCTTCGGTAACCTCCGCGCGCCCGATCCTGCCGGAGATCGGCGCCGCGATCTCGGTATAGTCGAGGTTCAGCTGCGCCTGCTCCAGTTCGGCCTTGCGCGCCAGTATTTGCGCGTCACCCTGCAGCACCTCGCTCTGTGTCCTGTCCACCTGCTGCTGGCTTGCCGCTCCTTCCTGCACAAGACCGCTGTAGCGCGACAGGTCCTTGCGGGCCCGCTCCAGATCCGCCTCCGCCTGAGCCAGCGCCGCTTTGGCCCGGTTCACCTCGGCCCTGAACGGATCCTGGTCGATGACCAGGAGCGCGTCCCCTTTCTCTACGTCCGCACCTTCGATGAAAAGTCGATCCTCTATATACCCGGACACCCTGGCCCGGATCGACACCTGATTGACCGCAATCGTCTGCCCGATGAAATCCAGCGTGTTGACGATCTCCTTCTGGATGACCGGTGCGACAATCACCGACGGTGGCGGGCGTTCCACGGCGGTCTGTTCCGACCCGCAGGCATTCAGCAGTACCGGAAGCGCGAGCGTGAGCAGCAGGCGACCGGGAACATCGACATTCATATTCATATTCTGGATTTCCGCAAAGCACCGGAGGTTAGGGTCCAATGATACCTTATGTCCAGCACAGACACGCCGGGGTTGCGACCGTTGCGTGTGTCGGTCGTCGGGCGCGCGTGGTCAATCGGCGCCAACCTTGGTACTTCTTCGCTCCAGAATCACGGTATCCCGCCAGACGCCATCGAGCTGCGCGATGCGTTCACGGACTCCGAGCCGCCGGAATCCTCGGCCGAGATGCAGTCGCAGGGTCGCCTCGTTCTCCGGAAACACCGACGCGAACAGCGTCCAGATACCGTTGTCTTCCGAAACATCGATCGCGTTGTCGAGCAACCGCGAGCCGATCTTCCTGCCCGAGCAATCCCCGGCCACGTATACGCTGATCTCGGCGACGCCGCGGTAGCACACGCGCTGCGACATCGGCGACAGTGCGGCCCAACCCGCTACCCGGCCGTTTTGCTCGAAAACGAGACGACAGAACGGGTGGTGTCTACGGTCCCACTCCGCCCAATCCGGGCAACGGGTTTCGAACGTGGCGTTACGCGTGCTCAGTCCGTATGCGTAGATCGCCAGCACGTCGTTGGCGTCTGCCGCCGTCATGGCCCGGATCATGGTGTGCGGTACATAGGCTCCAGCGACAATCCGGATCCACCGGAGGCGCTATTGTCGGTACGTTTGAAGCCCCTCAGCCGGGCGGTCATGCCGTCCGGGTTCCATGTTCCGCTTTTCCCGTACAAATGACGCTCGAGCTCAACGACCTGGGTAGCAAGCGGCTCACCGCAGCGCGCCGCCAGGTGACCAAGATTGTTCGGGGGTGTTTCCGGCCACAGCGCCTCGCCCCATTTCAGGAGCGCATCCTTGGCCTGCTGCGCATCGTCTGCCGCGCACGCCCGATCAAATTCAGACAGCGCCGGGCCGGGGTCGGCGATGGGCCGCCCGGGGCGTGTCGTTTCCGCCGGCTTCCTGGATCGCCTGCGGTCGAAGACCCACAGCACCAGCGTCGCGATCCAGGCCAGCGCAAGTGCCAGTGTCGACCAGGGCCACCATCCCTGCCATTGCGATACCTCTGCATCCGAACTGTCTTCCGGTTCGGCAGAATCCGGCGGGGGCGCGGGGAGCAACGCTGCGTCTGATGAAGCGGTCGTTGCGGGCGCCCCCATGACGTCGATGGTGCGTGGCGGTATCGTCGCAATTTCCGGCTGTCCCGCATCGACGTTCCACCAGGCCACTTTGATCTCGGGCAGCGTAACCGGTCCTGCACGGGTGGGGATGATCGCCATGGACTCTACGCGCGATCCCTGCACGCCCTGGTCGTGGCCGGTGTCTTCCAGCGCGGGTTGCTCGGGATAAGCGCGCAACCCATCCGGGAGGCCGGTACGGATCTCGGGCACCTGCGCTGCGGTCAGTCCCAGCGCCGTGACGGCGATGCCCCGCGTGACGGGTTCGCCTACGGTAATGGTCTGGTTCTCCGGCCAGGTTTCCGTGAGCTCGAGGCGCTTTGCCGGCAGCCAGGGCCCGGCGAAGGATGCGGGCGGTTCCCGCACCGCGATCGTCACCGATTCGGAGCGGAGCACCACCGGCCGGCCCGACGGCTGGCCGAACAATCCCAGGCTGGAGCGCCGCTCGACGATCTGGCCCCGGAATTCCAGTGGTCGTATCGTGAGGTATCCGCTCTGCTGCGGGAACACCAGGTATTTCCGCTCCACTACCAGCCAGCGTTGTCCGTTACGCACCGTTTGGTAGTTCTTGTCGTCTCCGAATGGTTCGACGATGGCGTCGACGCCCTCGACCGCGAGTTCGCTTAATGTTGCCGAAGCAATATCGACCGAGCGGAACAGCCTCACGGTGTAGATGACCTGCTGCTGCACATAAGGCTGATCAACGTCCACCTCGACGTCGAGGTAGAGTGACTTGTCCGTTTGCGCGACGTCCGACCCGGCCTTCACCACGATGCTTATGGGCTGGCTGAAAACACCCCCGAAGCTGATCGGGGGGATCTGGAAAATGCCTTCGGTTTGCGCCATCAGCACCAGGTCCCACACGTACTTGCGGGAAGTCTGGCCGTTGACGATGGAGATGCTCTGGTTTTGTGACTTGTCCAGGACCTCAAAGTGTTCTTCGAGTACGGAGAAATCCGGACTGCCGACGGCATCATCGGCCTCGAAAGAGAGCCGAAAAGACTCGTTGGCGCCCACCTGGTTGCGGTCTACCGTAGCAACAACGTTGGCGCTGAACGCGGGTGTAGCGAAAAACAGCAGCATCAGCAGCGCCACTCCGACAGCCTGTCCCGTTTTCTGCCGCACTCCACTCACCACGCCTGCGCCTCGTCCCCGGTATTTCTGTGCCGCTGAGTATACTGGTAGCGGAACTTCCTTCGCAGCAGTCCTCCCGGGTCGTCGGGAACGCGCCGAAGCCACTGCTCCATTGCCTGCTGTTCCTCCGACTGACGCGGGTCGGGTTCCGCTTCCGCGGTCTGGCCCGGTTCTTCTTCCCCCTCCCGGCCGGAATTACGCTCGTCCTGCGTGTCTTGATCGTCTGCTTTCCGCTCCTCCCCGGTTTGCCGGGCACCCTGTTCCTGTTGACTCTGTTCCGATTCCCGGGCATCCGATGCAGTCTGCTCATCGTTATGCTGCTGTCCACCGGACGACTGTTCACCGGCAGTCTGCTCCTGCTGTTGCGGATCTTTCTGCTGCTCGGAACCTTGCGCTTTCTGCTGGTCCTGTCCTCCGCCGTCCTGTTGCCCGGACTGCTGTTCTCCTGCCTGATTCTGCTCCTGTTCCTCGCTGTCGCCCTGGCCGGATTGCTGCTGCTGTTGCTGGGGGTTCTGCATCTGTTCCAGCAATTCCAGGTTGTGGCGGGCATCGGCGTGGTCCGGTTGCTGCGCCAGCGTTTGCCGGTAACTCTCGATGGCGTCCTCGTAGCGGCCGGCACGGGCAAGCGCGTTGCCCCGGTTGTAAGCCGCCTCCGGGTCCGCGATGCCTTCCAGCTGCGCCGCTGATTCCTCGTATTCACCGGCCCGGTAGAGCGCCGCCGCCTTCCAGCGGGTATCCGAGAATCGTTCCGCTGCCGCACCGAACTCCTGAGCTTCCATCGCCTGCATTCCCCGCTGGTCGGGATTGAGCCAGAGATCATTCCACTCCAGCGCCTGCGCGGTTTCAGGCCCATGGATGCCGACGGCGAGCAACGCTAACAAAAGGCCCCTCCTGAAAGCCAGCGAGGCGAGGGGCAGCAGCAGCAACAGCAACCACGGCCCCTCTTCCCGCCAACGGTCCGTGTGCAGTTCCGTGGACTGCGCACCCGCACTGTGCTGGTCGGCTTCGAAGTCGCGCATCAGTCGTTCGATATCATCGCCCTGGATACTGAGCGGCGTGTAGACACCGCCCCCAAAATGCGCGAGCCGTATAAGCACCCGCTCGTCCAGCACCGGAATCACGATCTGGCCCTGCGCGTCCTTGACGAACCCCCCGCCGGGATCCGGTATAGGGGCGCCGTCCCTGGTCCCCGTGCCCAGCACCGACAACCGGTGCCCTGCCTGCACCACCCGGTCCGCAATATCGTCAGCCCGATTCTCGTCAACGCCGTCGGTGACCAGGAGCAGCGAACCGCTATGGATACCGGCCTGGGAGAGGAGGGCCAGGCCCTGCTCGACCGCCCGGTCGGGCCTGGATCCCTGTACCGGCATGAGCGCCGTGGACAGGCTCTGCAGCAGTGAGTAGATGGTATCGGTATCGTCCGTGAGCGGCGTCACCGCAAACGCGTCGCCGGCATAGACGACCAGTGCGGTCTGCCCTTCCCTGCGCTCCCGCAGCAGATCCTGCAGCTTCAGGCGGACCCGTTCCAGACGGCTCGGCTTGACATCCCCCGCGTCCATCGACCGCGACAAGTCCAGCATGACCACCAGCGCGGATTGCTGCCGGAAGACCGGCTGCGGCAGCTTTTGCCACGCCGGGCCGGCGAGGGCGACGATCGCCAGTGCCCCTGCGAGGCTGGCGAGCGCCAGCCAGCGTGCTCTCCCGTGGGAAGCCGCGGTTTCCAGAACATAGGGGATGAGATGAGCGTCGCATACCGCATGCCATACACCGCGGCTGTTCTTGCCGTTGCGAAGCCACAGCAGCATCAGGAGCAGCGGGATGAAGGCAAGCAGCCACGCCGGCCGTAAAAAATGAAAGTCGGCCATAACGGACCCGGCTACCCGGCGGCTCGCCTGACCGCGAGCAGGAGAGCGGAGAACACCACTGCGAACGTCAGCGGCCAGTGAAACAGCGAAACCCTCGGGCGGAAGCTCAACGCCTCGACCTCCACCGGCTCGAGCTGGTCCAGCAACTTGTAGATCTCCTCCAGCTCCGCTGTGTTGCGGGCGCGGAAGTACCGGCCCCCGGTTTCCGCCGCGATCTCCCGCAGGGTGCCCTCGTCGAGATCCTGGGAAGGGTTTACCCGGCGCTGTCCGAAAAGTGACGGAACGATCATCTCGTCCGCTCCCACGCCTATGGTGTAGATCTTCAACCCCGCAGCGGCAGCCAGCGACGCGGCACGGACAGGCTCGATCTCTCCGGCGGTGTTGGCGCCGTCGGTCAGCAGTATCAGGACCCGGGCATCACCGGTATTATCTTGCAGGCGCTTGACCGCCAGTCCGATGGCGTCGCCGATCGCGGTTTTTCTGCCCGCAAGGCCGATCACGGACTCGTTCAGCAGCGTGCGCACCGTGGCGCGGTCGAACGTCAGGGGCGTCTGCAGGTAGGCGTTTTCCCCGAACAGGATCAGCCCCAGCCGATCGCCCTCCCTGCGCTCGATGAACTCGCCGGCTACGGCCTTGGTCGCGGTCAGCCGGTCGACCGCCTGACCGTTCAGTTCGAAGTCGTCGGCCTTCATGGAGCCGGAGAGATCCACCGCCAGCATGAGATCGCGGCCACTCGCCGGCAGATCCAGGGGCTCGCCGATCCACTGCGGGCGGGCGGCGGCAGTCACCAGGCAAAGCCAGGCGAGGACGGCAAGCATCAGGGCCCACCACGTGCTGAAGCCCTCGGATCGTGCGCCCCCAACGCCGTCGAAGTCTTCCATGAAGGGCGTGCGCAGGGCGGCGTCGCGCTCGCCCCGGGTGGGCGGCGCCAGCCTGTTCACGATCAGGGGCAGCGGCAGAACAAGGAACACCCACAGCCACTCAAACTGGATCATGACCGGCGGCCTCCGGATCGAACGAATCAAGCCAGCGGCGGCACCCGCTGATCACAGTCTCGATATCCTCGCCATGGGGCCGCTGATATGGCCCTTCCGCCAACATTTCAAGTGACCTGGAATCGAGTTCGCGTCGCACGTCGGTCGCCGCCAGCCAGCCGGTCCATTTTCCACCGGACAACCCCGCAACGCTCCCGCGCGGGGAGAAGGTCATTGCAATCCGGCGCAACAGTATCGACAGTTCCTGCAGAGATCGTCCGCCGTCCCCGGTGGCCCTGTACTCCGCGTGCAGACGGTCGAACTCGCTGCGTGCGATGCGCCGCAGCCTTCGCGCGCGGCGGCTGGATGCGGTTGCACGAAACCACCACCAGGCGCCGGCAGCCGCCAGCACGACGATCAGCAACAGCAGCCACCAGCCGGCAGCGGGCGGCCACCAGGACACGGCATCCGGAAGATGGATATCCTTGAGAGGTAGCTGGCCCGGATCGTTCATGCGGCACGCCGGGCGACGATCTCATTTCTCAGCACCTCCAGCAGATCGCTCTGCGTGGTCAGAAAGATCAGCGACATGGCGTGCCGCCTGCACAGTGATTTCAGATGGTCGTGCCTCGAGTGAAATCCCTCCGCATACCCTTCCTGCACGGACCGGCCGCGGGTATCGATGTACGATTCCCGGGTTCCGTCGGTGATCTTGTAGACGCCTGCCGCGGGCAGCGCCATCTCTATCGGGTCCACGATGAACAGCATCCACACGCTGGCGTGCCTGGCGATCTGGATCAGGTGGGACTCGGCGCGCTCGTCCCAGCCGCGGAAATCACTGATGATGCATATCTGGGATCCCGGCCTCGCGACGCGGCGCAGTCTTTCCATCGGCCGGGCCAGGGACACTCTTTCCCCTGACCCGCGCTGCTCCCCCGCCTGAACCAGCGCCTGTATCAGCCTGAGTACTGCCGCGTCACCGCGCTGCGGTCGCAGTTCCCGGTGCTGGGATTCCGAGAATACGAGCCCGCCGATCCGGTCCCCCTGGTGTCTGCTGCTCCATGCGAGAACGGCGGCCGACCTCGCCGCCATCACCGATTTGAACACGCCGCGGGTCGCGAAAAACATCGGGGCCCGGTAATCGACGCAAAACAGCACGGGGCGCTCCCGCTCTTCCCGAAACACCTTGGTGTGCACACTTCCGGTGCGCGCGGTAACCCGCCAGTCTATGTTACGGATGTCGTCCCCGGGCTGGTAGAGCCGGTGCTCCTCGAACTCCATTCCCCGCCCCCTTTGCTGGGACAGGTAGGTACCCGCCTGCCTCGCCTTGATGCGGGTGAAGGGCAATGCCAGGTCCTCCCCCGCGCGGCGCAGTCTGATCAGCGCCGGCGCGGTAACCGATACGGCCTCGTTCATGGCACGGCGATCACCCGGATCAATTCACGGATGAAATCGTCGGAGGTGATGCCCTCCGCCTCGGCCTCGTAGTTGAGCAGAACACGGTGTCTCAACACGTCGTAGGCGATGGTCTGGATGTCCTCCGGCGTCACGTAGTCACGCCCGGCCAGCCAGGCATGCGCGCGGGAACACCGGTCCAGCGCGATGGTAGCGCGCGGGCTCGCCCCGTACTGTACCCACCTCTGCAACTCTTCGGAGTAAGGGCCCGGATCGCGCGTCGCCAACACCAGCTGGACCAGGTACTGCTCGAGTGGTTCGGTCATGTACAGATCGAGGACCTCCTGCCGTGCCTCGAACAGGTTTTCCTGGCTCAGTCTCCTGACCGCCGGGGCCGGCTGGCCCGCCTGACGCCTGGCCTCGCCACGCGCAAGGTGCAGGATGCGGGTCTCGGTATCCGAATCCGGATACCCGATCCTGACGTAAAGCAGGAATCGGTCCAGCTGCGCCTCCGGCAGCGGGTAGGTCCCCTCCTGTTCGATCGGATTCTGGGTGGCCATGACCATGAACAGCCGTGGCAGCTCATGTGTCTGTTTACCGACGGTGATCTGTCGTTCGGCCATTGCCTCGAGCAATGCCGACTGCACCTTGGCTGGCGCACGGTTGATCTCGTCGGCCAGTACCAGGTTGTGGAACAGCGGGCCGGGTTGAAACTGGAAACTGCCGTCTTCGGGCCTGAACACATCGGTGCCGGTAAGATCCGCCGGCAGCAGGTCGGGCGTGAACTGGACCCGGTGAAAATCGCCGTCGATGCCTTCTGCCAGCACCTTGACGGCACGGGTCTTCGCCAGACCGGGGGCACCCTCCACCAACAAATGACCATCCGCCAGCAGAGCGATCAGAAGCCGATCAACGAGTACCGGCTGGCCGAGGATCTGTTCGGAAACGTGCTGCTTTAGCTGTTGGACGGTCTGTTGTTGACTCATGCTTACGGTATCGGGCGATTGAAACGGCGAGGTATTTTACCGATCCTGCGGTGGGTGCACAGTTACCGATAATCAAGGTAGTAATTTGGGGTCTGGGTAAAAATTTTTCGAAATTTTTACCCAGACCCCAAATTACCGACCCCGATTGCTTTACCAGCTGTTGCGCAGTTCCCTGAGCTTGATAAAAACGGTCCGGGGATCCGGGTCTTCGGGCAGTTCCGGAAACCGCTCCCTGAGCTCACGTATAACGCTTTGGCTGCGCAAGCGGAAAAACGCGTTCACCTGTTTCTCTAGTGCCAGATTGGTCACCAGTGCCTGATCCGGGTCCTGTTTCTCGACATGGGCGAGCAATCCCCGCGCCTCCTGGTTGTCCGGCTCCCGGTCCAGAGTGAATTCAAGATTGTTGATGATGTAATCGTGGCCGGGATAGATCCAGGTGTTGTCGGGCAACCGTTCCAGCTGGGCGTGGAAAGTCTCGTAAAGCTCTTCCGGGTGACCACCGTTGTGACAGTTGCCGGCTCCGGCGTTGAACAGCGTATCGCCGCTGAACAGAGACGGCTCATCGGTGTGTGATAGCAGACAAACGTGGCACATGGTGTGCCCGGGCGTATCCAGCGCCTCCAGTTCCACCGTGTGCCCCACCTTGATGACGTCACCAGGCTTCAGGCCAACGTCCATCCCTGGGATCGAGTTGCGCGCGTTCTGGTGTGCCAGCAACTTCGCGCCCGTGGCCTCGATCAGGGGGGCATTGCCACCGATATGGTCGTGGTGCTCGTGGGTATTGACGATCTGGGTGATCTCCCACCCCTTGTCCTTTGCCGTATTCAGACACTTCTCGTGGTCCAGCGGATCCACCGCCAGAGCTTCGCCGGTTTCACGACAGGCGATGAGATAATTGAAGTTCCGCCAGCTGTTACCTGTCCATATCTGCTCAACAATCATCAGGTCTACCCCAGAGTGTAATCAAGAGTTCAATATACCACCGTTGGGCCGCCTGAGCCTGTCCCGAGCAGGGTTTAGCCGGGCGGGGACACCACAACCTGCTCATAGGGATGGTTCTGCCGTACGCCCCCGGTGGCCTGAAATGCACTCAGCGCTGCCGCATAGCTTTCCCTCGATATGTCCACGTTCGTGGTCCAGCACCCGAGGCGTTTGTACCGGTCGATCGTAGCGGCCAGCACGTCCGCATCGAGGTCGGGGAAATTGCCCCGCACCATCTCCGCCGTGTCTTCCACCGGTGCCTCGATCACATACTGACGCGCGGTTCGGTAGGCGCGCATAAATGCCCGCGCCTCATCGCCCTCGATCCACTCCGGGGTGGCCGCCAGGCTGCTGAACGCCAGCGGTCCGGAAACGTCTCCCAGCGCACACACCACCGTGGCCAGCCCTTCCTTCTCGAGCTGCTGCGGTGCCCCGCCCTGCAGATGGATGAAGTCGCCGACCCCGCCACGGAATACCGCATCCATCTCGTCAGGCTCCCCGCAGTCCAGAATTTCCACGTCAGACAGATCGAGGCCGGCGAGCTCCGCCGCGAACTTAAAAAGCGCCATCGGTTGGCCGAGGTGATCGACAAGCACCTCGCGGCCCGCGAGATGATGCCAATCGAAGTTCTCAACGGCGTTCCGCGCCGCCAGGAAAAACCCGTCCCGTTCGTTGATCTGTGCGAAGTGCATGAAATGTGGCTGTACCCCATTCTCCAGCAGCCCCCAGCTGGCCGACACCGCAAGCTGACCGAGCTGGACGGAACCGTCCCGCAGACCGTCCGGGACGGAAGCGTCCGGGGTAGCAACGGAATAGCTCGATTCCAGGCCTTCATCACCCAGGAATCCGCCGTCG
>Ga0316187_10001999_pt1 | contig 17826 bp, 16 predicted proteins | sample CroRivburrow1_MG_FD_204927 | JGI IMG/M metagenome (GOLD analysis project Ga0316187, IMG submission 204927) | Coastal sediment microbial communities from Maine, United States - Cross River worm burrow 1 | ecosystem: Environmental > Aquatic > Marine > Coastal > Sediment | place: USA: Maine...
CTTTCGGTGTATATAAGGGTGGGGGTAGGTATATTTATCAGCGTGAAAGTTATTAACTTTTATGTATATTTGCAGCATGGCAGGTCTTGGGTGTCAGTGCGTTATACTTAAGATTGAATCATTTCCCGGGTAAGCCAGAAATGCCGGTTTAAGAAATAAGTTGACCGGCACTATATAAAGAAAACTCATTGACTATAGTCACTTATTGAATTAACTTCGTGCCAATTATGGGATTGATGAACCTCTCCAAGCTTTTTAGTACCCCAAGTCGTGATGCGAGCTGGTTCGCAATTGGTCTAGGCATGCATGGTGTTTACCTGGCGCAGGTAAAGCAGCTTGGTTCTGCATTGAAAGTGTTGCGATGTGAATACCATGAAACTGGGGAGGTTAGCTCGGAAAGTATGGATAAGCTGCGACATGATGCAGACTTGGCTAGCCATGATTACACTTCGTTGCTCCCACCTGGTGACTATCAGATATTGATGGTAGATGCGCCCAATGTTCCCACCACTGAATTGAAAACAGCTATAAGATGGAAAATTAAGGACGGGCTGAACTATCACATTGACGATGCGACCGTAGACGTATTGCAGATTCCAGACCATAAATATGGTTCAGATCGCGCACAGTCTTTGTTTGCCATTGCTGCATCTAATGCCTCCGTAAAAAAACACATTGATTTGTTCGAGCAAGCAAAGATAAACCTGAAGGTAATAGATATTCAGGAGATGGCGCAGCGTAATATTGCTGCATTGTTCGAGCAAAGTGAACGTGCTTTGATATTGCTGTCATTCGATGATAACGGTGGGCTGATGACATTCACTTTGAAAGGGGAGTTGTTGTTGGCGCGACGTATTGAAATTACGGCGGGTCAATTGCAGGATGCCAGTGAGGAACTGCGAGAGCAATACAGGGAGCGTGTCGAATTGGAATTACAGCGCTCGCTAGATTATTTCGATCGGCAATATAATCACCTGCCTGTAAGTCGCGTGCTAGTGGCAGCTCCTGATGCTGATGGATTGGTGAATCTGCTTGATGAGGCGGTTGAAACCAAGGTAGAGAAACTGGAGTTGTCGCAAGTTATGGATATTAGTTTGGCTCCGGCGTTAGCGGACAGTGAATTTGCTGCATACGCCTTGCCTACATTGGGTGCGGCATTACGTCAGGAAAAAAAGACGTTATGATATCCGTACTTTTTCCCCAGCATAATAATATTTTCCCTGCGAGACATGATTTTCCGGGATTGTCATGAGCCAGCAGATCAATCTTTTCAATCCGATATTTTTGAAGCAACGCAAATATTTGTCTTTGCTGACAATGTTGCAGGCCTTGGGCTTGATCGTGCTGGGTTCGTTGTTTTTTTACGGCTATGCGTTATATCAGGTAGGACAACTAGAACAACAGGCTGAAGAAAGCACCAGGCGTTTTAGTGCTGAACAGGCGCGTTTGGCACGCCATAGCGCAAGATTTTCACCGCAACAGGCAAGACAGGCATTGCAGAACGAAGTGCAAAATTTGGAAAAAGCGGTAGCAGAGCAGACGCTGTTGGTGGATACACTTAAATCGGGCTCAATCGGTAATACCACCGGATACTCACATTACATGAGGGCGTTCTCACGGCAAGTGATTCAGGGATTATGGCTGACAGGTTTTAAAGTGACTGGAGATGCCACACAAATCAGTCTGAGTGGCGGTGTGCTGGAGCCGGAATTATTGCCAATCTATATTCAACGATTGAGCAGGGAAAAATCCATGCACGGCAAGTCTTTCTCCACGTTGCAAATGCAGCAACCTAAAATTCAGCAAGGAAATGCAGGCGATATTGCGTCTGCTCGTTATGTTGAATTTGTGATGCATTCGATACCTAATGACGAGAGTGTGAAATGAAACGTTACTGGGATACGGCACGCAGCAAAATAGACAATATGTCATTACGTGAGCGCGCAATGATTTTTGTTGCGGCAGGTTTTGTTGTGATTTCGTTGATTAATTCGATCTTGCTGGATCCTCTTCTGGCAAAGCAGCAAGCATTGTCTACTCAAGTTATCCAGCAGCAGGAAAAGATGAAGTCTCTTCAGGCGACGATTCAATCGCTGCTGCAAGCTGAGCGTGAAAATGAAAACTCACCACTGCGGACAAGTTCTGAACAGCTCAGGCAGAAATTGCTTGAGATGGATAGCTACTTGCAGACTCGTAGTAGTCGTCTGGTGGAACCTAACAAGATGGCAGATCTTCTGAAGCAGGTGCTGAGTAAAAATGCAGGGCTGGAATTGGTTGCACTTGAGACGTTGCCGGTAAGCTTGTTAATCGACAGTCCACAGACAGGAAATGCTGCTATTGGAGGCGCTGGCACTAGTTCAAAGAGTCAAGTTTTCAAGCATGGCGTAATAATAAGTGTCAGAGGCAGCTACTTGAAGTTGCTGCGCTATGTTAGTGCACTGGAGAAGGTGCCCGCGCAAATGTTCTGGGGTGAGGCGAGTTTAAATGTTGAGAAATACCCGGATTCGATACTTACCTTGACCTTGTACACCTTGAGCCTGGATCAAGTCTGGCTGACGATATGACGATCACCGTGCAATCGATAACAATGTTGCCGTCACTAATTCGAGTAGTGGCTTTCTGTCTGTTGTCTGTTGCTATAGGTCCATTGAGTGCTGCTGGTTTGCCTGACCCTACCCGTCCACCAGCTTTCATCACAGGTGCGGCAGTGAATATTGCTGCCAGCAAAGGCACAACTGCCAGTGGTTCAAAAGGCTTGAAGTCGACCATCATATCCAAGTCACGTCGTGCTGCGATCATCGACGGTGTAACGGTCGAGCTGTGGGCTAAACATGGTAATGCGCAATTAATAGAAGTGAACGAGGGCAGTGTGGTGTTGATGGCAGGCAAGAAACGACGTGTATTGACGCTGTTTCCGAGTGTTAAAATAACTCAGAAAAAACACTGACCATATGCAGATATTCCAAGTTAGTGGGGTGCTGGCCGTTGAAATTATTGCCACACCTATCACACGGTATGAAAAGTAATTTTTCGGGCATCCGAAGGAGATGAAATGAGATTCGTAATGTCGCTAAGTGTGATCATGCTGATGGCTGGTTGTGCGACACCAAGTAGCCCCAATAGTGCGGCTGATGCTATTGATCGTGAAATGGATGCTGTCTCGCAAGTTGCAGAGAAAATGAGCAGTGCCGATGCTGTCAATGAAGCTTTACTACCACCAATGGCTGTGGTGATGCCCAAACTGGGAAACAAACCCCTTGAGATCAAATTTGATTTGACGGTAAATAATACCTCTGTCAATCAGGTGTTTACGGCTATTGTTTCGGGTACACGATACAGCATGCTGTTGCACCCTGAAGTTAGCGGAAATATTTCATTGAATTTGAAAGATGTGACGGTGTTCGAGGCACTGGAAGCAATACGCGAAATATACGGCTACGATTACAAGTTGGACGGTACGCGAATCTATATCTTGCCATTGACTTTGCAGACGAGAATATTTCAGGTGAATTATCTGACGGGGTCGCGTGCTGGGACATCCTCACTTCGTGTGACTTCAGGTTCGGTTTCCGATAGTTCTGCAGGTTCAACTACTGGCAACAATTCGGGAACTACAACCACTGGCAGCAACATTTCTCGTAGTGAAGATAGCAGCAAAGTGACGATGACGAGCAGCGCCGATTTCTGGACGGAGTTAAGTCTTTCTCTGAAGGCGATAGTTGGGATCGAGAAAGGCCGCAGTGTCGTGATTAGCCCTATGTCTGGAGTAATTGTAGTACGCGCAATGCCCGATGAACTTAAAAATGTTGCTGCCTATCTTAGAGCCTCACAAATTTCTATCGAACGCCAGGTGATCTTGGAGGCCAAGATCGTTGAGGTGCAATTGAGTGATAGTTTTCAATCCGGCGTGAATTGGGGTGCATTCATGAATAACCCGAATAGCCGCACTTCGATCGGACAATTATTGCCTGGAACCACACTTGCTGCAACGGGGACGCTTGCCAGTGGTTCGATTTCTTCCATGCCCGGCACGGATCTGTCGCTGGCCGCAGCTACCGGGCAGACAGCAAATTCATTATTCGGGCTGGCATTCCAGACCAGCAATTTTGCCGCGCTACTAAGTTTTCTAGAGTCGCAGGGTAATGTGCATGTGTTGTCCAGTCCGCGTATTGCCACTTTGAATAATCAGAAGGCAGTGCTCAAAGTTGGAACCGATGAGTTTTTTGTAACTAACGTAACCAATACCACCACCACTGGTACTGCAACCACCTCTACACCTAGCGTAACCTTGCAACCATTTTTCTCGGGAATTTCCTTGGATGTGACACCTCGTATCGATCAGAATAATGAAATCATTTTGCACATACACCCTGCAGTAAGCAAGGTCAGCACTGTGAATAAAACGGTAGACGTCGGAGGTGTCAGCGGCGTATTGAATTTGCCGCTAGCTTCCAGCTCTGTTTCGGAGACCGATAGTATCGTTCGGGCTAAAGACGGACAAATTGTGGCGATAGGGGGTCTGATGCGCCAGGCTACTTTCGATGACCGTTCTGGCCTGCCGGGTTTGCCCAAGAGTGTTTTCGGTCAAACCAACCAGCGTAGCGAGAAGCGTGAGCTGATCATCTTGCTAAAACCTACCGTGGTTGATAATGATAATGACTGGGCAAGTGATATCACCCGCAGTCGAGATCGTTTCCGCAGCATGAGCGGACGGGGTAACAAGCCTTGATATGTATTTAGCACACTTTGGTCTGCATGAAGCTCCATTTGGTCTGACACCTGACACCAGTTTTTTCTTCGCTTGCTCCAGTTATCAGGAGGCACTCAATACGCTGCTGGTTGCCGCGCAAAATGGTGAAGGGTTTATCAAGATCACTGGAGAAGTCGGCAATGGAAAGACGATGTTGTGCCGAAAATTTCTCGCAACCCTGAATCAAGGGCAACGGTCCACCACACCGATTGGAACTCAGGATCAAGCAATAGAGAAATATGCCGGACCAAAATTTATTACCGCTTACATTCCCAATCCTTATCTGGAGCCACGAAGTTTGTTACTGGCATTGGCCGACGAGTTTCGCGTTCCCATGGAAAAAGGCGTCGATCAGCATCTGATGCTAAAAGGGCTTACACTCGCTTTATTGGGATTTGCACGTAATGGTCAGCGTGCGTTGGTTTGTCTGGACGAGGCTCAGGCAATGCCGCTGGAGAGTCTGGAAGTGCTACGACTGCTGACAAATCTGGAGACAGAAAAACGCAAATTATTACAAGTTGTACTGTTTGGACAGCCGGAATTAGAAGAACGTTTACGCCATCACTCGATACGTCAATTACGCCAGCGCATCAGTTTCCAATATGACTTGCAAGGTTTGAGCAGAGACGAGCTGGAGCGATATCTGCGTCATCGATTACATGTTGCCGGATATGCAGGTGAAACCTTGTTCAGCAATAGTGCTGTGAGAAAACTGCACCGCATCACCCGCGGAACGCCTAGGTTGGTTAATATTGTGGCAAACAAGGCCTTGATGTTGGCATTTGGAGAAGGGCGTCAGCAAGTGTTGTCCAAGCACATTCACGATGCGGGCAAAGATACGCCGGAAGTGCGACGCGATTGGATACCCTGGGCAGCTGCATTGACCTCGGCAACTGTATTTACTGCATTACTGATAGGTTGGAAGGCGCTGGGATGAGTGTCATCAATCAGGTACTCAACCAACTTGAACGGCGTGGCGCTCAATCCACAGCCGATCAAACCATGGTGCGTGCAGTAGTGAATCCTGGACGCAATTACTCCTTGCCTTTGATGATGATTGGATTGTTGCTGATAACGGGCATAGTGGTTTGGCAATGGTTGTCGTCATCGCAGCAGATCGAAAAGGCAGATGCCACTGGGGTGGTGAAGAATCATGTAGTTACAGTTTCAGTAGCACCTGTGTTGAGACCACAAGCCGAAAATGAGCTGGCCGAAATGCTTATACCTGAAACCAGTTTGAGTTCTGAATCAAGTTCACTGCCATCATCCTCTCATATTGAGGAAGACTTAAAGCATGAATCGGGCAGCGAAGATATTAATTCAGCCCTGATGGATGAGACAGCTACGCCAGTTGTCGCTATCAAGTCACCTAATCCTGAAGTAACAATCGCTGTAAAAACTGCGAACAGTGGGGCTACTGAGTCAGTGGTAGCGGTGCCAGTTGTTGTTGCCATGGCATCTAAGACTGAATCAATAGTCACTTTACAAGCGGCGAGCAGTGTCGCGCCAATCAAGAAAGTCAGTTCGATGCAACTGGCGGATGCGGAATTTCGCAGGTCGGCCGGCTTGATGCAGATGGGGCGTGTAGACGATGCGATAGCTGGATACAAGGCAGCATTGCATCTGGATGCTGACCATGATGCGGCGCGGCAAGCCTTGGTTGCTTTGCTGTTGGAGAGTAAGCTTAATGCAGATGCAGAGAATGTGTTGCTTGAAGGGTTGAGTAATAAACCAGAGAAAATCGATTTTGTCATGTTGCTGGCGCGTTTACAGGTAGAGCGTGGTGCATTAGGTCAAGCTACCGAAACATTGCAGAACTCGCTGCCGTTTGCTGAAATGCAAGCTGATTATCGGGCTTTTCTGGCGGCGCTGCTGCAGCGCCAGAATCGAAATGAAGAAGCGATACAGCACTATCAAGTTGCGTTGCAGTATGCGCCGGGCAACGGTATCTGGCTGATGGGCTATGGTATTTCCCTGCATGCCATGCAGCGCAATGCAGAGGCTAAAAATGCATTTCAGCGTGCGCTCGATACAAGGGCACTTGCACCTGGGTTGCAGCAGTTCGTGCTGCAGAAGTTAAAGGGCCTTTGATGACTATGTGCTGGAGTAGCCAGAAACGCTTTAGCACTAAGGTCAGTGAAGTGTCCCGCACTCACTCATAGGCAAATTAGGGACGAGGTGATTTAGAAAGCCTTGACTTTAATGTGAACAGGTTCTGGCTACCACCCATGAAATGATTTCTTTCGCACCTTTTTGCCTGGCAGCCGAAACAAGAGCATTCAGGCTGACTCCTTCGGAATCCCATAAGCAGGCAAGGTATGAGAGTCAACGCACATTGCCAACTTTATTGCAAAAGTATCAGCCAGATTCGATTGCCCACCATACTTCATGGCAAGATAAGTTTGTCTAGTGGGAAAGTGTAGGTGAATACACTGGTGGATGCTTCAGGCATTTCCCGCATGTTTCTCCTGTGGGTGAGGGCAAGCAGCAGACCGGACAAAGAGGTGGGGTAATGCAACGTCGCAGGCAGCACACCAAAGTCCTTCATGGCTCATGTTGCTGCACAGCACACAGGGTTGTGTAGGGAAGATAGGCTCAATTTTTGTGCTGATGTTTAGAATCATTCGGCGTAAAATTGACAAGTCATAGCCCTTTCCGCGATGATGCGACGAGTTTATATCCAATATTCTTCACGCTTCCAATAAGGGAGCTGAACTTCAAAATACAGCATATCAACACTTAAAAACATGAATAGCCAAACAATAGAGTTCATTCGTCCTGTCAAACAACCAGCTTCCGCGCAGCGTTGGAGTATTCCCGATGTGGTGGCATTATTCGAATTGCCATTCGCCGATTTACTGTATCTCGCACAGCAGATACACCGTGAACATTTTGATCCCAACGAGGTGCAGCTCTCCACTTTGCTATCAATCAAGACTGGAGGATGTTCGGAAGATTGTGGCTATTGCCCACAATCGGCATTCCATCAGACTGGTGTAGAGGACAGAAAAATGCTGGCGGTTTCCGAGGTGGTGAAAGCAGCAAAAGCGGCTCAGGATAATGGTGCTAATCGTTTTTGTATGGGGGCGGCATGGCGTGAACCAAGTGCCGAAGATATGGAAAGCGTGGTAGAAATGGTCGAGGCAGTGCGTGGCTTGGGTATGGAAACTTGCGCCACGCTGGGCATGTTGACTGATGCGCAGACCGAACAATTACGAGCTGCAGGACTCGATTATTACAACCACAATCTAGATACTGCGCCGGAGTTTTATGGTGACATAATTAGCACCCGTGATTATCAGGATAGGCTTGACACGCTTGAGCGTGTGCGCAAAGCAGGTATGCACGTTTGTAGCGGTGGCATTGTTGGTATGGGTGAGAGTCTTACTCAACGTGCTGGGTTGGTTGCCCAATTGGCGAACATGGAACCTTATCCTGAAAGTGTGCCAATCAATAATCTGGTCAAGGTTGAGGGTACGCCGTTGGCTGGCCAGGCAGATATCGACCCACTGGATTTTGTTCGTACCATCGCGGTTGCACGTATCACCATGCCAAAAGCGCGTGTCCGTTTATCAGCTGGTCGACAGGAAATGTCGGATGAGGTGCAAGCACTATGTTTCCTGGCTGGAGCCAATTCTATTTTCTACGGTGAGCAATTACTTACTACTGGTAATCCCGAGGCGGAACGAGATCGTACTCTTCTCGATAAACTAGGCATGTACCCTTTTGCAGACAAACATTGATGCTGTTTGTCGAGCTGCAAAGAGAACTCGACGAACGTGCTGCGCTGGGCTTGCTGCGCCAGCGCCGTACGCTGCAAGGTCCACAGTCACCTCACATCGACGTTGACGGCAAACAATATCTCTCTTTCTGCAGCAACGACTATCTTGGCCTTGCAAATCATCCGAAACTGATAGACGCGCTGCAACAGGGCGCAGAGCAGTGGGGTGTGGGCGCAGGTGCGGCACATCTGGTGAGCGGGCACTCACAAGCACATCACGAACTCGAGGAGGTGTTAGCCGCCTTTGTCGGTAAACCTGCCGCGCTACTGTTTTCCACTGGATATATGGCAAACATGGGTGTCATCCAGGCACTGGTTGGCAAGGGCGATACCGTGTTTGCCGACAAGCTCAACCATGCCTCGCTCAACGACGCGATGACATTGTCGCGTGCCAAGGTGAAGCGCTATCGGCATAACGACATGGCGCAACTCAAACAGTTGCTGGCGAAGACAGATGGCGGGCGCAAACTCATCATCACCGATGCAGTGTTTAGCATGGATGGTGACCTGGCCTACCTGCCGGAACTGTTGGCGCTGTGCGAGCAGCATGATGCCTGGCTGCTGGTGGATGATGCGCATGGTTTCGGCGTGCTCGGCGAGCAGGGTCGTGGAAGTCTGTCTCATTTTAGATTAGGTAAAGAACTGAGAGACCTTCGCGAGCGCAATGAGATGCAAAGAGCCGTGGAGCGAGGGGCGACACATGCCTCGCAGGTAGAGGTGGAACGAGAGAGCACGCGATACAGAAAATCGCCCGCGCAGCACGGCTGCCAGCGCATCATCTACATGGCGACATTGGGAAAGGCCGCAGGTGTGTTCGGCGCGTTCGTTGCGGCAGAGCAGGTGGTGATCGATACGCTGCTAAACCATGCGCGTAGCTATATCTACACCACCGCCACGCCGTCAGCTCAGGCTAGCACGTTGTTGTCGAGCCTCAAATTGATAGTGCAGGGCGATTCGTTGCGGGCGGATCTGCAGCGATTAATCGCGCAACTTCGTAAAGGATTGAGCGACCTGCCCTGGCAGCTGATGCAGTCGACTACTGCGATCCAGCCCCTACTTATAGGTGACAACCGCCAGGCAATAAATTTAAGTGAAAGGCTGCGCGAACGAGGAATCTGGGTCGCGGCGATCCGACCGCCCACTGTACCCCAAGGAACTGCAAGGCTGCGCATCACTCTGTCTGCCTCGCACACTGAGGACGATGTTAATCAACTCATAGTAGTCCTCCATGAGCTTGCACGTTAAAACAATCGGTTCAGGTGAACCGCTGGTCATGTTGCACGGCTGGGGGATGCATGGCGGAATATGGAATGGTACGGTTGCCAGTCTGGCAGAAAATTTTGAGGTACATAGCGTCGATCTGCCGGGTCATGGTGCGAGCACCTTGTCTGATAGTTTTTCACTGGACAGCGTGGTCGACCTTCTGGACGCCAGATTCGAGCAACCTGTCTGCGTTATGGGCTGGTCACTGGGAGGTATCGTCGCTCAACACTGGGCGGCGCGTGAACCTGAAAAGATAAATCGTATGGTGCTGGTATCTACCACACCGAGTTTTGCTCAGCACGATGATTGGGTTAGCGGTATGCCCCAGGAGATGCTGGAACAATTTGCCGCAGAGCTTGAAAAGAACTTTGCAGCAACCCTACGCCGTTTCCTTGCATTGCAGGTGCGCGGCAGCGAAGGCGAGCGGGAATTGCTCAGCACATTGCGCGAAAAGCTGTTCAGCCGCGGCGAGCCGCACATGGATGCGCTGCGCGGCGGACTGGATATTTTGCGTTATGCCGATCTGCGCAGTACGTTGCTGACGATCAAACAACCTGCGCTTGTCATTGCCGGTCAGCGTGACAGGCTCACCCCGCCTGAAGCGTCGTATTATCTGGCTGAATCGATGCCGAATGCGCGTATGACGGAGATCGCCAGTGCGGCCCATGCACCGTTTCTGTCGCATCCGGATATGTTCATCGACCACGTGAAAAGTTTTCTATATGAATGAATTCGAACTTGATAAAAGAGCAGTAAGAAGGGCCTTCAGCAAGGCCGCTGCACACTATGATGCAACTGCGGTGGTGCAGCGTGAAGTGTGCATCCGCATGCTGGAAAAACTGGACATCATCAAGCTGAATCCGTCACACATCCTCGATGCGGGCAGCGGTACCGGCTGGGGTACGCGCCAGTTGGGCGAACGCTTCAAGGAGGCCGACATCGTTGCGCTCGATATCTCCATCGGCATGTTGCATAAGGCACGCGGCACATTGAGTTGGTGGCAGAAACTGATCTCGGGCAGCAAGCAGCGCTTCGTGTGTGCCGATGCAGAAGCATTGCCGCTGACAGCGCAGGGCATGGATATGGTGTGGTCCAACCTCGCCGTGCAGTGGTGCAACGACCTGCCCGCCACTTTCGTTGAGCTCAATCGCGTCATCAAGAACGAGGGCCTGCTGATGTTCTCCACCTTCGGCCCTGACACGTTGAAAGAGCTGCGCACCGCCTTTAACGGCGTGGATGGCTACAATCACGTCAACCGCTTCGCCGATATGCACGACATCGGCGACATGCTGGTCGCTGCGGGCTTCGCCGACCCGGTGATGGAGATGGAAAAAATCACGCTCACCTACAACGATGTGAAATCCGTGATGCAGGATCTGCGGGACATCGGTGCACACAATGCCACCGCTGGTCGCGCGCTGGGGATGATGGGCAAAACGAAATGGGCGCGCATCGTGCAGAACTATGAGACCTTGCGACGCGAAGGCAAGCTGCCCGCCACGTTCGAGATCATCTACGGCCATGCGTGGAAAGTGCCGCTGAAGAAAACGGCGGACGGCAGGTCTATCATCCAGACACCGTTCAAACTATGAGCTACTTCATAACCGGAACCGACACCGGCGTCGGCAAGACGCTGGTCAGTTGTGCGTTGCTACATGGATTTTCGGCTCAGGGTAAGCTTGTGGCGGGTTTCAAGCCAGTCGCTGCGGGCATTGATGCGGACGGGTATAACGACGATGCCAAGATGTTACGCGCGGCGAGCACGATGTCGGTCAGCTATGAGCAGGTGAATCCGTATTGTTTGCGCGAGGCCATCGCGCCCCACATCTCAGCACGCAACGAAGGTGTGACCATAGTGCTGCCGCGCATCTTTGCCGTCTATCGCGAACTCGCCGAGCAGGCGGACGAGGTGATCGTGGAAGGTGCGGGCGGTTTCATCGTGCCGTTGAACGACTTGCAGAGCAGCGCGGACCTTGCTCGGGAACTGGCGCTGCCGGTGATTGTGGTGGTGGGCATGCGGCTGGGCTGCCTCAACCATGCGCTGCTGACGGTTCGGGCAATAGACGATTACGGGCTAAAATGCGCGGGTTGGGTGGCGAATGTGATTGATGAAGGCATGCCATCACTCCAGGAGAACATCGAAGCGCTTCGCGAACGGATCGCTGTGCCCCTGCTGGGGGTGGTGCCGTTTATGTTAGAGGCGGATATTAAAGTGGCGATGGCGAATTTGGATTTAGAAATATTGGTACTTGAAGGTGCACCTCCATCCCAGTCTTCTCCTTGACATGGGAACACTCCCATTGGCTGGAGGAAGGAGCTTGGTTCCCTCCCCTCACAGGGGGAGGGTTAGGGTGGGGGTAGAAGCGTAAGCCAACGCGCAACATAATTAGGACAAGATGAGCGAATTCAGTTTGGTGGCAGTATTTATTGTGGGCCTGCTCGGCGGGGTGCATTGCCTCGGCATGTGCGGCAGCATCGTCGGCATCTTCACGACGCAGCTGCCGGCAGACCGGGTGCGTTGGCCGTTCCATCTGGCCTACAGCATTGGGCGCATTGCGAGCTACTCAGTAGCGGGCGCGCTGGTTGGCACTATCGGGCAGGCAGGATTTTTGATGCGCGATGCGGTGCCGGTACAACATCTGTTGTTCGCGCTGTCGAGTTTGATGCTGGTGTTGCTGGGCCTTTATCTGGCGGGGCTGTGGGGCGCAGTGCGCAAGCTTGAGCAACTAGGCGGCGGTCTGTGGAAGCGTTTGCAACCGTTCACGACCAGACTGTTGCCGGTGAATACTGTGCCGCGTGCGTTGGGCCTGGGTGCTTTGTGGGGGTGGCTACCGTGTGGACTGGTGTATAGCGTGTTGGTGACCTCACTGGCGAGTGGCAGCACGGTGCAGGGCGGGTTGATTATGGCGGCGTTCGGTCTGGGCACCTTGCCGAATTTGCTGGCGATCGGGATGTTCTGGGAGCGTTGCCGCCATTTGGTGCAGTCGCCGCGCGTGCGGTTGGTGGCTGGACTGGTAGTGGTGAGTTTCGGCGTGTATGGTTTGTTCAAAGTAGGGAATACATTTTATGTGCATGGATGGGAGGGGGCGTGTCATGTGGCGGCGTGAAAACATACTATTAAAGTGGCTGCATCCGCCTCGCCGACTATATCAGCAGTTCTTGCCAGTACTTTTGATGACATTGTTTGCATTGGTCGCATGCGAGCAGAAGTTGCCGTCGCCGTTTCATGCAAGTGATGTCAGCATGCCTTTGTCTGGGGCAAATTTCAATTTAACAGACCACACTGGCAAACTGCACACGCTTGCGGATTTCAAGGGTAAGGTGGTGGCGTTGTTCTTTGGTTACACACACTGCCCGGATGTGTGCCCGACCACACTGGCGGACTTGGCGCAGGTTATGCGATTGTTGGGTAAGGATGCGGAAAAGGTACAAGTGCTATTTATTACGATCGATCCTGATCGTGATGAGCCCAAAATGCTGGCGGAATATATGTCGGTTTTTCATCCTTCATTCCTGGCGTTGCATGGAGATGCCGCTGCGACTGCGCAAGCTGCCAAGGCATTTTATGTTAACTATCAGAAGCAACCTACTTCTTCCGGTTACAGCATGGACCACAGTGTGGGTATATTCCTGATCGATCCTAAAGGGAGGGTAAGGTTACGTACTCAAAATGACCAGCGTCCGGCATGGTTGCTTGAAGATATTCGTCTGCTGCTTGCTGGGGTATGATGAACGCTTTGGAATGGCAGTAAGTTTTGCCATTCCCTTGGGCTGGTGTTTCGGGATAAAAGAATATTGTCCGATAGGGCGGAAAGTATATGGATCAAAAAATTTCAGTGTTACTGACTGGTATCAATCCGGTTGTTTGTCATGGTTGAGTCGAGGGGAAATTCTTCAGTGAACAAGGTGTGGATATTGCTACGAGAGTCCCGCTTGTTGCTGCTTGCTGCTTGCGCATTGTATTTCGCTGTGTCGTTTTATGGCTATGAGCAGACTGACCCAGCCTGGTCGCACAGTGTTACAAATGCTGTGGTTAATAACCCGGGTGGAGAGTTGGGTGCTTATATTTCAGATTTCCTGTTTTACCTGTTTGGGTTTTCAGCTTGGTGGGTAGTGATTTTTTTATTGCAGCGGGTGTGGGTGGGCTACCATCTGTTACGACCTGACAGTATCTTTTGTCGACGTGCCTGGTGGGTTTCAATTGCCGGCTTTGTGGTGTTGTTATTTGCCAGTAGTGCGCTCGAAGCGGTACGTATGTACACCCTGGATGCATCCCTGCCGCAGGCTCCAGGTGGAATGTTTGGGGCGATTTCAGGTGACGCTCTGACAGGATGGTTCGGTTTCACCGGCGCAACATTAATGATGTTGTCTCTAGTGGCAGCAGGTTTTAGCCTATTCAGCGGTTTGTCATGGTTGCGTTTTATCGATTGGATTGGCGCCTCGCTGGAAGCAATTTGGCAATGGGGATGCTTTACTCTGCAAACATATCGGGATAGACGCATCGGCGCGCAAGCCATGAGTAAGCGTGTCGCTATTGTTGAAGAAGAAAAAAAACGTGTCGAAGTACATCTTCCAATACATGTCGAGATGCCTTTGGTTGAAGTGGCTAAATCAGCACGTGCTAAACGGGAGAGCCAGAAGTCGCTTTTTGCAGATATGCGAGATTCCGCCCTTCCACCGCTGGACTTGCTTGATCAAGCATCACAGCAAGTAGAGGTCGTTTCACAGGATACGCTGGAGTACACCTCACGGCTTATCGAGCGCAAGCTAAATGATTTTGGTGTGGAGGTAAAGGTGGTGGCTGCCTATCCCGGTCCGGTAATCACCCGCTATGAAATAGAGCCGGCAGTTGGTGTAAAAGGCAGTCAGATAACCAATTTGGTTAAGGACCTGGCCCGAGCTTTGTCAGTAGTGAGCATACGCTTGGTAGAAACAATACCAGGTAAGGCATACATGGCTTTGGAGTTGCCGAATTCCAAACGCCAGATGGTGCGCTTGTACGAAATACTAAGTTCGCAAGTTTATGCAGATATGAGTTCCATGTTGACCATCGCGATGGGTAAGGATATTTCCGGCAAACCTGTGGTGGCCGATCTGGCCAAGATGCCTCATGTATTGGTGGCTGGCACAACAGGATCAGGAAAATCAGTGGCTATCAATGCAATGATTTTGAGTTTGATTTATAAGGGATCACCACAGCAAGTTCGTTTGTTACTGATTGATCCCAAGATGCTTGAATTGTCGGTTTACGAAGGTATTCCGCATTTGTTGGCGCCGGTGGTGACCGATATGCGTCAGGCAGCATCAGCCTTGAAATGGTGTGTGCAGGAAATGGATCGGCGTTATCGCCTGATGTCTCATTTTGGAGTGCGTAACATTGCTGGTTTTAATCAGAAAGTGCGTGATGCGGTGAAGGAAAAACAGCCACTCACTAATCCGTTTACACTCACGCCAGATGATCCAGAGGTGCTTGAAGAGATGTATCTCATAGTGGTGTTCATAGATGAGCTTGCCGATTTGATGATGGTGGTAGGCAAGAAAATTGAAGAGCTGATTGCGCGTCTGGCACAGAAGGCGCGTGCTTCAGGCATACATCTGGTACTTGCTACACAGCGACCTTCGGTAGATGTCATCACCGGATTAATCAAGGCTAATGTCCCGACCCGTGTAGCATTTCAGGTTTCAAGCAAAATAGATTCGCGCACCATCCTCGATCAGATGGGTGCTGAGGCATTGTTGGGGCAAGGTGACATGTTGTACTTGCCACCTGGTACAGGTTTTCCGCAGCGCGTGCATGGTGCTTTCGTTTCGGATCAGGAAGTACATCGCATCGCTGAATATCTCAAAGGTCAAGGTGAGGCACAATACATCATCGACCTTGATTCACTTGAAGAGTCCCTAGATAAAGGTGGAGAAGGTGTTGCAAGTTTGGATGCTGAAGCTGATCCGCTCTATGACCAGGCAGTAGAAATAGTTCTCAAATCTCGACGTGCTTCGATCTCGCTGGTGCAGCGTAACTTGCGTATCGGTTATAACCGTGCTGCACGACTTGTCGAGCAGATGGAGGCGGCTGGTATCGTCTCGGCAATGCAGAGCAATGGTAACCGTGAAGTGATAGCGCCGATCAGGTCAGAATAGTCACCCTTAGGATCCTTGAGGCGTGAATGGCTGGAAGCCCGGATTATTATTCAGGAATTATAAATGCAGAAATTATTAGCTATATTGTTATTTGTTTTGCCAATTGTTGCACATGCCGGAGCTATCGAGAAACTTAAAACGTTTATCGCAGCAACACATTCTGTGAAAGCCAATTTCACACAGGACGTTTTCGATCATAACGGTAAGAATATTCAGAGTGCATCCGGGTTTATGCAGTTTGAGCGCCCCGGAAAGTTTCGCTGGACCTACCTGCAGCCCTATGAGCAGCTTATTGTTGGTGATGGTGAAAAATTCTGGTTGTATGACGCTGACCTGAATCAGGTGACAGTAAAAAAACTGAATGCAGCTTTGGGTAGCAGTCCTGCCGCATTGCTTTCCGGTAGCAATGAAATAGAGGCTGGTTTCGCTCTTGTCGAGGATGGCAGTGAAGATGGCTTGGATTGGCTGCAGGCAAAACCCAAGCAGCGCGATAGTGGCTTCGAAAAAATACATATGGCATTTGATGCACAGGCTGACTTGGCTGTAATGGAGTTGTACGACACCTTCGGGCATAAGACCGTGCTGAAGTTTTCAGCACTTCAGCGCAATCCAGATTTACCTGAAGGGCAATTTCATTTCACTCCTCCTAAGGGGGCGGATGTGTTGAGCGATTAATTTCATTACCATTGGTGAAGCTGTGTTGGTTTGTTCCATGCCGCTTGATATCCAGTTTTTCTATCCTAATACAAGTGGATGAGTCTGATGCTTGCTGACGACCTCTTTGAGGTTTCTAATCCTGCCGAACCATTGGCTGAACGCCTGCGCCCAAAACATATAGACGACGTTATTGGGCAATCGCATTTATTGGGCGTAGGCAAACCGCTTCGTCTGGCTTTTCAGTCAGGTAAGTTGCATTCGATGATTCTGTGGGGGCCGCCAGGTGTCGGTAAGACTACCTTGGCAAGGCTGATGGCGAGTGCTTTTGAAGCTGAATTTGTGCCGCTATCGGCAGTACTGTCCGGAGTAAAGGATATACGCGAGGCTATATCTCAGGCGGAACTTAGGCTGCAACAAAATGCCCGGCATACCATCCTGTTTGTGGATGAAGTGCATCGCTTTAATAAATCGCAACAGGATGCTTTTTTGCCATTCGTCGAGCAGGGTCTGGTTACCTTTGTTGGTGCGACTACCGAGAATCCCTCTTTTGAAGTTAACGGTGCGTTGCTGTCGCGTGCCCAAGTGTACGTGCTGAAATCATTGTCCGAAGTTGAGATGAGTGACCTATTGGTGCGGGCGCAGCAAGACGTATTGCAAGATATTGCAATAGATACGGCAGCTCAGGAGCGTATCATCGGCTATGCCGATGGTGATGCGCGTCGCTTACTTAATGTGTTGGAACAACTTCAGACAGCGGTGCAGGTTGCCAAGGTCGAGCGGATCGACAGCCAATTCCTTGACGCCACGTTGGCGCAGAAATTGCGGCGATTTGACAAGGGTGGTGAGGCGTTCTACGACCAGATTTCAGCACTGCATAAATCGGTGCGCGGTTCCAATCCAGATGCCGCATTGTACTGGTTGGTGCGCATGTTGGATGGGGGTGCAGATCCGCGATACCTTGCTCGGCGTATCGTGCGTATGGCGTGGGAGGATATCGGCCTCGCCGATCCGCGTGCGATGGACATCACCTTGAATGCGTCGCAGACATATGAAAGATTGGGCTCGCCTGAAGGGGAGTTAGCTTTGGCGCAAGCGGTGATCTATCTTGCTGTTGCGGCCAAGTCCAATGCGGGATACGTCGCGTATAATGCCGCCCGCGCTTTAATCAAGCAGGACGGCTCTCGCGAAGTACCGTTGCATTTACGCAACGCACCGACAAGTCTGATGAAGCAACTCG
>Ga0316187_10002003_pt1 | contig 17796 bp, 15 predicted proteins | sample CroRivburrow1_MG_FD_204927 | JGI IMG/M metagenome (GOLD analysis project Ga0316187, IMG submission 204927) | Coastal sediment microbial communities from Maine, United States - Cross River worm burrow 1 | ecosystem: Environmental > Aquatic > Marine > Coastal > Sediment | place: USA: Maine...
CTCGATAAAGCCCGGTAGCAGGGTGCGGCCACCGCCGTCCACCACCATTGCGCCGGGTGCGTCAATATTTCGTCCGACTTTGGCAATGAGGTTACCCTCGACCAGCACGTTGCCATCCATCAATTTATTTTGCTTACCATCAAAAATTTTGACGTTCGTAAACAGCGTCTGGCTGGGGGTCGAATTCTGGGCAAACAGGACTGCCGGCAACAACATGAGGATCAAGGCAAATGCCCTACTGATTTTGGCCATGTGTGGTTCTCTCCTTTCCGATGACTGCCAGATTGTATTCCACAAGGCTTCCGTTCCAGGTGAATAATCAGCCTCTAATTGATAATATGCGCCATATATCGGGTGAATTGGCGCATTATGTCAATATATGAAGGGCTGAATTTAACTGGGCAGACATACCTGCGGAGCGTCACTGAATGAAATACAGAAGACCCGCCACTCCCAGCTTGCCACTGGTCCGATTGAGCCTGGTGGGACCTCTGCTGCGATTGCTCGATCAACAGCACATTGATATCGAAAAACCGCTGGCTAAATTTTCACTCAAACGAGCCGAGGTCAGCAATCCCGATGTCTTCGTGCCGGCACCCAAGATGTACGAGATCGTGGAATCGCTGGCGGAATTATCAGGTAACCCATATTTTGGCATTCGTGCCGGCGAATCGCTCGACCCCTGGTCCTGGTCTCCACTGGCGGACATCGCCCACATATCCGCTACTTTGGGAGAGTTTCTGCTACGCTTCATGAAAAGCGCGCAACAGGATGCCTCCTCGGTAATATTTTCTCTCAACACTCAAAATGGCCGGTCTACTTTCCATGAAAAGCGTGTCACTGATGGCGGCATGATCCCGCGGCACAACGATGGCTTCACCATCGCCTACTTGCTGGCCATCCTCCGCCGCGCGCTTGGTCCCGATTGGGACGGTACCAGGGTAGTCGCCCGATGCTGCGACCCAGGCGTAATTCCCAGCAACTACATGGATATCAGGACGGCCAAATCGCATACATTCGGAGTCGCCATCAGCTTCCCCGCATCGTGGTTGTTGCGTCCCATTGCCATTGAGCAATCTTCGACCATACCGGCTATGCAACCGGTGGAGTCATCACCCAGTGGAGGCCTTACCGAAGATTTCCGCAGGCTGATTCAGCCATACCTGCACGAGCCTGATCTGAACGTGGACCGGGTGGCCGGCATCTGTGGTCTCAGTAGACGAACGTTGTCCCGCAGGTTGCAAACACATGGCACAACGGCGCAACGAGAAATTCTCACACTCCGCCGTGAAAAAGCCGAAACCGAGCTGCAGGATACAACACGGACCATTGGTGCCATCGCGACCCGCCTGGGTTATTCCGATCTGGCTGTTTTTTCCCGCGCTTTCAAACGCTGGACCGGCATGTCGCCCAGTCATTTCCGCAAAACCAGTCAAAGGTGACCAGGCAGCAAGCGGTAATGACCCGGGGCCAGTACGCTTCACATCCGCTTCACAGCAATCCGGTACAATCCCGGCATGGGAAATCGCTTATCAAAAATCTACACCCGCACGGGTGACAAGGGCACGACCGGCCTCGGCGACGGTGCGCGCGTGGACAAGGACAGCCTCAGGGTCGAAGCCTATGGCACCGTAGACGAGGTCAACAGCACAGTCGGGCTGGTTCTGGCAACCGAGTTGCCAGAAGCCGTCCGCGACTGCCTGGTCAACGTCCAGCACGAGCTGTTCGACCTGGGCGGCGAACTCTGCATGCCCGGCTACACGCTGGTGCCCGAATCTTACGTCGAGCGTCTGGAAAACTCGCTTGATGCCTTCAACGAGGACCTTCCTCCGCTGAAAGACTTCATCCTGCCCGGCGGCTCCGAAGCTGCGGCAAGATGCCACGTGGCCCGAACCGTGGCCCGCCGCGCCGAGCGCCGGGTGATCAGCCTTGCTCACAATGAGACGGTCAATGAGGCGAGCATACGGTACCTGAATCGGCTTTCGGATTTGCTGTTTGTTATTGCCCGGGTTCTGGCTCGGCATGAGGGTGGGTCGGAAGTTCTCTGGGTACACGGGGATAAGCGAACCTAACGCGTGCCTGCCAGGCAACATTGAACCGCAGGGTGGAAATGGGGTATTCGGATTCAGGACATGCTCTGAATCACCCCAATGGTTCACCGCTTTGGAAAAGGCACCAGGGGCAAGCCCGTTTCCTCGGCCAACGCCTGGACGCGCGGATCTTCGTGCAATGAGCGGGGGGCCGTAAACCAGGGGAACATGGCCAGGTACCAGGGAATTCGTGCGTCCCGTGCCTGTTCCATCCAATACACTGCCTGGTCGTTATCGTCCAGAGCGGAATAAATGATGATTAACGGCAAAGCGTAATGGGTAGTGTGCTCGAAAGCCTGGGCCACCTCCAGTGCCTTGTCAGTCTGGCCCGCCCAGGCGTAAGTCTGACCTAGCGCGAAAGACCAGAACGGCAGATGGGCGATTTTCTCGTGAGCGGTGATGGCTTCGTCATAGTGGCCCTGCTCGAGGCGGACATTGCCCAGGGCGTACAGCGCAAGGGGATCATTGGGATTGAAGTCGAGCACCGATTGAACCATGTTCATCGCCTTGTCGTACTCCCCGGCATCACGGTACTGTTCGGCCAGCCAACCCCGGTAGAAATTGTGCAGCGGACTCAACTCGACGGTCTTTTCACCAGCGACGATGGCCTCACCGTCATCGCCCCTCAGCTCGAGAAACCAGGCCCGATGGTACCAGGCGTCGGCCAGGCTTGGGTTGAGCTCGAGCGCCCGATCGATACTGGCTTCGGCCGCTTCGAAATTCCATTCGCCATACCATTGGTACAAGCCCCTCGCGAGGTGGGCCTCTGCCAGCGTGGGATCCAGCTCCAAGGCTTTTTCGGCGGCAACCATGGCCCGTGTTGCGGCTTCCGATTTCGGCAATACAGAATGCACAAGCTCCATATAGCCCTGCCCCAACGCGGCGTAGGCCAGTGCACTGGTGGGGTCGTTGGCCAAGGCCTCTTCCAGTATTTCAATACCCCGCTGGTAGCCCTCCTGTGTTTCCTTGTGGAACTGGAACATGGCTCGCAGGTAAGCCTCGAAGGTGGCAGGACGGATTTGCAGTGAGCGAGTCAGCTGCTCTTCGTCCACCGCGGTCAGGTGCGCCTCGATGACGCGGGCCACGGAACGGGCCACGCTGGCCTGTATGGCAATCACGTTGTCGAAGGGTTGTTCGTATGTCTCCGACCAGATGTGCTGATCGGACGCCGCATCGATCAGCTTGATCGAAATACGGACCAGGTTGCCGTCGCGAAAAACCGAACCTTCCACCACGCTTGCTACGCCCAGGGTACGGCCGACACGGGGAATTCCCTGACTCGTGTTGACCCTGCGTGCCGAGGTTCGGGACGTCACCTGGAGCGCGCTGACCCGGCCCAGGCTGCTGATCAGAGAATCGTGCATACCGGCCACGAAATACTGCTCGGTGGTTTCCGGATTCAGGTTCTCCAGTGGCAGCACGGCGACAGAAAGTGGATTTATGTCGCGGGTTTTCGGGGCGACATCTATCGCAGCCTGCTCATCGATCACGTGTTGGGTCACGGTCGAAACGGTGAACACTGCGATGGCCACCAGGATCAACAGCACGGCATAATCGGTTTTCCGCAAACTGAGGGATTCCGGGAGCGCATCTTCCGCAGGCGGTGTCCGGGTGATACCTTCCGGGCCGATATCGTAACGCCAACTAAAAAACACCGTCAGCGGAAAACCCGCAACGATGGCTATCCAGATATAACGCAAGGCACCCTCATCGATATCGAGTGCGGGAAACAGCAGGTCGGCTGCCTGCAGGGCAACCCAGGAGCCAATAATGTAGAAAGCCGTCATGCGGAATACACGGCGGCGGCGCAGTTCACTGATCAGTCGGCCAAACCAGTTCATGATCGCCTGCTTAAACCCGGGCCCCGCACTTAGAGCCCGTCTCGCTTGAGATTTTTACAAGAATACCCCGATAAAACCCCATTTGCGAGCATCCAGGTGATTGCACCTGATATTCGCCCTTTCGCCCCGGTCCTGATCAAAACTCAAGGACCATACTTCAGCGACCGCACCTTGCGGCCAATCGATGCAATACATTGGTATTGGACAAACACCGCAAGCGCAGGCAATGAAGCGCTACCAGAATGCCGTTGCACGTGACTGATTTAAATATCAACTCAGATTTGCGTTAATTTTTGTGAGTAATTGACTCCAAGTTCAGTTGACGCTCTTACAAATTGCCGAACTTTTGGAGCCAGGTCATTTACCGTGCGCGGAGAGCTTATGCCAGTTCAAGTGCCTCGGTGTATCCTAAAGTCCTCCCGGCACAAATTGGCACGGATTAGCAGCTCGGGGGTGGCTTGCCTGTTGTCGGGACCTTCGGCTGTCGGGAACAGCCGAAGAGCGCACAGGGATGTCTCGAGCGTGTCCTGACAACAGGCAAGCCACCCCCGAACTGCGGCCCCAAACATTAAGATTAACCGATGCCTTTAATTTCAGTTACTGCTGGGGAAAGTATATTGAGCCTTCTCCCGCACCCCACCCTTCGGCCAGCGCTGCGTAATCGTCTTGCGGCGGGTGTAAAACCGCACTGAATCAGGCCCATAGGCAAACAGGTCGCCGAACAGGGAGCGCTTCCAGCCACCGAAGCTGTGGTAGGCAACAGGCACCGGCAGCGGCACATTCACGCCCACCATGCCGACCTTGATGTTGTCACTGAAGTATCGGGCGGCCTCACCGTCACGCGTAAATATGCAGGTTCCGTTCCCGTACTCGTGGTTGTCGATCAGGTCCATGGCTTCCTGCATGTTCTGGGCGCGCACCACGCATAAAACCGGGCCGAAGATTTCGTCGTTGTAGATTTTCATCTCCTGCGTGACGCGGTCGAACAGCGTCCCGCCGAGGAAAAAGCCTTCTTCACAGCCTTCGACCACCAGGCCGCGGCCGTCGACGACCAGGTCGGCGCCCTCTTCCACGCCCAGGTCGATGTAGCCCTTGACCCTCTCACGGGCCTCGCCGGTGACCAGCGGACCCATGTTGTTCGAGTTGTCGTTGCCGTTGCCGACTTTCAGTTCAGCCAGTTCGTCTTTCAATTTACTTACCAGGGCGTCGGCCGTATCGTCGCCTACTGCCACTGCCACCGAGATGGCCATGCAGCGCTCGCCACAGGATCCATAGGCCGCCCCCATCAGTGCCGACACCGCGTTGTCCATGTCGGCGTCCGGCATCACGATGGCGTGGTTCTTGGCCCCGCCCAGCGCCTGCACCCGCTTACCGTTAGCGCTGCCGGTGCTGTAAATGTATTCCGCGATGGGAGTGGAGCCAACGAATGAAACGGCTTGCACCCGCGGGTCGGCCAGCAGGGTGTCGACCGCTTCCCTGTCGCCGTTGACCACGTTGAATACGCCGTCAGGCAGGCCAGCTTGCTGGAACAACTGGGCGATGAACAAAGGCGCCGATGGGTCCCGCTCAGATGGTTTTAACACGAACGTATTACCGCAAACGATGGCCATCGGGTACATCCACATCGGCACCATCGCCGGAAAGTTGAACGGGGTTATCCCTGCAACCACACCCAGCGGCTGGAATTCGCTCCAGCTGTCGATGGCCGGGCCGACGTTTTTGCTATGCTCCCCTTTCAGCAGTTCGGGTGCGCCGCAGGCGTATTCGACCACTTCGACACCGCGTTGGAATTCACCGAGTGCGTCATGCAGCACCTTGCCATGTTCCTCGGTGATCAACGCTGCAACTTTTTCAGCATTCTGTTCCAGCAGTTCCTTGAAGCGGAACATGATGCGGGCCCGCTTGATCGGCGGCGTGTTCCGCCACTCGGGAAACGCGGCTTCGGCCGCAGCAATGGCGTCTTCGACGGTGGACCTGGCCGCCAACGCTACCTTCCTCACAGCCTGGCCCGTTGCCGGGTTGAACACGTCCTGGCTGCGTCCACTGTCCGGGACGTTCTGCCCGTTGATGAAATGGCCGATGGTTTCGTTACTCATATCTGGTATTCCTGTCAGTCAATTTGATCGAGGACTTTGCGAACCTTCTCGAAAGTCATCGTAATGTCTTCGGGGCGGGAATTGAGGAACGGTGAGAACTGCAGAATGTCTCCGCCGTTGCGCACCATCAGGTCTTCTTCCCAGAAACACTTCTTGTGGGCCTCCAGTCCGCGGGCGCCAATTTCTCCGGGCCGGGCCACCAGGTCAATGCCACCCATCAGTCCAAAATTGCGGATGTCCGAGACCAGCGGATGACCTTTAAAGGCATGCAGTTCGTCCTCGAAATGCTGTTCCAGCGCTCGTGACTGCTCGAAGGTGCCCTCCTCGACGTAGGCATCCAGCGCAGCAATACCCGCCGCCGCCGCAACCGGGTGGCCTGAATAGGTATAGCCGTGGAACAGTTCGATCGCCTGTTTCGGACCGTGCATGAAGGCATCGTAAATCTCATCGCGCACCATCACGGCGCCCATTGGGATCACTCCGTTGGTCAGGCCCTTGGCCATGTTGATGATGTCCGGCATTACACCGAAGCGTTGAGCGCCAAACGGTTCACCGATCCGGCCGAACGCGGTAATGACCTCGTCGAAGATCAGCAAAATGCCATAGTGGTCACAGATCTCACGTAGCCGTTCCAGGTATCCCACCGGCGGAGGAATGATGCCGGCCGAACCGGAAACCGGCTCGACAATTACCGCGGCGATGTTGCCGCCATCGTGCAGCGCTGCCAGGCGCTCGAGATCATCCGCCAGGTGCGTGCCCCACTTGGGCTGGCCGCGGCTGAAGGCGTTGTGCTCCAGGTCCCAGGTATGTCGAAGATGATCCACGCACGGCAGCAGGCTGGCGCCAAAGGCCTTGCGGTTGGGCGTCATGCCGCCGACCGACATGCCGCCGAAATTCACACCGTGGTAACCCTTCTCCCGACCGATCAGGCGGGTGCGGTGTCCTTCCCCACGCGCGCGGTGATAGCCCAGCGCAATTTTAAGGGAGGTGTCCGCAGACTCTGAACCCGAATTGGTAAAGAAGATTTTGGAAAAACCTTCCGGTGCAATTGCCGTGACTTTTTCCGCCAGTTCGAAAACCTTGTCCGAACCTGCCTGGAAACCCAGCGAGTAATCCAGCATGGCAACCTGATGTTGAACAGCTTCCACAATTTTGGGATGACAATGCCCCAGGCCGCTGGTCCACAACCCGGAGAACGCATCGTATATTCTGCGCCCGTCTTCGGTTTTGTAGTGGTGACCTTCGGCGCCGACGATGATTCGGGGACTTTCCTTGAAATCCCGATTAGACGTAAAAGGCATCCAGTAGGAGTCGACTGCTGTGCGGCTGATACTCATTTGATTAAACCTCGGACTTTTCAACATGCAGACAATATGACGTCTATTATAATTAACATCCAACTCAAAAAGAAGGCATGAGAGGTCTTTTAATGGCTAAAACGTCAATTATTTTGGCAATCGGCATGCAGTCTCAACTGCAGATCATGACCTGTATCGCTATCTGATCCATCTCCTCGCCTTTGAGGATTCCAACTGAGATAAACTGTCGGCATGGCCATGAGTTTGCCATCGAGAATATTGCCACTGGGAGTTATCCTGTTGCTGTTCGTTACTCCACTATTGGCGCAAGACGGCATCGGCATGACCGTTGTATCGCGCGGAGATGTGGAGATCATTTCCGCCGGGCAGACCAATCCACTGGGCCGCGGGGACTTCATTTATGAACATGATGAGATCATTGTCGGCGAACGCAGCTTTGCCGTTCTTCAATTCATCGATGGAACGAAGCTAAGTCTGCGCCCTGATACCCATGTGATCATCGAGCAGTATCGTTTTCTCAGCCAGGATGACGACATGGCCTCGCTAAACCTGGCCAGTGGCGGCTTACGCGTCAATCTTGGCGCCATCTCAGGCCAGCACGGTAAATCGTACCGGATACAAACGCCATCAGGGTTATTATTGGTTTCGGATCAGCAGGGCTCTCTAACGCTTTGTGATGATCAGATTTGTGACCAGCAGGGCCTGAGCGAACTCCCCGACTGACCTTGTGCGCAATGATGAAGCATCGCGCTGCCTTTGTGCCCTCTTTTGATGCATAACAGAACGTCGGTTGTGCTTCCTTATCTATACAAAACATTGATATTCATACATATTATACAGATGGCACGTTTCCTGCATCTACCCGTGTGAAAGACAATACCGCGCGCGGTATTGAAATATTGACCACCATTGGAGATGTCGCCATGTTAATGAAGAAAATATTTCTCGCCGCGCTTGTATTGGCGCCCCTTGCCAGTTTTACCGCCCCGGCCCATGCAGAAATCAGCGCCAATGTTGCCCTCGTTAGCGACTATCGCTTTCGCGGTATTTCACAGTCCAACAAAAACCCGGCCCTGCAGGGCGGTTTCGACTATGCGTTTGAAAACGGAATCTACCTCGGCACCTGGGGTTCCACCGTTGACTTTGACAGCTCAGGCGATTTCAACGGCAGTCTAGAACTGGATGTCTACGGCGGCTGGACGACGGAATTTGGCGAAAACTCCAGTATCGACCTCGGCTACATCTATTATGCTTACCCGGGTGATGACAACGGTCTTGATGGCGATTACCAGGAGTTCTACGCAAATTACGGCTGGCGCGGTCTGAACCTGGGTGTTGCCTATTCGGATGATTACTACGGCGGTTCAGGAGAGTTCTGGTACCTGCAGGCCAATTATGACTGGAGCTTTGCCGAAATCTGGACGCTTTCACTTCATGTTGGATACAACGATTTTGACGAAGACATTTTTCTGTCTTCAGACAAGGGGCATTACACGGATTACTCGGTTGGCCTGTCTGTCGCCGTGGTGGGGGTGGACATTGGCCTGGCCTGGGTAGGCACCAACCTTGACGAGGATGATGTGTTCGGAACCGAATGGGGTGACGACACGTTAGTGGTATCACTCTCCAAGAGTTTCTGAAATCAGGATAAGTTTAAGATATAGCTTTTCTGCGCCCGCTCGGCGGAAAGGAAAAACACCCCGCCGGCCGGGGTGTTTTTTTTACCCTGCACCAGAGTATCGGTGACTCACTGGCGCTGACCTCAGGTGCCACCACCTTGCCAGTAATGCCTGGCTCTCCTGTCATTTGCGTTTTTCATGGCGCAAAACCTCTGTACACTTGCCTGGATTGGGTTTGATGTGCTTCAGATAATCGGTGAGATGCGGACCATCCGGAAACGGATGTTGAACGGTGATGCAACCCTGACTGACAATGCACGGCTGGACCTGATCAACCTGACCACTTGCCTGGAGCAGACCGTTTGGATGTTACATAAATACCTGTGCGAAATGATGGAATACCCCTCGGAGGCCCAAGATGACTGACGGGGCAGGCAGCCACTATTTTGTAATGATGACGGCGCTTACCGTGGTATTCCTCGCGGTACTCGGCCTTGCGCTGGCGCGAATGCGGAAACGAACGGGGCAACAAAAACGTACCTTGATCCTGCTGATCCTGATGCTGCTGGCCAGTATCGCCGGTGGGCTATGGGTCCTGAAACTACTGGACCAGAACAACGATGCCTTCGCCTTCGCCAAGCAGCAACGCTACGATTCGCTGCAACTGGTTGACCTGGTGCGCCAGACCTCCGATGACCTGACCCGCATGGCCCGAACATTTGCAGCCACGGGTGACGAGCGATTCCTGGATTATTTTGAACACATCCTGTCGATCAGGAAGGGAGACGCGCCCCGCCCTATCGATTACCACCGGGTGTATTGGGACCTGGTCTCCGCTTCTGGTGACTATCCCCGCGCTGACGGACAACCCGAAGCAATATCGGCAGTGATGGAGCGATACGGGTTTACTGGAGAAGAACTTTTTCTTATGGAGCAGGCAGAACGGGCTTCAAATGAGCTGGCCGTGCTGGAGTCCGAGGCAATAAGTCTTGCCCAGGGCCTGTATCCGGACGATAACGGCTGGTTTACCGTGCCCGGCGAACAAGACCGATCCAAAGCCATATCCATTCTTCACAGCGAGCATTATCACCGGGACAAGGCGCGCATCATGTCTTACATCGACCAGGCCGCCAGTGCGGTCGATGCCAGGACGCAATCGGTGATGGACGCACTGGAACTGCGCCGCCAGGAACTTTCCACAGTAGCGATTCTCCTTGGCCTGGCGGCGCTGGTGATCGTGGCGGTGCTGTTCTTTTTCTCTGTTCGCCTGATAGCGCAGGACAAGGTTGACAGTGAACAATCCAAGGCGCCCCGGGCACGCCGTTCTGTCATTCGGGAAGTTCTGTTTAATTCCTGGGTCCTGTTTCTTGCCGTCGGCCTGGCCGCCATTTTCACTTCCGGCCTGATCTGGAGAAACATGCTCCAACTCGAGTTGGCGGAACGGGAAGGCATGAACGATTCATTCAGTACTGTTTTGAATTCGACTTCAAGGGCCATCCAGCACTGGTTTGATAAACAACAGGGTGAAGCCCGCGCCTGGGCGGGCTTGCTGTCCGTTGCAGATCCTGACCAGGAAATTGAGACGCTGATGCAACCGCTGCTCGGCGAAAATATTTACGTCGCTTTCCTGATTATCGACCGGAAAGGACAGGTGTCCGCAAGCGACAACAGTAGCTGGGTCGGGCGGCAACTGGGCAGTCTCACTGGCAAGAAATTCATCAAGCAGACTTTTGTCGCGCCTGGTTTCTCTTCGGTTTCCTTACCGGGAAAATGGGGCATTAAGCAAGGCGACAACAGCGACCAGGTCCTGATGGCGGTGAGTGCAGCCATCCGGGGCAGCGATGGTGAGTCAACGTCTGCCGTCGTTTTGTTGATAGATCCCGAACAGGAATTCACAGAAATACTGCAACGTGGACGATTGGGTGATTCCGGTGAAAGTTACGCTTTCAATCGCTCCGGCCAACTGATCAGTGAAAGCCGATTTGACAAAGATTTGCGGGAAATCGGTCTGATCGGGAAAGACCAGCGCGGCATCCTCAACATCGAAATCCGGAATCCGGGCGGCAACATGGTCGAAGGGTTCCGGCCATCCGCCAATCGTCAGGAACAGCCCCTGACCCTGATGGCTGCCAGTGCGATTGCCGGCAATAATGGCTTCGACCATGAAGGCTACAACGACTACCGGGGCGTTCCGGTAGTGGGCAACTGGACCTGGATCGAAGAACTCGGCCTTGGCATCGCGACTGAAATGGATGTTTCCGAAGCGACGGAGTCCATGGCGCGGATCAGGCAGCAGGCCGTTACGACAATCTCATTCATCCTTCTTTTGCTGTCCGGAATCACGATTACCTTTCTCTGGAACCGTGTAAACGCAGCCGTTGCCCAGCGGGAGCGGGAAAAATACGTGAAACAGACGAATCTGATCCTGAAAAACGCCACGGACGGGATTCTGACCATTGATGACGATCAGCGGATCATCCGTTTCAACCCGGCAGCGGAACAAATCTGGGGATACAGCGCAGAAGAAGTTCTTGGGCAGGAAATAACGATGCTGATTCCGGAGTATGCACGAAAGGGGCACCTGGCGAATGTGCATTGGTTCAGAGATTCGCAGATAGGCGGCGTGCATATGGAGGACCGTGGTCTTAATCTCGCAGGACAGAGAAAGGATGGGACCGTTTTTCCTGCCGAGGTCGGTATTTCCATGAGCGAAACGGATGGTGAGTACTTTTATTCGGCATTCATCAAGGACGTTACGGAACGCAGGAAAGCCGAGCAAGAACTCTTTGAGGCGAAGGAAGCGGCTGAAGTGGCCACCAAGGCCAAAGGAGATTTTCTGGCCAATATGAGCCATGAAATCCGGACACCGATGAATGCGGTTATCGGGCTCAGCGACCTGGCCTTAAGAACAGAATTGAACGACAAGCAGAAAGACTACCTCTCCAAAATCCACGCCTCAGCAGAATCCTTGCTGGGCATCATCAACGACATCCTGGATTTCTCCAAGATCGAAGCCGGCAGGCTGGATATTGAAGACATCGATTTCGAGATCGACCAGGTGCTGGATAACCTGGCAACCGTTGCCACCGTCAAGACGCGTGAAAAAGGTATTGAACTGCTGTTCAGGCGCGACCCACAGGTGCCCACGGTGTTGGTGGGCGACCCTCTGAGACTGGGCCAGGTTCTGATCAATCTGACCAACAATGCGGTCAAGTTTACTGAACATGGTGAAATCGTCGTATCCATAGACCTGGTGAAATTCAAACAGGAAAAAGTAAGACTGAACTTTGCCGTCAGGGATACCGGTATCGGCATGACAAAAGAGCAACTAGGCAAGCTGTTCCAGTCCTTCTCACAGGCAGATACATCAACCACGAGGAAGTATGGCGGCACCGGGCTGGGCCTGGCCATCAGCAAACAACTGGTCGAGATGATGGATGGCGAAATCAGTGTGGAGAGTGAGCCGGGTGTGGGCAGTGTTTTCAAGTTCGACGTCCTGCTTGGCGTCGGCAAAGATGCACATGAACACACATTTGAAATCGTACCTGACCTGAGAGGATTGCGGGCCATTGTGCTGGATGATAATCCTACCGCCCGGGAAATCCTCCGCACCTACCTGGAGTCCTTTTCATTCCAAGTGGCCGAAGCCGCGGACGCCGAAGACCTGTTCCGGCAATTGCGTGAAGCAGAAACGCCCTACGACCTCCTCGTGCTGGACTGGCTGATGCCACAGATGGAAGGACTGCAGGTCGCCCAGATCATCAAGAATGAAATCAAGCGGGAAACCGATCCGCACATTATCATGGTTTCCGGCTTCAGCTCGGGAGACGTCATGGACCGGCCCGGCGGCGAGTTGATCGATCAATTCCTGACCAAACCAGTCAGCCCTTCACATCTGTTCGATGCTGTCATGATGGCGTTTGGAATCAAGACGCAGCGAAAAGCCAGGGCGCATGGCACCAGGCGGGGCTTTGACACGCAAGCCCTGAGGCCTGTGCAGGGAGCGCGCCTGCTCGTGGTCGAAGACAACGAAATCAACCAGCAAGTCGCCAGCGAACTGCTCGGCCACGCAGGATTCTTCGTGGACATTGCTGAGAACGGCCAGGACGCGCTGGAAAAACTGTATTCCAAAGACTACGACTGCGTGCTTATGGATGTCCAGATGCCGGTCATGGACGGCCTGACCGCAACGCTGAAAATCCGCGAAGACAACCGGTTTGCAGACCTGCCCGTCCTCGCCATGACGGCTAACGCGACCGTTGAAGACAGCGAAAAATCGCTGGCTCACGGCATGAACGATCACATCGCAAAGCCCATCAATCCGGAGATCCTGTTCAGCGCGTTGCTGAAATGGATTCCTCACGGTCAGCGAGAACTGCCCGAAACTGAAGAAAGTCTGACAATAAGAGGAGATGAGGGCGACCTTCCCGATATCCCGGGCCTGGACATGAAGTCCGGAGTAGAGCGGCTTGGAGGTAACACACGTTCTTTCCTGCGCCTGCTGGACAAGTTCGTGCAGAACCAGTCTGACAGCATCAACGCAATTCGGACTGGCGTGGAGACCGGCGATGCGGAAGAAGCGTTACGCCATGCACACACGCTCAAGGGCGTCAGCGGAAACATAGGAGCCGGTGAGCTCCAAAAAGCCGCCGCTGATCTCGAAGCAGCGCTGAAGGTCAACCCATCGCTGTTGCCGGAATCATTGCTTACCCGGGCCGAGGCGGAACTTGAGAAGGTCCTGTTAGCCATTGGCGATGTCAGTCCGGGAACTGTAACCGCAAAAGGAAGCACCAAAGCCCTTACAGCCGACCTGATCCCGCAGCTTGAGCAGCTGCAGGAGAAACTCGAAGCCTACGATTCCGAGGCCGAAGACCTCATGGAAGAACTCCTGGGCCAGGTCGCCGGCAGCGAAGCCGCAAGTTGGCTTGAACCGGTCCAAAGCCTGATCGAACAATACGACCTGGAAACGGCCGCAGAAGAATTGAAACCCCTGATCAGCAAGATCGAGCAACTGCTCCAGAGGCAAGCATGAATGAAAGCCAGTCAAAGCCGGTCATCCTGGCTGTAGATGACACTCCCGAAAACCTGGACGTGGTTAAGGGAATACTTGCATCCGAATACTCGGTCAAGGCAGCCATCAATGGTCCCATAGCCCTGAAAATTGCCGAAAAGCACAGACCTGACCTGATCCTGCTGGATGTCATGATGCCGGGGATGGACGGCTATGAGGTCTGTCAAAAACTAAAGGAAAACCCGAAAACCCGGGATATTCCCGTGATTTTCGTTACGGCGATGGACCAGACCAGTGACGAAACCCGTGGATTCAGTCTCGGCGCGGCGGACTATATTTTCAAACCCGTCATCCCACCGATTCTCCAGGCCCGGGTGAAAACTCACCTTGCGCTCAAGCAAAGCATGGACGAGCTCAGCGAGGCCTACGGCATCATCAAGCAGCAGAAAGACCGCATGGAAGAAGAGCTCAATATCGGCCGGGATATCCAGATGAGCATGCTGCCATTGGAATTTCCCCAGCGTGATGAGTTCAGCGTTCATGCCTTGCTGCAACCGGCGCGGGAAGTGGGCGGCGATTTCTACGATTTCTTTTTCATCAACGAAGATGAACTGGTACTGGTAGTCGGCGATGTTTCAGGAAAAGGTGTGCCCGCTGCGTTGTTCATGGCAGTGACCAAATCAGTGATCAAGACCCGGGCGATGGACGATCCCTCACCGGCCAGTATCGTAACAAGGGTCAATGACGAGATGAGCCAGGACAATCCATCCAGCATGTTCGTCACGTTGTTCATTGCCATCTGCAATATCCGGACAGGTGAATGCCGTTTTACCAATGCCGGCCACAATCCACCCTATATCCGGCGACGGGATGGAAAGTTGGAAATTCTGTCCCAGAGGCATGGGCCAATTATCGGCGCCATGGAAGACCTGGCTTACAAAGAGAGCAGCGTGGACCTCGGAATGGGTGACCAGTTGTTCATATTCACCGATGGCGTTACCGAAGCAATGGACAAGGAGGACAACCTCTTTTCCGAGAAACGCCTGGAGGATCACCTTGAAAGCTCGATGGGTTCATCTGTTGAAGATCTGGTTTCAGATACACTCCTGTCCGTCGAAAAATACGCCGATGGAGCCGAGCAGGCGGACGACATAACCATGCTGGCCTGCAGCCTGCTGAAAGAACCCGACAAATCCGAGTATCCGCGCATGAGCCTGGTCATTTCGTCCGACTTCCAGGAAATCGGCAGGCTGAACAAGGAACTGGCCCGTTTCGCCAGGAAAAACGACCTTCCCGAAGACGTGATGCGAAAGCTGAACATCGCCATAGATGACTTGGTCAACAACATCATCTCCTATGGAACGGATGAAGATGGTAAACAGTTCATCGAAATTAACTGCGCTTACCTGGATAACCGCCTGATGCTTGAAGTGGTCGATACCGGCAAACCGTTCAATCCGTTCGAACAACTCAATCCCGACACGACTTCCTCCATCGAAGACAGAAAAATCGGGGGGTTGGGCAGGTTGCTGGTGAAGGAACTCATGGATGATGTCGATTATGAACGCCAAAAAGACAGAAATGTCGTCAAATTGATTATGGACATTCCATGAAGCCAACAACCGTATAGAATGCTTACGCAAAGGAACCCATTATGGACATCAAACACAGAGACGTAGGTGGAGTGAGCGTGCTGGATTTTACCGGCAATCTCGATACAAACACCTCCCCCACAGCCGAAGCCGAGGTTAGCCGGCTACTCGATGAGGGTTCCACCAAAATCCTCTTCAATTTCAGCGAATTGAACTTCATCAGCAGCTCGGGGCTCAGAATCCTGCTGGCCACCGCGAAAAAATTGAAAATGAGCGACGGAAAGATGGTGGTCTGTAATCTGAATGACGTCGTGCAGGAAGTGTTCGACATCTCGGGCTTTGCATCAATCCTGAACCTGGCGGCCAACGAAGAAGAAGCCCTGGCTTCTTTCTGAATGGAAGAATATTGTGACCGAAAAAAAAGAAAAGCCTGCGGTTGCGTTGTTCATGTCGGCCGACCTGGCCGGTTCGACCGCGTTCAAATCCCAGGCCCTGGGTGATTCTGACAGCCCAAAATGGCTGGAAGCATTCGAGGCGTTTTTCCGCGAAGTACCATTGATCATGATGGGTCAGATCGCCGCGGCTTTTATCATGGAAGAAGAAGTTCCGAGGGCGGGTGTATGGAAAGTCATCGGCGATGAAATCGTCTTCATGGCGCACCCAAAATCATCCCGCGAGGCACAGCTTTTAACCATTGCCTTCTATCGCACAATCGTCAATTACGACCGCCAGATCTTTGAGCGCTGGCCACTTCGGATCAAGGGCTGCTGCTGGGCCGCCCAGGTATCACACCGCAACCGGGAAATCGAAATACCCGAAATGCTCGGAGGTGATGCCGAACAGGCCTATGTTGATTTTCTGGGCCCCGATGTGGACGCGGGTTTCAGACTGGCGTCCTGTGGCGGCCGCGGCCAGGTCATCGTTTCCTCCAACCTGGTTCAGCTGATTTCCAGCCTGGATGAAAGCGAAGGAATCCGCTTTCACTATATCGGCAGAAAGGTCCTCAAAGGCGTATACGCCGGCCGTCCCTACCCCCTGTTCCTGATGTCCATGGAAGACCAGATGCCGGAAACCTGGGAATGGGAACCCGAGCACGACAAGGGCCTGGAAGAACTGCGAAAAAACAATCCGATGGAGCCGGCTGCTATCCTGGAGATGCTGGAACGCATAAGGAATTACCTGAATCGCATGTGCCACACCGGCATCGAATGGCTTGAATTCCAGGCGGACTGATCAGATTGTCGGCGGCGTGTTTGCGCTGACGATGCGCGCGGGTACTTTCCCCGTATTCCTGAAACGATGAGGTAGCCGGCTGTCAAAATAATAGGCATCGCCCGGCCCCAGCACCCAGGTTTTGCCGGCAACCGTCACTTCCAGTTCACCCGCAACCACTACACCGCCTTCCTCGCCCGAATGCGTCAGCATGTCTTCACCCGTATCTGTATCCGGCTCATAAGTTTCGGACAGGATGGACATCTTGCGGTCGTGCCTGGCAGCAGCCACCAGGCGATACTGGATATCACCGGTGCCGACATCCGGCAGTTCACCGGCTCGAAACACTACGTTCTCCTTTCCTTCCATGTCACGCGTGAAAAACTCTGCCATGGTCATGGGAAAGGCCGAGAGAATTTTCTGCAGCGACCCGATAGAAGGACTGACCCGGTCCTGCTCGATCAGGGAGATCATCCCATTGGTCACTCCCGCCCGCTTGGCCAGTTCGCGCTGGCTCAGGCCAAAAGCAGTCCGCACCGCACGTAGCTGTTTTCCGACTTCAATGCTCATTTTGGTCTATGTTAAAAATAATAAACGCAGATAGTATTAACGGAGCCTACTTCATGTCCAGCAACAAAACCGTAAAAACCGACGCCAGCGTCGAAAACTTCGTCAACACTGTCGATAACGAGCAAAAGCGCAAGGACAGCTGGGACCTTATCACCCTGATGGGCAAGATCACCGGCGCCCCCGCAAGACGGCCCTGACCATCTACATCATGCCCGGCTTTGAGGCCTACGAAGAGCAGATGACCCGACTCGGCCCACACAAAACAGGCAAGTCCTGCCTTTACCTGAAAAACCTGGATGCGGTGGACCGAGATGTGCTCGAGGAAATGATCGGGGATTCAGTGAACGTTATGCGCGAGCGCTATCAGTGCACCTAGCCACAAAGCGAGCGATGGTACATAGGCCGGGGGAGTGGGATCAGGTATTGTCGGACCTTCGGCTGTCGGG
>Ga0316187_10002004_pt1 | contig 17795 bp, 17 predicted proteins | sample CroRivburrow1_MG_FD_204927 | JGI IMG/M metagenome (GOLD analysis project Ga0316187, IMG submission 204927) | Coastal sediment microbial communities from Maine, United States - Cross River worm burrow 1 | ecosystem: Environmental > Aquatic > Marine > Coastal > Sediment | place: USA: Maine...
GTCCATGTAGCAGCTACCTGAGGGCTTGAGGTCGATCAGCACCGGGGTCTCTCGGCCCATCTGGTCGAATGCCTGGTAGTCAATATCGATGCCGAGACGACCGGCAATGGCCGCCAAGTGAACAATACCGTTGGTCGATCCACCGATGGCCAGGAGCATTCTCAGCGCATTGGCGAGGGAGGCGGGGGTGATGATTTTGGATGGAGTCAGCCCTTCAGCGGCGAGCCCCACTGCCCGTTGCCCGGCTTTTTCGGCATGCCGAAAGCGATCGGCCAGGACAGCCGGAATGGTGGCTCCGCCGGGCAGCATCATGCCCAGGGCTTCGGTCATACAGGCTATGGTGCTGGCCGTACCCATCACTCCACAGGTTCCACCGCTGGGTACCAGATTGTTGGTTATCTCATCAATTTCAGGGGCATCTATTTCGCCGGCTCGATACTGGGCCCAGAATCGTCTGCAGTCAGTGCAGGCCCCGACCCGCTCACCGCGATGGGAGCCGGAGAGCATCGGGCCGGTAACCACGGTGATTGCAGGAATATCGGCACTGGCGGCGGCCATCAGCTGTGCCGGAACGGTTTTGTCGCAGCCGCCGATCAGCACAACCGCATCCATTGGCTGGGCCCTGATCATCTCCTCGGTATCCATGGCCATCAGGTTACGCAGGAACATCGAGGTAGGATAGGCAAATGATTCGTGCAGGGATATGGTCGGAAATTCTATCGGCAACCCCCCGGCCAGCATGGTACCGCGTTTGATTGCCGCTATCAAATCCGGGACCGTGGCATGACAGGGATTGTAGCCGCTATGGGTGTCGACGATACCGATTATTGGGCGGTCCAGGGCCTCGTCGGTATAGCCCATGGCCTTAATGAAGGCGGTGCGCAGATAGAGGGAGAATTCGGCATCACCGTAATTGGTGAGCGCCCGCTTCATACCTTTCATAACTTTTTTGTTCGAAGTCATGGTTGTCTGCCCCACGAGTGAGATTTGCCAATAGGGGTGAGCTGTCGGGGCTGCTACTCCTTCTTGGGTGACTGATCTAGATACCACTGCATCGGGTCGAGCAGTTCGAATCCGAGGGCCAGCAGTTTTTTCTTGATAGACATCACGTTGTTGGTCAGCAGATAGGGAAAGATGGCCCGTTTCTCCGTATCCCAGTCGCGGGCGACGAGCACAGACCCCAGAGAGACATTTTCTTCATAGGCAATGTCAACTATCTTCTTAAGTTGACCCGGCTCTTCGTTTACCAGGATACAGAGCAGGGTTCCAGGCTCCTCGATGCCCATGATGTTGACGAAGGCGCGCAGCAGGTCCCGGGTGGACATGATCCCCTTCAGCTGCCCCTCTTCGTCCACAACCGGCAGCGCTCCCACCTTTTTTTTACCTATTATCAGCAGGGTATCCTGCAGGGTGTAGTAAGGAGCTACGGTTATCGGCTCGGCCGTCATGATCTCGCTGATGGTGTGCTGCATCACCTTGTCCAGCGTTTTCTGGTAGGATTCTTCGTCAAGAAGCGACGATGGGTGGGCGTCGCGCATATCCCGGTCGGTGACGATCCCTACCAGTTTGCCCTCGGCATCGACCACCGGCAGATGGCGAAAATCTCCTTCCATCATCAGTGATCTGGCCTCCGAGAGCTTGGTCTCTGGGTTGACGGCGACGAGATCGGTTTTCATCATTTCGGTAACAAACATTGAAGCCTCCGCTTATATCAATAATATGAAATTTTTATCAGCATGGTGCTTGGTCAAATAGCCATCAATTTTCGTATATGGTTAGCCACCAGGACCGGCAGTATCTGCAGATCGTAGCCTCCTTCTAGCACAGATACAACACGGCCGCCGGTACTTGCCCGCACCAGGTCGAAAATGGTGTCGTTGACGAAATCGTAGCCTTCGGTGCTCAGGTTGGTTCCTGACATCAGGTCGTTCTCGTGGGCATCGAATCCGGCCGAGAGCAGGACGGCCTCGGGGGCGAACTCCTTGAAGGCGGGAACCAGGTCGCTGAGCAGCTTCTCCCGGTACTCCTCATCGCCTCGCCCCGGTAAAACAGGAGAGTTTTTGGTAAACCCCTCGCCGCTGGAGAATCCGGTTTCGAATTCCCTGCCGGTTCCAGGATAAGCGAATGACGGGTGCTCATGAATCGAGTAGTAAAAGACCGAATTGTCGGTGTCGAAAATATGTTGGGTCCCATTACCATGGTGGACGTCGAAGTCGATGATGCAGACCTTTTCGATGTCGTATTGTTTCTGCAGGTACCTTGCTCCTATCGCCACGTTGTTGAAGTAGCAGAAACCCATAGCCTGGTTGGCTTCGGCATGGTGCCCCGGGGGACGGACCGCACAGAAAGCGTTTTTTACTTCATCGTTCATCACCGCATCGATGGCCTTGAGTACGCCGCCTACGGCCAGTAAGGCAGTCTCGTAGCTTTCACGGCAGATAGAATTGTCCTGATGTTCGAAGTCGGGAAGTCCCCACAGACAGGCCTCCTCGAACTTCATGATGTAATGAATATTGTGAACCGTCTCAATCCACCGCTGGTTGGCGGGTTTCGCGGCTATCTTCACCAGATCGTCCAGCAGTCCATCACCGGCAAGACCATCCATGATTGCGGTGAGCCGCTTGGCGCACTCCGGATGCCCGTTGAATGTCTGATGCTGCAGATACCGCTCATCGAATACAAATCCGGTCTTACCCATGAGCTTCCCGTCCTTTTTGTTCACATTATAGCTTTCCCTGGTCTCAAGGATGAGCTTCCTGCAGCCACCCTAGCTTGTGGCAGGTTGATGATCAAGATTTTTTTGCATGGCCCATCGGACAATTCATTTGCTTGCCAAAAGCGTTGAGACCCAATACCATGGAACAACCAAGCACTAAGCAGATTTGCTGATCCCCCGGGGGAGTTACCATGAAAAATAAATCAGGATACTGGGCTGACAACTACCAGCAGAACAGGCTGCCGGTCGACAAGGCCATTGCCGGAATTCAATCCGGGCAGCGAATCTTTATCGGCTCATCCTCCGGTGAACCCCAGCACCTGGTAAAAGGCTTGGCTGATGCCAGCCTGATGTTCACCGATTTGGAAATAGTGAGACTGTTCAGTACCGAGTCCACTTCGCTGTCCAGAATAGCCGACAGATCCAAGTCACAGAACCTCAATATTCGATCTTTCTACCTCGGTTCAGCTAACTCAGAGAGTTTCAAAGGTGATTTGCGCTTTATCACCCCGATAAATCTAAGTGAAATTGACCGGCTGATTAAGTCGAGAATGCTGCCCATTCAGGTGGCGCTGATTCAGGTGACGCCGCCGGATGATTTTGGCTGGATGAGCCTCGGAATATCGGTGGATGTGACTGCGGTCGCGGCTGAGGCAGCCGATCTGGTAATCGCCCAGGTCAACAAAAACATGCCCCGGGTACAGGGCCGTTCCAACATCCATGTCAATGACATCGACATTTTCGTCGAGTATGACGAGGATTTGCGGGCCATCGGCGAGTATCCGGAGGTGGCAGCAGCGCAAAACATTGCCCGCTACGTGTCGAGACTGGTGGATGACGGCTCAACCATGCAGATGTCGCTGGGTGCCACCTCGGATGCCAATATAACCGCTCTCATGGAGAAGAATGACCTGGGAATCCACACCCAGTATGTCACCAACACCATCATGAAACTGATGGCCATGGGAGTGGTCACCAACCGGAAAAAAGGATTCAACGAAGGTAAGATCATCTGTTCCAATGCCATCGGCACCAAGGATCTCTACGATCTTCTGGACAACAATTCGGCGGTGGAATTCCACCCGTCCAAATATGTCAATGATCCCCGGATCATTTCCCAGAACAACAAAATGGTGGCCATGAATATCGGCAAGGAGATCGATCTGACCGGCCAGGTGGCCGCCGATGCCCTGGCCTACAACAATTTCTCCGGGGTTACCGGAATCGTAGATTTCTTTCGTGGCGCCTCCATGTCCGAGGGCGGCAAATCGATCCTGATGCTCACCTCCACCAGAAACAACGACCAGGAAAGTCGGATTGTGCCAATGCTGCACCAGAGTGCCGTGGTGGTGCCGCGTGGTGAGGTGCAGTACGTGGTGACTGAGTACGGCTCGGTGAATCTGTTTGGGAAGTCGATTCAGGAGCGGGCCATTGCCTTGATCTCCATCGCCCATCCCGACTTTCGCGATATGTTGTTTGACCAGGCCAAAGATCTCGGCCTGCTTGGCCCGGAACGCACGCTCAGAGAGGAGATGCATGCAATCTATCCGCTCTACCTTGAGGAGACCCGGTCGATCAATCGGCGGAAGATCACCTTTCGACCGATAAAAGTGACCGATGAACGACCACTCCAGGAGCATTATTACGGTCTGGACCAGATCGATGTGGTGTCCAGGTTTTTCCATGAAAAGACCAGCTTCGTATCCAAGCAGATCGAACGAACCTTCATGATCGATTACAGTCAGGATCTGACCATCGTCGCCGTTGAGGGAGAATCCGGTTATGAGCGGGTGCTGGCAGTCGGTGAGTATTATACGAATCCGGAAACCAATCTGGCTGAGATCGCCTTCTCCGTGCAGAAAGAATGGCAGGGTCGGGGATTGTCCTCGATCGTTATTAAAAAGCTTGCCGAGGCGGCCAAAGGCATCGGCATAGCCGGTTTTTCCGCTTACACATCCAAAGACAACGAGCGGATGATCAAGCTTTTTCACAGCCTTGACTATGAGGTCAAGATCACAAGTGAGGGCGATATGATCTATCTTGAGGCTCTGTTCCCAGCTTCAGAATAAGAATCCCTGCATTTCTCTGTGATTGCCCGAATGTACTTATCTTTTTGGAATATATTGAATTTGAACCGGTATCAAGATAGAATCCTTTGAATGCTTAGGTGACCGGTAAATTTTTTTCAGATCAGGGGTAGGTGGATGAGTAATTCGAGAGATCGTCGTGCTGCCTTTCGAATGGACGTGGTTTCGAAGGCAGTGTGCAATTTAAAAGCCGATGGGGTATCGATCAGCGGGCCGATCAGGGATATCTCCATTGCCGGCCTGTATGTGGAAACGGATGAAAAGACAGAGCCCGGCAGCGGATTTGATATCGAAATTGTGCTGAGCGGCAGGTACAGCCAGATGATCCTCGGCTCGATGAGTGGTAAAGTTGTGCGGACCGATGATCACGGGCTGGCCATCACCTTTGATCAGCGGTTTGAGTGGTTTGCCATGGTGCCGCTCTATTTCAATACGGCCACAGATTATTCAGACTGACAGGCTGGGTGTAAACTTTTCAGCCGCCTGCAATTGTGCAGATAAAAAAAGGCGCTCTTGCTGACAGAAAAAGCGCCTTTAGTTTTATGAATCCTGCGGGTCACGGAGCCGAATTGAACTTGCGGTCCCATTCATATTCCCGGCCGGTGACGCTGTCTTCCATTCGACGGATTCGGCGATCCAAATCGTTGAACTTCTTTTTCAGCCGTTGGGCGGCACTCTGGGGTGAGTGGGCGTAACTGTCATAGAAGTCACGTTCATCATCGTTGGCGAACGATTGTGCCGCCTCTGGCTTCATCAGCAGGGCGGCCACCAGATAGATGCCAATTACCGGCCAAAATCCACTCAGCAGGAAAATGATCACCATGATGGCCCTGACCCAGAATACCTTTATATCGAAATAATCGGCTACTCCTCTGCAGACCCCCAGAATCACTCCATTCCTGGAACGGTACAGGCCCTTTTTATTGTTGCCGAAGGTTCTCATTTCTTTTCTCCTCTATCATGACCATCCATCAGGATGGTTTCGAGCGCTTCGATCCGCTGCTCCATTTTTTCCAGGCCCCGGTAAATTTCCTGGACCATCATTCCCTCGTCCTGACTCCCATGTTTCGCTTGACCAGAACTTGACTGGCGCATTCTGATAATCACCAGAACGGTGCCGCACAGCAGTCCTGCTAGCGTTACAACTGAGCCGAAGACTATGGCTACGATAAATACGGGTTGCATGATGTCGGCGTGGGCTTATGATTGACTCTGTTTGTCACTTTCTGCCTGGTCATGGTATGCAGCAGACTTCATCTTGGCAAGTTCTTTTTCGATGTCGTCATCGGCTGCCAGCCCCGCAAATTGATCCTCATCGCTACTCTTTTTGCCATAATTAACCAGCTCGGCTTCGGCCTCCATTCTGTCGATACGGGTTTCGAGATGCTCGAACCTGGCCATGGTCTCGGCGCTGTCCATCTTGCGGATGTCCTCCTGGGCGCGTTTGGTATGTGTCGCCTTCTTGTGCCGCTGAATGAGTATCCGTTTTTTCTCTTTAGCCGAAGCGAGCTTTGTTTCGAGCTCCCTGATATCGGCCTGGTACTGCTCGATAAGGCTGCTGTGCTCGACAACTTCGTGATCCAGCGATTCGCTCAATTCGGAAAAACGACGTTTTTCAATCAGCGCCTCCCGGGCCAGATCATCTCTTCCCTTGCTCACCGCCAGTCCGGCCCGTTGTTCCCAGAGCTCGACTCTTTCGTCGATGTCGTCACGCTTGCGCTGCAGCTTTTTTCTGGCGGCAATAACACCGGCGCAGGCCGACTTGAGTTCGATCAAGGTGTCCTCCATCTCCCGGATCATCAGCTTGATCATTTTCTCGGGATCTTCGGCATGGTCGAGCATCGAATTTATGTTTGAACTTACAATGTCTCTGAATCTGGTAAATACACTCATAATGACCTCCGTTCATGGTAGTGGTTTTTCTGGTTATTTGCAGAACCTGTGCCACTTTGAAATTATTTAAATATATTTATTTATATCGGATATTTGAGGGCAAAATGGCGTGATTACGGCAAGATATCAATATGGTGTATTTGTAGCATATATGGTAAAAATAACTAAACTGTGGTTTCGGTAACCATAATTAAAGTTGTTTACCAGGAGAATTACACCTATGGTTGATTCAGCATCAGATCGTCAGGAGGCACTTGGACAGTCCGAAATATTTCTCGATTTCCAGGACCGACTTTCAAGGGTTGCACCAGTGGACCGTCCTGTTCTGCTTCTGGGTGAGCGGGGCACTGGTAAAGAACTGGCAGCTCGCCGACTTCACTTTTTGTCTAAACGATGGGAGGGTCCGTTTGTTACTCTGAACTGTGCCACCCTGTCTCCGACACTTATTGAATCGGAACTCTTTGGCCATGAAAGAGGAGCTTATACGGGTGCTGAGGGCAGACGCATAGGACGTTTCGAGGCCGCCAGCGGCGGTACCCTGTTTCTCGATGAGATCGGCACCATCCCGATTCAGGCCCAGGAGAAAATTTTGCGAGTGGTCGAATATTATTTCTTCGAACGGGTAGGGAGCTCGGATCAGATTGAAGTCGATGTCCGGATAATCTGCGCCACCAATGCCGATCTCCCCGCCCTTGCCTCCCAGGGGAAATTCAAACAGGACCTGCTCGACCGACTCACATTCGAGGTGCTGTTCCTGCCGCCGCTCAGGCGCCGTGGGGAAGATATCATGCTGCTGGCCCGCCACTTCGGCTCCAGAATGCTATTCGAACTTGGAATCGATGAAGTGCTCCGTTTCTCGTCCGAGGCGCTGCGGTCTCTGGAGAATTACCCTTGGGGCGGCAATGTGCGGGAATTAAAAAATGTGATCGAGAGAGCCGTCTATCGAGCCGGTTCGGGCAGGATCAAGAAGATTGACTTTGACCCTTTTGTCTCACCCTTTGACGTTCTCCCTGTCCGGGAGGAGACAATAGCATCTGCCGAGCAAACACGGTCTGTCAATATTTCCGCCGGCTTTAAAGAACTGGTTGGGTCTTACGAACAGCAGTTGCTCAAGGAGGCTCTGGAGGAAGGCAGATATAACCAGAAGAAGAGTGCCGCACTGCTCGGCCTGACCTACGATCAGTTTCGGGGACTGTTGCGCAAGTATCGTGATCAGCTTGATACAAATTAGGGGGACACAATACCCATCGTGTCCCCTTTTAGTCAAGTGTCCGGTAGCCGTAGACGATTCGTGCCGCGGTACCGAGCAGGCAGATAGACCCGAAAATCCAGGACAGTGCAGGAAAAAAGGAGGGAAAAAGGCATATAAGTATAAAGAAAATAATGGTTTCTGTACCTTCCGCCAGACCCCCCAGATAGTAGAACCCCTTATCCGGCAGCCGCAGATCTTTCAGCGAACGCCGCTCCGCCATGATGGCGTAAGCGAGAAAACTGGAGCCGGTACCGACGAATGAGAAAATCAAGAATGCTGCAGCCAGGCTGTTGTGAGCTGGCTCGGCCAGGGCAAAACCGAACACGACCGCCGAATAGAAAATGAAATCGAGGCAGATGTCAAGAAACGCACCTCTGTCGGTGCTGCCGGTAAGTCTGGCCAGAGCCCCGTCGACGCCATCACCCAGCCGATTGAGTATAATCAACAACCCGCCCAGCAGATAGAAGTGGCGAGCGATTAAGATTACGCCGAGAAGACCAATAGCGAAGGAGGCGATGGTAATGTGATCGGCCCTTATTCCTTTCTTCCGCAGATAACCGGCGAGCGAATCAAGCAGCGGTTTCAAGATTTTGAGACTGTAACGATCAAGCATGGTGGTCTTTATTTTAGCTCAATATAGGTTCCGTCGGCTGAATCACTGCGCTCATGGGTAACCATCAGGGCCGGGATGTTCATGAAACCGATCTGATCGAATACGAACTGTTTGATTGAGCCGCGAAGATTTTCATCCAGTTTACTGAACGGTTCATCGAGCAGAATTGCTTCAGGTTCGGCAAGTAGGGCCCGCAAGAGGCTTACCCGCGCCTTCTGTCCGCCGGAAAGTGTGGCAATATCACGGGGCCCAAAGCCTTCAAGCCCGGCTGCCGCGAGGCTGTTATTGACCCGCTCTCGTTTTTGCCGGCGGCTCATCCGGGCAGGCAGTCCAAAGGCCATATTGCCGAACACGTCAAGGTGCGGAAAAAGTAAATCATCCTGGAAGAGAATGCCGACCTTACGGTGCTCCATTTCGACACCATTCAGGGGGCGGCCATTGAGGGTGATCGCGCCGGAGAATGAAAAGCCGGGGTCGAGCATCCCGCAGATAGAAGCCAGCAGCGTAGATTTCCCACAACCTGAGGGCCCCATGATGGTGACGATACTACCCGGGGGAGCAGTCAGGCTCAGAGGCTTGAACAATTGCACCGTGCCGAGATTGATTTTAATCGAGTCGAGAACAAGTGACATGATCGGTTAATTTTGCATCGCCCGGCGATTTCTAAACATAATAGCAGGAAGCACGATGGCTGTGAGAAATCCAGTAAGCGCCAGCAGGAATTGGCTCAAAGCATAGACCGCCATTACCCTTCTGTCCGAACCGCTGGCCAGGCTGACGGTTTCAGTGGTTATGGTTGCAAATCTGCCGGCCCCAACATACAGGGTAGGAAGATATTGCGCAATCGAAACACCGAATCCCACCGCCATGCTGAACAGGATCGGTTTGGTCAGCATAATCAATTTTACCCTGAAAAATGAGCGAACCGGACGAGCCCCTAGGCTTGTGCCCACATAACTGTAGCGCTGGTCATAGCTGCGGTAGGTGTTGGCCAACGTCAGAAATACGTAGGGCAACACAAATACAAGGTGAATCCAGATAAGGGTCCCCCAGGAACCTTCGAGATTAAAAATGATCAGCAATACCTGGATGCCAAACAAAAAACTGATCTGCGGTATAAGCAGCGGCAGGTAGATTATCCACAATGAGCGCTGGCTGATCGAGTCGATTCGGGAGCGGGCCAGATTCTGTTCATTCTCGAAACAGCCGACAACGAGGATGATGGCCAGCAGACAACTCAAAAACGCTGCCAGGGCGCTGACCGAAACCGGCTCGAGCAGATGACTCAGAGCCGCTGACCAATTTGAAAAGCTGAACCGGGCAGGGAGAAAGTGGGGAAATCGCCAGGAGTGCGCCACTGACCAGAGCATCAGGGCAGTTAAACTCAGAACATTGACGCCCAGAAGGATCAGGGCATAGAAGGAGCCGCTTCCGACGAGCAGTTCAAAGGGGGATTTGCGTCTGCCGTCCAGAATTTTTCTGGAAGCTATTTTGCTGATGAGATATTCAAGCACCAGCGCTGAACCGATGCATGCCAGCGTCACAAGAAGAAGCAACAGGGCCCCGGCAGCCCCGACAAAACGACTGGAGATATCGGGGTCATGGAACCACCGGTCGATGAGCACAGCCAGGGTGGGTGGCAGCGACGGACCGATGATATAGGCCAGGTCGACCACCGAGAGAGAGTAGGCCAACACTGCCAGCAGGGGCAGCCTGAGCATGGGGTAAAGCTGGGGAATGATAAGTCGGGTCCAGATTCTCAGCCGGTGATAGCCAAGGCTGCGTCCTACCCAGATGGTTCTTCTGACATCGAGTCTGCTGAGGCCGCTGAATATCATCAGCAGCAAAAACGGTGTTTCCTTAAAAAGCATGGTGAGAGTCAGACTGATGGCCCATGGGTCTCCGTTAGTCGTCCAGTCGGGTGGATAGGTGAAACCGGACGGAAAGGGTGAAACCGATCTGATCAGCCAGCCGCTTGGTGCAATCAGGAAGCTGAAACCTATCGCGAAAGCTGCATGCGGAAGCGACAGCAAAGGGGCCAGGCTCAGTTCGATGGTGGACCATAATCTGGAGCCATAGAGGGTTGTTGCTATCCATAGGGCCAGCCCCAGGGACATCAGGCTGGCACCAATACCGGAAATGAAGGTTGAGCGCAATGCTCCGGGCAGGCTTGGGTGGTGCAGGAGCGTGGCGAACGGTTCCAGGCTGAAACGGTTACTGCCGGCAGCTGAGAGATAGCCGAAAGCGGGCGCCCAAGTGAACAGCAGACCGACCAGAATCGGCAGTAGAAAGACAGCCAGGGTAAGAGCAGGGAAAATTTTCAGCCGGTTGCGTCGTCCTGACATTGCAGAGACCGCTATTTTGAATAGCGCCTCAGCCATTCCTTCTCGATGGCAGTTACCCAGGAGGCATGGGGCTCGAGAATCACCGGTCCCAACTCTTCAGGACTGAGGGTCGCCACTCCCAGGGGAATGGTGTCGAAAAGAGTGCGCTGCTCAGGAGAAAGTTTGGCAAGCGCCAGTACGGTCGGATCACCCCAGATGGAAGGATCACTTTTGCGGGCCTGAGCTTCGGGGGACAGCAGAAAATCGGCCAGCACCATGGCTCCTTCCTGAGCGCTGCTGTTGAAAGGAATTGCCAGAAAATGTGTGTTTCCGATGGTACCGCCTTCGTGTACGTAGGTTCTGATGCTTTCCGGCAGTTCCCCGGTGGCGATCGCATTGCTCGCCTCGGCGGGATTGAAACTCAGGGAGATGAAAATCTCCCGGTCGGCAAGCAGCCGTTTCATCTCCGGAGCACTCTTGGGCTGGGCCTTGCCCCCGCGCCAAAGATGCGGGTGCAGAGCGTCAAGAAAAACCCAGAGCGGAGCAGTGACCTGGTCGAACTTGCCGATATCCACGGGCTTGTAGAGAAGTGTACGTTCCCCGGTCAATTCGAGCAACGCCTGTTTGATAAAGGTAGTCCCATAAAAATCAGGCGGTGCCGGATAGCTGAAACGCCCTTTGTGGTCTTTGCAGAACTCGAGCAATTCTGCCATGGTTGAAGGCGGGTCGTTTACTACCTCTGAGTCGTAGAGAAATACCAATTGCGCCATACCCCACGGGGATTCCTGATTGTCCACCGGTACGGTGAAGTCGAACAGGGTGGAAACTTTGTTTTCGGTATCGACCAAGCGGTAGTTGGGAAACATCTGGGTATAGGGTGGGAGCAGCAAACCGTTGTCTTTCATAGCGTGGAAGTTCTCACCATTTATCCACATCAAGTCGACACTGCCGCCGCTGGTTCTGCCGCCGCTCTTTTCGGCCAGTATCCTGCTGACCACGTCACCGATATCGGCTACTTTCACATGTTTGACGGTGATACCGTAGCGCTGGTTCACCTGCCCTGCGGCCCAGGAGATGTAGCGGTTGATCACCTCAGAACCACCCCAGCCGTTAAAATAGACGGTCTGGCCTCTGGCGGCAGCGATTATCTGAGGCCAGTCGCGGGCTAGTGCTGGGGCCAGATTGAGCATAATAGTCAGTATTACAATGACGATCGAAAGCAACCGCTTAGGACAATAAGCCATGATGATTTTGCCTCTAAAGGACGTGAAGGGGTTCACACGGTGTCGGATTGGCTACAAGTACCACGTTTTACCCCCTGGTGCAACGGTCGGAGGCGGCGTGCAGCCACCGTTATGTTTAATCTGTAAAATTTGACATGGCCGTTGCTGACCACTATTGTCATTACCTATAAAAGGAGTAACACGATGATGGTTGCATGATGATGCGAGCATCACTTTAAACTGTTCGGGGAGAGATGAGATGCGCTGGAAAGATGGCCGCCGAAGCGGAAATGTCGAAGACAGAAGAGGAGCAAGGCTCTCGGGAAAGGCCAAGGGCGGAGGGATTGGCCTTCTGGTACTGGTGCTGGTCGGTCTATTCTTTGGTATCGATCCTTCACTTATTCTGCAGTTAGGTGGGAACATGACCGGTCCTGCGGTCCAGGAGTCCCAGTACGTGCCGACGGAGGCAGAGAACGAACTTGCCGACTTTGTCTCTGTCGTGCTGGCCGATACGGAGGATACCTGGGGGGCTTTATTCAACCAGGCCGGCGGCAGCTATGAAGAACCGACCCTGGTGCTGTTTACCGGTGCAGTGAAGTCGGCCTGCGGGTTTGCCCAGGCTGCCATGGGTCCTTTTTACTGTCCCGCCGACCGTAAGGTCTATATAGATCTGAGTTTTTACCAGGATTTGAGAACCAAGATGGGTGCCCCAGGTGACTTTGCCCAGGCCTATGTGGTCGCCCATGAGATCGGCCATCATGTCCAGAATCTGCTTGGCCTCAGCGATAAGGTGCACTCCATGCGCCAGCGTCTTTCCGAGGCCGACTACAATAAACTTTCGGTGCGGCTCGAACTGCAGGCCGACTGCTTTTCCGGTTTGTGGGCCAACCATGCGGATCGTACCCGACATATATTGGAACGCGGCGATGTCGAGGAAGCCCTGAACGCCGCCAGCATGATAGGCGATGACCGACTGCAGCAGCAGTCGCGCGGCTACGTGACACCCGATTCTTTCACCCACGGGTCATCGGAGCAGCGGGTCCGCTGGTTCAGGAGGGGGCTGCAGTCGGGCAACATCCAGGCCTGCGATGCCTTCAGTGCCACAACCCTTTAGATCTGATAAGCGGTTGACCTCCGCTTATCTTCCTGCACGTTCCTCCCGGCTTCCCGCCTGACAATCTTTCGCTGTACATATTTGCACCCATCGGTAATAATAGATAGGCCATCTACCACAATGCAGCACATAAGGGTGTGGTATAAAAAAACAAAAAATATAGCCAAAGGAGGTGAGCAGAAGAACCCGTATCTGAAATGTTAACCAAAACGAATCAGGAGGGGATATGCGGAAAATTAGATTACTGATACTCTTGTTCGTCGGCGCAGCACTGATGTGGGGACCAGTGAGTCTGCAGGCGATGGATAAAGAGGCAAACACGATCGATGAACTCGTCTCGATGTTCGATGAATCGAGTTGTATGGAATGTCACGAAGAGATTCACAACCAATGGTCCCAGTCCTGGCATGCCCAGTCAGTGGTTTCTTCACTGGGCAGCATTCACAACTTTATCGAAATCGGTATAAAAAAGGAATGGAATACGGAGGTGACCAGGGGACAGTTGCTGAAATGTCTTGACTGTCACGCCCCTGTGATCAATTACGCATCAGAAAAGCTGGCGGTCGAGATCGCTGATATGATCGTCACTGCTACCAAAGAAAAAGGCAAGCCCGCAGGAGAAAGTGCCAAAAAAGAACTGGCCAAACTCAATGTCGGCTGTCTTTCCTGTCATAATCTTAAAGCGCTTGCCGTGGCCCCGGGCTGGAATGGACCAAGGGAGGAAGGAATGATTTATGGCCCCCATGGTGAAGATGCCGGTGATGCCCATGAGACCCTCGAGAGCATCGATATGACCCGGTCCGCCTTCTGCATGCAGTGTCATGGGATCTACACCGCAGCCGACGGAGAGACTATTCAGTGCAACACCCTCTCGGGGAGCTATCAAAATGCTTATGTAGCCAAGGGCGGCAGCAAGACCTGCCAGGAATGCCACATGGACAAAGGCCATATGTTCCCCGGCGGTCGGGATCTCGATACGGTCAAACAGGGTCTTGGATTTGATCTCCAGATTAATCCTTACCGGCATCTTCCCGGCCAGATCAAGGATGTCAAGGATGCCAAAAAATGGGTACCCAGTGCGGTGGTAACTGTCCTTATTGAGAACAGGGCGGGCCACCGGATTCCCGACGGCTGACTCTGGTCCGGTCAAGTGGTCCTGGATGTGACCGCACGAAATCTGGCTGAATCGGATCCGGAGAAGCAGGTACTATTTTCTGATCAGAAGAAGTATTTCGAGATCGGCCGCGATATGGAAGGCAGGATGCGCTATGGTGCCTGGCAGATTAAGGAGATCGTCGATCTCACGCTGCAGCCGATGGAAACTCAGAAAGAGCAGTTTCTGATCAACTTTGACACCGATGTTGAAAACGTGGAAATCGAGGCAGTCCTGACCTATTTCGTCAGCGGCAAGAAGAAAGATGTAGTTTACTCAATTAAAGAGAATATAGCCTTCGATATTGATTGATTTCATTTGGGCCGGGGTCACACGCCCCGGCCCGACCTTTCCTGAACTAACCTGAGTGGCCCGCCGCAATAGGAATTATTCTCAGCTTTAACCTCTATTTATCTTGCGTTACCCCATATCCATGTGTAAAAAATGATCAGGAGAAAGGATTTCTTTGACAGGAATGTGTTTGAACAAGTGGAGTGCGGCTCGATGCAGGCGTGGTCCCGATGCCTGCAGTCTCAACTATCAACGTAAGGAGAAGCTATGAAAAGGGTATTGATCGCGTATTTCAGCAGGACCGGAACCACGGAAAAAATGGCACAGTTCATTGCCGAGGGGATGAGAATGGGGGGCTGTGATGTTGATCTAGTCTCCATATCGAAGGTCAACAGCGATGCCGAGATCATCGGCTATGACGGCTATGTGTTCGGCTGCCCCACCTACCATAAAGATATGACCAATAACATGAAGCAATTCCTGTTCCTGGCTGAGCGGGCCAATCTTATTGGCAAGATCGGCGGCGCCTTTGGATCACATACCCATAGTGGTGAATCAGCTCCAATGATTTACGAAACCATGCAGCATGTCTACAAGATGGACATGACCACACTGGGACCATTAAACCTGACCGAGGAAATGATCAAGACTGATGAGGGAGCCAAAGCCTGCCAGCAGTATGGCAAAGCCGTCAGTGAAATGATGAAGTAGCTCTGAAAACAAGCACCCCCAACAGATTATTATGTCCTGCGGCAGGTCCAACTGATCCGCCGCAGGACTTTTCACTTGCCGTTATTAGTCAAGTAATCCGAGTTCTAAGAACTCACAGTTTCGTAATAGTTTTCTAATGCGTGGTGAGTAGAGAGGGGCTGGGCCATGTTTTTTCAGATCAGAAACTTAGGTATATGGAGACAATGATGGCTGCCAAAGTTATGGAAACGGCGCTGAACATCTGGGCGATTTAGGGTCAGGTGCGAAAACAAAAGTTGATGCGCAAGTTCCTTGAGGCCCATGGCGAGTTGACACCCAAGAAAGATTTTGTCGGTTTTCTGGTTGCCGAGTTCGGTATCGAAAAGCAGACAAAGACTGTCGACGCAGTAAGAGCTGATGGTGATAGATAAGACACAGAAGGAGTAAATAAAAAAATCTAACCTCTGATCAACCTGATGAAAAAAAAAGACGAGAGCAGCAGCAAAACCATCGAAGCGGTCCTGAAAAGCCTTGATTCACAGCCGAGCGAACCGGATGTGGATAGTTATTACCACGAGAGTATCTATAAAATCCTCAAGGAAAAGCATAAGCGGAAAATCATCAAATCCTCACTGATCAAGTATTATCAATCGGAGGAATTAAAACCGTATCAGGCCGAGTTGATCAAGATGCAGGAGCATCTAGAGCGGACCGGCAAAAAGATGGTCATCTTGTTCGACGGCCGGGATGCCTCGGGGAAAGGCGGTACGATTCGCAGGGTGACCCGGTATATGAATGAGAAACACTACCGGGTCGTGGCCCTGGGCAAACCCAATCCGATCCAGCAGACCGAACTGCACATGAAGCGCTACATCGAGCAGTTTCCCCGAGCAGGTGAAATCGTGCTATTCGACCGATCCTGGTACAACAGGGCCATGGTGGAGCCGGTAATGTCCTTCTGCACGGCCGATCAGTATCGCCGCTTTCTGCGTAAAGTTACCCTCTATGAGAATAATTTCATCCTCGACGCCGGACAGACAATTCTGCTGAAGTTCTATTTTTCCGTCTCAAAGGATGAACAGGCCCGGCGGTTCGAGCGACGCCGCAACGACCCGCTGCGTCAGTGGAAGCTTTCGGAGGTTGACCTGCAGGCCCAGGATCTATGGGATGAGTTTACTGACAAGAAGATGGCAATGCTGCAGCGAACCCATACCAAAGACTGCCCCTGGTGGATTATAAAGTCCGATGATAAGCATATGGCTCGCCGTGAGACCATGAAGCTGATTTTGAATTCGGTAAAATACCGGGGCCGTAAAAGAAGTCTCGACTTCAAGCTTAGATCCAAGATCGTCGTACCAGGCGATGTCGAGCTGAAGCGCATGAAGAATCAGAAGAAGAAATACGGAAAACCTCTGGTTTAAATACTTTCAGCCACAAACCTAACTACATCTTGTCACCTCGGCATCAGGATCAACCTGCCGAGTAATCTTACTCTGATGCGATCACCCTGCACAACTGTGTTGAGCCTGCACCTGCTCGTTCGTTCTAATCGGCTTGTCAGAGACCAAAAAATCTTGTTACTTCTTATGTTTCCATTTGAAATCGAGTAAGCTGGGATTGACCTAGTCAATCGTTTCAATCGAAGACAAAGAGAAATATGCTCTCTCATCTCAGCTTCAATCGCACCGAGTTTGCCGGTTCGCTTGGTGATTTGGGCACACTCCTGCCTCTGGCTGCCGGGCTGATCATAATAAATCGGCTCGATCCAACGGGTATATTCTTTACCATCGGCCTCTTTTATATCCTCACAGGATTATACTTCCGGGTGACCTGCCCGGTGGAGCCGATGAAAGTTATCAGCGGCTATGCCATAGCCATGTCGATTTCAGCTGCCCAGATTCAGGCCTCATGCTTCTGGGTGGCCGTCATTCTGCTGCTCTTTGGTCTGACCGGTCTGATCGATGTGATAACTAAATTTATCTCCAAGGCGGTTATCCGCGGGATTCAGCTTGCCACCGGTATCCTGCTCCTCACCCAGGGGGTGCACCTGATGCTCGGCAGCTCCAAACTGCAGCTGGTCCAGGGAACTGCTGAGCCTTATCTGCAGATCCAGAGGGTCGGCTTTCTGCCGATTGGGTTGCTCCTAGGGCTGGGCCTCGGCCTGCTCTGTCTCGTGCTGTTGGATAATAAACGCTTACCGGCCGCCGTGGTGGTTATTGGTGCGGGTGTGTTGATTGGTCTGCTGGCTGGCAGCCGTCAGGGATGGGAAGATCTGACGCTGGGGCTAAACCTGCCGGCGCTGCTGCCGTATGGTTTGCCGACCGCGGCTGATTTCAGCTTCGCCCTGGTGATCCTAATTATGCCGCAGATCCCGATGACTATCGCCAACGCGGTGATTGCCAATGCCGATCTCTCAAGCCAATATTTCGGCAAGAAAAG
>Ga0316187_10002005_pt1 | contig 17791 bp, 11 predicted proteins | sample CroRivburrow1_MG_FD_204927 | JGI IMG/M metagenome (GOLD analysis project Ga0316187, IMG submission 204927) | Coastal sediment microbial communities from Maine, United States - Cross River worm burrow 1 | ecosystem: Environmental > Aquatic > Marine > Coastal > Sediment | place: USA: Maine...
GGATCTTGATCCTTGCCTTGTATTTGTTGTCGCGCCGACCGTGCTGGTTGTAGACACGCAAAATGGCTTCCAGGTAAGTCAGCAGGTGCTTTTTCTCCAGCCACTCACAGATCACCTGGCCGATAACGGGTGTGCGCCCCAGACCGCCGCCGACCAATACCTTAAAGCCGACTACCCCGGCGTCATTGGCGACCAGTTCCAGGCCAATATCATGGGCGTGGATGGCTGCGCGGTCCTCTGCGCTGCCGCATACCGCGATCTTGAACTTGCGCGGCAGGAAAGCAAATTCCGGGTGCAGGGTGGACCACTGGCGGATGATTTCGCAGTAGGGACGCGGATCTTCCAGTTCATCGGCGGCCACGCCGGCAAACTGGTCGGTGGTGGTATTGCGTATGCAGTTGCCGCTGGTCTGGATCGCGTGCATCTGCACCGTGGCCAATTCGGCGAGCAGGTCCGGCACCTCGGCCAGCTCGGGCCAGTTCAGCTGGATGTTCTGTCGCGTACTGATATGGGCATAGCCCTTGTCGTAGTCCCGGGTGATCCGGGCGATCTTGCGCAGCTGGGTACTACTGAGTAAACCGTAAGGCACAGCGATGCGCAGCATGGGGGCCAGGCGCTGCACGTAGAGGCCATTTTGCAGGCGCAAGGGCAGAAACTCAGCGTCGGTCAATTTTCCGGCCAGAAAACGCTCGGTCTGGTCGCGATACTGGGCGACGCGTTCGTCGACAATTTTCTGGTCGTACTCGTCGTAAACGTACATCTGAAATACCTGTTAAACCGTTGTTGAAGCTGGGGAGGGGTGGCCAGGACGCGCTACCTTACCAGAAAAGCACTGAGAATAAATAGTCATAATATTCATAAGGTTAGAACCATTTCTTGCCATAACTTCGGCGCTTTGTCGCTCGCCGTGCAGCGCTCTTGGGATTAGCGCGAATGCTGCTATAATGCAGCGCTTGACCGATCTACCCCAACGGAGTGAAACATGTCTGAAGAACTGAACCAGGAACGTGATGCCGATGGTGTGGCGGATTCCATCGCGGCCACTGCTGTCATTAGCGTTATCGTGCTGACCCTGTATCTCTGGTTGTCCGGTATGCCTTCCTGAGCGCAACCGCCGGGAAGTTACCACAGTCATTTCCCGGCGCTTTTCAGTACCAGCTGCACCACGGTAAAGACCGTGCCCATGAACAGCAGTGTGAACACGATACCTGCAACGATAAAGACACCTACACGCCCCTGTTTGAAATCACGCTCCCGGTTCTTGCTACTCTGAACTCCCAGTCCCGCGGCAAGCACGCTGCTGATTACATGTAAGGGATTCAATGCTTTTCGGTTTTCACCTTCTTCCCTGGCTGTATCCTGCTCCTGCTCGCTCATTGTAGTGGCCCCTTAATAATCCAGGTTCGGGCGCAACCAGCGCTCCATGACGGTCACTGATTCACCCTTGCGCGCAGCGATACTCTCCACCTGGTCACGTCCAATCTTGCCCACGGCAAAATAACTCGACTCCGGATGCGAGTAATAAAACCCGCTGACCGAAGAGGCAGGATGCATGGCATAGCTCTCAGACAGTTCCACGCCGCAGCTGTTGCTCGCATCCAACAACTCAAACAGGGTGGCTTTCTCGGTGTGATCGGGGCAGGCGGGGTACCCGGGTGCCGGTCGAATACCGCGGTAGCGCTCCCGAATCAACTCCTGGTTGCTCAGTTGTTCGTCTGCATCGTAGCCCCATAATTCAACACGTACCAGGCGGTGCAGTTGCTCGGCAAAGGATTCTGCCAGGCGATCCGCCAGGGCCTTGAGCATAATGCTGTTGTAATCGTCGTGGTCGGCCTCAAACTGCGCGGCGCGCTCGTCAACACCGTGGCCGGTGGTGACACAGAAGCCCCCCAGGTAATCCCGCACGCCGCTGTCCTGCGGTGCAATATAATCTGCCAGGCTGAGATTAGGTTTGCCATTGGGTTTATCACCCTGCTGTCGCAGGTGGTGCAGGGTCGCCAACGGTTGCTCCCGCGCCTCGTCCTGATAAACCACGACGTCATCCTTACCCACCCGGGCCGCCGGCCAGAAACCGACTGTCGCGTTGGCGGTAAGCCATTTTTCCTCGACGATGCGCTTTAGCATGGCCTGCGCATCACTGAACAATTCGCTGGCCTGAACCCCGACCACCTCGTCCTCGAGAATTTGCGGGAATTTGCCCGCGAGTTCCCAGGTGATGAAAAATGGCGTCCAGTCGATGGTATCTACCAGCTGTTGCAGTGGATAGTCCTGGAATACCCGCGTGCCGATAAAGCTGGGCACCGGTGGGGTATAGGCTTTCCAGTCCAACTGCAGTGCACGTGCTGCGGCCTGCTCATAGCGCAATCGTTTCTGCTTTGGCTTGCGGTTGGCGACCCGCTCACGCACTTCCTGGTATTCCCTGGCACGGTCCGCCACAAACCTGTCGCGATCATCGCCCACCAGCTGCGTGGCTACCGCGACGCTGCGTGAAGCATCCGGCACATAAACAATGACATTGCGGTCGTAGTGGGGATCGATTTTTACCGCGGTGTGGGCCTTTGACGTGGTGGCGCCGCCTATCAACAGCGGTACGCTGAATTCCTGACGCTGCATCTCGCTCGCTACATGGACCATTTCATCCAGCGAAGGTGTAATCAGCCCGCTGAGTCCAATAATGTCCACCTGCTCTTCACGCGCGACGCGCAGGATATCTTCGCAGGGCACCATCACGCCCATGTCGATAACCTCGAAGTTATTACACTGCAGCACCACGCCTACGATATTTTTACCGATATCATGTACATCGCCCTTGACCGTTGCCATGAGTATCTTGCCGTTGCTCTGGCTGGCCCCATCTTTTTCTTCCTCGATGAACGGTTGCAGGTAACCCACTGCCTGTTTCATGACGCGGGCGCTCTTGACTACCTGTGGCAGGAACATTTTGCCTTCACCGAACAGGTCGCCGACCACGTTCATACCGTCCATCAACGGTCCTTCGATCACCTGTATAGGTCGATCAAACTGGTGTCGCGCCTCTTCGGCATCTTCCACGATCCATTTGTTTATGCCTTTTACCAGGGCGTACTCCAGACGTTTTGCTACCGGCTGCTCGCGCCAGGTGAGGTCTTCCTTGCGTGCCTCTGCGCCACCGGTGTCACGATAGCGCTCGGCGATATCGAGCAGGCGCTCCGTGCCGTCGTCACGGCGGTTAAGCACCACGTCTTCCACGCCTTCTCGCAGGTCTGCCGGTAGATCGTCGTACACCGCCAACTGGCCGGCGTTGACGATGCCCATGTCCATACCGGCGCGTATGGCGTGGTACAGGAACACCGAGTGAATAGCCTCGCGCACCGCGTTATTGCCGCGGAAGGAAAAGGACACATTGGAAACCCCGCCTGAAACCAGGGCGCCGGGTAACTCTGCCTTGATATAGCGGGTGGCCTCGATAAAGTCCACGGCGTAATTGTTGTGCTCTTCGATACCGGTGGCCACAGCAAAAATATTCGGATCGAAAATGATATCGCCCGGGTGGAAGCCCACTTCATTCACCAACAGTTCATACGAGCGTTTGCAGATGTCCTTGCGCCGCTGCAGGGTATCCGCCTGTCCCTGTTCGTCGAACGCCATCACCACGACCGCCGCACCGTAGCGCTGGCACAGGCGGGCCTGTTCCAGGAATTCCTGCTCCCCGGATTTCATGCTGATGGAATTGACCACGGCCTTGCCCTGAATACATTTCAGCCCGGCTTCGATAACCTCCCACTTGGAGGAATCCACCATGATGGGAACCCGAGAAATATCCGGCTCCGAGGCCAGCAAGCGCAGGAATGTGGTCATGGCCTCCACCGCGTCCAGCATGCCCTCATCCATGTTGATGTCGATGATCTGGGCGCCGTCTTCCACCTGAATTCTGGCTACACTCAGCGCGCTCTCGTAGTCGCCTTCCAGAATCAGGCGCTTGAAGGCAGCCGAACCCGTTACATTGCAGCGCTCGCCAACGTTCACGAACAAGCTGTCCGCGGTGATATTGAAGGGCTCCAGGCCGCTAAGACGGCAGGCCAGGGGATGCTGTGGTAGTGGGCGGGGTGCAATGTTTTCTACCGCCGCGGCAATCGCCCTGATGTGCGCTGGCGTGGTGCCGCAACAGCCGCCGGCCAGGTTCAGGAATCCCCGCTGGGCAAAGCCCTGGAAATCCTCAAACATGATATCCGGCGTTTCATCGAACTCGCCGAAAGCGTTTGGCAAACCGGCGTTGAGGTGGGCGCTGAAATAGCAGTCCGCCACATTAGACAGCTCCTCGATGAAGGGCCGTATCTCCTTGAAGCGGCGGCCACAGTTGCTGCCGACGATGAGCGGGCGGGCATGGGCCACGGAATTCCAGAACGCCTCGGGGTTCTGTCCAGAGAGCACCCGACCACTGATATCCGGGAATGTCACCGATATCATGAGGGGTACATCGCTGCCTAATTCGTCCAGGACTTCCCTGGCGGCAAAAATCGCGGCCTTGGCGTTGAGCGTGTCGAAGATGGTTTCTATCAGCAGCAGGTCCACGCCACCGGCCAGCAGGCCCCGGGTGGCCTGGGCGTAATCAGTGCGCAACTGGTCGAAATCCACGCTGCGTGCGCCGGGATCGTTGACATCCGGCGATATGGATGCCGTTTTCGGAGTGGGGCCCAATACACCTGCGACGTAGCGCGGCTGGTCCGGTGTATCAGCGGTAACCGCATCGGCAACTTCCCTTGCCAGACGTGCCGCGGTCTCATTGAGTTCCGCAGCTAACTCCCCCAGTGAATAGTCGTCCTGGGCGATAGCGGTACTGTTAAACGTGTTGGTCTCGATGATGTCTGCGCCAGCCTCCAGGAAGAGACGGTGTATCCTGGCGATAACATCGGGTCGGGTGAGGGTCAGCAGGTCGTTGTTACCTTTTAGATCCGAGCCATGATCAGCAAAGCGCTGGCCGCGATAATCGGCTTCCTCGAGGCCCTCTGCCTGGATCATGGTGCCCATAGCCCCGTCCAGCACCAGTATGCGCTGTTGCAGGGCTTGCTCCAGGCGGAGCACTGTGGGAGTGTGGGCTGCCATAGTCTGTACGTTCCTGCGATTGGGGCGGTTAAGGCCCGCGGTTAAAAAGCGCGATATTCTAGCAGATTACCTGTATGAATGCCGTTAATAGACTCTCCCTGTCGCACATTTGGGTACAAGTTTGCTAGAATACCCGACTAATTTACTCGGAATGGATAATCGGATGATCACCATTACAGAATCGGCCCAGGAATATCTCGTCGAGTTGCTGTCAAAACAGGACGATGCCCTGGGAGTCAGGGTGTTTATTAACCAGCCGGGCACCTCCCGGGCGGAGACCTGTATCGCCTATTGTCGCGAAGGTGACCTGCAGGAGGGTGACGAAAAAAAGGTCTACGACACGTTTACCGCCTGGTTTGACGGGCGCAGCCTGCCATTTCTGGAAGACGCCCTGGTTGATTACGCCAAGGACCGTATGGGTGGCCAGCTTACGATCAAGGCGCCGAATGCCAAAATGCCCCGGGTCGATGAGAACAGCCCGCTGGAAGATCGCATCAACTATGTACTGTACAACGAGGTCAATCCGGCCCTGGCCGCTCATGGCGGTGAGGTCAGCCTGGTAGAGATTACCGAAGACCAGTTTGCGGTGTTGCAGTTTGGCGGCGGCTGCCAGGGCTGCAGCGCGGTGGACCAGACCCTCAAGGGTGGTGTGGAAAAGACCCTGCTGGAGCAGGTGCCGCAACTGCAGGGTGTGCGCGACATGACGGACCACACCGACACGTCACAGGCTTACTACTAAGGACAGCAGAGCGCGCTGCCAAAACCCCTGTGGGCCACGGGGATATTAAACGCGCTGCGGTAAAACCTGCTTCAGCTTGTCTCGCATGGCGCGCAGACAGGTTTCGGTTGTCTCCCAGTCGATACAGCCATCGGTAATCGATACCCCGTACTCCAGGTCCTCCAGGTTCTCCGGAATAGGCTGGTTACCCGCTTTCAGGTTACTTTCGATCATCAGTCCGACGATGGAGCGGTTGCCCTCCAGGATCTGGTTGGCCACATTTTCCACCACCAGCGGTTGCAGCTCGGGCTGCTTGCTGGAGTTCGCATGACTGCAGTCAACCATCACATTGAGCGGGACACCGGCTTTTTCCAGTGCCTGTTCACACAGCTTGATGTGTACTGAATCGTAATTGGGTCCGGCACTACCGCCGCGCAGCACGATATGCCCATAGCTATTGCCCTTGGTGGTAAATACAGCAACCTGGCCCTGACGGTTGATGCCCAGGAATCGATGCGGGCTGGCAACGGACTGCAGCGCATTGGTGGCCACCGTTAGGCCGCCATCCGTGCCGTTTTTGAAACCCACCGCAGAGGAAAGCCCACTGGCCATTTCCCGGTGTGTCTGGGATTCAGTAGTGCGTGCACCAATTGCGCTCCAGCTGATCAGGTCCTGCAGATACTGGGGGGAGATGGGGTCCAGCGCTTCGGTGGATGTAGGCAGGCCCAGTTCCAGAATGTCCAGCAGCAGCCGGCGACCCAGGTGCAGGCCCTCTTCCAGCTTGAAGGAGTCATCCAGGTGCGGGTCGTTGATCAGGCCTTTCCAGCCCACCGTTGTTCGGGGTTTTTCGAAGTAGACGCGCATTACGATGTACAGGGTGTCAGATAATTCCTGCGCTAACTGCTGCAGCCGGCGAGCATAATCCATCGCCGCCTCCGGGTCGTGAATAGAGCAGGGGCCTACCACGACAAATAGTCGCGGATCCTTGCGATCAAGAATATCCCTGATCACGCCACGACTGTGGGCCACAGTATTTTTGACCGACTCGGACATGGGCTCTGCGCGCCACAATTCTTCCGGGGTCACCAGTAATTCCTGGGAGGCCATGTTGGTATTGTGTACTTCGATGTTGCTCATTACCTGTTACCTGATACAGTGTTTTATTCACGCCGCGCGCTGCGGCAGCGGCGCGCCATTCTATAGCAGCACACGATTTTTGGGTAGGCGATTTGCCGGGGCAAAATACACAGGAATTCTACGATTTACGGCCACTGCTGCCGCTTATCGATGCCGGATACATTCTGCTCACACCCAACTTCCGCCTGGCGCGCAGGGTCAAGTCGGCCTGGGACCAGCTGCAGTTGGCGAATGGCGCCCGGGTGTGGCAGCCAATTCCGGTATACCCCCTGGAGTCCTGGTTGCTGCAGCGCTGGCAGGCGGCTGTGGAGATGGGGCTGACCCCCGATCGGGTCATCCTGGGAGACGGCCACGCACTGCAACTGTGGCAACAGGCTATAGAGGACGAGCAGCGTGCTGCAGGTCAATACAGCCTGCTGCAGACCGCGGCAGCCGCCAGCATGGCGGCCCAGGCGCGCAATACCCTGTTGCGTTGGCAGGTCGACCCGGCACACACCCGATTTGCCAGTGCATTTGGCCTGGATGAAGACTGCGCCAGTTGGCTCGCCTGGCAGGTACGCTTCGAGGAGCGCCTGCAGTCCAACAATGTGGCGACGGGCGCAGACTGCATTTCCCAGTTGCTGAACTGTGCGCAAGAGCTGCCCGTGGTAAACGTCGCGCTGTTGGATTTTGACGATATACCGCCGCTTTTTCTCTCCTGTGTGGTGGCCCTGTGCGACCGCGTGGAAACAATTGCTCCCTCGGGCCCTGTCGCCGAATGCAAGGCTTTCAGCTATCCGGATAAACGTGTGGAACTGGCCGCGATCGCCGCCTGGGCCAGGCGCACCAGTGAGGCGCAGCCCGGGGCCAGAATAGGCATTGTGCTGGCTGATATGAGCAGCGATCGGGGTACTCTGGAGTACCTGTTGCGCAGCGAGTTCGATTGCCTGGGTGAAAACTACGGCAGCCTGCCGGTAAACTTTTCCACGGGCATTACCCTGGACCTGGCACCCGTGGTGCGCGACGCGATGCGATTGCTGCGTCTGTGTCTGGCCACTGTTGAGGTCGACGTAATCCCGGGTTTATTACAAAGTCGTTTTGTGGACTGGCAAGACTCGGCTTCACCCGCCGCGGTGAAGCTGTTGCGCATACTCTTTGACAGCGGTAACCAGAAAGTGGATGTGGCCGATCTGCGTTATCTCGCCAACCAGGTTAAAGCCGGGGAACAGCAGGGCTTGCAACTGGGTAAATGCCTGCAACAGGTGGCGGCCATGCGTGACCTGCGCGACACCAGGCTGCCCTCGCGCTGGCTGGAGTCACTGTGTGCCGTGCTCGATATTTGGGGCTGGCCCGGCCGCGGGCCACTGGATTCGCTGGAACACCAGCAGGTGCAGCAGTGGTATGGCGTGCTGGAGGAGTTGGCAAGCTACGACGACGTATGTGGCCCCATCTCGCTGGAAGGCGCTCTGGGGCTGTTACAGACGATACTGGGGCGGCAAATTTCCCAGCCCCAGACGGCGGATACCGCGATCCAGGTACTGGGCAGCCTGGAGGCAGCCGGCCTGGTTTTTGATTACCTGTGGTTGAGCGGGATGCAGGCCAGCCGCTGGCCGGCAGCTGCGCGCCCCAATCCGTTTATCCCGCTGGCGCTGCAGAGGGATTTGCAGATGCCACACGCCACGGCAGAGCGCGAATGGGTCTTTGCCCAGGGGCTGATGCAGCAATACCAGCGCAGTACCGGGACGCTCTATGCCAGCTATGCCAGGCAGTCAGATGCTGTCGCAGAGCTGCCCAGCGTGTTGCTGAAGGATTTTGCCCTGGAGCAATGCGGCGACGAGTACCAGGTACACCCACGTTGGACCACTGCCTGGTGCACTCGCGCCCTGGAAGTGCTGGAATACAGCGCCGCCCCGGCGCTGGCTGGCGCCGAACGAGCCGGCATAGGTGGTGGCAGTGCCCTGCTGGAAGACCAGTCCCAGTGCCCGTTTCGCGCCTTCGCCCGCCGTCGACTGCTGGCAGAACCTCTGGGCGAACCGGTAACGGGTGTATCTGCGGCGCAGCGCGGTTCGCTATTGCACCAGGCGCTGCATTGCCTGTTCGGCCTGGTGCCCGACAGCGACATACTGCAGCAGTTGTCCGGCGAGGCTGAAAGCGACCTGGTTACTGCCGCGGTCCAGGCCGCGCTGGACGAATTACCCCGCTCCGGATTACAGGCCACAACCGCCAGTTGGCGTGAACTGGAAGGTGTGCGCCTGCAGGATTTGCTGCGGCAGTGGCTGGCCGTGGAGCGACAGCGCCCGGCGTTTATTGTGGCCAGCAGGGAAGAGGACTTGACCCTGGAACTGGAGAGCCTGGAACTGCGCCTGCGGGTTGATCGTATTGATCGCCTGCCCGACGGCTCCGCTGTAATCATAGATTACAAATCAGGGCGCTGTAGTTTGCAGGATTGGTTGGGTGAGCGGCCTGCGAGCCCGCAGCTGTTGTTATACGGCATCGCCGCCCAGGAAGTGCCCGCGGCACTGAGTTTCGCCCAGTTGCGACCGGATGACTGCGCATTTGTGGGTGCCGGGCAAGGTGATATTGCACCGGGCATCAAGTCCGATATGGCCAAGCTGGTTCGCGGCGGTTGGGACATCGACAGTTGGGAAGGGCTCAATGAGCGCTGGCGCAGCCAGCTTCAGGCGCTGGCAAAGGAGTTTGTCAACGGCGATGCCCGGGTTGAACCGCAAGCAAAAGCCTGTACCTGGTGCGGTCTGCAAAGCCTCTGCCGGGTCGGCATGGAAAAGGTGGTTATGCCGTGACTATAGCTGACGCACAGCAGCGGGAACTGGCGCTGGATCCTATGCAAAGTTTCTGTGTCAGCGCTCCGGCGGGCTCCGGTAAAACTGAGTTGTTGATTCAGCGCTACCTGCGCCTGCTGTCACGTGTGCAGAGCCCGGAACAGGTTCTGGCGATTACCTTTACCCGCAAAGCCGCCGCTGAGATGCGTCAACGGGTGGTGGAAGCGCTGCTCGCGGCGCAGGGTGATGCGGACTGTACCAGCCCCCATGAGCAGCGTACGCGTGCCCTGGCGCAACAGGCGTTACGCGCTGACGTCGACGGCGGCTGGCACCTGACTCGGGATATCAACAGGATCAACATCAAAACCATAGACAGTTTCTGTGGCAGTCTCACCCGCCAGATGCCGGTGCTCAGTGCGTTCGGTGGCCAGGCGGCGATCATTGACGATGCGGCCGAGCTCTATAACGAGGCGGTATTACAGCTGTTTGCGGGGCTGGAACGCGCTGGCCCGGTCGCGGATGATCTGAAAGCCGTGCTGTCGCATTTCGACAATAACTGGCAGCGGGTACAGGACTTGCTGGTATCCATGTTGCGCCGTCGTGACCAGTGGCGCGAATACATTGGCCTGCGTCATGACCCGGGGCAGGCAGAGCGCCTGTTATTGCAGACCGTGGAGGCTATGGTCAGTGAACAGCTCGCCCGGCTCAGTGCACAGTTTGCCCCGGTATCTTTACAGTTGCTCGAGCTACAGCAGTACGCCGCGGCACAGCTGGGTGCCACTTCCCTGGATCATTTTCCGGCTGCGGAACCGGGTGAGCTTGCGCAGTGGCGGCTGCTGCGCGAACTACTGCTTACCAAGCAGGGCGCCTGGCGCAAGAGCGTGGATAAGCGCGCTGGCTTTCCCGCCGGTGGCGCGCAGGAGAAAGCGCGCAAGGAACAGTTGTATGCCGCTATTGCGCAGTTGCGCGAAGTCGAAGGGCTGGAGCAGGAGCTGTGCGACTTGGGCAGTTTGCCTGAAACCACATCGGGGGACGCGTCCTGGAGACTGGTGGTGCAGCTGTTTCACGTCTTGCCTCACCTGGCGGCGCAGCTGCTGTTGGTATTCGCCCAGCGCGGCCAGGTGGACCATACCCAGGTTGCCCTTTCCGCCTTGCAGGCGCTGGGAGAAGACGATGCGCCCACGGAGTTAGCCCTGCGGCTGGATTACCGCATAGAGCATATCCTGGTGGATGAGTTCCAGGATACGGCTATCACTCAGTACGATCTGGTACGCAAGCTGACCCGGGGTTGGGGCGCGCAAAATGAAACCAACCCGGGAGCTCCAAGAACCATCATGATTGTGGGCGACGGGATGCAATCCATCTACGGCTTTCGCGACGCGAACGTGGGTTTGTTTCTCAGGGCAAGGGAGGAGGGCTTTAACGGGGTGCCCTTGCAACACTTGAACCTGCTGTGCAATTTCCGCTCTGACGCCGGGGTGGTGGAGTGGGTTAATGAAACCTTTGCCTGGGCTTTTCCTGCGCGCGACGATATGCGGCGCGGGCAGGTCAAGTTTACCGATGCAGTAGCCGTGCGGCCTGAGTTCCATGCCCCCGCCGTGGTGTCGCACGGTTTCAGTGGTGACGGCGCCAGGGAGCAGGAAGTGGCCTTTATCTGCGACCAGGTGCGTCTCGGCATCGCGGATGACGAGTGCACATCGATAGCCATACTGGGCCGCAGCCGCGGCCAACTGCAACCCCTGCTCAGTGCTTTTAAACAGCAGGGCATTGCGTATTCCGCACAGGACATGGACAGCCTGGGCGCATCGCCGCCGGTGCAGGACCTGATGACTCTGACCCGGGCACTGTGTAACCCGGCCGACCGGGTGGCCTGGCTGGGACTGTTGCGCGCTCCCTGGTGCGGTCTGCAGCTGGCGGACCTGCATGCCATTGGCAGCTGGGGTGAGCGCCCGGCAGAGATCCCGGTGTGGCAGCTAATCAACGACGCCGGGGTTGTGGGCTCCCTGAGCAGCGACGGCTACGCTCGCTTGTCGCATCTGCGTGGCGCCCTGGCCCAGGCGCTGGCGGATCGTGACCGACTGGCGCTGCGCGTTTGGCTGGAACAGCTGTGGGAGCGCCTGGGCGGTCCCGCCACCGTGCCGGAACAGGCCCAGCTCATCGATGCCGAGCGCTTTTTCCAGTTGCTGGAAAAAGCCGAGCGTGAAGGCTTCGGCATGGATTTACCCTGGCTGCAGCTGCAGCTGGAAAAAATCAGGGTCAGTGAAGAGCAGCCTGAGAGCAAGTTACAGGTCATGACCCTGCACAAGGCCAAAGGGCTGGAATTCGATCAGGTTATTATTCCCGGGCTGGCGCGTCTCACCCGCAGTGACAGCCGCCAGCTATTGCTATGGGACGAGTTTACCAATGAACACGGCGTGCGTGGATTCCTGCTGGCGGCAGATGACCATAGCAAGGACGGTGAGCCCAGCCTCTATAACTGCCTGCAACAGCAACGCAAGCACAAAACCAGGCTGGAGAATACGCGACTGTTATATGTGGGTGCGACCCGTGCCGCCAGGCGACTGGTGCTAACTGCCTGCCTCAATCCGGATCAAAAAAACGATGACTGGCAGGCGCCACCAGCGAATTCACTGCTGCGTCCTATCTGGGACACTTTCCGTCAGCAGATGCAGATGCACGACACGACAGAATCAGTGGTCAGCACAACCGCGTCACCTGTGCCTTCCCTGTATCGCCTGGCGAGACTGCCTCCCGCAGCGATAGTAGAGCCCCGGGCGGCGGGAGCCACCGGCGCGAATATTCCCCCGCGTAAGCTCAACCGAATGGAGCGGCACATTGGTACCGTGGTGCACCTTGCCCTGGAGCAATTGTCCCAGCGCGACGCGCTCCCACAGGAGGTAGACCTGGCCCTGCAACAGCGCTGGCAACTGGCGCTGCAGCGCCTGGGCCTTTGCGGAGCGCAATTACTGAGTGCGCTGGACACTGTAGTCGGCCATGTAAACAATGTACTGGCGGATGACACCGGCCGCTGGATCCTGTCATCGTCGCACCACGCGGCGCGCAGTGAATACGCGCTCAGCTGCGCTTCCAACAATGGGCAGGTTATCGACCTGGTAATTGATCGCACCTTCGTCGATGAAAGTTGCGGTGAGCGCTGGATCGTTGATTACAAAACCAGCAGCCCGCTGGACGATGAAGCCCTGGAAGATTTCCTGCGCAGGGAGGAGGGGGCATACAGCGAGCAACTGGGCCGTTATCGCGATGCCCTGGGGTTGATGGGCGCGCACCCGCTGCGCTGCGCCTTGTATTTCAGCGCCATTGCCCACTTGCACGAACTTGAACCGGGAGGCTGCGCCATATGATGTTCCAGGGACGCTTTATCAAGCGCGTGGTCATTCTCACCGGCGCGGGTATTTCCGCTGAGTCAGGGCTGTCCACATTCCGCGACGCGGACGGGCTATGGGAACAGCACGACCCGATGGAGATCGCCACACCGGAGGCCTTTGCCCGCGATCCGGCGCTGGTGTATCGGTTTTACAATGCCCGCAGGGACCAGCTGGCAAGTGTGCAACCGAATGCGGCCCATCTGGCGTTGGCGCAATTACAGCAGGCACCCGGTGCAGAAGTATTCTTGGTCACACAGAATGTGGATGACCTGCACGAGCGCGCTGGAAGTGAGCAGGTGTGCCATATGCATGGGGAACTGCGAAGTATGCTGTGCCAGGCCTGTGACAGCGTTATGCCTGCGCTGGCCAGCTACGATGCCGCCAGCACCTGTGCCCACTGCAATACGCGGGGCAAACTTCGCCCCGACATCGTCTGGTTCGGAGAAATGCCCTATCACATGGATCTTATCGATCTAAAATTGGCAGACTGCGACCTGTTTGTGGCGGTTGGCACTTCGGGAGTGGTTTATCCAGCTGCGGGCTTTGTGCGGCAGGCGGGCATCCACGGCGCGACGACACTGGAAATCAATAAGGAGATCAGTGAGGTCAGCAACCACTTTCAGCTGCACCGACAGGGGCCGGCCACCAGGGAGGTGACCGCCCTGGTCAGGGAGTTGCTGGCGGGCTGAACACTGCCCGCCGCAGCGCGGTTTACTCGGTGGGGGCGGCGTGTTCCAGCGACAGTGCCAGGGCTTCCGTGAACACCATGACCACGGTCTGGCCAAGGGTTACGCCCTCCATTTTCTCGGCTTCCACGTCGGCGATGACATGTACCTTGCCACGTGGGTCCTTGATTACCACCGTACCCAGGAGTCGGTTCATACCCTCGATAGTACACACGGCGCGAACCATACGGGCGCCGCCCACAGCGGGCGCGTCCGGATCCGCCGACTTGGCCGCATCCTGTACTACAACCCAGGGCTCGGCAAGTTCTTCCGCTGTCGGTTCACGTACCTCTCCTTCCAGGGCCGCGACATAAGTTGCTACCAGGCGATCACCAATGTTGATGTTGTCCAGGTTGGTGCCGGATTCAGGCACTGTCAGGGTGAAGGTGTCACCGCCCGGGCCCTGCAGGCTGACCTGGCGTGTTTCCTTGTCAATGTCGGTAACGACTGCCTCTACCGTCACCGCCATGGCCCTTGTGGCGGGGTCATCCGCCGGGCTTTGGGCTTGCGCTGCGACAGGCAGCAGTAGTACCAGGGTGAGTAGGGTGCCTGGCAGGTTCTTTAACAGGGTTGGGGTAATACGCGTCATTTCTGTCTTTCCTTTCACTTGTTATTACGGGCTGCGGCCTGGTTGCGCCTGCAGGCCGCTCAACATACCGGCAGGTCCATCGGGAATCAAGGGGAGTGGGTTACTCGCGGGCGTTTCTTTGCGCCAACCACACCGTGAACTTACTATCGCCCGCCAGCTTGTCCACGCGATCGAAGCCGCGCCTCAGGGTGGCCCTGTAGTCCAGGTGCCGATTCGCCACCAGGCACAGGCTGCCACCTGCGGCCAGGTGTTCACTGCACTGGGCGAGCAGGCGACGGCCCACATACTCATCCACGGTGTGCTGGCTGTGAAACGGCGGGTTGCATAACACCAGTTGCGCCGCTGCGCCGCGGTAGTCCAGTAGACCGTCGCCGTGCAGGAACTCAAAATGCTCAAATTCGTTGGGAAACAGCTGCCGTGCATTGTGTTGCGCCGAGGCCACCGCCATGGCGGATTCATCGCAGCACAGCACCTGCCCGGCCAGCTGCATCTTAAACGCTGCCAGGCCCAATACCCCGTTGCCACAAGCCAGGTCGACCAGGCGCTCCACCGGGGGCAACACGGCCAGCTGCTGCAATAGCAAGCGGCTGCCGCCGTCCAATTTTTCCCGGCTGAACACATTGGGCATGGCGCATAGCTGTGCCTGTAATGTGTCACAAAAATAACAGCACATGTCCGGCGCCGGCAGCGACCCGATCCCCGGGTCTTTCACGGCCTGGAAGAGGCGTGCCTTGCGCCGGCCTCTGTGGCGCTGCGTAGGTCCTATATAGTGTTCCAGCAGTGACGCCGTGCGCGGGGAGAGATGCTTGTCCATACCCGCAGCCAGAACTGTAGCGCCTGCGGGTAGTTGACCGGATAGCTGTGCCAACTGGTATTCAAAATAGGGCAATTGCTTGGGTATGCGCAGGACCACACAGGCCGGTGGTTCGTGGGGCAGCGCCGAAGTGCTCCAGATCACGGGCACGGGGTCCCGGTGATTGGCGGCCAGGTTGCGGCTTACCGCGGTGGCGGCCAGGGCGGAATCCGTCCACAGGGCGCGGGGGTTAACAGGTACAGTAAGCGCGCCATGTTCGTCGTTGGCTACCAGTACCTGTTCACTGGGAACCGCGAGACTGCACAGGGCATCAAGTAGTAGTTCATCGGCGCTGCACCAGGCCTGCAGACGCTCCTGCCTGCGGGCAGGGTAACGCTGCAGTTGTACGCTGCCAAACGGGCTTTGCAGGTGAGTCGCGTCCGCCGTCACGCGGGGCGCTTAACTGCCCCCGACGTAAAGGGTAAGTTTCTGGCCCGGTTGCAGGTACTTGCCGGGATCCAGACTATTCCAGCTGATGATGTCGTTGATAGACACGTTGAATTTGCCGGCGATGACATAGAGGGAATCGCCGCGCCGTACTCGGTAGCCCCTGGGCTTGGCGGGCTCTGAGGATGCCATTGCGAGACTGTCTGACCAGGCGCTACCCTTGGGTATCATCAGTGTATCCCCGGCGCGGATCATGCTGCCCCTGACGCCGTTGACCTCGCGTAACAAGCCCACGTGTGTGTCAAATTTTTTGGCGATACGAATCAGGCTGTCGCCGCGTTCGATGCGGTAATGCTGCCACTGCACCCGGTCGTCGGGAGTAAGCTGTGCCACCTGCTGTTCAAAATGCACCGCGCGGCCCACCGGAAGCAACAGCTCTGGCGGCATATCCGGTGAGGTAGCCCAACGTAATTGTCCCGGATTAAGCGCCCTGAGGGTCGCCATTTCCACCCCGGCCAGCTGTGCTGCCCGCGCCATTTCCAATTGACCGCCGGTGTCAGCCACTTCGAAGGCGGGTGCATTGGGTACGGTTGGTATGTCGAGCTCAAACGCCTGTGGATAGGCGATAACCTGGGTGAGGGCGATCAGCTTGGGTACGTAATTGCGTGTCTCGCGGGGGAGCTTCAGCGACCAGTAATCGGTAGGCAGGCCTTTTTCACGGTTGGCCTTGCGCGCTCGTGCCACGCGCCCCTTGCCTGAGTTGTAGGCGGCCAGGGCCAGCAACCAGTCCTGGTCAAACTGCTGGTGCAGAGCCTCCAGGTAATCCAGTGCCATCCGGGTAGAATCGCGCACATCACGCCGCCCGTCATACCACCAGCCAAGTTCCAGCCCCAAATGTCGGCCGGTAGCAGGCATGATTTGCCACAGGCCAGCGGCGCGCTCTGACGAAGTGGCGAACGGATCAAGCGTACTTTCGACCAGCGGTAGCAGGGCTATCTCCATGGGCATGCCGCGGCGCTGCACTTCTTCCACGATGTAATAGAGGTAGTAATCCGCTCTCGCAGCGACCACGGGAAGGTAATCGTGCTGTGCCAGCAGGCGGTCCCTGGCTTTGCCTATCTGGGCATTGTGGATATCCTGCCAGGTTAATTCGCGACGAATGCGTTCCCACACATCAGCAGGGGGAGCCACCTTTTGCCTGGCTGGCTTGGGCGTAGGCTGCAGGACCACTTCTTGTTCACTGGAGACCGGTTCCAGTATCACAGAGGAGGCTGTCTCCGGCCCGGTGGTCTGGCAACCAGATGCTAAAAAAGCAATAGAAATGACTGTAAGTATATATTTTAAGTTCATGTATTTATTAACTAAAATGTTTTTTAGCTCCGCTTCCCCAGCCAACCCATTGTATTGGCTCGCGGTATGATTACCAGATTTTTCCGGACTTTTTGCTTAAAAGGTATCCTTCCAGGCGCGCACGGTGGCGAACACTTCCGGGGCACTATCCCCCTGCAGTCGGTCCTGCTTGCGCAGTGCGTCCAGCAGCGCGGGTTCAGCGCAGCGCAGGAAAGGATTGGTCTGCAACTCCAGGGACAGCGTGGAGGGAACCGTGGGCTCATGTCGCGCCCGACTGGCCTCAGCATCGGCTATGCGCCGCGCCAGGGTGGTGTTTTCCGGTTCGACTGCACGGGCAAAGGCCAGGTTTGCCAGGGTGTATTCATGGGCGCAGTACACCCGGGTGGCCGCGGGGAGTGCCGCCAGCACCTGTAGTGATTGATGCATCATGGGAGGGGTTCCCTCGAAAACCCTGCCACAGCCCCCGGCAAACAGGGTGTCGCCACAAAATAGCAGTGGAGTTTCCCCCTCATGATAGTAGGCGATATGGTCCAGCGTGTGCCCGGGAACCTCCAGCACGGTGAATTGCGCGCCCAATACAGTGACGGCCTCACCTGCTACCAGTTGCCGATCAATACCCTCTATGACGGCGTTGGCCGGGCCATAAACCATCGGTGAATAAGCCGCGCGCAGCTGCGCCAGGCCACCGGTATGGTCGAAATGGTGGTGGGTAATCAGTATGCCGGCCAAAGACAACTGCATTTCCTTGAGCGTTGCTTCTACGGGGGCTGCGTCACCCGGGTCCACCACGAAGGCCTCTCGGGAG
>Ga0316187_10002006_pt1 | contig 17788 bp, 13 predicted proteins | sample CroRivburrow1_MG_FD_204927 | JGI IMG/M metagenome (GOLD analysis project Ga0316187, IMG submission 204927) | Coastal sediment microbial communities from Maine, United States - Cross River worm burrow 1 | ecosystem: Environmental > Aquatic > Marine > Coastal > Sediment | place: USA: Maine...
GCCCGCCTCGTCGCCCGCCGGCACGGCACGCGTCACCACGAGCTACGTGTCTCCGCCGAAGACGTCGCGCGGCGTCTGCCCGGCTTGATCGACCACCTGGCCGCGCCGGTCTCCGACCCGGCAACCCTTCCGACCTGCTTTCTTTCGGAGCTCGCCCGTCGCGAGGTGACAGTCGTCCTGACCGGTGAGGGTGCCGACGAGCTTTTCGGGGGCTACCGACGCTACTTGTTCCAGTCCCGATACCGGGGGCTCGCACGGGTCCCGGGGCTGCAGGCCGCCGCGGGGTTGGCGGTGGTCGAACGCTTCCTGCCCTCCCGCACGGGCCAGGCGCTCGCGGCACTGGCCGAGACCGACCCGACCCGCAACCACCTCCGGTGGGCGTCGACCGTCGATGTGCCCACCATGGTGAGGTTGTTCGAGCCTGACGCCCTCGAGAAATTCGAGTCGGAGGTCGAAGCGCATTTCAGTCGCTACTTCGACAGCGCGACGATCGACCTCGGCGGCCCCTTGCGCGCCGACCTGATGGAATGGTTGCCTCACAATCTCCTGGCCAAGGTCGATCGAGCGTCGATGGCCTGCTCTTTGGAAGCGCGGGTCCCGTACCTCGATCACCGCGTGGTCGAGTGGGCCAACGACCTGCCCGACGACCTCAAGATCCGGGGCGGCGTCACGAAGCTCGCCCTCCGTGAGGCGTTCCGCGACGCGATCGCGCCGGAGATTCTCTCGCGGCCCAAACGGGGGTTCGACCTCCCGCTCGATCGCTGGTTCCGGGGGCCGCTGCGAGGTCTGGCCACCGATGTCATCCGCGGTTCCGACGCCCGGCGATGGGAAGGGTTGCGACCGGGGGCGGCGGAGACGATGCTCGACGAGCATCTCTCCGGGCGTCGCGACTATGGTCTGCCGCTGTTCGGATTGGTGTCCACCCTGCTGTTTCTGGGGAGCGCATCGTGAAGGCCCGGGTGCTCCATGTCATCACACGGCTGGACCTGGGCGGCGCGCAACAGAATACGTTGTACTGCGTGAGCCACCACGATCGCGCGCGGTTCGAGGTCGGGCTCATGGCCGGCAGGGGAGGCGTCCTCGATCCCGACGCGGAAGCCATCTCGGAGGCGCACGTCGAGCTCGTCGGCTGGCTGAAGCACGCCATCGCCCCCTTGGCGGACCCGATGGCGGTCGTGCGTCTTGCGGTCGCGCTGCGAAAGAGACGGGTCGACATCGTCCATACCCACTCGTCCAAGGCCGGGATCGTCGGCCGCTGGGCCGCGTGGCTGGCCGGCGTTCCGTACATCGTTCACACCGTCCACGGCTGGAGCTTCAACGAAGCGCAGCCCGCCCTGACGCGCCGGCTTTACGTGGGCCTGGAGCGACTCACCGCGCGGATCACCCATCGCCTGGTCGTCGTTTCGGAGGCCGACCGTCGTCGCGGGATCGAGCTCGGCATCGGCCGCGAGGACCGCTATCGTCTCGTCCGCAGCGGCATCGACGTGCGAGAGTATCGGACGTCGAGCCAGGCGCGGGAGAGGGTTCGCGAGCAACTGGGATTCAATCCCGGCGACATCGTGGTCGGGACCCTGGCCTGTCTCAAGCCCCAGAAGGCTCCCCTCGACTTCGTCGAAGCGGCCCGACTCGCTCGCCGAAGCGATCCCCGCCTCCGGTTCTTCATCGCGGGAGACGGACCTCTCCGTGGCGCGGTGGAGGAACGGATCGCATCGGCGGGGCTTCAAGACGACGTCAAGCTCCTGGGCTGGCGGCGGGACGCTGCCGACGTCGTGCACGCCATGGATCTCTTCCTGCTGACCTCGCGTTTCGAAGGCCTTCCGCGCGCGGTGCTGCAGGCGATGGCCGCCGGCGTTCCCGTGGTCGCCACCGCGGTCGACGGAACGCCCGAGGTGGTGATCGACGGAGAAAGCGGAGTCCTGATTCCGCCCGGGCGTCCCGAGGTCGCCGCCGAGCGTCTCGTCGCCCTCGGCGACGATCCGCAGGCGCGGGCCCGACTGGCCGCGGCCGCGCGTTCGCGTCTCGGCACCGAGTTCGATATCGGCAACATGGTCCGGGAGCTCGACCGCATCTATCTCGAGCTTCTGTCCTCCGAGCCATTACCATGCGAAGTAGGAGCGGATGCCGATGGACGGACCTGACACGATTCCCCCGGTATTCCTCGAGGGGGTCACCAAGACCTTTCGTGGACACCTGGGGATAGGACGAACGGTCGCGGTTGACGGTCTTTCGCTGTCGACCGAGCCGGGAGAGATCTTCGGGCTGGTAGGCCCCAACGGCGCCGGCAAGACGACGACCCTCAAGATGATGCTCGGCCTGATCCGCGCCGATCGGGGCGAGGTCCGGCTGCTGGGACGTCCGCCGTCCGACCCCACGGCGCGGGAGCGCATCGGGTTCCTGCCCGAGAATCCTTATTTCTACGACTACCTGACCGCCCAGGAGTTCCTCGACTTCTACGGCCGCCTCAAAGGGATGGGCGCCGCGGCTCGGCGAACCCGGGTGGGGGAGCAACTGGAGCGGGTCGGGCTCGCGCGCCACGGCGGCACCGCGCTCCGGAAGTTCTCCAAAGGGATGATCCAGAGGCTGGGCCTGGCACAGGCGATCCTCGACGATCCCGAGCTGTTGATCCTGGACGAGCCGATGTCCGGACTCGATCCGGTCGGTCGCCGTGAGGTCCGGGATATCATCCTGTCGTTTCGCGCGGCCGGGCGTGCGGTCTTCTTCTCCAGCCACATCCTTCAAGACGCCGAGCTGATCTGCGACCGCGTGGGGATCCTCCGAGGGGGCAAGCTCAAATCGGTCGGCCGGCTCGATAGCCTGATCTCGCGTCAGGTCCGTTGGTTCGAGGTCGCCGTCCAGGGAGCGGTGCCGGAGATGCCGGGGGTCGAGAGTCTGTCGTCTTCCGGTTCCGAGACGCTAGTGCGGGTCCCCGACGTCGAGACCCTCACGCGCCTGCTCGCCAGCGCGCAGCAATCCGGCGGCAAGGTGCTTTCGGTGTGGCCCAGTCGAGAGACTCTCGAGGACCTGTTCATGAAGGAGGTCGCCGAGCCTCCCGGGGAGGACGCGAGATGAGCGCGGGACGGTCCCCTCGGACCCTCCGGGCGATCCAGGGGATCGCGCTGAACACCTTCCGCGAGGCGATCCGTGACCGGATCCTCTACCTGTTGCTGGTCTTTGCCCTCGTGCTGATCGGTGTCTCCCGGGCCCTGTCCCAGCTCACCGTCGGCAGCGAGGAGAAGATCGTCAAGGACCTCGGGCTGTCCGCGATCTCGATTTTCGGTGTCCTCACGGCGGTCTTTCTCGGTGTCTCCCTGGTCTTCAAGGAAGTCGACAAGCGAACGATCTTCACGCTTCTGGCCAATCCGGTGAGGCGCTGGCATTTCATCGTCGGCAAGTACCTCGGGCTGCTCGTGGTCCTGACGATGAACGTGGTGCTGATGACCGCCGTGCTGGCAGCGATCCTGGTCGGGGAGTCGGTCGTCGCGATGTTGCCGGCCGTGGCTCTCATCCTGGTCGAGCTGGCGTTGATCACGGCCTGGGCGATCCTGTTCTCGTGCTTCACGAACCCGATCCTGGCGGCCGTCGGAACGATCGCCGTCTACGTCGTCGGCCACATGAGCTGGAGCTTCGAGCTGCTCAAGAACCGCATCCCGTCGGGCTGGACCTCGGTGGTCTGCGACGTGCTGTACTGGGTCCTTCCGAACCTCTCGCTGCTCGACATCAAGGCCGAGGTCGTTCACGGCGTGGCCGTGCCCGCGTCCACGATGGGCCTGGCTGTGCTCTACGGCTTGACCTACTCGTGCGTGGTCTTGATCGTCGCCTGTGCCGTCTTCGAGCGACGGGACTTCAATTGATGAGAATCGTCGCGATCTTGCTGCTCGTGCTGACGATGGTCGCCACGTCGTCGCTCTCCCGGGTCCGCCTCGAGCGTCCTTCGGGGTCGGGTTCCGACGACAAGGAGCTCCTCTACTTGCCCAACGGTCGCTATCTCAAGCTCGTGAGCACGGGGCAGGCGTCGCTCGTGGCGGATGTCGTCTACCTGTGGGCGATCCAGTTCTATTCCGACTACGGGCGGGAGGACCGCTATACCTACCTGCAGCACATCTTCGGGGAGGTCATCCCCGAGCTCGATCCGCTCTACGTCGATCCGTACTGGCTCGGAGCGATGATCCTCAGCGTGGAGGTCCGGGACGTGGACGGAGCGCTGGCTCTTCTGGAGAAGGGGATGGAAAACAACCCGAGCGCCTGGATCCTGCCGTACCTCGCCGGGTGGGAGGCGGAGGGCGCGGACCGCCCGCTGCAGGCGGCCGCCTACTTCGAGCGAGCCGCGGCCATTCCCGACTCGCCGTCCTACTTGCGGCGGATGGGTGCGGGCATGCTGGTGCGCGCGGGACGGATCGACGACGCGTTGCGGGACTGGGAGGAGGTGCTCCACGACCCGCAGAGCGACGAGATCTCCCGGGTGATCGCCGAGCGCTGGCTCCGCATTCTCGAGACCCGCAAGACAATCCAGTCTCTGGAGGGCACGGTTCAGGCGTTTCGGGAGCGATTCGGGAGACGCCCGCGAAGGCTCGACGAGCTTGCTTCAGCAGGGCTGATCCCCTCGGTCCCGGTCGATCCCGGCGGCGCTCCGTACAGCTACGACCCTGCCACGGGGCACGTGAGTAGCCCTGCGGGCCGGATCCTGGGGGAGGAATGATGCCGCCCGTGCCGGAGCCGTTTTTCACGGTCGTCGTGGTTGCCGTCGGGCTCGTCCTCGGGAGCTTCCTGAACGTCTGCATCCACCGTCTGCCGCGGGGGGAGAGCGTCGTTCACCCACGATCCCGCTGCCCGGCTTGCGGCGAGATGATCCGGTGGTACCAGAACGTCCCCATCATTTCCTGGGTCCTGCTTCGGGCGCGCTGCGCCAAGTGCGGGTGCCCCATCTCGTGGCGCTACCCGCTGGTCGAGCTCCTGACCGCCGGCATCCTCCTCGGGCTCTGGCTCACCTTCGGTCCGTCACGGGCGTTCGTGGTCGCCGCACCGTTCTGCCTCGCGATGACCGTCCTGTTCTTCACCGATCTCGACCTGCAGCTTCTGCCCGACGCGATTACCTGGCCCGGTATCGCGATCGGGATCGCCGCGGCGTGGATCAACCCGTTTCTGGGACAGGAAACCCCGTTGGAAGGACTGTGGATGGCGCTCTCGGGTGCTGCCCTCGGGGCGGGGGTCCTGTGGGGGATCGGCGCCCTGTACGGCCGCCTGCGGGGTGTGGAGGCGATGGGCCTGGGGGACGTCAAGCTGATGGCCATGGTGGGAGCGTTCACGGGACCGCTCGGGGTGTTGTTCACGTTGTTCGCCGCCTCCGTCGTCGGAGCCGTCGTCGGCGTGGCCCTGATCCCTCTACGTGGAAGGTCCCTGAGCGACAAGCTGCCCTTCGGCTGTTTCCTGGCTCCGGCCGCCGTGGTGGCCATGCTGTACGGGAGGCAGGCGATCGGGGTCTACTTCGATCTGGTTCTCGGGAGAGTGTAACGTGGCCACACGGTGGAGGTTCGGACGCTTCGACCTGCAGGTGCGGGTCTTCCTCCTCCTTCTCCTCCTCTTCCTTGCCGTGCTCGACCTGCTCAACATCTACCTGCTGGGCCAGGCGACGGGAGCGCTCGAGCGTTCGGAAAGGGACCGGGCCACGGTGCGGATTCGCGCGCTGGTCCTGGAAATCGGAAACGAGCCGCTCATCGGTGCGGTCGATTCCGGGGGCGTGCAGTCGCTACTGACCCCCACGGCGCTCAGACGGATGGCGTTGAGGCTCGGCTACGATCGGATCGCGGTCGTCGATCGGGGCGGACGCGAGGTTCTCAGCAGCGGTCCCGGGGGCGGCCTGACGCCGGAAGCATTCCGGGGACTCTCCGAGGACGGACACTCGGCCCTGATCTCCGGGCGGCCGGCGACCGGCCCGATCCTCCCGGAACGCGGCGAGGATGCACGGCTCACGGTCTACGTGCCGATTCTCGACAGTGCCGGCGAATTCTCGGGCGCGATCGAGGCGGTGCAACCGGTGCCCGAGCTGGGTCGCCTGGCGGCGACCTACCGCCTGGTCCTCATCGTTCAGGTGGCGGGGGTTCTTGCCATCGCTGCTCTCGTCGTGGTGTTCGCCAACTGGATCAGCCGGCCTTACCGACGGCTCGCCGCGGCGGTGGGGGAGGCCGGGCTGGAAGGGCAGTCGGCCGACGCGAGTCCGGAACCGGACGAGCTTGCCGCCGCATTCCAGGCGGTGGCCGACAAGCTGAAGATCCAGGACGAGACCCTGAGCGCCCTCGGTCGTGAGGGCGGCGGTCTCGGAGATCTGGTGCGCTTCGCCACGGGGACGGCGGCGACACTCGGCACCGGCGTCCTGGTGGTGGATCGCCTCGCACGGGTAGCGGCGATCAATCCGGTCGCCGCCCGGCTGCTGGGCACGGCACGCGACGACGCGGTCGCGCGGCCTCTTTCGGAGATTGCGGTGTCGGTCCCGGCGCTGGTGCAGCGTGTTCGTGACTGTCTGGAGCGGGGTACGGAATCGTCCCGCGATGTGCTCGAGGTCCGCGGGGGAAACGGTGGCGCCGGCCACGTGGGTGTTGCGATCTCACCGGCGCGCGCCTTCGAGGGCGAGGTCGGCGGCGCCCTCGTCTTGATGACCGACCTGACCGAGATCCGCGATCTGCAACAGCAGGCCCGCCTCCGCGAGAACCTCGCCGCCGTCGGGAAGCTCTCCGCCGGGATCGCCCACGAGTTCCGCAACGCGCTCAGCACGATCCTCGGCTACGCGCGCATGCTGGAAAAGAACGAGGCGCCCGCGGCCCGACAGGCGGCAGCCGAGATCGTTCGCGAGATCGACTCGGTTCGGACGACCGTCGACGAGTTCCTGCTCTATGCCAGACCTCCGGAGCCGGCCAACGTCCGCGTCTCGGTGGAGCCACTGGTGAGGAGCTGCGCCGCGATCGTCGAGGACTTCGTCGAGGTCGAGGTCGACGGGGAGTTCGGCGAGGTCCTCGCCGACGAGGGGCTCCTGCGCCGGGCGTTTGGCAACCTGCTTCGCAACGCCGCCGACGCCGTCGCGGACGAGGGTCGGCGGGCGCACGTACGGATCGCCGGTCGGGTGGTGGCGTCGGGAGGGGCGCTCCAGGTTGACGTCGAGGACGACGGACCCGGGATCGCCGACGACCTTCGCGGGCAGGTCTTCGTACCGTTCTTCACGACGCGAACGGGCGGCACGGGGCTGGGGCTGGCGCTGGTCCAGCGCACGATCGTAGACCTCGGGGGAACGATCGAGGCGGGTCAGGGCTCGACCGGCGGCGCCCGCTTCCGCATTCGACTTCCCCTCGCCGCAGCGGGGTGAGATCTCCCTCGATCGACACATTTTGTTACAGTCAATCCCCTCCAGGGGAGTCTTCCGGTCGAACGTCCGGATGACGAGATCGTAACCACCTTAGAATCAAAGTTTAGTGGCGCCTCGGCCCTGCGGTCGGCTGGCACGCGGGCTGCACAAGAGTCCATCCCCGTCTAATGGGAGGGTGACCCGTGAACAGATACTCGAACCGGCGCGAATTGGACCCCAGAGGAAGCCGTGGCGTCTCCTTGTCCGAGCTCCTGGTCGTGATGGCCATCCTCGGGATCGCGGTCGCGATCGGCGTCCCGATCGCCGCGCAGCAGATGCGCATGGCCAAGATCCGGGGCGCCGCCGACCAGCTGGCCATGGATATCAAGGCCGCGCGAATGATCGCGGTCAGCACGAGGGCGGACGTCGACATGACGATCGACGCCCAGCCCACGAACGCCTACGAGTACACCGACAACAAGGGCAAGCTCCGGCGAATCGAGATGCCCGACGGGGTGCGGATCACCTCCAGTACCTCGCCGTTGACCTTTCACCTGAACGGCTCGCTGGACAACGCCGCGACCACCATCCTGGAGATCGACGTCTCCAGCAGCCTGACCGAACGCTGGACGATCAGCACGACGATCCTCGGGGTCTCGAAGACGGAATACGAACGGATCTCGAGCTAGGAGGGGAGACGACATGATTCGCCAACGAGAGCAAGGGTTCAGCCTGGTCGAGGTCATCCTGGCGCTCGGTATCCTGGCCGGGGTGCTGATCTCGATCGCCGGGCTGTTCATCATGGGAAGCAAGCAGGTCAAGAGCGGCCGGACGAGCACCGAGGCACTCTCGGTGGCGCGCGCGGTTCTCGAAGAGATGGACGGCTGGGGCTTCCGCCAGACCTACCAGCTGTTCGGCATCGACGGCACCGCCAGCACCACCGCCACGATCGACACTCGCACCGACAGCTTCAGCGCCAAGTGGCAATCGACCCTCGACGAGAAGCTCTTCGATTCCCACGCCGAGATCGAGATCACGTCCCTGGCGCCCCCCGGAGGGTCGCTGCCCACCCTCGACACCACCAAGGCGATCCGCGTCGTGGTCACGGTTTTCTGGAACGAGGGGGGACGGTCGCGAGAAGTGCGCCTGGGAACGGTGAGGATGTGACCCGTCCCGCAACGGAGGATTACGGCATGACGAAGGCACGGCTCTCGGAGCGGGGGATGTCGATGGTGGAGGTCCTGGTGGCCCTCGCCGTCCTGGTGGTCGCGGCGACCATCGCGCTGCTGATCTACGAGGCGTCCCGAAAGTCCTTCAAGAGGGGCGAGAACGTCTCGGAGCAGCAGCAGGCGGTCCGCATCGCCTTTGACCGGCTGACGTCCGATCTGCGGATGGCCGGCTTCAACTACAACCCCGACGGGGACCCGAATCGGCCCGACGAGCAGATCGAGGCCGCCTTCGACACCGCGGTGGTCGTCCGTGCCGATTACGATGCCGAGGACGCCACGGAAAGCACCATTCCCGAGGACACCCTCGACGGCGGCAACTTCCTGACCGTCTCGACGGGTAACGACGAGATCGTCGCCTACGTTCTGGCGAAGCCTGATGGCTCGAGCTCCGACACGCTGACCTTCGCGGCCGACGTCGAGGAGACCCAGCGCGACGGCGACGTCGAGACGATCAACATCTCGAACGTCGCCCTGGTTCACAACGATCCACCCTACACCCTCTACCGCATCACCTTCGACAACGACGGCAGCCTGCTGGGCGGCACCGGGTTCGTTACCCGCACGCCGCTGATCGACAACGTCCAGTCGATGAGCTTCCGGTACTACAGCCAGGTCGGCACCCAGATCAACACGACCTTCGACCTGACCACCATCGCCGAAGACATCGGTGGCGCGGAGGACGCCGCGGCCGTGGCGACCCGCAGCTCGATCCGCAGGATCGGCATCGAGGTCGTCGGACTGACGCGGGATCCCGATCTCGACTGGGTCGACCCCGACGACACCAACCCGAACACCCGGCGGTACCAGAAATTCCCCTTGAACGGCGACGTCACGCCGAGAAACCTCGGCATGGTCGGGATCCAGGACCTCGCGGCCGACATCACGCCTCCCAGCAAGCCGGGGACCCCGACGCTGGTGCCGGGCCACTGCGAGGGGCTGTTCGCCATGTGGGCGGCCAACCCGCCGGACGAGCAGGTCACGACCTACCGTCTCAATCTCGGAATCGCCTCCGGGGCGTACTCCACCACCCGGACCACCGGTGGAACGTCGCTCTTCGTCGGCGCGCTCACCATGGGCAACACCTACTACGGAATGATCCAGGCCTCCGATGCCGCCGGGAATCTCAGCATTCCCTCCAACGAGGCCTCGACGGCGCTCAGCGACGTCAACGTCCCCGAAGCCCCGCTCAACCCGGTCGCGAGCAACGACCTGAACGGGGCGGTCAAGGTCACGTGGGACGAGGTCACCGACAACACCGCGGCTCTTCCGGCCGCCGACCCCAACCTTCGGGACCTCGCCGGTTACCGGGTCTACCGCAGCCCGACCCCGAACTTCACGCCGGGTACGCCGATTGCCGACGAGTCGACCATCGGGAACAATGCCAATCCGGAATACATCGACCAGGGCGTCGTCAACTGCAAGACCTACTACTACCAGGTCACGGCCGCGGACAAGTGCGACAACGAGAGCGCGGCGAGCGTCGAGGTCTACGGGACGTCGACGAGCAACGTTCAGCCGGCCACCCCGGAAAACGTCCAGGTCTTCTTTCAGGGACTCGCCCAGGTCAAGCTGACCTGGGACGACGTGATCCGGGACGTCAACGGCGACACGATCACCATCGAGACCTACAAGATCTACCGCACGGGCACGCCGCTGCCGAACAACGTCACGCCGACGGACGCCTCCGGCTTCACGCTGGTCGGCACCGTGAACGCGACGACGGAGTACACCGAAAGCTACCTGGTCCCGATCGGCTACACCCACTGGTATGCGGTCTCCGCGGTCGACGACTGTCCCAACGAGTCGCAACGCTCGGCCCCCGTCAGGCCCGAGTGCGCCTTCTCCGGCGACGTGGTCTTCGTCGAGCCGAATAACGGCCAACCTGTCGCGGGGGTCGTGCCGGTGACGGTCGAGGTCCAGAACTCCACGGACCAGTTTCTCGAGGTGAGCCTCGAGTTTTACCACGTGACCAACGCCACGCTCATGCACAAGGAGGTCATCAGCACCTCGTGCGACGCCAACCTCGGTCCGTGCAGCTGGAACTACAAGTGGCTGGCCAACCCGCCGGGGCCGTACGTGATCACCGCAACGGTCACGAACAGTCTCGGGTGCTCGAAGTCCGAGTCGATCGACGTCGCCTCCGGCTTCTCGGTCGGTTGCTGCCTCTCCCCGCCGGACCCGACGATCTCACCGATCGTGATGGCGTGCACCGGTCCGAAACAGCAAACGTTGTGCACGGAGAACACCTGGAAGCTGATCAACAACAACTGCCTGACGTCGGTGGCCATCGAAGAGATGATCATCGGCTGGACCGACAACGTCGGCAACGGCGCGAGGCTGACCGGCGTGCGGTTCGACAACACGCTGATCTGGAACGTCACGCCACCGTCGCTGTCACCGGCCTCGAACGTCTTCAGCACGCCGAAGCCGGACGTCCCGGTAGGCCGCAACAGCAGCAACCCGGTCGACGTCACCTTCGTCTTTGACCAGGTGACTGCCGACAAGATCGGGCCGAACTGGTTGCGGGACGCGATGGCCGCCGAGTTCAGGTTCCGCCTGCTGGACGCGCAGGGGAACGAGACTTCGATCACCGGAACGTGCAGCACGGGAGGCGGTTCCTTCGCTCCCCTGATCGTCGAGCAGCCCTAATAACTCGAGGGAGAGTCGTGATGATAGTGAATCCCCGAAACGACCGCGGACACGAGCAAGGCTCGGCGATGGTCATTGCCATGCTGGTGTCGGTGATCCTGACCCTGCTGGGGGTCTCGTACCTGCTGATGGCCGAGACCGAGAACCGCATCTCGGAGAACGAGCGCCTTTCCGACCAGGCGCTGTTCACCGGCGAGGCGGGGGCGCGGATGGTCAAGCGGTGGTTCGACCGGCCCGGAAAGGCGTCGAACCTGATCAATCCGCCGCTGGCGGTGATCGACCGCTCGCTGCGCCAGATCGACGCCGACGGTGACCCCGGCACCACGCCGGTCGCCGCCGACGGCAGCGGCAGCAAGCCGTACTACAAGCAGAACATCGACCTCAACGGCGACAGCACCGACGACGTCTTCCACAAGCCGTACCGCGACGATCTGTTCAACACGCTGCTGGGCACCGAGGCGGGCCCGGACATGCGGATCGACGAGGACTTCTCGACCGCCGCCAAGACCTTCCTCGAGAACCTCTCGACGCGGATGCTGTCGGGCTACCCCGCCAGCAACGGCTCCCACCAGGCCCGCATCACGCGGATCGACGTCTACGCGCCGCCGTACGTCAACGTCGCCGGGGTCTGGACGCGCTACGGGATGGGCACGGTCAAGGTCTGGGCGCGGATCTACAAGGACACCCCGAGCGGCGAGGAGGTCCTGGCCGAGCGGATGATCAAGGCGGTGCTCAACGAGACGCCCTTCCCGGGTCCGTTCGGCCCGCTGCACTCGTGCGACAACCTGTCGTGGAACGGTGACTTCACCGTCCACTGGGGCGTCTCGACCGCGGTCTCCAACAGCGACCTGGCGAGCAACCACGGCAAGATGTGGGCCAGCACCCCGCGGGTCATCCCGCCCGGCGAGCGGATCGACCTCTTGTGGGGCTTTGACGACGACGCCAACTTTGCCGCCTACAAGACCGCCATCGAAGGGGAGGAGATCCAGGACCCGTGGTTCCGGTACCTCAGCGGCGGTCCGCTCGCGGACGCTCCCAACACCAATCCCGATCCCTGGACATTCGTCTGGGACGGCGTGAGCCCGCTGGGCGATGGGCAGTGGCCCAGCCACGACAACAACCCCGATGACGGCACCCACTCGAACATCCTGCAGAACCAGCCGATGGTGACCTGCCCCAACTTCGACTACGAGGTCTGGAAAGGGATCGCGACCTCGGGCGGCAGCGACGTCCACTACTACGTCTGGTCCAGCGACCAGTCGTTCAAGGAGAACGGCTTCGGTACGGCGCAGACCTTCCGCGCCATCACCGACAACGCCGAGGGGCTGTACTTCTTCGACACCACCGACGGGATCGCGCCGTACGACAACGCCGGGGACGGCGAGTTCGACAACCTGACCCCCAAGATCACCATCCAGGGCGGCACCTGGGGCGTGCGGGGCTTTGTCTACGTGAACTCCACCGACTTCCAGACCAAAGGCGTCACCGGTCGCACCGCGACCTACAAGATGCCCGGCGAGCCCTTCCAGGACAAGAACCAGAACGGCTCGTGGGACGTCGGAGAGGACTGGATCAACATCGCCTACCCGACCGGGGACATCGAGGACGACATCGTCGCCGTCGCCTCCGACGACACGGCCGATGACGGCACCACCGGGAGCGGCATCGCGGTTCGCAACAACAACGGCCCCGAGGTCACCGGCGAAGCCTCGGTGTGGGGCATCCTCTACACCAATGGCTACTGGGACGCCACCGGTAACGCCAACTACTACGGCAGCGTGATCTCGAAGTCGGGGATCGGCGAGTCGAGCCCGACCGCCGGTACGCCCAACCTCTACTGGGACGAGGACATCATCAAGAACTGGCCCCCGGACGACTGGGATCTCCCGCGGGTCATCATCACGCGCTGGGAGACCGATCTGTGATCGCCCGCTGGGGTGACATCGCCTCGTGACGGCAGTATCGTGGTGGAGGAGAGCCCCTCGTGGAGGTGACGCCATGAGCGCCAGACGGAGCCCCGCCGCGTTCGCCCTCGCCCTGCTCGCTATGGTCGCCCTTGTCGTTTCCGGCCCGGTTTGCATTGCCGGAGACCCCGAGACCGACCAGGACCGCAAGGCCTCCGAGGCCGCCGGATCCGAGGCGAAACCCGACGCCGGAAAGAAGGAGCCCGAGGCGGGCAAGGTCTACACCAACGCCGACCTCGAACGCCTCTTCGGCGCCGCACCCGCCCCGAAGGCCGAGGAAGGCAAGCCCGACGACGCCGAGGCCGCCGCAGGAGCAGCCCCGAAGCCGCCCGACGCCCTGCGAACCATGCAGGACGCCCAGGCGCGGGGGAAGACGCGACAGCTCCAGGCGGCCCAGGTCGAGATCGACGTGGCCGCCAAGCGGGCCGAGGTCGAGATGCTCGAGCAGCGGATCCTGCGCATCCGGAATCCGCTGCTGCCGCGACCGGAAGTGGACCTGACACCCGAAGAGAGGGAAGAGTGGAAGGGCCTGACGGCGCCCCAGCGCGTCGACCTGACGCAGAAACAGCTCGACCAGGCCCGGAAAGAGCTCGCCGAGGCGGAGGCCCGCCTCGAGAAGCTGAAGTCGGGGTGAAGCCGGCGACGACCCCGTCTTGACACCCTGCCCGGCCCATTCCTAGACTGCCTCGACATGCCATCCGTACTTCTGGTCGAGGACCGCGACAGTCTCCGCAACATGCTGCGTTCGACCCTCGAGTCGGAGGGCTTCTCGGTGGAAGAGGCCGCCGACGGCCGACGGGCGATCGACGCGCTGTCCTCGGGCCGGTTCCTGGCCGTGGTCACCGACCTCAAGCTGCCCGGCGCCGACGGCCACGAGGTCCTGGCAGCCGCCCGCGACGCCGATCCCAACGTCCCGGTGGTCGTCATGTCCGCCTACGGCACCGTCGAGGACGCCGTCGGAGCGATCAAGAACGGCGCGTTCGACTTCCTCGCCAAGCCGGTCGATCCCGACCACCTCGTTCTGTTGCTGCGGCGGGCGGTGGAGCGGCGCGCGCTTCTCGAGGAGAACCTCCTCCTGAAGCAGGAATTCGCCGACCACCTCGGGTTTCCGCGGATCATCGGCGACTCGCCGATCCTGGTCGAGGTTTCCAGGCAGATCCAGAAGGCGGCGGCCACCGATGCCACCATCCTGCTTCAGGGGGAATCCGGGACGGGCAAGGAGCTCTTTGCCCGGGCGATCCACTTTCTCAGCCCGCGAAAGAAGGCGCCGTTCGTGGCGATCAGCTGCGCGGCCATCCCCGAGACCCTGCTGGAAAACGAGCTGTTCGGCCACGAGCGGGGGGCGTACACCGGCGCGGTCTCGACGCGCTCCGGCCGGGTCGAGCTCGCCGACCGCGGGACGCTTTTCCTCGATGAGATCGGGGAGCTCGGCCCCGGCGTGCAGGCCAAGCTGCTACGCGTGCTCCAGGAGCGGACCTTCGAGAGGGTCGGCGGTAACAGGACGCTGTCGGTCAACATCCGCATCGTCGCCGCAACCAACCGGGATCTGCGCCGGGCCGTGGCCCAGGGGCAGTTTCGCGAGGATCTGTTCTTCCGCCTCGCGGTGGTGGCCGTGACGGTGCCGCCACTGCGGGAGCGTGTCGACGACATCCCGGCGCTTGCCGATCACTTCCTGGAGAAGTACCGCAGGGAGGTGGGGCGGGAGACCCTGACCTTCTCGGCCGCCTCGCGGGAGGCGATGCAATCTCACCCGTGGCCCGGCAACGTCCGCGAGATGGAAAACTGCGTCGAGCGGGCGGCGATCCTCGTCGAGGGCGAGTCGATCGAGCCGTCCCACCTGGGTCTGGGTGCGGGAGCCGGCCATCGCGGGGACCTGGATGCATTCGCCCGGGCCGTCGGTGTCGAGGGTGGGCTCGACGACGTCGGGGCGCGGGCCCGCGATCTCGCCGAGAAGCTGGTCATCGAGCGGGCGCTGGCTGAGGCCGGGGGGAACAAGTCTCGCGCGGCGGAGGCCTTGGATGTGAACTACAAGCGCCTTCTGGCCCGCATCCGGGAGCTCGGGCTCAATGATCGGGGGGAGGCCTAGGAGCCCGTCCGGGCCGGCGCGAGCCCACCCCCCTCCCTCCGACCGCTGAAACCGCCGGGCGGTGCCTTCGGCGCCTTGCTCGAAGCGATCGCCTGAGGAGTTTCGCGCTGCGACGCCCCAGACCGTCGGTTTCAAAGGCCGGTGGGAGGGGGGTGGGCTCGCGCCGGCCCGGACGGGCTCCTGGCACGCAGGTGCGGGGGGAAGAAGAAGACATTCCTTGAAATGCGGGCGCGTTGGGCATTTGGTATAGTCGCTCCCTTTGTCCGACATTAGGTCGGGCAGCTCTCCTACACCTCGGAGGCACACTAGATGGGCGCCAGGAAAGTGATCATTCTGGGAGCGGCGGGGCGCGACTTCCACAACTTCAACTGCGTCTACCGAGACGATCCCGGCCACCAGGTAGTGGCGTTCACGGCGACACAGATTCCGGACATTGCGGGCCGTCGTTACCCGGCCGAGCTGGCAGGGAGTCTCTATCCCGAGGGCATTCCGATCGTGGCCGAGGAGGACTTCGAGCGCCGGGTCCGTGACGAGGGCATCGATGAGGTCGTCTTCGCTTACTCCGACGTCTCCCACGAGCACGTCATGCACCTCGGCTCCCGCGCGATCGCTGCCGGAGCCGACTACCGGATCCTGGGCGCGGACGCCACCATGCTCGTCTCGCGCGTTCCGGTCGTGTCGGTCTGTGCGGTGCGTACGGGAGCGGGCAAGAGCCAGACCACCCGACGCGTCGCCAAGGTGCTTCAGGACCGCGGGCTCCGGGTCGTGGCCATTCGCCATCCGATGCCGTACGGGGATCTCGTCAAGCAGCGGGTGCAACGGTTCGCCACCGTCGAAGACCTCGACCTGCACGACTGCACCATCGAGGAGCGCGAGGAGTACGAGCCTCACATCGTTAGTGGCACCATCGTCTACGCGGGTGTCGACTATGCCGACATCCTCGCCGCCGCCGAGAAAGAGGCCGACGTCATCCTGTGGGACGGGGGGAACAACGACCTGCCGTTCTACCGCGCCGACCCCGAGATCGTCGTCGTGGATCCCCATCGTCCCGGCCACGAGCTGCGCTACTTCCCCGGCGAGGCGAATCTGCGCCGCGCGAACGTCGTGGTGATCAACAAGGTCTCGACCGCTCCCGACAAGGGTCTCGAAACGGTCCGCGCGAACGTCGCGAAGCTCAACCCGGGCGCGACGGTCATCGAGGCCGACTCGCCGATCACCGTCACCGACCCCGACGCGATCGCGGGCAAGCGGGTTCTCGTGATCGAGGACGGTCCGACCCTGACCCACGGGGAGATGACCTACGGCGCGGGAGCCGTGGCGGCCCGGGAGCACGGGGCCGCCGAGCTGGTCGATCCCCGGCCCTACGCGGTCGGGACGATCGCGGAGACGTTCAAGAAGTACCCGCAGACCGAGGATGTCCTGCCCGCCATGGGCTACGGGGACGACCAGATTCGGGAGCTCGAGGCGACGATCCGGGCAACGCCCTGCGATCTCGTCATCATCGGGACGCCCGTGGACCTGCGCCGGTTGGTCAAGATCGACAAGCCGGCGGTTCGTGTGACCTACGATCTCGTCGAGCGCGGCAAGCCGGATCTGGCGGACGTGCTCGCCAAGGTCGGATCGAGCGAGGCCTAGGAGCCGAAGGCTCCTTGCCTGGAAGGAGTTCGACGTGAGCCCGGAATCCCTCGCCGGACGCGATCTCGTCTCTCTCCTCGACTTCACCACCGAGGAGCTCGGCTGGATCTTGGAGCTGGCCGCGGAAGTCAAGGCCAACCCCGAGCATTATGCCGGGGCGCTGGCCGGCGCCACGCTGTTCATGTACTTCGAGAAGCCCTCGCTTCGAACGCGGGTGACGTTCGAAGCGGGCATGACTCAGCTCGGCGGTCACGCGATCTACTACACCGCGGCGGACGGCAAGATCGGAGTCCGCGAGAGCGTCGAGGACGTTGCGCGAAACCTCGAGCGCTGGGTCGAGGGCGCGATGTGCCGCACCTTCAGCCACCAGCTGGTCGAGGAGCTCGCGCGGTACTCGCAGATCCCGGTCATCAATGGGCTCACCGAGCGGCTCCATCCCTGTCAGGCCATGGCCGACTTCCTGACGCTGGCGGAGGCCAAGGGCGATCTCCCGGGGTTGCAGCTCGCGTACGTCGGTGACGGCAACAACGTCGCGCACTCGCTCATGGAGGCGGGCGCGTGTCTCGGGGTTCACGTGACCGTCGTGACGCCGGAAGGATACGAGCCGCAGACCACGGTGGTCGATGCGTGCGCGGACGCCGCGGCCGCCACCGGGGCGAGGATCGAGGTCGGGCACGACATGGAGATGCTCGCTGGCGCCGACGCCGTCTACACCGACGTCTGGGCCTCGATGGGGCAGGAAGCCGAGGCCGAAGAGCGGCGGCGACAATTCCTGCCCTACCAGATCAACGAACAAGCCATGGCCCGGGCCGGCGCGGACGCCGTGTTCATGCATTGCCTGCCCGCCCACCGGGGAGACGAGGTCACCGACGGGGTAGCCGATTCCCCGAGGTCG
>Ga0316187_10002007_pt1 | contig 17784 bp, 19 predicted proteins | sample CroRivburrow1_MG_FD_204927 | JGI IMG/M metagenome (GOLD analysis project Ga0316187, IMG submission 204927) | Coastal sediment microbial communities from Maine, United States - Cross River worm burrow 1 | ecosystem: Environmental > Aquatic > Marine > Coastal > Sediment | place: USA: Maine...
CATCGCCTCCCACTCCGTGTTGCCGGTCGCGATATTCACGGCGACAAGACGGCCGTTGTCAAAGCCGGCTACAACAGACGTGCCCACAAGAACCGGTGACGCAGAGCCGCGCATGGTCAGGTCCGGCGTCGGTTGCTCGACAGTCCATCGCTCGGCACCGTCAAATGCGGACACAGCACGCAAGCGGTTATCGATCGATAGCGTAATGACCATGCCATCCTTGATCATCGGTCGTGCCAGCGTTTCGCCGGTCACGTTTGCCCGCCAGAGTTCCGCACCCGAATCGGCATCCAGCGTTATCAGCATTCCGTCAGCTGCGCCAACCACAATCAGGCCATCGCCAACGCCTGGCCCGGCTGACAGGTCCATTTCGAGTTCGGTGCGCCATACAGCTTTGCCTGTATCCGGATCCAGGGCGACGACATTGCCGTCACGACTGGCGGCGTAGAGACGATTCCCGTCACTGGCAGGCTGTAAAGCGACCCGCAGGAATTCCGAACCGCCGCCGATTTTCGCACTCCACAGCCGTTTCACATCGACCTTGGTTTCGATATCAACGAGCTTGGTGGGTTCGAGCTCCTTTTCCTCATCGCTCGCACAGGCTGAAAAGATGAAAACCACCGCGACGAGCGCGAAAGTGCGCAACGCAGTGATCACTCGGTTTCCCCGGCCTCTTCTTCAGGCGCGGATTCCATCTCCGGCTCAGCGACAGGCTCGACCGACGGTTCGACTGACGGTTCGACGACGGCTTCCGCTGCAGGCTCGTCAGCAGCAACGACCTCCGGGAGGTCCAGCAGCTTCATCTGTACGAGAGCGCGATTAACCGATTGAGTAGTATCCGCCATGGCAAGGCGGTAGGCATCACCAGCCTCCGCGACCTGGCCGAGCGCCGCATAGGCGTCGCCACGTATCTCGGCATACAACCCGGTAAACGCCACGTTGTCCTGCTCCGCAAGCAGGTCAATAACCTCCTGCGCCTTGTCCTGGTACAACAGGATACGCGCCAGGCGAAGCCGCCCGATATGCTTCAGCTCCGCGTTGCCGCGCATCGCGAGTAAATCCTGCAACGCGTCTGCAGCGTCCTGATCGCGGTTCTTATCCATATACAGCCTTGCCATCGCGAGCTTCGACTGCGCCGCATAGGCCGTATTGGCGTAATTGTTGGCGAGTTCGTCCGCGACCGACTGGGCATCGTCGAGGCTGCCCTCGTAAACGTGCTCAGCCAATGACTCAAACAGCACGGAAGCCTCGATTTGCGCCTCCAGTTTGCTGCTCTTGTACTGATTGAAACCAATCAGCAAGCCGACCGCGATAACCACGCCCGCAATCACATAGCGGCCGTTCTCGGCCCACCACGCTTTCATTTCTTCAATCTGTTCTTTTTCTGACTGTAAATCGTCCACGAACTACGCCTTTCTCAATAGTCCTGCCAGCGTCGCCGGCAGTTCGTCAAATGCAACACTGCTTTGATCCTCAGTGCTGCGTAATGGTTTCAATCCCACACGTCTTTCTGCAATTTCCTGCTCGCCCAGAATAAGCGCGAACGCAGCATTGCTCTTGTCTGCTCGCTTGAGCTGCGACTTAAAACTGCCACCGCCCAGGTTCAACTCGACCTTGATTCCGGCCACTTCATCCCGCAACTGCTCGGCAATCACAAACGCCTGCTCAAGCGTGTTGTCGCCCACCGCGACAATATATACATCCGCATCGTCCGCCGGCGCCTCTCCGCCGCAGGCCTCATACAGGGCCACAAAGCGCTCGATGCCCATCGCCCAGCCAACGGCGGGCGTCGGCTTGCCGCCAAGTTTTTCGACCAAACCGTCGTAGCGGCCGCCTGAACAGACTGCGCCCTGCGAACCCAGCGCATCCGTTACCCACTCAAAAACCGTACGGCTGTAGTAGTCGAGTCCACGAACCAACCGCGGATTCACTGTATAAGCAACACCCGCTGCGTCCAGCAACCCCTTAAGTGACTGAAAATGCTCAGAAGATTCTTCGTCGAGGAAGTCGAGCATGAGCGGCGCCGCAGCAACGATCGCCTGCATGTCGGGGTTCTTGCTGTCCAGAATCCGCAGCGGATTCTGCTCAAGGCGCCGAATACTATCGTCATCAAGCTTACTTTTCACGCTCGAAAAGTACTCGACCAGGGCGCCGCGATAGCTGACCCGGGATTCGGGAGTTCCCAGCGAGTTGATCTCGAGCGTCAGACGCGAGATTCCGAGCGCGCGCCACATACGTGCGCACATGATAATGAGCTCAGCGTCGACATCCGGACCGTCATATCCCAGTGCCTCCACATCGAATTGATAGAATTGCCGGTAGCGCCCTTTTTGTGGCTTCTCATAGCGAAACATGGGCCCCGTGGTCCAGAGCTTCTGGCGCTGGTTGTGCAACAGGCCATTGGTAATGCCGGCCCGGACCACGCTGGCCGTTGCCTCGGGCCGCAGCGTCAGGCTCTCGCCGTTGCGATCATCGAAGGTATACATCTCCTTCTCGACAATATCGGTGACTTCGCCGATAGAGCGACGAAACAACTCCGTTTGCTCAAGGAGCGGTAGTCTTATTTCCGCATAGCCATAGGACTGCACGATGTCACGGACTACCGTTTCCAGGTAACGCCATGTGCCGGACACGTCCGGCAGGATGTCGTTCATTCCGCGAATGGCTCTTGGTTTCACGATGCGCGGTGTCAGGGGTTCGTGATGGTCAGGCGAGCCATGCGGCTGCCTGGGTTATTCGATGACACAGGGTAAGCATTGCCATTAACACGCACATCGACATTGTCGACATTGCCAAACAACACCGCAAATGGCGCCACGCCGGTCAACTCGATCGAACTGCCACTGCGCCCCATCTCAAAAAACAGCCGCTGGCCCCTGGCGTCCGAGATCTCGGTCCAGCAATCACCTGTAAACGTCAGCGACAAGCTGACTTCACCATCCACAACCGGCACGGCGGCAGCGGTTTGCGGCTGGGACTCGCTGGCAACAGGCTCCGGCGCTGGCTGGGTGGCAATCTCCGGCTCTGAATCCTGCCTCACGGTCTCGATTACGACGCCTTGCTGTTCAACAGGTGTCTCTTCAGGCGTTGTCGCAGGTGACACGGCCGGGTCAGCAACAACCGCAAACCACCAGTAAGATGCAACCGCCACGATGATGACGACTATGACCGCGATCCACGGCCCCGGGGACAAATCCTGGCGCACACGATGCCGGCCAACGATGACGGGTGGAATGGTTTCCTGCCGAGTCATTTTGTAGTAGTCGGCGAAAACATCGTCTTCGTCGACGCCAACCAGCTGCGCGTACTTGCGCAAATGCCCCTTCGCAAAAACGGGCGCCCCCAGTATTTCAAAATCATTGCTTTCCAGCGCACGCACCTTGGGCTCATCGAGATGCAATTCCTTGGCAACCTCGTGCACGCTGATGTGCTGCTCGCGACGCGCTTCGGCAAGTCGCTCGCCACAGCGCGGGCCTTCCGACTCCGCCTCAGGCTGTTCCTCGACTGGCTTATCTTGCTCGTCGCTCATACTTACCCCGACTCAAGAATCCTTCGCGCTTCGGCCGACTCGGGAAATTCGCGCAGTATCTGATTCGAAAAATCCGTCCTTGCACGCTCGTCACCTAGTTGTTCTTCGATACGCACGCCGAGATACAAGACACCTGCAGTGGGCACGTTAGCGCTCAGGTAGCGCTGCAGAAACGCCCTGGCTCCCAGGTAATCCTCGGTCGAGAATTTCAGTACGCTCAATTGCAGCAGCGCTTCGGCGTAATTTGGCTTGCGCTCGAGTGCCTGGCGAAAGTAGCTTTCTGCAACTTCGTGGTCGGGCTTTTGCATCATGCACACGCCGGCATTGGTCATGGTGCTCTCGGAGAAATCGTTCTCGGTTACTTTGATGGCGCGGTCAAAGTGTTCACGCGCATCGTCGAATTTCCGGTGATTGCACAGGAATACGGCATAGGCGTTCTGCACATTGAAATCACGCGGTGCCAGCTGCACCGCCTTTTCGTAGGAGTCCGTTGCAAGCCGCAGATTCTCAAGCTGTTCATAGGTCAGCGCCAGCGTGTAGTGCGCCACGGCATTTTTTGGATTGAGTTCGATCGACAACAGCAGTCGGTCACGTGCCAGCTCGAAGCTGCCGTTGCGATAGTAGCGCGCACCGAGCTGATAGTTGAGGTCAGCCGCATTACCCTTGTCAGCTTTTTCAGGGCTCGGCGTATTATTTGTCGTGGTGGTCGTTGTTACGCAGCCAGCCAACAAAAGACTGGTTGCCAGCACGGCCAACAGGTTCTCGCTCTTTCTCATACTGTTGCCACCCTTCTTCGCTTCTCGCTCAGCCTGTTTCGTACCCGGTCGCTCACTTTACCAGCCAATTGCCCGCATGCCGCATCGATATCCTCACCTCGCGTCTTGCGAGTTGTCGCAACGAGGCCGTGATATCTGAGCCGGTTCTGAAACCGCATGATCGTATCGGCTGGGGTACGGGTAAAATCATTGCCAGCAAACGGATTGAAGGGGATCAGGTTCACCTTCGCCGGTTTACCCTCGAGCAGCGCATTCAATTCATCAGCGTGCTGGACGCTGTCATTGACGCCATCCAACATCACGTATTCAAAAGTAATGAAGCGATTCGCGCGCTTTTCCGCATAACGCCAGCACGCGTCGAGAAGGTTCTCGATCGGGTGCATCTTGTTGATGGGCACGAGCTTGTCGCGCAGATCGTTGTTTGGCGCGTGCAGGGAGACAGCCAGGGACACGTTGCACTCGTCGCCCAGCCGGTCGATGGTTGGAACGAGCCCACTCGTGCTAACCGTGACTCGGCGCCTCGATATGCCGTACGCCAGATCTGAAATCAGTATCTCGATGGCCGGAACTACGTTGCGGTAATTTGCCAGCGGCTCGCCCATTCCCATAAACACGACATTGGTAATTGCAAAGTCTGCATCGTCATTTTCGCGACGCGGCAAGACGCGATTCGCATGCCATACCTGGCCGACAATTTCGGCGGCGCTGAGATTTCGGTTAAAGCCCTGCGCGCCGGTCGCACAGAATGCGCAATCGAGAGCGCAGCCGACCTGCGACGAAATGCACAGGGTGCCGCGGTCTCCCTCAGGAATAAAAACAGCTTCGACCGCCTGGCCAAAGCCACTCTCGAACAGCCATTTCACAGTGCCGTCTGCCGAGTCGTGCTGTGACAGTACTTCAGGTAAACGAATACAGGTCTGCTCTTTAAGCTTTTGCCGCAACGACTTCGAAAGATCGGTCATCTCGTCGAAGTCGGTCACCGCACGCTGATAGACCCAGCGCATCAACTGACGCGCGTGGAAGGGCTTTTCACCAAGTTCCGTGAATAGGGCCTCAACCGCACTTTGCGGCATGCCCAACAGGTTTATGGCGTCAGTGGACAAATGCGAGCCTTATCGAGTCCTGGGGCACACGCCGTCGTCGCCGAAGAAAAATGCGATCTCGACTGCGGCCGTGTCCGGACCGTCGGAGCCGTGCACGACGTTCTCTTCGATGCTTGCTGCAAAGTCCGCACGAATCGTTCCCGGAGCGGCGTCAGCAGGATTGGTTGCACCCATGATCTCGCGGTGCTTCAGGATCGCGTCCTCACCCTGCAGGGCTGTTACAACAACCGGTCCCGACATCATGTAACTAACGAGGTCGTTGTAGAACGGCCGTTCCTTATGGACGGCGTAGAAGCCCTGAGCCTGATCGAGGGTCAGATGCATCATCCTTGCTGCCACAATCTCCAGTCCGGCTTTCTCGAAACGACTGTAGATCTCGCCAATCAGGTTTTTTTGCACGCCATCCGGCTTAATGATGGAGAGCGTTTGCTCAACGGCCATACGGTTTTCCTTTATCGTGTGTAGTGATTAATAACGCCCGGCGTCGATGCCGGGCGCTTAGACGTAAGTTGCTAATTTTATACGAGTTCGGAGCTAGATGTTAAAGCTTTCGCCGCAGCCGCACTCGCCTGTGACGTTCGGGTTCTTGAAGCTGAATGCCTCGTTGAGCCCGTTTTTGACGAAATCGACTTCGGTACCATCAATCAGCTTCAAAGCCTCCGGATCAACAACGATCTTGACGCCGCGATCCTCGAAAACGACATCCTCGCCATCGACAGTATCGGCGTAGTTTATGACGTATGAATAGCCAGAGCAGCCTGTCGACTTGACGCCCAGCCTGAGTCCCACGCCCTGGCCGCGCTTCTCGAGATAGGCACTCACGCGCTCAGCTGCCGATTCCGTTATCGAAATTGCCATAATTCAGTCTTCTTCAGTGTTTCGAAGCCCCGCGGACGATGCTCCCAAGCGATCGAACCGCGTCTTCAAGCACAAGTATACGTCCGCTCTTCTCCACGGGTACAGTAAGACTTTGCATAAGGCCGGATACCGAGAATTCAAGCAACTCGCTGGCGGCGCAGCCCTCGGACTCCGCGCAGAACGCCTCGGCTGCGGCGATGACATGCGGGCAACCCCAGGCCCGGAACCGCAACCCGGTCACAATGCCCTCCTCGACCGTCGCGAACAGGCTGATACGAACACCCTGGTCCTCCACAGCAGTGCACAATGCGTTTTCGAGCGCTCCGCCATGCTCGGGTGCCGCAAACAAGGCGCGCACCTTGGCGCTGTAGGGGTCCGGGCTCATGCTGCCCGCCCCGGCGCCAGCCGCCGAAGTTTGTCGACGCCGTTTCGATACAGGTCGATCGCCACATCGACATCTGCTGCGGTGGTCGGCCGTCCGAAACTAAAGCGGATCGCGCTCTGTGCCAGGGCATCACTCCGGCCCAACGCACGCAACACATACGACGGTTCCTGGCTTTTCGAATTGCAGGCTGAACCGGTCGCCACACATAGCGGCTCAAGTGCGAGCAACAGGCTTTCTCCTTCTATGTCCTCGACGCTGACATTGAGAATGCCGGGAAACGCGCTGCCAATGTCGCCATTGACCGTGACACCGGGGATGTCCCGGATGCCGGCCCACATTCGATCTCGCAGCGCAGTCAGGTGACCGACATCATCGTTGATACGAGATTGCGCGATGGCCGCGGCAGCGCCGAAGCCAACAATCTGCTGTGCTGGTAATGTCCCGGGCCGCAGCTTGCGTTGCTGTCCGCCACCAAACATCAGTGGTTCGACGTGCACGCCCTTGCGATCGGCGATGTAGAGCGCCCCAATTCCTTTGGGCCCATACATCTTGTGCGCCGTAACCGACATCAGGTCGACCGGTAATGCTGCGAGATCGATCGGTAACTTGCCGCAGGACTGCGCCGCATCGACATGGAAAAGAGTGCCGTTTCCCCTGCAAAGCTCGCCGATCGACTGTATGTCCTGGATAACCCCCGTTTCATTGTTGACGTGCATGATCGACACAAGCTGCGTGTCCTCGCGCAGTGCCGCGCGCAGCGTTTCAATATCGAGAAGACCGTTGGCGTTCGGGTCCAGCCAGGTCACCTCGAAACCTCGCTTTTCGAGTTCGCTGAACGGATCGGTCACGGCTTTGTGCTCGGTGCGCATTGAAATCAGGTGCTGACCGCGCTCCTGCCGATAATGCGCAGCGCCGAGGACCGCGAGATTATCCGACTCGGTTGCTCCTGACGTCCAGACCAGCGTGTCCTCAGTTGTATGCAGCAAAGACGCGAGCTGCCCGGCTGCGTGTGCAATGTATTCCACGCTGCGCCTGCCTGCCGCATGCGTGGATGATGGATTGGAGTAGTTGCCGTCTGCCGTCATCAACGCCGTCATTGCCTCCACCACCCAGGCGTCAACTGGTGTCGACGCCGCATAGTCCAGGTAGATCATCTGGCCACTATCAGTCATTCCCACTGCCTTTGCGTTCAACCGCGGTGAGGATGCCGCGCAGGATATTGAGTTCGTTCTGGTCCGGTCGGGCGCGAACGAACAGCCTGCGCAAACGACGCATCAGGTGCCGCGGATTGTCCGGGTTGAGAAACTCGAGGTCCGTAAGCACATCCTCGAGATGTGTGTAGAAATACTCCATGTCCCCGCTTGTTGCCAGCGGCGCGTCAGGTTCATAGCGCGACGGACTGCGATCGATGCCTGCGGCGCGCAGCTCGTAGGTCAGCACCTGCACGGCCATACCGAGGTTCAATGAACTGAAATCGGGATTTGTCGGAATAGTCAGTAAAGCATCGCACAGGTCGAGATGTTCGTTCGTCAGCCCGTATTTTTCGGGTCCGAACACGGCTGCCACGGGTCCTGCCTGGTTCTCCTGGAGCAGCTTGCCGGCGCATTCGCGCGGTTCCAGGGTCGGCCAGTTAATGGCCCGCGATCTTGCGCTGGCACCAACAACGTAAACACAGTCCTCTAATGCCTCAGCAAGCGACTCCGTGACCGTCGCATTCTCCAGCACGTCGACCGCACCCGAGGCGCGCGCGGTCGCATCCTTGTGTGGAAAGTGCTGGGGCTCGACCAGTGCCAGGTCAGATACGCCCATGTTCTTCATCGCACGTGCGACCGCGCCGATGTTGCCCGGGTGGGTAGTTCCAACAAGTACAATTCGTATCGACATTTCTGGCCAAGCTTCCCTAAAGTTCGCTATTCTAGCGCCGCGGCCCGCTGGGGCCGAGTTCTTTCACACTGATGGGATCGTTCAATGCATGCATTACTCAACGTGGCGGTGATGGGAGCACGACGTGCCGGCGCCACTCTCATCAAGAAAATGGCCAACCTCGAGAAGCTCAAAGTCGAGGCCAAAGGGCATAACGATTACTTTAGTGAAGCAGATCTGGCGGCAGAAAAGGCCGTTATCAACTGCATTCTCAAGCATTACCCTGACCATGCCATCCACGCCGAGGAAAGCGGCATTCAGGGCGAGTCGGACACCGTCTGGATCATCGATCCGCTCGACGGCACAACCAACTATTTGCATGGCTTCCCTGTTTTTGCGGTATCCATTGGCGTACAGGTCAAGGGACGCATGGAACACGGCGTCGTGTACGACCCGATGCGCCAGGAGCTGTTTACGGCATCCCGTGGTCAGGGTGCGCAAGTCGACGGCCACAAGATCCGCGTCAGCGGACAGAAGCAACTGGAACGCGCATTGATCGGCACCGGATTTCCCGCCCGGCAGGTGGATAAGGAGATTCAGCCCTACCTCAATATGCTCGGAAAGGTCGTGCGCAGCACGTCAGGTGTGCGCCGCCCAGGTGCGGCGGCATTGGACCTCGCCTACGTCGCAGCCGGACGTCTTGACGCGTTTTGGGAGACTGGCCTGGCTCCGTGGGACCTGGCGGCGGGCAGCCTTTTGATTCGTGAAGCGGGCGGCATCATCAGTGGTCTCGATGGCAGCGAGAGCTTCCTGGAAAGTGGCCACGTGCTGTGCGGCACACCGAAGATTTACAAAGACCTGGCGAAACTCTGCGCAAACGAGATTCGCGAACTAATCTAAGAGTTCGGTCGCGCTGCAAGCAGCGCTCCTACAAGTGAGTTACGGCAGATCGTCGACCAGGTCCGGATCCTTGATGGGCTCAAGCAGGTCTTGTGCATTGACGCCAAGTAGCAGCGCGGTTGCACTGGCCGTGTAGATCGACGAATAGGTGCCGACGACAATGCCCACGATCAGCGCGATCGAGAACGGTGCGATCGATTCGCCGCCCAGCATCAACAGGGCTACGAGCACCAGCAGCGTCGTCAGGCCGGTAATGATCGTGCGCGCCAACATCTCGTTAATCGATGTATTCATCGATTCTTCCGCGGCGATACCACGCAGCTTGAAGAAATTTTCGCGAATCCTGTCGAACGCGACGACCGTATCATTGAGCGAGTAACCGATGACGGCGAGCACCGCGGCAACGACGGTCAGGTCGAACGGAAAGCCAAAAATCGAAAAGAAACCGACCGTTATGATGACGTCATGCGCCAGAGCAGCAACCGCGCCAGCGGCAAACTTCCACTGGAATCGAATCATCACGTACATGAAGATCAGCAGCATCGCGATGATCAACGCCAAACCACCACGTTCGGTCAGTTCTTTGCCGACCTGTGGGCTAACGAATTCGACACGACGCAGATCCACGCCCGTTGTGCCCTCGGCAATGGTGCGTCGCAGGTCATTACGCAGCTCGTCAGGATTTGTTCCGTCCTGTGGCGGCAAGCGGACAAGTACGTCCGTATCAGCGCCAAAACGCTGTACTTGCGCATCGTCGTAACCTGCCTCCGCCAGATGGCTGCGGATGCTCTCGAGGTTCGCCGCTTCCGGATAGCCTACTTCCAGCAGAATGCCGCCTGTGAAGTCGATACCAAAATCGAGTCCACGCGTCGCAAGTGATGCGAGCGACACAACAATAAAGACGAGCGACACCGAGAGCGCGATCTTGCGACGCGCTTGCCCGAGAAAGTCGATGTGTGTTGTCCGTTTGATCAAACGCATGATCGAATCCCTAGACCGGTAGTGACGACATTTTGCGGCCGCCGAACACGAGGTTGACTATCGAGCGAGTGCCCACGATCGCTGTGAACATAGAGGTCAGTATTCCGATCATGAGCGTAATAGCAAAGCCCTTGATCGGCCCGGTACCAAGCGCCAGCAGAACGACTGCGGCGATCAACGTTGTGATATTGGCATCCGCAATTGATGACAGTGCTTTCTCGTAACCCGAATTGATCGCCGCCTGGGGCGATGCGCCATCTCTGAGCTCCTCGCGTATTCGCTCGAAGATGAGAACGTTGGCATCCACCGCCATACCGACGGTCAATACAATGCCGGCAATGCCTGGCAATGTCAGGGACGCACCTGCCAGCGACAGAACTGCCACGATGAAAACAAGATTCGACAACAACGCAACATTGGCAATCATGCCGAACCACTTGTAGTACAGCGCCATGAACACGATAACCGCCAGGAAACCGATCTGAATGGCGCGAAAACCACGGTCAATGTTGTCTTGTCCGAGGCTCGGCCCAATCGTACGCTCGTCGACCTTGTAGACCGGTGCCGCCAACGCGCCCGCACGCAGCAGGATGGCGAGGTCACGTCCTTCGATCGGAGTGATACCTGTAATCTGGAACTGGTTCTTGAATACACCGCGAATCGTAGCGGTGTTGACGATCTCTTCGGTCTTTACGCGGCGCGACTCCAGGACACCGTTTCTCATGACGTCCTTCTGACGCCACTCGATGAACAGTGTCGACATTGGCTTGCCAACATTCTCCAGTGTGTTCGCCAGCATGCGTTCGCCACCTGCCGAATCGAGCGTGATGCTCACTGCGGGCTGGCCATCTTGCGTATAGGTGAATCCGGCGTCGACTATCTCGTCGCCGGAGGCAACCACTTCGCGCCTGAGTATCTGGGACTGCTCGTTGCCCCTGCCCGGGTACGACCGGGAGCCGGGCATCTGACCGGTCTGGTCAACCAGGCGGAATTCCAGGGTCGCCGTCGCTGTCAGTATCTTCTCGAGTTCGTTCGGGTCCTGCACACCGGGCAGCTGCACGACGATACGGTCCACGCCCTGCCGTTGCACCAGCGGCTCGGCAACGCCGAGTTGGTCGACGCGATTGCGCAGGGTTGTCATGTTCTGTTCGATCGCAAAGTCCTGCCGCTCTTTGATCTGAATCTCGGTCATACGCACCAGCAGCGACTTGCCATCAGTGCCGTCGGCAACTGCAAGATTCGGGTCAGAGCGAGCGACCATCCGCCGGGCCTGCTCAAGATCTTCAGGGCTCGTCAGGCGAATTGTAATGATGTCATTGTTGAGGTCCACGCGATGACGGATACCTTCATCTCGCAGCGCGTCGTCAAACGATTGCTCGTAACCTCGCATGCGGTTACCAATCGCCGTGTCCATGTCAACTTCGAGCAGGACATAAACACCACCACGAAGATCGAGACCAAGACTCATGGGACTCAGTCCCATCTCGCGCACCCAGTCAGGTACACGTGGCGCAAGTGTCAACGCGACGTTCGTATCCTGCCCGTAGCGAGCCCTGAGGCGATCGGCCGCACGTTGCTGGTCTTCCTGGTCGTTGAATCGAATGACGGCACGTTCATCAGCGAGAAAGTATCTCTCGGGAGTGATGCCATCTGCTTCGAGCGTGCGCACATAATTGTCGAGCTGAGCCTCGCTAACTGCGACGTCAGCAGTATTGGCGAGTTGCACGGCCGGCGCACTACCGTAGATGTTTGGCAATGCGAACAGAATGCCCAGCAGCAATATGACGACAACGAGCGTGTTTAACCAAGCAGGATACTTATTCACAACGTTCTACCAGGCAAACGTGTTATGCGTTTTCGAACGTGTCTTTCGGAACCACCGAAGCAACACTCGATTTCTGAATCTTGATCTCGGTGTTGTCCGCGATTTTGACGATCGCATAATGATCGCTAATACCGCTGACAATGCCGAGAATGCCACCCGTCGTCAGGATCTCGTCGCCGACTTTAAGCGCGGACACGAGTGCCGCGTGTTCTTTTTGTCGCTTCTGTTGCGGACGTATCATCATGAAATACATCAGCGCAATGAAAGCAACCATGATCAGGATCGGGCTGAATCCGCCGCCCTGGGGGGCGCCTTGTGCATAGGCGTTTTGAATTAGAAAGTCCATGAGTCTCTTGTCTTTTATTACGGGCTGCTGGGGTGTCCCAGAAAATCAGCGCGGTATTATGGCATAGAGCAAGCGAAATAAGGGCGGGAAACGAGATCCCAAGCCCGGTGCCCGGAAAAATGCCTGTCAGGCATACCTGTCGCGGATGTCGGTGACAGTGGCCGGCAACGTGCCGGACTCGATCGCTGCACGAAGCGTACTCATAAGTTTTTGATAATAATGGAGATTATGCAGGGTCGCGAGTCGCGGACCAAGTATTTCGCCGCATTTTACGAGATGCCTCAGGTAAGCCAGGCTGTAATTGCTGCAGGTGTAGCAGTCACAATCCGGGTCTGGCGGCGCTGTATCGTCGGCGAAACGGGCATGCCGAAACTTCACCGTGCCCCGTGACGTGAACAATTGTCCGTTACGCGCATGCCGGGTCGGTATAACGCAATCGAACATGTCAACGCCGCGCAACACAGACTCGGCGATGTCAACCGGTGTCCCGACACCCATCAGGTAACGCGGATGTTCGACCGGCATTTTCGGCATCAGCTCGTCGAGTACCTGTATGCGTTCATGTTCGGGTTCACCAACAGCGAGTCCACCGATCGCATAACCGTCGAAGCCGATTTTGCGCAGACCTGCGAGCGACTCCTCACGGAGCTTGTCGTAGATGCCGCCTTGGACGATGCCGAACAGAGCCTCGCCGCGCTCAGGATCCGCCTCGCGTAGCTCGTCAAACCTCTGACGGCTGCGCCCCGCCCAGCGCAGGGATAACTCCATCGACTCGCGGGCCTCGGATTCGCTCGCCGGGTACGGCGTGCACTCGTCGAAGATCATCGTCACATCCGAGTTGAGATCGTGCTGCACCTCGATCGATTTTTCGGGGGTCAGGAATACTTCGTCACCGTTTACTGGAGACTGAAATCGAACGCCCTCCTCGCTGAGCTTGCGCATGGCCGCCAGGGAGAAGACCTGAAAACCGCCGGAGTCCGTCAGTATGGGGCCGCCCCAGTGCATGAACTCATGCAGGCCGCCGTGCTTGCGAATGATGGTGGTGCCGGGCCGCAACATGAGGTGAAACGTGTTTCCGAGGAGGATCTCGGCGCCGGACTCGGCGACTTCTTCCGGCGTAACGCTCTTGACCGTGCCGTAGGTTCCAACCGGCATGAAGGCAGGCGTTTGCACAACTCCGCGCTTAAAACTCAACGAACCGCAACGAGCTGCACCACACTGTTGATGAACGTCGAACTTCATTGCGCCGGCCCGGGCGTCATGAACATCGAATCGCCATAGCTGAAGAACCTGTACTGCTCGCGGACTGCGTGTTCGTAGGCATGCAATGCGCGCTCCGTACCTGCGAACGCCGCAACAAGCATCAGTAACGACGACTGCGGAAGATGAAAGTTGGTCACCATGGCGTCGATCGTACGAAATTTATAGCCAGGCAGGATAAAAAGATCTGTCTCACCCGCAAAGGGTTGAATGTCGCCATCGGCTGCCGCGGTCTCGAGTGCGCGAACCGATGTCGTTCCTACAGCGATTACCCGCCCGCCGCGTGCGCGCGTTTGTCGTACAGCATTGCAACACACCGCGTCGACAACCAGGCGCTCACTGTGCAGGCGATTGGCCAGGATGTCCTCATGTCGCAGCGCCTGGAAAGTACCGGCACCAACGTGCAGTGTCACGTAGGCGTGGTGTACTCCGGCAGCCAGCGTTTCCTCCAGCATCGCCTCATCGAAATGCAGTCCGGCCGTCGGCGCCGCAACGGCACCGGGATCGCGCGCGTAGACCGTCTGGTAACGCTCATCGTCGGCGGACTCGGCCGATCGATTCAGATACGGCGGCAACGGGACCTCGCCATGCTGCTCGAGGAACGGCGTTAGCGGCACCGAAAAAGTCAGCGAGAAAAACTCCCCGTCACGGCCATCGACCAGGGCTTCGACACCATCCGCAAACAAAAGCCGGGACCCGGGTTTGGGCGACTTGCTGGCGCGAACCTGAGCCAACGCGCTTGTATCGCCCAGGATTCGTTCGACCAGGATCTCGCAGCGACCACCGGTATCTTTGTGCGCATGGAGACGCGCGTGAATGACACGCGTGTCGTTGAAAACCAGCAGATCCCCTTTCCGTAACAGCAACGGCAGGTCGGCAAATTGTCGGTCCTGAAGGGAGTCACCAACCTCGAGCAGCCGGCTCGCCCGCCGCTCCGCGGTCGGGTAGCGGGCGATCAACTCATCTGGCAGCGTGTAATCGAAGTCGGTGATGCGCATGGGCGCGCATGGTAGCAAAGCGAACAAGAGAAGGGGTCCAAGAGAAGGGGTCAGAGCCCTGGGGCTCTGACCCCTTATTTCCTATCAGGTCTTTTAGCCCTGGGGCTCTGACCCCTTATTTCCTATCAAGTCTTTTCGCTGTGCGGTACGGGTGCGGCTGCGGGCCGCGGCGCGACTGCAGGGCGTGGTGCCGGTGCCGACTCCCAGATCATACCGCTGCGATCGTCAGGTACCTCGATCTTGAGAGTGCGCTTCTTTTTCTCGCGCAGGATTTCGATTTCGAGGCTCTCACCAGGCTGGTAGGACCCGAGTATTCGCAACGCATGTCGCACCGATGTCGGCTCGCGGCCATCGATGTTGAGGATGACATCCCCGTCCTCGAGTTGCAGCGCGTCCGACTCGGGAGCGCCAACCACCAGCACGCCTGTGTCCGCGCCGAAGTACTTGCCCAGCCCTTCATTCAGCTCGACCAGTTCCATATCTGCCCAGACATTGCCTGGCCAGGAGAACGCATAGCTCTGGCGGAACTTCTCGAGCGCTTCTGGCCCGGGGTGGATTTCCGGGATCGCGGGCATGCTGAAATCCCTGGGCCCACCTGCAAATGCATAGGCGCGCATCTGGACAGCTCGCGGCTCAACTTCGACCGTACCGACCTTGCCATCGCGGATGTACTCGACTGCGAGAATGTCGCCTGCTTCGACGCCCTCCATGAAGTCGAAAATTTTCCGTGTTGCTTCGCCTGCAGCACCGGCACTCATCGACTCGTCGTTGATGCCGGTAATGATGTCACCGGCGCGCAAGCCTGCATCTTCTGCTGCGCTGCCGGGCGTGACGCCAACAATTTTGACGCCTTCCACCGGTCCGTCACTCCGTTCTTCACCGATATTGACGCCAAGTCGTGGGCGATCGTCGCTCATGAACTCGAAGCGGCGTTCCATCTCGCGCATTTGCGGCAATCGTTCGGAGCTTAGCTCGGCAATCTGGCGAGCTGCCTCAGCCATTTGACGTTCAGCCTCTTCCAGCTTGCGAGTAACTTCGGCCTCGCGCGTTTCCTCGTGGGCCTTGGCAGCAGCAGCAGCCTCGGCGCGTTCCGCCTGTTCCTGGCTCTGCGCAGCGGCCTGTCCTGCTAGCAGCAACAATGCTGCCAGCGGCACCAAAACTTTCATGGTCTTCATCGCGTGTTTCTCCTCTCGGGCCCGAAAGCCCTCGTACGGTTAATAGCCTGCCCGTTGCGCCTGCGCATAGCGCAATCCGACAAGCAATTTCATTAGCCTGACGCGTTCGCGCCAGAAGATATGTTCGTCCTCGTCCGTCATCGTGACGGTCGCGTCATTGAGCTGGTAATCAATGGCGGCAATGCGATCTTCTATCTCGGAGATGGTCGCAACCGTGCCTGCCTGGCGAACCCGTGGCTCCTCAGGCAACGAGCGCAGGTCACTCTCGAGCTGTCGTGATTCGACCATCAGGGATTGCAGGGCATTTAACGGTATGTCGTTCGTCGCCTGACTGACTGGCGGCTCGGTGATTCCGGTTGGCTCAGGTGAGTTCATCATGGCTGGCACGAGTATCGCCGCGAGAGCCACAGCGGCAGCCAGCCCAAGGCCACCATTCCACGTCATTGGGCGTCGCATCACGCCCGTGTTGATCAAACCTTCTGCCTCGGCCTGCTCTCGAATGCGCTGCCAGACGACTCGTGGCGGCATTACCTCCGGTAATCCCCTGAGTTCCTGCTGCAACAGATCGCGTTCATCCGCGGTCAATCCACAAATCATCTCTTTATCCTTCTTGTCTTTCGACATCTTCAACAACCTCTGAGTGCCGCGCTTTCGCTGCGAACATCATCGTCAGGGAGCGAGAGCATCGGCCGCAGCCGTTGATAGGCCCTCGATAGCTGCGACTTTGAGAAACTTTCCGTTCTTCCCATCAACACAGCGATCTCCTTGTGCGTAAAACCTTCCACGTCGTGCAGCCAGACAACCGCGCGACTCGTCGCTGGCAAATTTGCCAGGGCAGCGTCCAGATCCAGCGCATCATCCGGCCGGCTCGGAACACCATGACTGCCGACATCGCCTGGCGTGACCTCATGCCAGTCATCGCCGAGTGACTGACCTCGTGCGGTCCATGCCGAGCGCAAATACATCAACGCCTTTGACACCGCGATGCGACGTATCCAGCTACCCAGTGCCGCTTCACCGCGGAATTTTGCGATCGAGCGCATGATCTCGATAAACGTCTCCTGCACGAGGTCTTCGGCCTGTGCCGGCACTTTTGTAAATCGCAGACACAGCGAATACACAGGTGCCGAAAACGCGCGGTAAATGATCTCGTGGGCACGCGAATCTCCGCGGGCTGCCCGTTTGACGATCGCCGGGTCTATCTGGATGTCAGCAAATTTGCTCATATCTCGGAATATTAGATGCCCTTTGCGTCGAAAGCGTCGCATTTCCGAAAAACATTTTTCGCTCTGGCGGGAAGGCCTTGCCCCGCATATACTTGCCCGCGTGCCGGGGTGGCGGAACTGGTAGACGCGCCGGATTCAAAATCCGGTTTCCGAAAGGAAGTGGGGGTTCGATTCCCCCCTCCGGCACCATTTCCCAAATTGAAATCACTATGAAATATTGTTCTGACTGCGGAAACACTGTCTCCCGGACGATGCCGGATGGCGATACTCATGAGCGCTGGGTATGTGATTCCTGCAGCAAGATCCACTACCAGAATCCGCTGGTCGTCGTAGGGTGTGTTCCCGAGCGCGATGGCAAGATCCTGTTGTGTAAGCGAGCGATAGAGCCGCGCCACGGCTACTGGACGGTACCAGCCGGTTTCATGGAACTTGGCGAGTCAACGGCGGGCGGTGCGATGCGGGAGACGCTCGAGGAAGCTTGTGCTGAGGTCGAAATCGGCCACCTGTTCGCGGTCGTCGACGTCATTGACGCCGGGCAGGTGCACTTCTTTTATACCGC
>Ga0316187_10002008_pt1 | contig 17777 bp, 15 predicted proteins | sample CroRivburrow1_MG_FD_204927 | JGI IMG/M metagenome (GOLD analysis project Ga0316187, IMG submission 204927) | Coastal sediment microbial communities from Maine, United States - Cross River worm burrow 1 | ecosystem: Environmental > Aquatic > Marine > Coastal > Sediment | place: USA: Maine...
TGTTCAATCACGTTGAGCTCAAATTCAAGTCGCTTATCATACTCATCCCGCACCGCTTCAGAGCGATGGATGGTGATCGTATCCCAGAGGGCATCCAACCCCTGCCGGGAGAGTTCACGAATATACGCTTTCAGCTCCATACCGTCCGGCGCCTGAAAATCGGGCAGCTGATAGTTCCCAAATCGTAAATCTACATTGCAACGGTTGGCGATATGAACCGAGTTTTCCAGTGCCTCCGGCACATCTTCAAACAACGCTTCCATCTCTTCATATGATTTGAGGTAACACTCGGGTGTAAAGTGGCCTGCAACATCATCATGAACCGTTCGATTCTGCTGAAGTGCCAGCATCGCTTCAAACGCGTGAAAATCTTCGCGATTAAGAAAGTGTGCGCCGTTACCGGCAACCAGTGGAATATCGAGGTCATGAGCCAAGTCAATCAGCTGCCGGTTGATATCCTCCTGCCCTGCCGATCCATGCCGCTGTAGTTCAATAAAGAAGTTCTCGCTGTGAAATATCTCTTTGTACTCTCTGGCTACGCTACGCGCACCCTGCTCATCGCCCTTCTGAAGCAGCTGTTCAATCTCACCGTTCCAGCCAGATGAGAGGGCGATCAGACCGGTCCCATACTTCCGTAACAGTTTTTTATCGATGCGGGGTTTATAATAGAAACCTTCCAGATAACCGATTGAGGTCAGCTTCATCAGGTTCTGCCAACCGTGATTATTACGTGCCAACAGCACAAGCTGTGGATACCGAGGAGCACGAGGGCCTTCACTGACCCGCTTGGTGTAATCGTCACAAAGGTAAAATTCACAACCAAGAATCGGCTTAATGCCCAGACGCATCGCTTTTGAGTAGAACTCGATCGCACCAAAGAGATTGCCATAATCAGTGATCGCAAGGGCCGGTTGACGCAGCTCAACCGCACGATCAAGCATCCCCTGCAGGGTCATCGCTCCGGAGAGAAGAGAGAAATCAGAGTGATTGTGCAGATGCACAAAGGGCGAAAAACGCATCCCCGTACACTAACAGGGATATAAAAACAGCGTCCATGACCTTTTTCATTCAACAGTTCAAAAGAGAAATATTCCTACATTCTGTAGGGTGGACAGCACATGAATTCAACTGCATCTTCTTCATATGTCTGAACTGGGGAGCAAAACAACCGTTAACTGGCAACAAGTTGCCGCTGAACTTGCTCAATTGATCCCTCGCGATTCGTTGCTTACAAGCAAAGAAGAGCTGGTCCCCTATGAGTGTGACGGCCTCTCTGTGCAGAAACAGAGGCCTGCCTTAGTGGCACTACCGAACACTATCGAAGAAATTCAAAAGGTATTGAAGCTCTGCCACTACAGAAAAATACCGGTGGTTGCCCGAGGGGCCGGCACAGGACTCTCTGGCGGAGCCATGCCACTTGAGAACGGATTGCTGCTCTCACTGGCTAAGTTTAACCGCATCCTGAAAATCGATGCGCTGAACCGAACAGCCGTAGTTGAGCCGGGGGTTCGCAATCTGGCCATCTCTGAAGCTGTCGATCACCTGAACCTTTACTATGCCCCAGACCCATCCTCCCAAATAGCCTGTACGATTGGAGGAAACGTGGCGGAAAACTCCGGCGGCGTTCACTGCCTGAAATATGGGCTTACTGTTCACAACGTCTTAGGCATTAAATTCCTCAACATGGAAGGTGAACTGATTGAGATCGGTGGTAACAGACTGGACTCACCGGGTTATGACCTGCTTGCACTGATGCACGGATCTGAAGGGCTGCTCGGTATCATTGTTGAGGTCACTGTAAAACTGTTGCCAAAACCCGAAGTGGCTCAGGTGGTACTGGCAGCATTCGATGATATCGAAAAAGCCGGACAGGCAGTCGCAGATATTATTGCTGCAGGCATCGTACCAGCAGGACTAGAGATGATGGACAGGCTGGCCATTGAGGCAGCCGAAGCATTTGCTAAGGTCGGTTACCCGGCTGTTGAGGCTATCCTGCTCTGCGAACTCGATGGTACGAAAGCAGGCGTCAGTGACCACATCAAAAGTGTCGAGAAATTGGTCAGGCATGCAGGAGCAATCGAGGTCAGAACCTCCCGAAACGAAGCGGAGCGTCTACGCTTCTGGGCTGGCAGAAAAGCAGCGTTTCCGGCGGTCGGGCGACTGGCTCCAGACTACTACTGTATGGACGGCACCATCCCCAAAACGGCTCTGCCACGGGTGTTGCGACAGATAGCCAAATGGTCAGAAGAGTTTCAGTTGCCTGTTGCCAACGTATTCCACGCCGGAGACGGCAATATGCACCCGCTGATTCTCTACGATGCCAATAAGCCGGGAGAGCTGCAGCGCACAGAAGAATTTGGTGAAAAAATCCTGGCACTCTGCGTCGAAGTGGGAGGAACCATTACCGGAGAGCACGGCGTCGGTTCCGAAAAACTCGACTCCATGTGTATACAGTTCGGACAACTTGAACTTGCACAGTTCTTTGCCGTCAAACACGCCTTTGATCCGGACGGGCTTCTCAATCCCGGCAAGGCAGTACCGACTCTGCACCGATGTGCCGAACTTGGTCGTATGCATGTACACAATGGCCAACTACCACACCCTGAACTGGAGCGGTTCTAATGGCCGATATCAGTCACGAAATCCAACAGCAACTGGTAGATGCATTCCAATCCAAATCGGCACTGAATATCACCGGCAACAACAGTAAAACATGGTATGGGCGCACTTCGCACGGTCTGCCCCTAAATGTCGCCGGACACAGCGGCATCATCAACTACCAGCCAAGCGAGCTGGTGATTAAGGTTCGTGCCGGCACAACCCTTTCCGAAATCGCCGACTGTCTGGATGAGCAGCGCCAGCGACTCCCGTTTGATCCCCCGTACTACGGTGAACACGCCACCATCGGAGGGACGGTAGCGTGCAATTTTTCAGGCCCGCGCCGCCCCTATGCAGGCTCCTGCCGTGATTTTATGCTCGGCTGCAACATGCTCAATGGCAGGGGTGAAAGCATGCACTTTGGTGGAGAAGTGATGAAGAACGTGGCCGGATTCGATCTGGCGCGACTGATGACCGGAAGCCTTGGCACACTCGGGGTGATGCTCGATGTTTCGCTCAAGGTGCTTCCACATCGATTAAGTGAGCAGACACTGACCATCGACGCCGGTTTTACAGAAGCCATCGAGATCATGAATCGCTGGGCTACCACACCACTTCCGGTCACAGCCATGGCTGCGGATGGAGAGAAAATCTACTTTCGCATCTGCGGCACGCCTTCAGCTGTGGAAGCGAGTCGGAAACAGATCGGAGGCCTGCTTTTTGAGCAGGGACTGAATTTCTGGAAAAACCTTCGTGAACACCAGCTGAACTACTTTGATGATCCACAGCCACTTTGGCGATTCTCGCTGCCACAGGCGGCTCCACATATCCGAATCGACGACACACCCGAAGCGGCGTGGTTCATTGGCTGGGGCGGAGCCCAACGCTGGTTAAAGAGCGAACTGCCATTTAACCAGATTCAGGATATCGCCAGAAAAGCCGGAGGAGATGCAACCCTGTTTAGAAACGGCGATAGAAGCCGTGAGGTTTTTGCCCCGCTATCTCTCCCACTGATGCAACTGCACAAACGACTTAAACATGCCTTCGACCCGGCCGGCATCCTCAATCCCGGCCGAATGTACGAGGAGCTCTGATGCAGACAAAGATCACTCCGGAGCTGCTCTCCACCCGCATCGGTGAGGAGGCAAACTCGATTCTTCGCTCATGTGTTCACTGCGGCTTCTGCACCGCCACATGCCCCACCTATCAGCTGCTCGGTGATGAGCTTGATGGCCCACGGGGGCGCCTCTATCTGATCAAGGAGATGATGGAGCGTGGCAACGCCTCAAGCCTCACCCTCCAGCATCTGGATCGCTGCCTCACATGCCGTTCATGTGAAACCACCTGTCCCTCTGGCGTTAGGTACAGTCATCTTCTCTCCCTGGGGCGTGAACTGGCTGAATCGTATGCGCCAAGACCGCTGCTATTCAGACTCAAACGGATGCTTCTGCTCTCCGTTCTGCCCTACCGAAATCGTTTTCTGCTTGTGCTGAAGGCCGCTAGATTGATTCAGCCGTTACTGCCTGCCAGAATCAGAAAACAACTGCCTGTTAGCATGGAAAACCAACCAGCAGCCATTGATCAGCCGAAACAGATGCGGAGCGTGCTGCTATTTGAGCCCTGCGTGCAGCCTGGCCTCTCACCCGGAGTTGCCGCTGCCGCACGAGCAGTGCTCAATCATCTAGGTATATCAACGTTGGGCATTGCCAATCAGGCCTGTTGCGGTGCAGTGGATCACCACCTGAACGCTCGGGAACGTGCCGAAGTAAAAATGAGGTCTAATATCGACGCATGGTGGCCACTGTTTCATGATAGCAAGAACAGACCAGAGGCGATTGTTATCACTGCAAGCGCATGCACGCTGGAGATCAAGGAGTATGGAGAGCTACTTTGCCATGATCTCGACTATGCCGAAAAAGCCGCTGCTATCTCGGCCATGGCAAAAGACCTTGCCGAAATAATCACCACAGACGACATGGAAAACATCCGGATCAAGCAGCCTAGAAGCGTCGCATTCCACGCCCCATGCACACTTCAGCACGGCCAGAAGCTCGCCGGGGTGGTGGAACAACTTCTCACTGCAGCTGGCTTTGAGCTGACAGAGGTTAGAGATTCACACCTCTGTTGCGGTTCAGCCGGCACTTACTCACTGCTGCAACCGGAGATATCCGGAAAATTAAGAGACAACCGTGTAGCAGCACTCACATCTGGGAACCCGGAGGTGATCGCGACGGCAAATGTCGGCTGCCAAAGCCATCTGAGAGGAGCAGCCAGCTTACCTGTTCTGCACTGGATTGAACTGATTGCCAATGAGATCGACCATGGATAAGTCCATATTTCGTTCATGGCTGAACTTTCACACAACTAGAATTATGATACTGCGAATCGACCTCGATTCAGCCTGGAGAGATTTATGACAACACCGTTTTATCCCCCACAACGTACCCTGATGGGCCCAGGCCCCTCCGATGTTCACCCTCGTGTCCTTGAAGCGATGGGAAGACCAACCATCGGCCATCTCGACCCCCTGTTTGTCGGCATGATGGATGAGATGAAATCCCTGCTACAATACGCCTTTCAGACCACCAATGAACTGACCATGCCGGTATCAGCTCCTGGATCGGCAGGTATGGAGACCTGCTTTGTCAATCTGATTGAACCGGGTGACCAGGTGATTGTCTGCCAGAACGGCGTATTCGGCGGACGCATGAAAGAGAATGTTGAGCGCTGTGGTGGCACAGCCATCATGGTTGAAGATGCGTGGGGAACTGCTGTGAGTGCAGACAAGCTTGAGGATGCACTTAAAGCCAACCCCGATGCCAGGATTGTCGCCTTTGTCCATGCCGAGACCTCTACCGGTGCAATCTCCGATGCCCGGACACTGGTCGAAATTGCTCACAAGCATGACTGCCTCACCATTGTCGATGCCGTCACTTCACTGGGAGGTTCAGAAATCCAGGTAGATGACTGGAATATTGATGCGATCTATTCCGGCACCCAAAAGTGTCTCTCCTGCACACCAGGCCTGTCGCCTGTCAGCTTCTCAGAAGCTGCGCTGGAGAAGGTTCGCAACCGTCAAACAAGGGTGCAGAGCTGGTTCCTCGATCTCAATCTTGTGATGGGTTATTGGGGTAGTGGTGCAAAACGTGCCTACCATCATACTGCACCGGTGAATGCTCTTTACGGGCTACATGAAGCGCTGGTAATCCTTGAAAATGAAGGGTTGGAAAATTCATGGGAGCGTCATAGCTACCATCACAATGCACTAAAGTCAGGGCTTGAAGCATTGGGATTGAACTTCATCGTACCTGAATCAGAACGGCTACCGCAACTCAATGCCGTCAGCATCCCTGAAGGCGTTGACGATGCCGCTGTTCGCTCCACCCTACTGAACGATTATAATCTAGAAATCGGCGCAGGACTCGGACCGATGGCTGGCAAAGTGTGGCGTATCGGACTCATGGGTCATGCATGTCGAAAAGAGAATGTTCTGAAATGCCTGAGTGCCATTGATGATGTTCTCGGCCGTCTAAATGCACCTGTGAACAATGGTGTTGCTCTAGCTGCTGCGCAGGCAGTGTATAGCGACTGAGCAAATGCCGTGCTAGTCTGCAGCGCTTATTAATTTTAGTGAGGTTCCATCATGGCTTTTGTAGTAACTCAGCTTTGCAAAGATTGCGTCGATTCAGCTTGTGTTGCCGTCTGTCCGGTAGACTGTTTTTATCAGCCAAAAGAGACTTCGGATGAGCATCCGAATATGCTATTCATCTCTCCTGAAGAGTGCATCGACTGCGCAGTTTGCGAGCCAGAGTGCCCATGGGAAGCGATCTATCCTGAAGAGGATGTGCCAGAAGTATTTGAAGCTGACATCGCATTGAACGATCTTTGCGATACCGACCGCGATGCATTCGATCTGGCTGAAGTAACAGATCATGAGCCTCCAACTCCGGAAGAAGTATCCGAAAACAAGGCAAAATACGGCCTCTGATCCAGACCTGATATGGGCGGCCCTGTTCTCTAAGAGACAGGCCGCCCTGTTTTTTTATGAGCTTGAATAACTCCAACAACGCCCTGCCTGTCCTGATCGGCATGGAACATGCAGACCTGGTGAATCTCTGTGTTAACGCCGGAGTAAAGCCTGTGCATGCGGATCGACTGAATGCCTGGGTATTCCGTCATGGTGTTACCAACACCCATAAAATCCCTGAACTGCCGCAAACCCTCTACAGCTATCTCGATTCACATGTTGTCGAATTGAAAGCAGACTGCATGGCCAACCAGATCGCCGATGACGGCACCCACAAGATGCTGCTGCAGATGCCAGATGGAAAAGAGATTGAGACGGTGCTGATTCCCGGTCCTAACCGCCTAACCCAGTGCGTATCGACCCAGGTGGGGTGTGCCGCTGGATGTAAATTTTGTCTAACTGCAACAGCGGGGCTCACCCGCAATCTTTCGGCTGCAGAGATGGTGGCTCAGGTGATGCTGGCACGTGAGAAGTCAGAACATGACGTTCGCAATCTTGTGTTGATGGGTATGGGTGAACCACTACATAACTATGACGAAGTGGCAAAATTCGTCCGCATTGTTACCGATCCGATGGGGCTCGCTTTCAGCCCTCGTCGCGTCACTCTCTCTACATCAGGGCTTGTTCCTGCCATCTACCGCATGATCAAGGATGACCTACCATGCAATCTGGCTGTCTCGCTTAATGCCACTACGGATGAGGTGCGAACCGCCATCATGCCGGTGAATACCAAGTATCCTATTGCCGAACTGATGCAGGCGATATGTGATTACATCGCAGTAAAAGACAGGAGACGGGTACTGATCGAGTACGTCATGCTCAAAGGTGTGAACGACTCCATCGATGATGCTACACGTCTCTGCGAACTGCTTGATGGTCTGGGTTGCACCGTCAACCTGCTGCCATTTAACCCGTTCCCGGATAGTGGTTATGAACGGCCGGATAATGCAACTGTTACAGCGTTTCAAAGCACTCTCTCCAAGGCGGGCCTGGTGGTGGTTATCAGAGAGTCAAAGGGCGATGAAATTTCTGCTGCATGTGGTCAACTCAAGACCGAAGTGACCGAAAGAAGAAAAAGACTCTCTGTTGCGTAGATTGAATCAATTTTTCTGCCTATACTCCGCAACTTACGCCACCACAGGGAGAGAGTATTGAATTCATCAGATAGCCTTCAGGTATGCGATCTCTGCGGCGGCAGCAAGTACACCATCATTTCACAACGTGATCGGCGTAATCTTCCCCTGACTACGGGGCTCTGCGAAGGGTGTGGACTGGTATCGCATCTTCCTGTGCCCAGTGAAGATGAAGTCTCTGCCTACTACGCACAGGATTATCGAAAAGACTACCACGGCGAAAGCACCCCTTCACCACGCCGCATTATGCGGGCATGGAACAATGGCCAGCGTATCCTCGGCCAAGTGATCGGCCACCTGTCAAAAGAGGCATCTGTTTTTGAGGTGGGTGCCGGCATCGGCTGTACGGTAAAGAGCTTTGAGGACGCTGGCTTTGATGCTTCCGGCATTGAGCCCAATGAAGGTTTCAACAGCTATACTCAGGGTACGCTGCATGCCAAGGTAGCCAACACCAACCTCTATGATCTGCTGGCAGATGACGGTGGTATGGATGCCGTGCTACTTATTCATGTGATCGAACACTTCTCCTCCCCGACCCGTGCACTGACGCATATGCGGAACCTGATCAAGGATAGTGGTCTGCTCTATATCGAGTGCCCCAACATCGGTGCACCATTTTCTACATTTGGACGTATGTTCCATTTCGCTCACATCTACAACTTCACCCCGGCCACGTTGATTACACTGGCTAAAAAGTGTGGCTATGAGGTGGTTGAGCAGTTCAAGTCAGAAGATCATCCTGATATCGAGATTCTGTTCCGCAAGATTGATGTTCCATCAGACTTCCAGGCAGATTCGACAGAGGCGGCACGCACCAGCCGTGCCATTCACCGCTACAACTGGCTAAGCTACAATCTTCGCCCAAGTTACCTTGGCCGTCGTATCTGTAAGATCGGCAAATATGCCAATGAGTATCTAAAAGCGACTTCGTTCGTTAAAGAACTGGAAACTAGATTTAGAGGTAAGTGAGATTAACCATGATAAACTCGCTGCAGCTCAAAATGAGGTCAGCCAAGGCACAAGGAGTGAAGTTTGATGCATTCAAATGAACGACGCGTAACGAAGGATGTACTCATTTGGGGCGCAGCCGTTAACAGAGAGATAAAACTATGATTCTTGTTATTGGCGACATCATCGTTGACGAATTCGTGATGGGCGATGTTACCCGTATCTCACCCGAAGCGCCTGTTCCGGTGGTGAATGTTGAATCGGTGGATCGCAGACTGGGTGGTTCATCCAATGTGATCCGCAACCTACATGCCCTGAATGAACCCTCTGCCATGTTTGGTGTTGTTGGTGAAGACGAGCCGGGCAGCTGGGTTCACAATCAGCTTGCAAAACTTGAGTGTAACGACAGCGGTGTGTTGACCAAAAAAAATGATCGCCCTACCGCGATCAAAACCCGCATTGTTGCCCGCCACCAGCAGGTGGTTCGTTATGATCGTGAATGGACCGATTCGATCAGTGCAAACACACAGAATAAACTTGAGCAGATGATTCTTGAGAAGCTGGAAAGCGCTACCGCCGTGATTCTTTCTGATTATGGTAAAGGCGTTTTGACACCGGTCTTTTTGAAACAGCTGATCTCGCATCTGGATGACAAAATCATTGCAGTTGATCCAAAGCCCGAACACACCGATGCCTACGCCAACGCATCACTGATCACACCAAACCTGTTTGAAGCCGCAGCAATGGCAGGCATGGATGCGATCAATGAAGATGATCATGTTGAGCTGGTTGCACGCAAGCTGCATGAGAAACTGAACCTGAAATATACACTGATCACCCGCTCCGAGCGTGGCATGACCCTGTTTGATGGCGAGAGTTGCCACCACATCCCGACCGCTGCACGTGATGTTTATGATGTGACCGGTGCAGGCGATACAGTAATTGCCGTATTTACCACCTGTCTCGCCCGTGGTGATGACCCACTCAAAGCAGCCGAAACTGCCAACCTCGCAGCAGGTGTAGTTGTTGGTAAAGTCGGTACAGCCACCGCAACCTGGGATGAGATTGAGAGTCACTAAACATTTTTTACCTCGCTGCTGCTCCAAATGTGAGCAGGCAAGGCACGAGGAGAGAAGTTTGGTAAATCCAAATGAAAGACAAGTAACGCAGCATGCACTCAATTGGGGTGCAGCATGAAGATTGCTATTGGTATTCCGGCTCGATTTGAATCCACGAGGTTTCCTGGCAAACCACTGGCCAAGTTGGCAGGCAAACCAATGATCGCACATGTGATTGAGCGTGCCAAAGCGGCCAATGTTGGTGATGTCTACGTAGCCACCGATCATGAAGGTATCGCAGCAGTTGCCCGTGAATATGGTGCCGAGGTCTGCATGACCCACCCTGATCACAACAGTGGCACTGAGCGCCTGGCTGAAGCGATGCGAACCATTGATTGTGATGTCGTGATCAATGTGCAAGGCGATGAGCCGCTGATTGATCCCGAAGCGATCAAGGCAGTGGCAGAACCTTTCCGCCATGATCACGCCCTCTCGATGGCAACACTGGCCCACCCGATCCAGTCAGACAGCGACTTCAACGATCCAAATGTAGTGAAGGTGGTCCGCGATGCGAAGGGGCATGCGCTCTACTTCTCACGCGCACCGATCCCGTTCCCGAGAAACCCCGGTGGCATTGCTGATTCCGGCCCGCTGCAACATGTTGGGCTTTATGCTTACAGGAAAGAGTTTCTGCTGATCTATCCGGGACTTGAGCCTTGTGAAACCGAACAGGTTGAATCTCTCGAACAGCTTCGCGTGTTGCACCACGGCTACTCCATTGCAGTCAACAGTGGTGACTTCTCCTGCATCGGTGTTGATACACCCGAAGATCTCGCTAGAGCTGAGAAAATCATCTCCACATCCTCATAGCCCGGCCGCCGTTTTATCACATAGATGCGATGATTAGCATTTCGCGCAGGCACTTGGTTGCCAGCACGGAAGAGCAGCCGCTTGCATCCAGATGCGGAGCCAATTCCACGGCATCAAGGCCGACAATATTGCAACCCTGGATTGAGGTGAGAAAACGCTGGAAGGTCCACCAGTCGATGCCGCCCGGTTCGGGAGTTCCGGTGCCGGGAAAAGAGGCTGGATCAAACACATCGAGATCAACTGTCAGGTAGAGAGGCCGATCACCGATCCATGACCTCAACTCAGTCAGTGCATCGTCATGGAACGTGGTCAGCGTATTATAATCTCTCATCAACCGGTATTCATCGCGGGTGCCGGAGCGAACGCCAATCTGGCGGATATGCTCCTGTCCGAGAAACTCTGAAACACGCCGCATGATGCAAGCATGGGAGAGTTTCACACCCAGATACTCCTCACGCTGATCGGCGTGAGCATCAAGCTGAACAACCACAAGATCAGGATGCTTCTGATATACAGCTTCAATTGCAGGCAGTGAAACCAGATGCTCTCCACCCAGAACAAAGGGAACCGCACCATCACCAAGAGCATCTTCAACCGCCTCTTTAATAATCGACAGGGCCGCCTCAACACTGCCCATCGGCAGCTCAAGGTCACCGGCATCGGCATAACTGACCGACTCAAGATCGCAATCAAATATGGGTGAGTAAGTCTCAACGCCATCAGAGGCATCACGAATAGCTGCCGGGCCAAAACGCGCACCCGGCCGAAACGATACGGTGCCATCAAAGGGTGCACCGATAATGCGAATGTCATGAGACTCATGCAGCTCTCTGTTGGTATAATCGAACATGGCAACAGCTTACGCTTTCAGTTTATCCCGGAAAAGAGCATTCTTAATTTCTGGCTACATCATATTACTGATATTATGATCCGCTGCCTTTTCATAAAGGCCATACCATCAAAAACAGAGGTCTCTACCATGAGCAGAGTTCTTATTATCGGCGCAGGTGGCGTCGGACGTGTTGTTACCCATAAATGTGCGCAGAACCCGGACACATTTTCCGACATCTGGCTGGCCAGCCGTACCAAGTCAAAATGCGATCAGGTTGCATCGGAAGTGAGTGATAAGACAGGGCGCACCATTCATACCGCTGCAGTTGATGCTGATAAAGTACCGGAACTGGTGGAGCTCATTAACAGAGTCCAGCCATTCATGATTATTAATGTGGCACTTCCTTATCAGGATCTGACCATCATGGATGCATGCCTTGAAACAGGCGTCCACTACCTTGATACCGCCAACTATGAGCCGTTGGATGAGGCGAAATTTGAATACAAATGGCAGTGGGCCTACCGTGAGCGTTTTGAGAAGGCAGGCCTGATGGCACTGCTTGGTTCAGGCTTTGATCCGGGCGTAACCAACGTCTTTTCCGCTTACATGCAGAAGCACCATTTCGACACGATGGATTACGTTGACATCCTCGACTGTAACGGCGGCGATCACGGCTATGCATTTGCCACCAACTTCAACCCGGAGATCAACATCCGTGAAGTGACCAGTAACGGCCGCTACTTCGAAAATGGCGAGTGGATTGAAACCAAACCGATGCAGCTCAAGAAACAGTTCGACTTCGATCAGGTCGGACCAAAGAATATGTACCTGCTCTACCACGAGGAGATGGAGTCGCTCTCGCTAAACCTCAAGGGTGTAAAGCGGATGCGCTTCTGGATGACCTTCGGCGATGCCTACCTCACGCATCTGGAGGTATTCCGCAATATCGGGCTGGACTCAATCGAACCGATCATGTTTGAAGGACGCGAGATTGTGCCTATCCAGTTCCTCAAAGCACTGCTGCCTGACCCTGCATCGCTCGGGCCACGCACGGTCGGCAAGACCAACATCGGTGTCATTGTGAAGGGCACCAAAGATGGTAAACCAGCCTCCCGCTATATCTATAACATCTGTGATCATCAGGAGTGTTACAAGGAGACCAATTCCCAGGGTGTCTCATACACCACGGGTGTACCTGCCATGATCGGCGCGATGATGATGATCAAAGGCAACTGGATGAAGGCGGGTGTCTACAACATGGAAGAGTTCGATCCCGATCCGTTCATGGCAGCCCTCAACGAGCACGGCCTGCCTTGGACCGATATCGAGACCGACATTGATATCGACTCCCTGCCAAGTTGATTGATCCGAAAAAATGCATCCATTCATTTTTTCTCTACGCTCTATCAAAAGCGCGATTTTGATAGAGCTGACAAAATCCGAGCTTACAACTCGAATTTTGATGGCACATCCATGTGCCATGGAGGCACGCTTTGTCATTTGACATCGATCAAATCCCCTCCCCTTGCTACCTGCTGGAGGAGGAGAAGCTGATCAGCAATCTTGAAACCCTGAAGCGGGTTCAGGATGAGTCCGGCTGCACCATCATTCTGGCCCTCAAAGGCTTTGCCATGTGGTCGGCATTTCCGCTGGTAAAACAGTATCTTCCCGGCTGCACGGCCAGCTCCCTCTATGAACTGCAGCTCTCGGCTGAAAAATTCGGTGGCGAGAACCATATCTATTCCGCGGCCTATCGCGAAGATGAGTTTGATGAGATCGCAACACTCGCTGATCACCTTGTTTTCAACTCGGTGGCGCAGTGGCAAAAGTTCGGTCGCAAGGCGCGCGCAGCCGGTGTCTCCTGCGGCCTGCGCGTCAATCCCGGCATCAGCGAGGTGGCCACCGACCTCTACAACCCCTGCTTCGCAGGATCACGTCTCGGTATTCGTCCCGAGCACCTGATACAAGCCGATATGGCCGGCATAGAGGGGCTTCATGCCCATGCGCTGTGTGAAAACATGGCCGACTCATCCATTGCTCTGATTGATGCGTTTGAAGATAAGTTTGCTGCATGGATCCCTGAACTGAAGTGGGTCAATTTCGGCGGCGGCCACCTGATGACTCATAAGGATTACGACACCGACAAACTGATCGACCGGATCAATGCCTTCCGTGAAAAGTGGAAGGTGAAGGTCTACCTGGAACCGGGCGGTGCCATCGCCTGGCGCACCGGCCCGTTGATCGCATCCGTGCTTGATATTGTCCCCACCGATGGTCTGCCAGTCGCCATTCTCGATATCTCGGCCACGGCCCATATGCCTGATGTACTGGAGATGCCCTACCGACCTGCCATCACCGGCAGCGGTGAGTCCGGTGAGAAGCCCCACACCTATCGGCTGGGCGGCACATCCTGTTTGGCCGGTGATGTGATAGGTGACTACTCGTTTGATACCCCTTTGAAAACAGGTTCACGCCTGATCTTCGAAGATATGATCCACTACACGATGGTAAAGGCGACCATGTTCAACGGCGTGCACCATCCCGATATCGCCATCTGGCACAGCGACAACTCCTTTGAGCTGGTACGTCGCTTCAGTTACGAAGATTTCAGAGATCGCCTCTCATGATTTATCCGGGCATCTGCTCTTCCAGATAGGTATAGCCCGCAAGACCATCCTTGTAGAAACGCAGGAACTTGTTGGCCTGGGATGCTGTCAGGCGGCCTTCTGATCGAGCATGGGTCAACTGGCGGCGCATGCGATCAAGCAGCACCTTCTCATTGAACTGAACGTAATCCAGCACACCTGCAACACTCTCGCCTTCCACGATCTGTTCCAACTCATAGTTCGCTCCGTCCATACGTACATGCACCGCATGTGTATCGCCAAACAGATTGTGCAGATCACCCAGAATCTCCTGATAGGCACCGGTCAGGAAAATACCAATCAAATAATCATCACCATTATTCATCGGGTGAAGCGGAAGTGTCTCAACCACCCCCTCCTCTAGTGGAAACTGCTGAATCTTGCCATCAGAGTCGCAGGTAATATCAACCAGGACGCCTTGTCTCTTCGGCTCTTTATCAAGCCTGTGAATAGGCACAACAGGGAACACCTGTTTAATCGCCCATGCATCGGGCAGTGACTGAAAAAGTGAAAAATTGCAGAAATAGCGGTCAGCCATCTGTGTTCGAATGCCCAGAACCAGCTGCTCGACCTCCTCTTCATCCAAAGCTTCCATGAGTAGTCCGAGTGTATGCCAGTAGAGCTCATCGGCCTGCGCCCGGTCTGTTAGTGAACAGTGTCCCAGCATAAAGAGCTTGTTCACATCTTCGCGCAGTGAGACAACATCATGCAGCGCTTCACGCGGATTGATCTGATCCAGATCCTGCAGTGTCTGCCAGAGCTGGCGCAGCTGTGCCGGCGCCTCCTCAGCAGGCTCGTTGACAGGCAGATCCCCGGTTCGCTTTGAAACACCCAACACATCGATAATCAGAACAGCATGATGGGCTACCAGAGCTCGTCCCGATTCGGAGATAATGTCCGGATGAGGCAGGCCCTTGTCATCACAGACATGCTTCATGGTCCAGACAATGTCGTTGGCATACTCCTGAAGGGAGTAGTCCACGGATGAGATGTTAGCCGAAATTGAGCCGTCGTAATTTACCCCGAGCCCACCACCGACATCCATAAAATCGATGGGCGCGCCCAGTTTGCGCATCTCCACATAGAAACGTGCCGCTTCCTGCATAGCCTGTTTGATCCGACGAATCTGAGGGACCTGTGAACCGATATGGAAATGGAGCAGACGCAGAGAGCTGAGCATCTCTTCACTCTTCAGCTTCTCTATCACATCCATCAATTCAGAGGCAGCCAGCCCGAACTTGGAAGCATCGCCACCGGAGTCTTCCCATTGACCATTGCTTGTTGCTGCCAGTCTGCAGCGAAGACCGATCAGAGGCTCCACCCCCAAACGTTTGGAAGCATCCAGAATCATATCCAGTTCATTCGGCTTCTCGACAACGATATAGACCCGCTTGCCCATCTTTCGGCCTATCATGGCCAGCTCAATAAACTCACGATCCTTATAACCATTGCAGATGATCAGCCCTTCCACATCTTCCAGCATGGCGAGCGTGGCATGCAACTCCGGCTTGGAGCCTGCCTCCAGGCCCCAGTTAAATTCAGCACCGAACTCAACAACCTCTTCAACCACCTGTCGTTGCTGATTAACTTTAATCGGGTAGACGCCGAAATAGCGCCCTTCGTAATCGGACTCCTCTCTGGCAATTTTAAAGCGTTCGTGAATCTGGCTCATCCGCTGCTTCAGCATATCTGAAAAACGAAGAAGCAGAGGCGCGCTCATCCCCCTTCTGGTCAAGTCATCACACAGATCCTTCAGATCAATCTGATGCTCTCCATCGGGGATCGCCACCATGTTTCCGGCATCATTGATTCCGAAAAATCCATTCCCCCAGCCTTCAACCTGATAAAGTCTGGCAGAATCTTCTGTTGTCCAATTTGCATCGCCCATAACTTTATCCTCAGGCCACTCAACTTTTGAAAATCAGACGATATATCATCGTACGCTTCTGGTATCCGCAATCTACCACGTTCCATCTATCAACTGACAAGCGTTTTCAGTATCAGATGTTCGGAGTCGGGCACGGCTTTATATCGGCCCACAGTGCGAACGGTCATAAACGGAGCTATTTCGGATTCTATTGACATATCATCATATAATAATACGATAGCCAGCCTTGAAACTGATCTGATAAGAGGAGCGCCACTTATGAGTAACACATCACTGGAACAGGCGATTGAAAACGGCGAAAAAGAACTTGGCGGCCGTGAAACCAAAAAGAACATCGCCTGGTTTATCATCACATCGATACTTTTCGCCACCCCTCTATACCTGCTAATGAACGCGCCAGACAGTGTCTATCAATCATCGTATGCACCCATGGCAGTTGGCTGGTTTATGATTGTTATGGTAGCCGGACATTTCATCTCCTCCTCGATGTTTGCCAGCAGAACAATTGAACTCTCCCTTCAGCTGGAGATTGCAAAAGAGATTCAGAAGAACTCCGGCTCTTAATCAAAGGGGCTGACGTCTACACTCCTCTCCCACATCAATACCATACACCGGTTGACCACCCCTGAACGGGGAAGATCACCTTCACCCCTTAACATTAAGTGTTAAAACACATACCATCTCGTATCGCTTCTATAGCGACAGAGTAAGATCGGGGAGTATTAATACCGGTGCCACTGGTTGCGCATACATCACTGCCTGCATTCGAGAAGCTACGTCAACGTGGTGAAAAAGTTCTGTCGCTCAAACAGGCGGTACATCAGGATATCCGCGAACTGCACGTAGGCCTGCTCAACATGATGCCCGATGCGGCACTGACAGCCACTGAGATGCAGTTCATGCGCCTTGTCGGCAGCAGCAATCAGATTGCACAGTTTTTTATTCACCCATTCACCGTTGATGGGCTGCCCAGAAGCGAAGAGACAAAATCTTATATTGATCGTTACTACCACAATTTTTCAGAGATTAGAGAGACAGGTCTGGATGCACTGATTATTACTGGTGCTAATGTCTCTAACCCTTCACTGGACCAGGAGCCATTCTGGGAGCCGCTTAAAGCAGTGATTGCCTGGGCGCAGGAGCAGGCTGTTCCGGTGCTCTGCTCATGTCTGGCTACACATGCACTGGTTCAGCATCTCTATCACATCAAACGTGAGCCTATGCCTACGGGTAAACTATGGGGCGTCTACCCCCATCATGTTGTGCACAAAGAGCATCCGTTGCTGCGTGATGTCAACACACGCTTTGATGTACCTCACTCCCGTTTTAATGCGATCTACCGTGAACCGCTTGAGCGGGCAGGCCTGACCATTCTGATTGAAAGCGAAGAGGCCGGTGTTCACCTGGCCGTCAGCCCCGATCAATTTGGCATCGTCTATTTTCAGGGACATCCTGAATACGATACCAACAGCCTGCTGAAAGAGTATAAACGTGAAGTGCGCCGCTATATCAGTGGCGAGCGTCAGGATTATCCACCAGACCCTGACGGCTACTTTGGCGCTGAAGCATCAACAATTGCAGCGCAGCATAAGCAGAGCGTAGTTGCTGCGATTAAAGCCAATCATGATGCCCCCGCTTTCCCGGAAGCGAAGCTTGAACCGCTGCTTGATAACACATGGCGTGACACATCGAAGAGCATTGTAAACAACTGGCTGGGACTGGTGTATGAAACCACCGATTTTGATCGCCCCGCCTCAAAATCTATTTAGTATTAATTA
>Ga0316187_10002016_pt1 | contig 17751 bp, 13 predicted proteins | sample CroRivburrow1_MG_FD_204927 | JGI IMG/M metagenome (GOLD analysis project Ga0316187, IMG submission 204927) | Coastal sediment microbial communities from Maine, United States - Cross River worm burrow 1 | ecosystem: Environmental > Aquatic > Marine > Coastal > Sediment | place: USA: Maine...
TGTCGGTTTCGACCATGGTTCGCTCGGGTGGCGCCTCGGCGGCGCCGAATCGCACCGTCTCGCCACCTTCAAACGTGAGCGGGCCGGCGAAGGAGAAGGTAACTCCGAGATCGCGGAATCGTTTTGTCCAGCGGGGGCCGCCCGTCCAGCAGTGCAGGATGGCTCGTTCACCCATCGCCGCGTCCTCCAGCTCGGCATATACCTCGGCGAAAGCATCACGACAATGCACGATTGCCGGCTTGTGCAGCTGCTTGGCAAGCTGCAGCTGGGCGCGGAAGGCGTCGAGCTGGGCCTCACGCGGCGAGAGATTGCGATAGAAATCGAGCCCGCACTCGCCGATCGCGATTGCTTCGGCCCCCAGCGCCTCGATCCGCCCGCCTTCGACCAGCCACTTGGTCGCGTCGTGAGGGTGGAGGCCGGCGGCCCATCGCGCCCGCGTCCCCTCGGCCTCTGCGATGCGGCGCGCCTGTAGCGACGACTCGAGATCGGTCCCGGGTATGACCACCCACGACACCCCCGCGGCGGCGGCACGATCGAGTACCGCGTCGGGCCGTTCATCGAGTGAGAAGAGGTGGCAATGACTGTCCACCCACATGTCGGTCACGCTCAGCCCTCGTCGTCCGCGCTATCCAGCAGTTCGGGGTCAAGCTTGGCGAAAAGGTGCTCGGCCGGACCCAGGCTCACCCCCGCCGGCACTACGGTCGGGTGCCAATGGGACTCTTCGCCGATTCCGAGCGTGGCGAGGACCTTCGGTGACGTGAACGGTAGGTAGGGCCCCAGCGCCACCGCGATACCGGCAATGGCATTGAGCGCGACGGCCAGGGTCACCCCGGTACGGTCCATGTCGCTCTTGGCCGTCTGCCACGGCTCGCGCGCCGTCAGGTAGCCGTTGGTGGCGTGTGCCAGGCTCATGGCGGCGGCCAGGCCAGACTTGAGCCGGACTGCAGAGATCTCCTCGCCGACCGTGGCGATCCCGACCTGGATACTGTTGAGCAAGGCCCGGTCCTCGGCGTCGACAGCTTCGCCGGATGGAACGACACCGCCAAAGTAGCGATGGGTCATAGACACAACCCGGTTGACGAGGTTGCCCCAGGCAGCGACCAGTTCCTCGTTGACCCGGCGCACCAATTCGCCCTCAGTGAGGTCGGAGTCGCTGGTTTCGGGCAGGGTGGCGGCCAGCGCATAGCGCAGCGCATCCGGCTCGAAATTTTCGACGTACCAATCGAGGTGGCGTCCCACCCCGCGCGACTTGGAGGCCTTCTCCCCTTTGAATGTAATGAACTGGTTGCCGGGAACGTCGGTAGGCAGATTGAGGCCGCCGTAACCCATCAAGAGCGCCGGCCAGTAGATCGCATGGAACGGGATGTTGTCCTTGCCGACGAAGTAGTAGGACTCGGCGTCGGGATCGGTCCACCACGCTTTCCATGCGTCGGGGTCGCCCTGGAGCTCGGCCCACTCCTGGGGCGCCGAGAAGTAGCCCATGACGGCTTCCCACCAGACGTAAATTCGTTTGCCATCACCGAGATCGTCGACGGGGAGCGGAATGCCCCATGTGATGTCCCGCGTGAAGGCGCGGTCGATGAGGCCGTCCTCGACCATCGCTCTGGCGAAGTTGATGACGTGCGGCCGCCATCCCTTCCTGGTGGCCAGCCAGCCGAGCAGCGGTTCGGCGAACTCGCTGAGCTTCCAGTTGTAGTGCTCCGTCTCGCGCAGCACGGGGGTCGAGCCGCTGCGCTTGGAAATCGGGTTGATCAGGTCGGTAGGGTCGAGCGTCCGGCCACAGTTGTCACACTGATCGCCCCGGGCTGCCTCGTAGCCGCAATGCGGGCACGTGCCCTCGACGTATCGATCTGGCAGGAATTGCGCGGCTTGCGCGTCGTAGTACTGCTCGCTCGTCTCGCGGTATAGGTGGCCGTTCTCGAGGAGCTTCATGAAGAAGTCCTGGGCCACCCGGTGGTGGTTGGGCGTATCGGTGCGAGTGAACAGGTCGAATGAGATCCCCAGGTCGCGCCAGTAGCCGAGAAACATCGGGTGGTACCGATCGACGATCTCCTGGGGAGTCACTCCTTCTTCTTCGGCGCGCACGGTGATCGGAGTGCCGTGGGCGTCGGAGCCTGAGACCATGAGCACGTCGTTCCCGGCGGCACGCTGGTAGCGAGCGAAGATGTCGGCCGGCAGGTAGGCCCCGGCCATGTGGCCCAGATGCAATGGACCCTGGGCGTACGGCCAAGCAACGGCGACAAGGACTTTGCGGGGGACGGGGGAGGTGTTCACGGCGGCGATGGTACCAGTGGCCCCGGCGGTCGAAACGGTGCCAGGTGTTTCCATGGGGCCCGAACGCGACCATAATCAAGCAATGGACCACCCAAAGTGGTAGAAACTGATCTGCAATGTGCCCGCGGGGGTTGGGAATATCGCAGGATCTGTCCGTCAGGCATATGGAGGTAACGGTTTGGATACCGGCATGGTGCGAAAGATCGACGACTTGGGACGGATCGTCGTACCCGCCGAAACGCGACGCCTTTTCAATATTCGCGAGGGAGACGAACTCGCGATTTCTGTCCAGGACGACGCAATCGTGATTCGGAAGCTGCAGGCCACCTGCGTCTTTGATGGATCAACGACCGATGTTCGGCCTTTCAAGGGTCGCGGCCTGTGCGCTACCTGCAGGAGCGAGATCTCCGGCGGCTAGGAGGACCCGGACGCAATCACTTCCTGATATAGGAGCCGCCGACTCACCCGGTGCGATGCAGCCGCTTCGCGGACCGCTTCTGATGGAGCTGTCCCTGTCTCAATAGCGGCGCGCGCCGCTTCGACTGCCGCGTTCAGGTCGGCTGCCACTACAGGCCCGGGCCCAATGACGATGGTCAGCTCCCCCTTGATGGAGGAGCGGCCCCCGAACTCGGTGACAGCCATCGCCAGGCTGCCGCGCCATACCTCTTCGTGGAGTTTGGTGAGCTCCCGAGTAACGGCCACCGGACGGCTGCCCCCGAGGGCGTCGGCCAGATCTTTGAGATCGGCGACAACTCGCGAAGCGGCGGCGAACAGCACGATTGTTCTTGGTTCCGACTCGAGTTCGTTCAGTCGCGCGTCCCGGCCTCCTTTCTTGCGCGGGAGGAACCCCTCGAACACGAATCGATCAGACGGCAGGCCCGACACTGCCAGGGCGGCTGTCACCGCACTCGGCCCGGGGATCACGGTGACCTTCGCCCCGGCCGTATGAGCGGCCCGGGCGGCAGTGAGGCCGGGATCGGAGATGGACGGCATTCCGGCGTCGGTCAGCAGCGCCACGACCTCGCCGACTGCGAGCCGCTCGGCCAGTTCTTCTGCACGCGCCGACTCGTTCCCGGCGAAGTACGACCGCAATGGCCGGCTCAGCCCCAGCGTCTGCAAGAGGTATGACGAGCGGCGCGTGTCCTCGGCGTAAATGGTGTCGGCCGAGCGCAGCGCTGCTTCTAAGCGCGGCGAGGCGTCCGCCATGTTGCCGATGGGCGTGCCACACAGAATGAGAGTTCCGGACATCAGGGGATGATACGGGTGGAGAGATCGAGCTTTGCCGGCGGGACGGTCAACGAGTCACAATTGTCGCATCGGCATCGCCGGTAATGATGTATCCCTCCTGATCTATGAAGCGGGCTTTCCATCCGTATCCGCCGATCACCTACGAGATGTCATCCCACGTATAGCCCTCAGGCACCTCCGTGATCTCTGTGAACGGATAGGTGGGCGATTGACCGTCAGTCCGACTTTGGGCACTACGAGGCGCAGTCGGGAAAGCGTTGCGGAGCTAGGATCCGCACCCGTGCTCCCGGCAACACGGGCGTTCCAGAGCCTAGTTCGAGGATCCAGGTGGCTCGAGGATGGCGCCACGTAGTGTTAGGGGTGAGGCGGTGAGTCGCCAGCACCTTGCCCCCGGCGCCGAGTGCAATTGCCGTCACTGGATACACCAGGCCAATCGAGTTCACCGCAGATGCCGCCAGCAGCACTCCGTGATCAGGCGGCGCTCGTCTGATCCCGCGGAGGCGCTGCCACAGTGTGATCGGCACCACCACCGGGGTGCGGAAGACTCCGGGGATCTCCGCAATGAGCTGAATTGGGAGGTTGCTGTGCAGCGCTGTTACCCTCTCGGGTCTTATGGCCAAAGCAAAACGACGTAAATTGCGCGCTCGTCGCAGCAAGGCGAACCACGGCCGCAAGCCCAACGCGGGCCGCGGCTGATCTTCGACCCTGCTCCGGGCAGGGTTCGTTCCTGACACGTTCGACCTACATCTATCAGACGCGCCCTGCGACGCCAAGACTCCTCTCCGTTCGTTGTGCCTAAATCGGCGCTATAGGTGCGCTTTAAGCACAACGAACGCTATCAGGGCACCCGAATCTGGCCTCGTGCAGCGGCGCCGGCCGCGGAATCGGTCGCCACGATAAACATCAGGCCGTCGCCGATTCGATCCACGTAGACGAAGCGGTCGGCGCCATCCCACAGAACCCCCCCACCGCTGTCGATACCGTCGCCCGCCCGCAGCGGCCCGCGGGCCAGCGCCAGGAAGCCCTGAGCCACCTCGATGGCGTCATCTTCAGTGTCGCCGCCGTAGATGTAGACGAAAACCATGTCATCACCGTTGACGAGCAGTTGATGGGCATCACCGCCCCAGCCGGCGACGGTCTGCGTCAGCAGACCGGGGGCAATCGCATCCTCGAGCAGCAGCCGCAAACGCCACTCTCCATATGAGCCATCATCCACAGTTGTGTAATCATCGATCTTGACTGCTAGCTCGGGAACGGATCGCACCGGCTCGCCGACGGCGAACCTCTCCGGGTGGAGCACTTGTTCCGTGCTGAGCGGGGCCGGATCGTATGCCAAGTCGAGAGCGGCGTAGCCACCTTCGGCCACAATCTCGTCCACGAAGGCGACACCGGCCTCCCCCGGAAGGGCCAGCTGGGCACGCACCACATCGGGAAGCCGCAGCAGTGCCTCCGGCTCGCTCTCGGCCGCCGCCAGAGCCGCGGCCACCTGGTCGTCTTCGCTGAGGCCTTGCAGGTACCGCAACTGAACGGCGATGGCGTCTCCCTCGACCAGCGTGCGGAAAGCGTCGACGGCATCCTCCCCGCCGGCAGCCTCCAGAGCGGCAAGCCGATCAAAGACGTCGTGGTACTGGTCGAGCAGCGACCACGCCAGAGCGCGGACGACAATGCTTGCCTCGAGGGGGGTCAGTTCGGCCCGGGTGCCATCGACGATAACCTGAGAGGCCTCCCCGTCATAGAAGGCGACGGCCTCGTCTGCGGTGTACAGCTCGCGAATCGAACCGGCAATCGAGGGCGGCGCGTCGTATTGGCCGAGCAACCGATACAGCGACTCCTCACGGCTCAACCTCTCGTCGGTGAGCAGGTCAGCGGTGGTCGCGGCGAGACGGGCGGCGAATTCGTCGCCGGCCACGATCATCACGGCCGGCAGTTGGATGTATGAGAGGCCTCGCAAGCTCTGTGTCGTCGCCATCAGGTCCTCGAAAAGGGCCGTGAGCTGCTCGTGGACGGCGGGATCGACGCCCGGAGCCACCGTGGTGCTAATCGTGATGATCTCGATGGGAGCAAACGTCGTGGTGGTCGTGAACTCGACCGTCGTGGTGGTCTCCTCCACCGTGTTCGTGCATGACGCGAGGATCGCTGCGCCGGCTGCGGCGGCGACCACCACCGGGACCAGCCGGTTGAATCTCGTGGGACGCATTAGCCCGGCACCTGGCGCACTAGGACAAACCGATCTCGAGGAAACGCCACCGCGGCCAGGAGACGAATGTCGTCGGTCGTCGTCGCGTCGATGTGGCGATTTGCGTCGAAGATCTCCTTGAGAGACTCGTCCGGGCGCGCCGCATAAAACAACATCTGGTCAACCCACCACTCATTGGAGACGAGATCGTACTGGAGACTGAGCTGCTCTTGCGCGGTGGCCAGCTCGGCCTCCGTGGGGCCGTCGATGGCAAGCACAGCCAGCGTCGCCAGGCTTTCGGCGACAATCTCGTCCAGCCGATCGGGATCACCGCTCACCTGAAGGAAGGTCTCGATCAACAGATCTGGCTCGTCGGACGCTCCCATCGAAAGAACCGGAGAGTACGTGGCCGAGAGGGCCTCACGAATCCGATCCCGCAGTTTCACCTCTGCGATGAGGTTGAGCAGCTCGACTTGGATATCACCGCGCGCATCCCGCTCGAAGTCTCCTGTGAACACGAATGTGACAAAGCCCTGCTCAGAGTCACCGACAGCAATCGTCTTGTCGATGACCGACTGTGGTGCATCCTGCTGATAGTCGATCCATCCGTCGTCGCGGTCGGTTCCGGGCAATGTGCCGAGGTACGTGTCGGCCAGTTCGCGCAGGGTGTCTTCAGAGAAGTCGCCAGCGAAGGTGAAGGTGAAGTCGCCGACGTCGCCAAATCGATCCGCGAATACCGCCGCCGCCGCGTCGAGGTCGTACGTGTCGAGCTCATCCTGGCGCACCAACACCCGATACCGGGGCTCGCCTCCCCACCGCTGCTCAATGAGCTCCAGCGTTGTTGCCAGCCCGGGGAACTGCTCAGGGGACTCAGCGAACGGCCGGAATTCGCCAATCACGGTCCGAGCCGCAGCCGCGTCGGCGCGCGGGGCCACGACCATCAGATGGATGAGCTGCATCAGCGACTCGAGGTCCTCAGTGGCCGCGCTCCCGAAGAGGCCCTCGCGCTCTACATCTATGTAAGGCTCCAGATACACGAATTTGTCAGCGAGGAACGTGGCGAGGGCCACGGAGTCGAAGCCGCCGGCACCGGACCGGCTCACGATATCGGCCGCGAGCAAGGCCTCGGCGACGTCTTCGTCGGCGACCCGCGACAGCCCTCCCGTTGAGTCGGCTCCCATCACTATCTCGTTGATCGAAATGTCGGTTACGACGTAGCGCACCCGCGCACCGTTGGCGTAGACGAGTTCGGTCGCGTTGAGGGGAAGCTGATTGACCTCGACCGGCTCGACGGGATCGGGAGGGGCGAGGAGTGTGTCACCAATGGCGTCTGTTGCCGGCCGCGGCCCCGGGTCCGCGGCGAGAGCCGCGTCGATCGCGGCGTCGAGGTCGTGTTCGGCAGGAAGGGTGCCGTCGTCGGGGCCAATGACGACGACGGTCGGCTCCTTCGACCCAATCAGATCGAGAAGAGCGGCGTGGACATCGCCCGGAGTGAGCGTGCCGAGCGTTTCCATGTCGTGATCGAACTCCGTCTGAGCGCTTGGGATGACATCGCCGGAGAGGAAATGGCTCACGTAACGTGCTGCGTATTCAACGTCCTGGGTGGAGTCTCTCCCGGCGTGGTACTGCTCAACGGAGGCCCGCCACGAGGCCGTCGCCCGGTTGAATTCCGCGTCACCAAACCCTTGGAGCTTGGCTCGCTCGACCTCTGTGACGAGGGCGTGCAGCGTCTCGATGATGTCAACCGATGCGACGTCGGCAGCCAATCCCGGCAGTTGCAGTTCGCGGGTGAAGCTGAAACCAAGTGCGCTGACAGCGAAGAAGGGAGCGCCGCCGCGCGTTATGTCATCGTTGAGCCGGATGGAGATCATCTCGGCAGCGAGCAGCTCAGCCCATTCGTCGCGACGATCTCCGATCGTGTCCCCGCCTGTGGGCGGAGTCGGGTAGTAGATCTCGACGGCTGCAGTCGGCTGATCAGCGTCGGCAAGCACCGCGACCCGGCGCTCCGCGGTCCCCGGCACCACGACATCGGGCCGCCGTCGCGGACTGTCCACCGCTTCCATCAGACCGAACTTCTCTTCTATCAGGTCGATAATCGCCGCCTCATCAAAGTCGCCCACGGCAACAACGGCCATCAGATCGGGCCGATACCAGTCCTCATAAAACCGTCGCAGGGCGTCGGCGTTGGTGACGCGCAACACCGCAGGATCGCCGATCGGAGCCCGGCCTTCGTACCCGGTGCCCTCCAGGAAGACGTCCTCATACAGCTTCGAAACCCGGCCCGCCACCCCGGCATCGCGCAGCCGCCACTCCTCTAGTACGACGCCGCGCTCGTTCACGACGTCCGACTGAGCGATCGTCGCATGCAGTGCCCACTCGGCGAGCACATCGAATGCCAGCTCGACCAGCGCCGGGGCGTCCGTGGGGATTCCCAGCTCATACACGGTCTCGTCAAAAGTCGTGTAAGCATTTACATCAGGACCAAATCGGGCGCCGAAACTCTCCAGCACCCTGGTCAGCTCGTTCTCGGGAAAGCGGGTCGTTCCGTTGAACAGCATGTGCTCCAGAAAGTGCGCTCCACCGCTCTGGTCGGCGTCTTCAAGAACTGAACCGGCATCGACTACCAGTCGCAGTTGGGCCCGGCCACCCGGGCGGCCGTTCTGGCGCACGTAGTAAGTGAGACCGTTGGCGAGCACGCCGATCGTGACGTCAGGATCGGGTGCCACCTTCTCCAGCAACCGCGGGTCGTCGGACGGATCACCTGCGACGGAGGTGGGCCTCAGCGGCGCCGAAGCTACCGAGGAATCGCCGCCCGTCGCCGACGCCGACGTTGTGCTCGCCGAGCTCGTGCAAGCGGCGGCCAACACAGCCCACATGGCCAGGGCAGCCACACCACGGAATAGAACGTTCCCGGTCATCGCAGGCAGCCTACGATCGATCGCGAGAAACCTGATTCACTCGGACGGGCGCCCCAGGGACAGGCGCGTGTAGCCGCCCCGGTGATAGACAAGGGGACCCGTGTCGCGTCCGGGGCGCAACGCCGTGACCTCGAGGAGAATCAGATTGTGGTCTCCGGCCGCGGTCACTGAGAAGGGGGCCGCCTCGATCCAGGCGATGGCTCCGGTCAGTCCCGGGGCCCCGTTGCCGACGGGCTCCCAATCGGTTTCTTTGAACCGATCGACCCAGTCGCTCGTGAAGAGGACGCTCAACCCTTCCTGGTCCTCGCCGAGGACATTGACGCAGTACGCCCCCGCATCAGCCATCGCCTCCCACATCTGTGTCGTGCGGCCCACGAAGAACCCGATCAGCGCCGGCTCGAGCGACACGGACACAAACGAACCGATGACGATCCCCTGTGGACCGTCATCTCCGCTCGCGGTCACGATCGTCACCGGCGTCGGTGACAAGCTCATCACCGCCTTGAAATCGCTCGCGGCGAAGGATTGGGCGGCGTCCTGGTCTTTCATGAGATCGCAGACGATAGCCACGTGGCCCATGCTGGGTCACCGAAGACTGAGCCACGTATGGGTCTCCGGCATTATGCTGACGCCTCGACTAGGAGGTTCAGATGGCGCGCATTCTGGGGATCGGTGGGTATGTTCCGGAGAGGGTGATGACGAACGACGATTGGGCCGGGATCGTCGACACAACTGATGAGTGGATCACCACCCGCACCGGGATCAAGGAGCGGCGTTTCGCCGCCGACGACGAATCCACTCTGGACCTCGCTGCCCACGCCGCCGAACGCGCGCTCGAGAACGCCGGGCTCACCGCAGCCGAGATCGGCGAGATCATCGTCGCTACGGACACGCCCGAGGTGTATACCCCCGACACGGCCTCGTTCCTGCAACATCGGTTGGGGTGCGACAACGTCCCCGCGTATGACCTCGGGGGCAGCGGCTGCGCCGGGTTTGTCCAGGCGCTGGACATAGCCAGATCGCGGATCGCGTTCGCCGATCGCAAAGTCCTCGTCGTCGGCGTCGAATTGATCTCGCGCCTGATTTCATGGCAGGAACGTGAAACCTGCGTTCTGTTCGGCGATGGAGCCGGCGCCGTGGTTCTGGGATCCGGGCCCGGTCAGGCAGAACTCCTCGACGTCGTCGCCGGGACCGATGGCTCCAAGACCGACATCCTCACTTTGTCCACGGGAGGCACCAAAGACCCGTTCACGCTCGAGACTGCTCGCTCGGGTGCCCATCAGCACCTGGAGATGAACGGGCGCGAAGTCTTCAAGCAGGCAGTCCATCGCATGACCGGCGCGGTCGACGACGTCCTCGGCCGCATTGGCAAGACCATGGACGATGTAGCGCTGGTGATCCCCCACCAGGCCAATAAGCGGATCATCGACGCCGTTGCCAAGAAGGCCGGGGTCGACCTGGATCGGGTGTTCGTCAACGTCCAAAGCTTCGGCAACACGGGGTCGGCATCCGTCCCCCTGGGCCTCTGGCAAGCCCGCGAGGAGGAGCGTATCGCTACAGGCGATCTGGTGGTGCTCACGGCGTTTGGCGCCGGCTTCCATTGGGCGGCGGCCGCGCTGCAGTTCTAGTCGTTCGGCCGATAGGGAACGATTACCGGAGGGTCGCCGAATTCGGGGCGTTCCGTTCTGGTGCGCTTGAGCTCCCAGAATCCCGGGGTCGTAGTCAGCGTGACAACTGCGTCCCACACCAGTAGCGACTCCTCCCGCGAGGGAACCCGGGTGATCACCGGCCCAAAAATCGCAACCTTGGTCCCACCCCGGTCGTCGAATGCCATGATCGGAGTGCCGATGTCGGTGCCGGCCAATTCCAGGCCGACCGCCATACGCCTCTCGATCTCCCCGTCCCAGCCGGGGTCGTCGAACGCCGCCGCACATGACGCGTCGAATCCCGCAGCGACCAACGCCGTCGCCGGATCGAATGCCCGATCACCGTCGTGATGGATCCGCTTGCCCAGCTCCCAATACAGAGGGAATACCGCGTCATCCCCGTGGGCGGCACGCACCGACTCCATCACCCTCAGGAGATTGTGCGTGAACTGATAACGCGGATATGAGTCGCTGTCTTCCGAGGGTTGATTCTTGACGAGCAGACTTATCGGCTGCCACGTGATATTCAGGTCACGTCCCGGCGCCACTTCTTCGACGACCCACCTGGCCGTCACCCAGCACCACGGTCATATCGGGTCAACCCAGAAATCGATGTTCATGACCGTCGAGACTACCCGACCGCAGGGTCGCAATGAAGGAACGGCGTTCACGCTTCGCGCGATCGCGTCCGACGCCGACTCTGCTGCTCGTCCTGATCGTCGGCGGACTCATCGCCTTCGGTCGAATCGGTTTGGTCCCGGTGCTGCAGAGAGGCACCAAACATGAAGGCACGATCCGGCGCTACGACCAGCACCTCGGATCCGGGCTGGTGAAACGGTCGTCGGACGGCACCGAGGTATTTGTGCATATATCCGCCATCGCCCGCCGTGATCGGCCCGTGCTTGCGCCCGGCGACAACGTCGTCTTACGGACGTTCGATGGGGCGTACCGTGATCTTGTCACGAAGCTGCGGCGCCAGCGCTAGAAGATTCGGATCACACCTAGTTCGGCCATGGGTGTCGGTCCGCAGCCGGCTCGTAGCGATGAGGCCGGATCAGTCGTGGACGAGGAGGTCCACCGCCCGACGCAAATCATCTGGACGGAAAGGCTTGGACAGGAATCCGTCGGCGCCCTCGGTCACGGCCCTCCGCCGAGTCTCCGTGTCCCCTTGGCCGGTGACTACGAGAACGGCGACATCCTTGCCATCTTCGGTGCTGCGCAACTGGCGAAGCACCTCCCAGCCGTCGATTCCCGGAAGCCTGATGTCGAGAATCATTAGATCGGGGTTGAGATCACGAGCTGCCGCCAGGCCGGAAGCCCCGTCCCGGCGCTGATCGAACTGCCGAGCCGGTTGGCGGAGGCAGATCTCGATGACCCGCTGAATCATCAGCGAGTCCTCGACTACGAGGATGTGCTGGTCCTTGTCTTTGGCTGTGTTCATGGTGTGTACCTCTACTCATGGTTATCGGCACACCTTGGATAATCCCGAGAATCATTGAAATCGGCGGGGACTGACTAGTCACCCACCGGCACCCACCGGCACTCGATCCAGACGCGAAGCGAGCCCCCTGCGGGGCTCGCTTCCAGTCGTCGGTTGTTCCCCTCTACAGGCTGAGATCGAGCCACACCAGCCGATGGTCCGAGCTGGGGAACGGGAAGGTCCCGGCCAGCGGGAACAGCGGATCGGTCGTCAGCGGCCAGAAGACACCAGCGTCGGCAATCGCCATGTTCTTGCGAGGCAGCACGTAATCGGCTCGCAGGTTGCCGGGGGCGAAGTCGCTGAAGTCCGCAGTGTCGAAGGCCGGGTCGCTGAGGTGGGCCGTGTTGGCACCACCCTGGAGCGCCGATTGCTCAACGCCTCCTGGGCTCGACGGTGTCACCTTGGTGTTCACCTTCGGATGGTCCAGCAGTTGTTGGATCGCTCCGGGGATGCTGTCTCCGTCGAGCGGATCTGAGTTCTGGTCACCGGCGATGACGAAGAGCGCATTGGCGGCCAGGCCACCGCTCGAGCCGTTGTCGTCGTAGATGTAGCCGCTGCGTCCGGGATGGACGTAATCGGCCCAGAAGCGGATCTCGTCGAAGTTGCGGGTGCCGTTGCGATCTTCAGGACCGTCGAACACCGGGGGCGTTGGATGGCTCACCAGGAAGTGGACCGTTCCGTTGTTGATTTCGATGGGCACGTCCCAGTGGCTCTTCGACGAAAGCCGGAAGACGCCGAGCTCCGCGTCGTCGTACCAGGGCGTGCCATCCGGCTCGACCGGCAGTAGGGCTCCCGGCATGTCCTTCCACAGGAAGTTCTGGAACGTACGGACGTTGTCGAAGTCGATGGGGTACATCGAGTAGATCGCCATGCCGAATTGTCCGGGAAAGAATCCGAAACCGAACGAATCGTTGGGAACGAAGTCGCCGGCGGCGCCGCTGTTGTCGAGATCGAAACCGGAGAACACCCCGGTGTTGGACGGCGCCGTATAGCGGTACAGGTACTCGATGGCCTCCGCCGTGCCGTGGTCCACCATCAGGTAGTTGTCGTGGAATCCGTCGAGGGCCACGTCGCCAGCGTCGTAATCGAACTCGTTGACCAACAGCACGTCGGGACGGGCCCGCTGGATGATCTCGGCGATCACGTCTGGCTGGGCGCTCCCCGGAGCCGACACCTCGGCGGCCAGCGCCCCGGCGCTGCCCCGGTTCAGTGATGCATTGAACGTCGCGAACCGTACGTCGGTTGGCGGACCCGCCTTGGCGCTACCGCCCGCGGCCTCAGCCGGGATCAGCGCAACCATTGCGATCACCATTGCCCCGACAGTCAGTAATACTCCAAGTCGTCTGCGCTTCATGACAAGTCTCCCGTCTTCGTCTCCAATTGCAGCTGGAGGCGGGCTCAAGGCCCGCCCCCACTCTGCTACTCCAATGGTGTTTCGTTTTAGGCCCCGGTGGCTGCCCTCCACGCCGCCTTGTACGCGTTGACGGCATCGACGTAGAGGCCGGCTGCGGCATACGCCGCGGCGTCGGCCATCGCGGCCTCGGCGTCCGCGATCTTCGATGCGCGGCCATCCCGGTCAATCGCCGCGATCAACTCGATCTGAGCCAGTTGCCGGTCGGCGTTGAGGATGATCAGGATGGCATCCATGGCGGCATCGGCCTCGGGGCCGCCACCGGCCACAATCAGGGCCAGCTGCGCGATCGCACGCCGATGATTGTCGAATACCTTGGCGTTCGTGATCGTTTGATCGCTCGTCCACCAACCTGCGTCGAAGCTGGCGTCGAGCCTCTCGATCGCCTTGTCGAGCCGGTTGTCGGTCTTGTTGTCACCGGTTGGCAGCAATGCACCAAGGTCTGCTGCCAGCTGCTCCGTGTCGCCAAGCGGGTTGGCCAGGTTCAGACCGACGATCACCGGATCGTGATCAGAAGACCGGAATGGGCTGGTGCCATCGAAGATGGCGTCTTGCCCACTGCTCTTGAACGACGTGTCATAGTCCAAGATGTCCGGCTCGTCGGAGTTCAGGTGCCAGACCGTCGCATCCGTCACCGCCGGCAGCAGAGCCGCGTTGGCCATGCCGTAATCCAGGTATCCGATTTGTCCATCGAACACGTACGAGTAGGCGCTCTCACCCTGGAACGCGCCTACGAGATCGGTGTAACCACCGGCCGTCATGGCGGCGATCGGGTCTTCCTTGTCGTAGGCGTTCAAATCGCCGAGTACGAGGACGTCGGGATCGCCACTGCCGGTGGGGTCGGTGGCGAGCCAGTCACTGAGCACCTGCGCCGCCAGGGTACGCGTGTAGTTGAAGTACGCCTGGCCATCGCCCTGATCACAGTCGGGGATATCGTTGGTTGGATCGGCGTCGACGCAAATCGCCCCTGAGTTGTCAATTTCCGAGCCGCTCTTCGACTTGAAGTGGTTAACCACTGCTGTGAACGACTCGCCTGTCACGTTCTCGGTGAATGTCTGGGCCAGCGCCGCCCGGTTGCGATCAATGCCGCCACCGGTCGGATCGAGGAACGCCGGGTCGTCGAGAATCGCGTGTGCGCCCGCCAGGGAAACCGATCCCGGCTTGTAGATGAACGCCACCTTGATCGTGTCCGTGCCGGTGGTGCCCGCAGGGACGTAGTCGTAGGCGCCGACGCCGACGGCATCGTTGAGGCCGGCCACGAGGTCGATCACAGCATCATCGTTGACGTTGTTTTCGATCTCGATGAGGCCGACGACATCGGCGTCGATCTCGGCAAGAGCCACGATGATCTTGGCCCGCTGCCGCTCGAACTCCTCAACGCTGTCGGCACCGCGACAGTCGCTGCGCGTCCCGGACGGGAAGCAAGACGCCCCGGATTGGTCGATCGTCGTGTAGTAGTTGAGCACATTGAAGCTCGCCACCGTAACGTCGCCGCCCACATCTTCGGGGGTCAGCTCCCGGGGGTTGGCGTTCGTGTGGGTTGCCGGTCCCGTCGGCTGGATCTTCCAGGCGCCGAAGGCAAAGTCCATGACCCCGGTGACGTCAGTCAGCGTATCGCCTCCGTTGAAGCGGTTCGCCAGGCTGAATGGATCGCCGTTGGGATGCCGGGTGACCTCTGGATTCGAACTGGTCAGTCCATCGTCGAGAGTGATTCGATCACGACCGATCAGATCGGCCGCCGCGATCGCTGCCGGCGAATCCGGCTCGAATTCGGCCGTCGGCTGGAGATGGCGCTCACTGCTGAGCACGATCTCGCCGAAGCGGTCGAAGTTGAAGTACTCCACAATGACGAGGCTCTGGGGGAGGTGAACCGACATTCCTTCGAAGGGCTCGAAGTCGCTGAGACTCGTTACCGGCAACGTCACGCTCGCCGGCGTCGGCAGCGGGTTCCCACTGCTGAGAATCGTTATGCCGCTGAATGAAGACATTTCAGTCAACCCATTGAATTCTGATACCGAGCCCTCAACGCGGACCAGGTCGCCAATGGCAACGTCGATCGACGGGTTACTTCCGTTGTATACGAAGATCCCCTCCGATGTCAGAGCGTCGCCGTCGGCATCGGCGTCTTCCTCTTGAACATGGAAGCCGTTGAGGTCACCGTTGGCGCCAACGTCGTCCTGGAAGTCACCGACGACGATTCCCTCGATTATCACGGTCTGGCCGACCAGGGGACTGGCATCGCCCGCACCCTGGATTTCGTGGATGAACGCCTCAATGGCCGGATCTTCACAAACGCTCGCCTCGCCGGGTGTGGCGAGGTACTGGCTGAAGGTGCTCGTATCGCGAGCTGCGCCGCTGCCGTTGGGGCAACGCTGGTTGGAGTGATTGTCCTTGGCACCGCGGCCATCTTCGTTGACCTGGCCGCCGCCCGTGAGCAGCACCGCCAGACCGGCGTCGTCACCATCATTGGTGTCGTAGACGATCGCGTCGAGAAGGTCGGTTGTCGTCACCGCGGTGTCATTGGGGAAGTCGGCGGCATCGCCGAGGTGCAGCGCCACAGCATCTGCCCCGTTCTGGAGGGCGCCGAAGCTGCCCGGATCGAAGACCATGTCAACGTTGGCCACACCCGGGTTGCCGAGCACGAAGTAGCCATCGGCATCGGTGGATTGGCCGTCAAGGTCGAAGGACAGGTAGGAGGCGTCGTCACTGCCGTTGTAGAAGACGATGACGAGGCCATCGAGAGCCGTGCTCCCGACTCCGCCGTCGTAGAGCTCGACGAACTCCAGTGCATCGCTGCCGGGAGTGTCGGCGTCGACTTCGTTGATCAAGATGATTGGGCCACCACCGTCACAGTTGGCACTGTGGGAGCCGAGGCCGTCGAACGTGTCTTGAGCGAAAATGTCCCACTCCAGGGAGGCGTCGAACGCATCGGAAGCGTTGTCATCGCCAAGGCACACCGTCGCCTTGCGCCGCAGGGTGTCGTTCTGACCGCCTCCGGTCCACTGGCTGCCGGGATCGGTGCCTACGGTGCCGAACGAGTCGATCGCGACTCCAGCCTTGCGCATCACGATGGCATCGTCGCCGTTCCACAAGCTGGACGTGGTCGTCTGATCAGTCTCCGCCAGAACGGCCGCCACTGCCCCGTCGTCGGCGACGACAAAGACGTCACCGTCGGCGATGGTGCCGGTCAGGTCAATGGTCGTACCGGCGGTTGAGCTGCCGTTGAAGAAGACCTGGATCTCATAATCACCGGCGGCCAGATCGACCGCAGAGCCGGTGCCGTTGTAAATCTCGAGCGCCTTGTTGAGCGAACCGCCCTCGACATACTCTGAAAACAGGAGATCGGTGGTTGCCGCCCGTGCGGTCCCCGGTAGTAGCGGCAGCATCGCCAGCACCATGGCGAACACGGCCGTCAATGAAATCGAATAGCGAAGGCCGCGCTTGGGCGCGGCAAACATGTACGAACGACTCACGAGTTTTCCTCCAATGAAGCCCCTATTAGCTCTGTGTAGCCAGTCTGTTCCTTCCCAACCCTAACCACTCAGAGTGAGTAGTGCCGGATCACTTTCTGCGAGACGGCCGACCCAGCTACTCCTCGTTGCGGACGGCCAGGATCTCTCGCAGGCGGGCAATCCGGACCGTCACCTCGGCCGCGCCCGCAGCGGCACGAACCTGTTTGTTCATTCCACCCTCGGCAGCCGACGTGTATGAACCACCGGTACCACTGCCGCCGCCGGCTTGGGTGACCATGTCGACGCCCGCGCCGTAGATGGCCTCGAGCTGCGATTCCCGCGCTGCCAGCTCGCGTTGCAGGTCCTCCGTTGACCTTTGCTCGTCGGCATCGACTCGGAACCCGGCGGCCAGATCACGCAGCGCGTCCTGTCGGGTGCGCAGCGCGTGACGCGTCGCGAAGTCATCAGAGGGTGTGCTGTTGAGGGCGTCCACGACCTCTGCAAGTTCCCGATTAACAGCATCCAGGTCCTGCATTGGTTCACCCATGTTTCAAACCTACCCCATAGCATCGCGGAGTTCATTGCCCGGGACATGGAAGGAACCCGAAGAATCCCTACCAACCCCCGGAATAGGAAGCCCCACTCCGATGAAGGTCCGCCCCCGCGCCGATGGAACGCCGCAGGCGTTGCTTGGACGTACACTCGCCAACGCTGGATCAGATCCACTTGGCTCTCTGGGAGAATTCCATGTACACCGTCAATCACGATCTCATGGCGAAGCTCGGCCTACTTCCCAGGTCATTGGAGGATCAGACGGCTCTTGTCACCGGCGGCGCCCGCGGTATCGGTGAAGGGCTTGCCTGGACACTCGCCAAGCTCGGAGCCCAGGTTGTCATCGTCGACGTGCTGCCCACTGGCCAGGACGTAGCCGATCAGATCAAGAGGGGCGGTGGCAGGGCACGGTTCGTCCAGTGCGATCTGAGTGATGTCGATCAACTGATGGCGATGCTTCCGGAGGCCGCGGCTGCTTTCGGTGAGATCGACATCCTCGTCAACAACGCGCTGCACCTGAGTGCCGCACCAATCGTCGCCTTCCCCCTCGATGAATTCGAAAAGACGCTGGCGACGAATGCCCGGGCGCCGTTC
>Ga0316187_10002018_pt1 | contig 17747 bp, 18 predicted proteins | sample CroRivburrow1_MG_FD_204927 | JGI IMG/M metagenome (GOLD analysis project Ga0316187, IMG submission 204927) | Coastal sediment microbial communities from Maine, United States - Cross River worm burrow 1 | ecosystem: Environmental > Aquatic > Marine > Coastal > Sediment | place: USA: Maine...
GCGTAGCCCAAGTCGAGACTCACCGATGGCTCGTTATCGGATATATTGTGCTCCAGCGAGAACGACAACGACAGGCTATGACGCTCCTTGATCCATAGTGCAGCTGCGACTGCTGCAGCGATTGTCAGGTCATCTCCCCATTTCACGCTCTCCCACCCCGCGCTATCCTTGTTTTGCGTCAGGCCGTGACCTAAGCCGGCGCCAAAAGCGAATCTCGGAGACATCTGATAGCCGATCATGATCGCCGGTGTCCAGGTTTCAGTCACATTCTTCGTTCCGCTCTTGGTCTCGGTATCCCTGTCATAGGCCAGGCTCAGATTGAGCAGCCACTTTTCGTTGAGAACGCGGACGTAATCCGGGGCGTACCCATAGAAATAGGCATCCTTATCCAGCTTTACGCCATAACTGACACCCAAACCGATCTGGTTCAACTTCCCCGATGAGACCGGCCTTATCGCGAAACCTGCCCTTGCTACATCAAATGACAGCAACAACAATGCGGCGGAGACCCACAGACAAGCACTAACCCGATTGTTCATCGTCATTTCTCCCCTTGCGAGAGATCTGCAATACGCATCGAGTAGATCATATTCGTCACTCTTGACCAATGTGTATTATCCGCAACGAAAACGTTGCGGCTGTCGTAGGCGTAGTCGGTGACCACGCCGTCGACCGTGCGGGTCCGGGTGTTGCCGTTGTCGTCGTACGTGTAGCCCGTGCTCGACGGGGCGGCGCCCGTGGCCGTCTGTATCCGTTGCATTAACGGCAGGTTTCCCCAAGATACTCGAGTTACCGCTGCTTCTGATCCTTGCCTGGCTGGCCGGCGCCGCTCTCTGGAACGTGGCCGGCGTGGTTCTCATCGCGATGACGGGCACCGGGTTCGCGCCAACGGCATCGCTGCTCGTGGCGGGTATCCTCGCCGCCGTGGCCCTGCTCCTGTACCTGGCCGCGCGATCCGGTGGTATCGGCTTTGCAGTGCTTGCTGCGCTGTCCGCGACCAGGAGAAAGCGCTGCATCCGCTACATCCGCCGGATCTGAGGCTGATGAGGCGTATCTGTGACCTGGTTGGCCAAATCCAAGCGTGGCAATACGCCGCGCTCACGCATCCTGGCTGTTTGGACTGGGGATCCGGAGTTCACCGGCGGATGTAGCGGATGTAGCGGAGTTATGAACCCCGGAGTGCGATCACAGCTATCGAATCGGAAGGCGATACGCCTGCTGTAGGGACGAAATATCATGAGTACTCTCAAAGAGATTATTCAAGAATACGACTCTCGAGAGCAATTGAGCAGGAATACGGCTAATTCCGAAGCCTGCGCCAGGGAGATTGCCGACATGCGTCATCTTGGTATCGCCCCACAACACTACACTGCGGTGACTCACTGCCGATACTGCGGATCCGTGCCACTATGGCCGGGTGTGTCCGAGAAAGTCCAGGGTTGTCCTTGGTGTTTCAATCGTCATAAGGGACTGCCTATTCCGAGGCCGGATCAATGTGAGGCGGTGCAAACGGAATAAATTATCAAAGGAAATCGAACATGCCTCGCGGCGGACCAAGACCAGGTGCGGGCCGACCTCCAGGAGCCCGAAACAAACGGACCGTAGAGCTTCTCAGGGCCGTTGAGACGGGCGGAATCACGCCGCTCGACAGCGTCGCGGCCGTGGTGGCCGTCGCCGTGCTGGTGACCGTGTACGCCTACCGCAAGATTTTCTGACGCGCCTGAACCCCGGCGCGAGGATGTGACAATTACGAATGGTCTGCCTGGCCGTTTTCCCTAACATGCCTTTACATAGACACCAGACGACAGGAACCGCAAGATGACTTTCCTCGATAAATTGACTGCTACAGCCACAGCGGCGGTCCTCGCCATCGCTTCGCTCTTGCTCGGCGCCTGCGCGTCGACCCCGAACACGATTTCGAATACGGACCCTTCCGTCGACTTCAGCCAGTACTCAACGTACGGCTTCTTCGATCCGCTCGCGACCGATGATCCGCGATACGAGTCGCTGGTCAGCAATTTTCTGAAAGTCGCGGTCTCTCAGCAGATGGCGCAGCGCGGCATTGCTTACGCCGAAGACCCGGATCTCCTTGTCAATTTCTACATCCACACCCAGGAAAAGGTCCGCTCGCGGAGCGTCCCGACCATGGGCGGCTACTATGACTATCGCGATCCCTTCGGCTACGATCCGTGGCCGGCCTATCCCGCCTACGAGACTCGGATCGACCAGTACACGGAAGGCACGCTCAACATCGACGTGGTCGACGCAAGATCACAAAAGCTGATCTGGGAAGGCATGGTCAGCGGCCGCGTCACTGAGAGTGACGTCAGCAACCTCGAGCAGACCATCGACGAAGCGGTCGCCGCTGTCATGAGCAGTTTCCCGGTGCAGCCGGCTGGAGCAGCCGGGAAATAAGCGCATACGCCGGATACGGCCACAGGCGGCCTATTTGCCGGCAATCGCCTTTTCGAGTTCCGTGCGCAGTTTCGCAGCCGCGCGTGTAGACCAGCGGCGCACTTCCGCGATAATGGTCGCGTTGTTGGTTGGCATCGAGAACGAGTCGACCCGGCCCGAGCCCATGGCGCGCCGTTCTGCGACGACAGCAGCAACCTCGCCGGTTCCAGCGTCGATCAACTCCAGGACCAGGGTCGCCTCACCGATCACGGCGATGTAGATCTCACTGCGGCCGACGAGCTCGGGCGGTACCCTGGAAATGATATCCAGCAGCGCTCCGCGCATGATCAGCGTGTTCGGCCCCAACTCCTCGGTGACGCGGAAATTCTTCGCTCTCTGGATTTCCTTGACGAACGCCTCCGACACGATCTGCTCGAAGGCTTCCCGGTCTTCTTCGCTGATGCCGAACTCGCGCTGGCGCGTACTCATCATCGTGGAACGCGTTCGCCTTGCCGGCCCTACGTCGCGATATTGAAACTCGGCTCGCCACAGATACAGCGAATCGAACCGGGTCCAGTCCGTGTTGGGATTGACCCATGTTTCCCTGAATGCCGACTCGTCTTTTTCGAGTTGCTCCCACGGATGTTCTTCCGCGGGCTGGTCGCCTTCCTGTGCCTCCTGCGCCGACAGAGAAGCCGCAACGAAGAACGCGAGGATCGGTAGTAATTTGATCATATTCATAAACTGTCTCCAGTCACCAGGTTCATCAAATCAGGTGTCAATGCAGGTCTTCCCGAGCAGCCACCACGTCACTGGCCGTAGGGCTTGTAGCGGAACCAGACGCCGGCCGCCGAGCGCAGCCGTACCCTTGGGTGTATCAAAGAATGGTATGTCCGCTACTTCGTACTGGGCATGGGCAGGAAAGGCGACCGTGAGCATCAATGTCACGACGGCCCGAACCATCGTGTTTCGTATTCGTGACATGTTCAAAACATGAATCTCGTTTCGCAATTGCAGGATGCTACCAAACGCTGCGTATCCCGACGTCTTGCGGCGCAGAACGGAAAGGACTTGTCGGGCATTTACGTATTCCCACTAATCCGGCGCCAGCGTAGCTTCTGACCTCAGGTTTTCAATACTACAGGAGACTACACTCGGCCAAGAAGTATCAACCGAAAAGGGTAAGTAGAAATGCGTATGCGAATGATGCCTCACAGGCTCCTTATCGTGGCAACCACGATTGTCATTCTTCTCGCGCATTGCGGCCTCGCGCTCGCGGGCCCGGCGGAAGTCGAGGCTTACCAGGAGATGTGCACGGGCAGCGGTATGAAAGCGCGTATCCGGGCCTACGTCTTCTCGGCAATGGCGCCGAAATTTGTGGAGGCTGGTATCGACGTCGGTTACGGGGACGCACTGATGCGCGTCGCCGGGCTGAAGATGGTGACGGACGGCTCGAACCAGGGCTATACCGGGCGCCAGCGCGAACCTTACGTCGGCAAGGACTCGGTCGGTCTCTTCTACATGCAGCCTGAAGAAACCCGCGACGCCGTCCTGGCCGATACCAGGGACGGTGTGCCCCTGTCGCTGCACGGCAACGGCGATCCGCGCAAGGTCGAACCGAAGGCGATCTCGGACATCAAGGTCAGCCAGACCTGGATGGACGGTAAACAAGTGTGTGGAGGTTGAGGCTCGGTAGACATCTGAGTCTTTAGCCTCGTTGAGGTTTTCATGTGATCGACAAGATACTCGAGTTACCGCTGCTTCTGATCCTTGCCTGGCTGGCCGGCGCCGCTCTCTGGAACGTGGCCGGCGTGGTTCTCATCGCGATGACGGGCACCGGGTTCGCGCCAACGGCATCGCTGCTCGTGGCGGGTATCCTCGCCGCCGTGGCCCTGCTCCTGTACCTGGCCGCGCGATCCGGTGGTATCGGCTTTGCAGTGCTTGCTGCGCTGTGCGCCGTACTGGCGTTCTTCGGCGTCTACCAGGCGTACGTGGGCGATCCATCATCCTGGGCTACGCCATTCTGGCGCTGGGCGGGCGCGGCGCTCAATTTTTACGGATTCGTTGCAGGCCTTTTCGGCGCGATGAAGGGGATAGGTGCTCGTCGAAAAGCCGGCTGATTCGATTTCTGAGGGAAATACGATGAAAAAATACAGACAGAAATTACTGACACTTGTCCTCGCGACGGCTCTGACCAGCGGCCTGGGTGACGTAGCCTGCGCCGAGGAAGAAGGCGGACAGGCGGTTGTCTTTACGGCGAAGAACATCATCACGATGGACGATTCGTCGTCCATGGCCGCCGCGGTGGCCGTTTCAGACGGAAGGATTACCGCCGTCGGAAGCCTCGAGGAGGTTCAGAAATCACTCGGGGACGGGAACTACACGGTCGACGAGCGCTTCAGGGACAAGGTGCTGCTGCCCGGTTTCATCGACAACCACCTGCACCCGCTGCTTGTCGGCGGCTTCGTACTGCAGATGAAGATGATCACGCCATACGACTGGAACCTCCCGAGCGGGAAGGTCGAGGGCGTAATGGGTAAAGAAGCCTACCTGGCCCGGTTGAAGGAGATCGAGGCCGGAATGGAGGACCCGGACGAGATGCTGTGGACCTGGGGACACCATCCCCTGTTCCACGGCGATATCTGGCGCGAGGACCTGGACAAGATATCGACGACACGCCCGATCATCGTCTGGGCGCGCTCCTTCCACGAAGTCGTAATCAATACGCCCGCGCTGGATGAACTCGGCATAGAAGACCCGAAACATCCCCAGGTCGACTGGATGAAAGGCTGGTTCATGGAGGCCGGCTACAAGCAGCACTTCCTGTTCAACGTGGCGCCGTACCTGCTGCAGCCGGAACGCCTGATGCCCGCCCTGAAACAGGCCGGCGTCGTTGCCCATCTCGGCGGCATTACGACGGCCGCCGACATGGCGGGCGGCGCGCTGAACGTCGACAGCGAATGGGCGAGTAACCAGGCCGCGTTCGAAAATGACCAGACGCCGATGCGCACGTTCTTCGTCCCGGTAGGCAGCGAAATCATCGCCAGCAAGCACGGCGGGCTCGAGCAGGCAGCCGATTTCTACGAGGGCCTGCAAGAGCGGAACACGCACCGCCTGCGCTGGGTGAAGCAGGTCAAGTTGTTCGCCGATGGGGCCTTTTACTCGCAGCTCATGCAGATGCAGGAGGATTACCTCGACGGTCACAAAGGCGAGTGGATCATGCCGCCGGACGAACTGGAACGGGCGGCGAGGGTCTTCTGGAACCGGGGCTTCCAGATCCACGTGCACACGAATGGCGATCTCGGCATGAAAGTGGTGCTGGATACCCTGGAGAAATTGCTCGAGGAAGCCCCGCGCGACGATCACCGGTTTACGATTCACCACGCCGGCTACTTCACCGAGGAGCAGGCGAAACGGATTGGTGAGCTGGGTGCAGTCGTGTCGGCACAGCCCTATTACCTGTACACGCTCGGCGAGAAATACGCGGACGTAGGCCTTGGGCCGGAGCGCGCGAACTATATCGGGCGTTACAAGTCCCTGCTCGACAATGGCGTCAAGCTCTCGTTTCACTCGGATTTCACGATGGCGCCGGCAGAGCCTCTGAGGCTCGCCTGGGTCGCGGTGAACCGCGTTTCAGACGGTGGCAAGGTGATGGGCCCGGACGAGCGCATCACTGTCGAGCAGGCACTGCGCGCGGTCACGATCGATGCCGCCTACGCGATACGGATGGAACAGGAGATCGGCAGTATCGAACCGGGCAAGATCGCCGATTTCACCGTGCTCGAGCAGGATCCCTACGCGGTGTCGCCGATGAAGCTCAAGGACATCCCGGTGTGGGGAACGGTGTTCGAAGGGAAGGTGTTTCCGGTCGAGGCGAACTGATACTAGAACTCGAACTCGGTCCGCAGCCCCCAGACCCAGGCGCTCGTACCGGCTTCGGATGCGTCGTCCCGCGACCAGTACTGCAGGTCGAGCATGATGCTGATGGCTTGCGTGAGCTTCAGCCGGTAGAAGATCTCGGCGCCGGATTCGACGTCGAACGCCGCATCGCTCGGTTCGCCGGCGAAGACGCCGAAGCCGGCGATGTCCTGCGAGCGGCGGAAAGGCGAGTGCCACATGAATCCCAGTGACAGCAGTTCGCGGTAATCGGCAGACAGGCGCTCGAACGAGCGACTGTAGCGTCCCGCGATCGCCCACCGGTTGTCGATGATTCGATCTCCCGAGATCATCAGCGATTGTCCCGGCCCGGCCCCGGGATTGTCGCCATCGCTGAGATCGAGGTGGCTGACGGTAAGCCGGATCGCGGCCTCGTTCGGGCCGTCGACATCGCTCTCATACCCGACTTCGGCGAGATACAGCAGTTTGCCGTCGGCGAGGCTTTTGAAATCCGGATATTCGCGATTGGCCTTGCCGTCGATGGCGGCCGCCGACACGTAAAGAGGACCTTTCCAGACAATCGCGTTTGCGCCGAGCCCGATGTCGTTGAAGCCTACCCACTGCGCTCCAGCCGCGGTTGCGAGCGGCCTTGCCATGAAGAAGCGGCGGTCGTCATCGAGATAGCGCGCCGAGCCGAAATAAGACGGTGCGTAGATCTGGCCGGCGCGTAGCCCCCAGCCCCGATCCGGCCCCGTGCGTCGCTCATACTCCCAATGCAGCAAACCCAGGGTCGTGAACGTGAACTTCGGATGGGTGTCGAGATCGTTCGTCGTCTCGACCAGGCCCTGGCTGTCGGCGAATTCTCGTGTCGTCGTGCGCCCGAAGGTCCGGTCATGGGCGATGCCGGCAACGAGGCGGCCGGCGCTGCGCGGTCCGCGAAGCGGTTCCCAGCTGAACAGAAGCAGGCTCTCGCTGATCGAGTGCGAGCTGCTGTTCTCGGAACCCTTCTGCCAGTTCGCGGAGACATAGCCGCCGAAGGAAATTCCGTCCTCGAGCCAGAGACCGTTCTTCCAGTCGAAGAAGTCCCGGTCCAGGAACCCGTCACCGAGCAGTACGTCATCGTAAGGCCTGGGATCCGACGGCCCCCGGTCGCCGAGCCATTTACCGACGGGCCCCAACGCCGTGGCCGCCGCCTCTTTGGGCTCGGCGGTTTCTTCGCCCCAGGCCACACCGCATACGGACAGCGCCAGCGCCGCGATCGTGACGATCAGTGGAGTAATGCTCTGCCGCGGCGTCACCGCCGGGGCCACCGTCATTCGATCAGTCGTCGCCATCGGCTGCTCCCACGTTATCTGATGTGGCCTCCGACTCCGCGGCTCGCCTGGGTAACAGGACCGAGATCATCAGGGCGATCAGTACGACGAAGAGAAGGACCTGCAGGGCGTTCCTCAGGGCTTCCGTGTCCGCATCTGCGACGATTTCATCGATTGATTCCTGTACCTCGATTGGCAAGCTCTCTACGAACTCACGCTCATCCGCCGGGGTCCACGTTCTCTCCGCATCCTGCAGTTCCACGGCGATCTGCGCGATTTCCTGGCGCTCCAGAGCCCATTCCGCTTTTTCGGCGATACCGGTAACCAGGCCGGTCCAGGTCGACGCAATCAGCACCGCCCCGATGACCGCCGCACCTATGCCGCTGCCCAGCTCGGACGCGGCCTCCTGCACGCCGGACGCTTCCCCAGTCGCCCCGGGGTCGGTGGCCGACAGGGTGAGGTTCGGGATCAGGGAAGCGGCGAGACCCGCGGCAATCCCGTATATCGCGAGCGGCACGATCAGCGTTGTCGGCGTCAGGCCCGGGCTGACCATGTAGGCCAGGGCAAAGAGGCCAACGAGCATCAGTACCAGCGCGATCTGGATCAGCAGCTTCGGCGCTATCCACCGGATGAGGAGCGACGAACTGAGCGATGCGATCAGCAGCGCGATGGTGTACGGGAGCAGCGTGATGCCCGTCTGGAAGGAATCGAATTCCAGGGCAGACTGCAGGTAGACGGGAATGACGAACAACAGGCCGGCGACGCCGATGATCTGCATTGCACCGACCAGGACACCGGCCAGGTAGGGGACGTTGTGGAACAGCTGCAGGCGAACTATCGGTAAGCCGCCCTTTCGCCGGAGGCGCTCACCCCAGTCAAAAAACATCACCAGCACAACCACCCCGGCGCAGATGATGAACGGGGCTACAGACAGACCGAGCGGCGCAACCTCCATGCTACCGAGGATGAAAGGCCGGCGAGCCTCCCACCAACCGTAGCGACCGGCTGCGGTCGCGCCGAGCATGATGCAGCCGAGGCCGATCAGCGACAGGAATGCGCCAAACCAGTCGATGCTCCCCGAGCGACGATCGGACTCGGCCAGTCGAAACGACAACAACAACACCAACCCGGCGACGACGGCGCTGAGCCCGTAGCCGAAGCGCCAGCCCAGGAACTTCGTGATGGTGCCCATGATCATCGGGGTGGCTGCCGTGGCCCCGGCGAGGAACGCGCCGAGGAAGCTGAACGCGACCGCCCTGCGCGGACCCTCGTAATTCTCAACCAGCAGCGCGGCACCCGTCGGCACGACGAGCACGGCGCCGATTGCCTTGATGATGGAGAAACCGAGGAAGAAGATGGCGACGTGCGGTGACAACGCCGCGACCAGGGTGCCGATGCCGAACAGCGCGACGCCGATTCGAAGGGTTCGCCGCCTGCCCTGGATATCCCCGAGTGTCCCGGCGGTCAGCATCAACGGCGCACAGATCACCGAGAACAGCACCAGCGCCGCCTGGATGGTCGAGAGCTCCGTCCGAAGGTCAATGACGATCGCGGAGATCGCCACCGGAATGCTGCTGGCATCGTACGCTTCAATGCCCAGCGCGAGGCACACGATTACGAGCGGCCACCATGTCGTTGACTGGTCCGACGATGCGTCGGATGCCGTCAGCGGTGAATTGCCTGTATCGGCCATACGTCCAGCTCAAACGCCTCGGTGTACCGAACCTATACGTACAGCATTTCCCAATGCGCCGTAAATGTCGGCATCTACCTAGCGCGCGTGGGTGAGATGTTATTGGATTCGCGCCCGTGATGCGGTTAAATGAACCTCGATAATGGTAATGACGATGCCGACACCTGGCAGGGGCGTTTTTGCCCGAGCGAGGCAGCTCCGCAGGCTGCCTCGACACGTAGGGTCCGTAATGACGACAAAACGCAGTCCGGCTTGTGCCCTGCTCCTGATGCTGGCGACGATCTGCTCGCCGGTACCGGCCCAGGAAGGGTCAGGTCCCGGACACGAACAGTCGATCATCGTCGAAGACGAGTTCAATCGAGGAACGCCGCTTCGAAGCGCCGAGGGGTTCCTGTCCGCTGCGGAAGCCGGCGACTACGTGACCGCCGCCGAGTACCTCGATCTTCGCTATTTACGGGGCGAAGCCAGGGAAATGACGGGCGAGCAGCTGGCCCGACGCCTGGACATCGTCCTCGAGAGGGCGCACTGGATAGACGTTCACCCACTCGCCGATTCCCCGGAGGGCCGGAGCGGCGACGGCCTGCCCGCTTATCGCGATTCCATCGGTTCCATTCGTGTCGACGGGAGGAACGTCCGGCTGCTCATGCAGAAGGTTCCTCGCAGCGATGGCGCCTATGTCTGGAAAGTCTCGAATGCCACCGTGATACAGGTGCCCGATCTATACAGCGAGTATGGCTTCCCCGATTTCATAGAGGTCCTGCGTCGCAGCCTGCCCAACGTCGTGTTCCTCGGGCTGGAATTGTTCAAGTGGGTGGTTCTGGTTGCCGCCGCGGGAATCAGCTATGCGATCGTCTACCTGTCCGCAATTGCTTTCCGTCGGGCCGTGGCCGAGCCGGACGCCCCCTCGCATCGGCGCATCTTCCGTTTCCTGGTCGTGCCGTTCGGAATCTGGGTCACTGTGATCGTCGCCAATGCGACGGCAGAGTGGCTGGGGCGCGGCGAGATCGCGGAGGCGATTGCGCAGCGATCACCGGTAATGATCCTGATCACGGTATGGATGTTGTTCGCTGCCGTCAATTTCCTGCGCGACACGGCTTCCGCGCGCCTGGAGGCGATGGGGAAGCACGGCGCCCAGCCGATACTCTCGCCGGCAGGCAATGCCATCAATCTCCTGATCGTGATCGGCGGGGCACTCGCCTATATGGACAAACTCGGCATCAACATCACGACCGTGCTTGCAGGCCTCGGCGTCGGTGGCCTTGCAGTAGCGCTCGCGTTGCAGAAGCCGCTCGAAGACGTATTCGGAGCCATCACGCTCTACACGCAGCAGCCATTCAGGGTCGGCGACTTTTGCCGAATCGGCGATGCACTCGGGACGGTCGAGAGCATAGGCCTGCGAACCACGAAGATCAGGACACTCGACAATACGCTTATCGCGGCACCCAATGCCATGGTCGCCGGGTCGCCCATCGACAACATTTCCGCGCGCGAGCGAATCCTCTACCGGCCGAAGCTGCGGCTCAAATACGACACGACACCCGAGCAGGTCCGGCAGATACTGAAGGGCATCCATCGGCTGCTCGAATCACACGAACGCGTTTCGCGGGGGGACTACCGGGTACGATTCAAGGAGATCGCCGACGACGCGCTGGTGATCGAGGTCTGGGCACACCTCGAGACGCCCGTGTGGGCGGAGTATCTCGAAATTGTCGAGGAACTGAATATGCAGTTCCTGGATGTAATTACCGAGGCCGGAACCACTCTCGGAATACCGACCACCGCTTTCCATCTGGAGGGCGCGTCCGCTATTGCGGACGCCGAAACCTGAATTCCGATACGGTGCCTGGCTGATATGCTTGAGCACGGTCGTTTCCAAAGTCGGAGGCCGGAAGGATGATCGAACTGCTACCAACAATCCTGCCGATACTGCTGGTCGACATCCTGAACCCGGTACTCTTCGCCATACTCGTTTTCGCCGCCGGTTCGAGTCGGCCTGTCACAAATAGCTCGGCGGTACTGGCCGGACATACGCTCGCTTACCTGCTCGCCGGTATCGGCGTCTCGTTCGGACTGGAACAGGTGGCCGAACGGCTCGCGAACCCGCAGCGGGTCGACTTCATCATCAGCGGCCTCGTCGGTATCGGGCTGTTATGGATGGTCCTGCCGACGAAAAAAGGCGGCGCCCCGGCCGCCAAAGAACCCGAGTGGGAACTGACACCCGCCAAATGCCTGGGGTTCGGCGCCATCGTAAATTTCGTCGGCATCCCCTTCGCGCTGCCCTATTTCGCCGTTGTCGACCAGATTCTCAAGGCCGAGCTGACCACGGCTCAGTCGCTAACGACACTCTTGATCTACAACATCGGCTACGCGCTTCCGTTCACCGTGGTCCCGGTGATGGTTGCCATTTCGGGGGAACGCGCGAAGCCACTGCTCGGGAAGATAAACGGTCGTCTGACGAAGGCAGCCGATATCGCGATGCCCTGGATGTTCGGGCTACTCGGACTGGCGTTGCTCGCGGACAGCATCGTCTATTTCTGGCGCGGCGAGGGCCTGCTGCAGTTCTAGGAGGCAGAATGCCCGTCCGAGGTCAGAGTTGTTTCCTGATTGGCAGGATACGGGCGAACCCGGCCGCGAAACGCTGGCCCCAGGTAGTATCCGGCTCCTTGTCGTAAATGGTCTCCTGACCATCGCTATAACCGCGCCAGCGGAGGTCACCTTTCTCGTTCAGGAACACTTCGTAGGTCTGCGTTTCCAGGGCGTTATCGACCAGTTCCGCGAAAGCCGCGGCCAACGCCGGGTCATTGATGATCACGCCGAGCTCCGTGTTGATATCGGCCGAGCGCGGGTCGAAATTGAACGAACCGATGAATACCCTCTCCCGATCGACGATAAAGGCCTTGGTATGGAGTGTCGCCTTCGCACCGGACGCAGCGACTAATTCGGCGCCTGCCACGTCCGCGTCGGGGCGCGTCTCGTAGATCGTAATGCCGGCCTCTAGAAGCGGTTTTCGTGACGGTGCGTAACCACCGTGCACCAGGAAATGGTTGTTCGCGGCGAGCGAATTAGTGATGACGATCACGTCTACGCCCCGCTGCTGCAGTTCTGCGAGACCCGCGATACCGCTCTTCAATGGAACGAAATAGGGCGAAATCAGGATAATTTCCTTTTCGGACGCGTCGAATGCTTCGATCAGGGGCGTGGTGATGGAGTCCGCCTCCTTAGCATTCTCCTTGATGCCCTTGTCGGGTGAATCGACAACCAGCTGGTACGGCGCTCTCTCGAACAGGCCGTTGTCGGTCTCGACGAATTCGAGTATCCGGATCCGCATAGCCTCGGCATACTCGGAATCGATGATCGCCTTGCGCGACTGTTCCAGCTGTTCCCGAAGCTCCTGGAGCGCGGCTTCCGGGTTTTCGAGTTCCGTGACAAAAGCGGGTACGGGTAGCGCAGTCTCGTGGTTCCAGTAGGTGTCGAACATGTCCGACACTTCCTGCACGACCGGTCCGATTGCGGCAACGTCGAGGTCACCGAACTTGGCGTCTTCCCGCGCGCCGAAATACTCGTCGGCGATATTGCGACCACCGACGATCGTGATCTGGTTATCCACGGTGAATGACTTGTTATGCATGCGCCGGTTTATTCGGCCGAACTCCGTCACTGCGCCCAGCGTTCTGCCCGCCGCGCCGCGCCTGAACGGATTGAAGATCCGGATCTCGAAATTGGGGTGCGAATGCAGCGCGGCCATGCCGATGTCGTAACCCGTCGTGAACATGTCATCGAGAAGCAGGCGAACCCGGACACCGCGGTCTGCCGCTTTTAACAAACTCAGGACGAAGGCGCGCCCGACTACGTCATCCTTGATCAGGTAGTACTGTACGTCGATGCTTTTCTCTGCGCGTTCGGCCAGCAGCAGTCGTGCGGCGAGGGCTTCGATACCGTCATCAAGAGCGTAGAAACCGGACTGGGCCGGCGGCGTCGCCGCGACAGCGTCCGCTATCTCCCCGGCCAAGTAGGTCTCCGCCGTGTCCGGGAGGAAATAGGACTCGGCTCTCGGGTATTCAAAGTCGATGCTGGCGCAGCCGGCCAGCCCGGCGAGCATCAATGCTGCGGCGAGCGGTCTCACGGCGAATCCCATAAGCCTCGCTCTCGCACGAACCTGGACAGAGGCACGGTTTCGGACCCGTAGGTCGATGAACTGATGTACCGATGGTGCCGATAGTGAAGCACTGGCGGGATAGCAGCACGGCTGATGAAACGGATCACGAAGAACGTAGTTCGGGTATCGCTTGCCGTCGTCATACCGGCAATCAGCATCGTATTGCTCGGATTGGTGCCGATCAACGCTGGGTTTCTCAAAGAGCCCCTGGCGAGAGCCGTTCGGGAGGCTACCGGGTTCCAGCTCGGCATCCGCGACCCGACCATCGTGCGCCTGGGCCTGAACCCCGCGCGTAACGAGCAACGGCTTCGCCTTCGGAGATCCTGCCGATTCGCCGTTGCTGAGTGTGGATACGCTCCGCGTCCAGCTCGGACTGCTCCCGATGCTTTCGGGCGGCATACACATACGCTCGATTGTAGCGGACGGTATCGGCTAAGACTATTGCGCGGCGTTCCCGGAGATGAGGCAGGAAGCGGGCAAGCGCGACGATCCGCCAGCCGTCGGCATCGATTCGACCAAACTCGACAAGATCGCCATTCGCTGCGGTCCAGCATCCGAGACGGACCCGTTGCAGGTAGGTATCGACCGAATCCGGGCCACCGCGCCGTTCGAGGCGCAGGCACGGCTGGACGCCGACATCAGTGCGTCGGCCGATCGAAAATGCCAATGGCTCGATCGACCTGAAGGCGGAAGAGATCGATCTACTGCTCTGGCCGCAGGCGAAGCTGGAAAGATTCCTGAGCGCGTCCACGCCGGTCAGAATAACCGGCACTTTCGATGACATGCGCGTCGGTGTCGAACCGCCCGGCGTTCCTCGGAACGCTCATAAAATGGTACACGAACCTGATCTACGTACCGTTCAAATGGCTCACCGGCGAACGCTTTCCGGCCGATGGCGCCAGCACGTGCTTCGACGCCACGGACTGGGAGCTGACCCCCGAAATGCACGACTATCTCATCGAGCGTGATTTCAGCCGGCCACCGCCCGCGGACTAGACGGTTCCGCGCAAGCAGGGAATCGCCGTCAGAAAGTTGCCTGCACGTAGAGCGACGGGCCGAAATAGGAAAAGTTGAACGCGCCGTTGAGCTCGGACCCTTTCGATTCGACATCGGTTTCAAAATACCTCAGACCCAGGCCGAGGCCGACGTTGCGCCATGGTTGCCACACGAGATCCGCGTCAAGCTCGATGATGGAGCCGTCGATATCGTCCAGCTCGACCGCGAAACCCAGTGCCGCCAGGTTGATGGCCATAGTCGGGGTTATCGCGTAGGCGTAGGACAGACCCAGGTGAGGCAGCGGCGCACTGACATCTTCATTTTCCGTCGCGCTGCGGGCCACCGGGCATCCCGGCGGAGTCGTAGGGGTCGTTGTCGGATCGCATATCGCTCCTGCGAGCCCGAAATTTGCCTTAAGGCTTGCTACATGGAGCCCGGCCTTCAACTGCAGGTCCGAACGTTCGCTCCGCAACATTGAAAACCCGTAGGTGAGGCGCCCGACGGAGGTGTCATAACTCGTGGAAACTTCTCCCGCCTCGATAAAGAAGTCACCGATCTGTATCGGCGGCGTAAACGTATCCGACAGGCTCGCGTCCCGATTCAGCGCGAAGTACTCGAATTCCAGGGTGTGCCTTCGCGCGAATCGCCAGCTGACACCACCCCAGGCGACGACCTTGCTGTCCTCCACGCCGAGAAGATCCTCGAGGTCGAGCCCCGGTCCCGGGGGCACGATCTCGCCGTTGATATTGACCTTGGAATTTACGTTCGCCTGGAAGATACCGATATACACGCGCCACGGGTCGTCGAGAACCGGAATTTCGCCATCCGCGAACGCCGCCATGTTACTCGACAGACCGATCACCAACGCGAGCAAGCCGGGCTTCAGCGCATTCATGCGCCGTGCACTGCAATTAGCCATTCTCTTCTCCAGATGCAGGGCCTGCGGAGTTGCCGCCGGATGAACGCCTGCCGCTCGGCCCACCCATGATAGGTGCCATTGTTTGCCCGCCCGTGTTCTCGCGCCATTCGTACTACTACTGATCGCAGGGGCGAAAGCCGAAAGACCGGCTGCCCCGATGAGCTTGAAAATTAGAGGAGCGCAGTGAGCGGTCCGGCAATGCCGGTCACTTATCCGCCGAAATTGACCTTCGCAACCGTAGTCGTTCGACACGCCAGTCGCTATACATTTGAATCCCTTTTTATTGATATTTGCGCCGCACTGTCACCGCAAATTCGCATCGATTGATGCTATAACGGATATACACGAACGTCACCTTTACTAAGCTATGTAGTTGCCGCAACGCAACGAACGAATGCGCCGGTCAAGGTATGTTCGAAGCAGTAGTCACGAGGCGCACAACTAGGGAGTCATTCGTGAGGTTACAATCAAGACCGTTGCGAACATTCGGACCGCGCGTCGTTCTCGCGCTTTTGATCACTGGCGGTTGGTTGCCAACGCACGCGCAGCTTGCGAGCCCGATCAGCTCTGGTTCGGAAGGCCGGCTCGTTCCCGGCGAGCTCGTTTGGGCCGACCTCGTTACCACGGATGTCGAGGCGGCGGTTGCGTTCTATTCGAACGTCTTCGGATGGCAAAGGCGCGACAGGGGAGATCCGGACTACGTCGAGCTCGCGCGTGGCGATGAGCTTGTAGGCGCCGTCGCCGCATTTGAAGACGACGAGGTCCCACCCGGCGGGGCAAGATGGCTGGTGTCCATATCCGTCAAAGACGTTGACGAGACGGCGCGACAAGTGGTCGAGTTCGGTGGAAGTGTTTTGGAAGTGCCGTACGACCTGCCTGATCGTGGCAGACTGGCCGTCGTATCGGACGATCAGGGCGCCATGCTGATACTGCTTCGAGCCGCGGGCGGAGATCCGCTCAGGAGCAAGGCGATTCCTGGCGCCTGGGCATGGGCGGAACTGTGGACGCGCGATATCCAGAAAGCGGTCGCATTTTACGAGCAAGCGATCGGGTATCGCGCCGTACAAGACGAGAACGGCGAGGGTCAGCCGCCTGTCGTGCTCACGACGCAGGGTGAACCGCGCGCAACAGTCGTCGAGATTCCGTGGGAATACGTGGAGCCTAACTGGCTGCCTTACGTGTTGGTTGCCGACGGCCGGCAAACGCTCCAACGCATCCTCGATTCTGGTGGCGGCGTATTGTTCACCAGCGACGACGTTGCGGAAGACACGGGCACGTTTGCGGCGATCGTCAGTGATCCGACGGGCGGCGTGTTTGCAATCCAGGAACTGGAGGCAGGGCAGTGAAACGATCAATAGCATTCATGTTGTGCGTCGTTCTCATTGCCGGAATGGTCGGCTGCGCCGGCGGCGGCAGCCCCACGGTACGTTACAGCGTCGGGTATGGGAGCTACTACGGCGCGCATCCCTGGGGCTACTATCCGGGCCACCCCGTTTACGTGGGCGGCGGAGGCTACGACATCCCGGATATTCCCGAGGGCCCGGTCGCGGAACCCATGCCTGATTTCGGTATGCCGGACGTCGGCGACTTCGACTTCTGAGCTGCGGCCGGCTAGGTGCAGCTTGGCGGCAATGAATGCTCTTTGCGTATCTGGACCAGTTCCCTGTATCCCGCGTCCAGTTCCTGCCTGAACTGCTGCGTGTCGTTGACGCCGCGGTCCCAGCGGATGATCTCCGGCTCCAGGGAATCAAGACTGGCTGTGTCGCCCTGGTCCTCGAACGTCAGCGCTTGCACCCAGAGCCCCGCCAGCGCGTGATTGGCATTCGTCGATCGCGCGGCTACGCGCGCATTCGCCAGTGCGACTTCATGCCGGCACTCGGCCAGGGCAACCACACCGTCGAAGGCGTCGCCGCCGATTTCACGGCGAATCTGATCGAGCTCCTGTTGTTCCTTTGCGGCGGCGTAATCCTTTTGCGCGCGCGCCCTTGCGGAACCCTCTACCGCGCCGCCAACGGCGCCGATAGTCGCCCCGGCGGCGGCCATCGGCCAGAGACGACGCTGCTCTATCAACTCGTAGCCGAGTACTATCCCAGCTTCAGAGATCGGCGGGCTGCCGAGGGGCGAGCACTGCCAGGCTATGTGGAAGACGAGTTTGCAGCCTATCTAAAGTGCGGCCTGCTTGAGCACGGCTTTCTGCGGGTGAAGTGCGACGCATGCCAGGCTGAAAAACTCGTTGCATTCTCATGCAAGCATCGCGGGTTCTGCCCAAGCTGCGGTGCGCGGCGGATGGCCGAGACGGCGGCACTGCTCGTTGACAAGGTCTTGCCACAGCAGCCCATCCGCCAGTGGGTGCTGTCGCTGCCCTTTGCGCTGCGCTACCTTTGTTAACGCACCGCTTAC
>Ga0316187_10002019_pt1 | contig 17744 bp, 16 predicted proteins | sample CroRivburrow1_MG_FD_204927 | JGI IMG/M metagenome (GOLD analysis project Ga0316187, IMG submission 204927) | Coastal sediment microbial communities from Maine, United States - Cross River worm burrow 1 | ecosystem: Environmental > Aquatic > Marine > Coastal > Sediment | place: USA: Maine...
CTCGGTACGGATATCGTAGGGTTCCTGCAACTGCAGCAGACCATTGCCCGCCGCGTCGATACCGGGCATCTGCAGGTCGAGGTTGTCGATCCCGATGGACTCTGCCCAGCGCGCGGCCAGCGTCGCATGGTCGATCGTGACGATCGTCTCGCGCGCGTTTCTCACGAGTTCTGCGTCGTCGAGCTGCAGTTCGGTGATCGACAGCTCGAACGGAAGCTGCAATACCTCGAGACGGAACGGCTCGCTCTCTTCGTCTTTTTCGGCCGGGTCGCGGTCGCGCAGGTCGACCGTCAGCCCGGAGACGTGTGCCGTCCCGACGGAGACTGTCAGCGGCAGCAGCCCGAGGGTCGCGTCGACCGTCGCGGTTGCGGCCGTGACCTGCACGCTGTCGGCAATGTACGAAAGCTGCGTGACCGACACGCCGGAACCCAGGTCGCCACTGACGTCGCCGGCCGTTAGTGCGCCGCCAGTGGCCGACTCCGCCTGGGACCAGAGCCACCGGGCACCGGTTTGCGTGTGCAGCAGGCCGTACCATGCCGAGCCGGCAAGCAGCAGGAGTATGGCGAGGATCGCCCCGAGAAGCCGCGCAATGCTCATAGCAGCGGCGTACCGATCGTCACGTGCAGACGCCATGGCTTGTCGTCGAAATCGATGGCCTGTGCGATGTCGACGCGGACCTCTCCGATGATCGAGTACCAGCGAACGCCCACGCCGACGCCGCGTTTGAGATCAGGGTCTTTCCAGTTATTGAATGCGTTGCCGATATCGGCGAAGGCCGCAATCGACCATGAATCGAGAATCCGGTATTCGGCTTCTGCGCTGGCGGTGATTATGTGGTTGGAGCCGACATCGTTATTGCTGAGCTGCTCGAATCCGTAACCCCTGACGCTCATGCTGCCGCCGGCCTTGAAGCGGTAGAAATTCGGCAGCTGCGTCAGTGAAAGGGCGAACGGTTCGCCGCCCGCATTGATTTCGAAGTTGTCGACAGCCGCGTCCGTGTATCCCGCTTCCGCGCGCAGGTAGAATTTCAGCCTGTCGCCGACGAGATAGCTGCGGCGGGTCGAAAGATAAGCCTGGGTGAACTCGACGGTCGAGCCGAGCGCCTGGTCGGAATGAAAAATCCAGGCGATGTCGTGGTTGCCGAAAGTCGCGAAACGTCGGCCCTGCACATTGATGATTTCGAGTTTCGCACCCAGCGAAACGGCGTCGCTCGTATCCTTGAGCCGGTCTTCCAGGGCCGGCGACTCGAACAGCGGTGCCGTGGCGGGGTCCGTCGCGGACAACTGCAAACGCCGCTCACTATTGAGGTACTGGGCGAACAACGAATAGAACCACTGGCTTTCGCCGGCATTGAAATTCAGCAGTTTCAGGCGGCCGAAGCGGACGTGGCGCTCTTCGATATCACCGGTCGCAAGCCGGATCGATTCCTCGTCTTCGTCGTCGCGCTTCACGTCGAGATCGAGGTTCTCGAAGGTCACCGTCAGCTGCGTGTCCCACCATTGTCGGGCGCGGTTGCGCCACGGTTTCTGGTAGCGTCCCCGCAGTTTGAATTCGTCGTCGAGTTCCTGGTAACCGATGCCCAGGTCGAGTCGATCGCCCGATGACGATACCGGCACTCTCGTCCAGTTGGCCTGCAGCCTGATGCCGGTGTCGGTGCCGTATCCGAGTGCGCCGGTGTAGTCGTTCTTCGCCGTCGTTTCGCCGCGGACTTTCACATCGACCGCCGGCGGGGTACGTTCCGGGTGCTGGACCTCGAAGACAGTGACGTCGTCGAAATACCCGGTCTTCCACAAATCGGTTCGCAACTGGCTGACCAGCCGCGCCGCGTACGGGTCGCCCTGCTCGAAGCGCGGCAAGTACTCGAGAATACCCGGCTTCAGGGAATGCTCTCCGAAATCGACGTCGCCCATCACGTAGCGCGGGCCGGTATCGAGAGTCAGCACAATTGCCGCGGAATTCTGCTCGAGGTCGAGCTCGAGCCTGTGCTCGACGAAACGCGCGGCCAGGTATCCCCGGGTACTGGCAATTTCCATTGCGTCGCGCTTCTGCTGTTCCCAGATCGTCTGGTCCAGTGCATCGCCGGTATTCAACGGCCAGGCTTCCTGCCAGTCGAGAAACCGGGCATCGTCGGCGCCGTCGCCGGTGAGTCTCACGTCGACATCGGAAATGCGGATCTGCGGGCCGGGGATTATCGTGAGTTCCACGGTCGCCGATGCCGGGTCCTCCACCAACAGGCGCGCTTCGATCCCCGGGTCGTAGTAGCCATAGGGGCGCAACGCCGCCCGGGCGCGCGCGATCGCCCTGTCGATGACGCGCTCGTAGTTGTGTGCCTGCAGGCGGGCTTCGGGACCGAATAACTGGGCGTCCACGTGGCTAAGGACATTTCCCGCCAGCGGTTCGCCCACGCCTTTCACCGCATAGCTGACCTCGGCCTGCGCCGAACCGGCGGCAGCGAGGAGCATTACGAAGACGAGGCGGCGAATTGCGGTCAAGGCGGATTGTCCGTGTCGGCGATCGGTGACTGGCCAGGGTGTCCTTCCGGAGGGACGACCTGCGTATTAGATGCTGAGGCCGTCCGTAATTACAATGGGCGCGCCGCGGTCGGAGCCGAGCCCTTCGGCGGCATTACCTTCCGCCCTCGCTATCTCGATTACGTCGAACGAATTGACGAGGGCGAGGTAGTCACCCGGCTGCGCCCGGCCGTAAGTGGTCAGCATAGGTATCTGATGACCGGCAATATGGGCGACAGGTTCCCGAAAATCGCTGATAAGCGTCCGATCGATGTTACTGATGAGGTTTCCGAACGTATCGACCGTGATGATGACCCCGGAGACCTTGCCCGTGCCCAGCCGGGGATCGTCTATCCACCCCGGTATCCACTCGGTGGTGGGAATGCCGATCGACACGGGGGTGGTTCGCCCGGACGCCAGGTCGGCGGCGATGGGCGCAAAGATGTCGCGGCCATGGAACGTTGCGCTGGGGTTCTCGATATTGAGCCGCTGCAGGCAGCTGAGATCGAGCTTGAACACCTGGACGTCCGGCTCCTGGTCGAGAATCGGGGACAGCAGCCCGTTGTCGGGTGCCATGAAGAAGTGCTTGTCGTACTGCAGGATAAGGATGTCGCGTTCGGTCCCGACGCCCGGATCGACGATCGCGAGATGCACGGTGCCCTGCGGAAAATACCGGTAAGAGCGGCTGACCCAGAAGCCGGCTTCGGGCGGCCATTGCGCTGGAATGTCGTGGATGAGGTCGATGATCTTCGCCTCCGGGAATCGTCCGACGATCACGCCTTTCATGACGGCCGTGAACGGCCCCTTGTGGCCGAAGTCCGTGGTTATGGTGATGACGCCTGATGGCTGCATGGTCGCCCGATTTTATCAGGCGGCCAGCGGTTTTTGCGGATGTTGTTTCAGGAAACTGCTGCGCGCCCAGTAGATGAAAATGGTATCGATGGCGGCTATGACGATCTTGAACACGTACTTGGCCGCGCCGAGCGCCAGCGCGGTTTGCAGGTCGACGGTTCCCCACCACACGATGAGCGAATAGATCGTCGTATCGAGCAGCTGCGACGCCATGGTGGAACCGTTGTTGCGCAGCCACAGCCAGCGTTCCCCGGTCCAGGCCTTGATCTTGTGAAAGGCCCACACGTCGAAGCGCTGGCTGATGAGGTAGGCGAGCAATGAGCCGAACACGAAGCGCGGCGAGAAGTTGAGGATGGTCGAGAATGCGTCCTGTATGTCATGCGAAAACGCCGCCGTCTTCGGGTTGCTGCTCGGCAGGTACATGAGCCCCAGGCTCATCATGAGCAGCACGATGACGCTCACGGTGAAACCCATCCACACGGCCCGCGCCGCCTCGTGCTTGCCGTAGTTCTCCGACAGCACGTCGGTGGCGAAGAAGATACTCGAATAGAAAATGACGCCGAGGCTGGTTTCCAGCCCGAAAATAATCGTCAGCTTGGGTCCCTGCAGGTTAGCGAGAATGATGGCCGTTGCGATGGCCACCTGCAGGCCCGCCTTGCCGAACAGGCGGTACAGAACCACTGTGCCGCCGAGATCCAGCAGCAGCGTCGTGAGCCACAGCACCTCCTGGTTGGCGGCAAAAAAATCGACCAGGGCCTGGGGAAACATGCCGCGTCTAGCCGGCCAGCCTGTCCAGGTGCCAGTCTGCGTTACCGAGTATCTGGTCGATCGTCGTCAGGCGTTTGAAGTAGTGCGCGATATCCACATCCCAGCTGACGCCCATGCCGCCGTGAATCTGGACCGCTTCCTGTCCCACCTTGCGGCCCACCGTGCCGACCTGGTACTTGATGGAGCTGATCGCGCGCCTGGCGTCCGCCTCGCCCTGAGCGGCGCGCATCGTCGCCCACAACAACAGCGAATAGCTTTGCTCGCAGTCCGTGAACATATCGACCATGCGGTGCTGGAGCGCCTGGAAACTGCCGATCGGCACGCCGAACTGCATGCGATTCTTCGAATATTCCACCGTCTTGTCGGTCATGACCTGCATGATCCCGACCGCTTCGGCCGAGACGGCCAACGTGGCATCGTCGATGGCGGCATCCAGCGCCGCATAGCCCCGGCCCGGCTCACCGATAACGGCGCTGCCGTCCACGGGGACATTGTCAAAATGAATCTCGGCCGCCTGCTGCCCGTCGACCGTGGCATAGGAGCGGATGCCGAGGCCGTCGCTGTCGGCAGGCACGGCGAACAGCGTGATTCCGTCCGTGTCGGTCTGCCCGCCGGAGGTTCGTGCAGAAACGACCAGGAGTTCCGCGTTACCGCCGTTGAACACGACGCCTTTGCCGCCGTTCAGCACCCAGCCGTCGCCGTCCGCGACGGCTGCCGTCTTGATATTGGCGATGTCGTAACGGCTCTGCGGTTCCGCATAGGCGAGCGCAGCCTGGAGCTCGCCTGCGATGATCGGGTGCAGCCACCGTTCGCGCTGGTCGGCGCTCGCTGCGCGACGCAGGACGCCACCGGCAAGGACGATATTGGCGAGATACGGTTCGACGACGAGTCCTTTGCCGAAACGCAGCATCAGGACCATCAGGTCGGCCGGCCCACCGCCGAAACCGCCGTCCTCCTCGTTGAACGGCACCGACGTCCAGCCCAGTTCGGCGAAGGTCTGCCAGACTTCCGCGCTGTAGCCTTTCTCGCTGGCGGCGTACTTCTGCCGCGTGTCGAAGTCGTAGTCGTTGGCGATGAACTTCCCGACGCTGTCGTCGAGCATCGCCTGTATTTCGTTGAACGAAAAATCCATATCCTGTTCCCCAGTGTCCTGTTTACCTGATTCGTTGACTCTCAGAAAGCCTGCAAAGCGCTAATGCAAGGCGCAGCCCGCCGGTAATGGCTGGCCCTTGCCAAGGGCTGCAACGCCGCAGTAGCGTTTTGCAGGCTTTCCCTGCGGGCGCTCCCAGCAGCCCGTCCTGCCGTGTTGCAGTCGCTTGAAGTAGCTCGCTAATCCTGCACGCCTGCGCCTCGCAGGACGCGCTGCTGAAAGCGCTGAGAGTCAACGAATCAGGCAAACAGGACACTAGAGACCGAGCACGTGCTTGGCGATAATGTTCTTCTGGATTTCGTTGGAGCCGCCGTAGATCGATGCCTTGCGATAGTTGAAATATTTCAGCGACGACTGGGTCTCGGCACCTTCGCCGACCCAGTCCGCCGGCTCCGAATCCAGCGTGTATTGCTGCTGAACCCACGGCAGTGCGTAGTAGCCCGCAGCTTCCAGGTAGAGCGTATCGATCGCCTGCTGTATCTCGGTGCCCTTGACCTTCAGGATGGACGACTCGGGCCCCGGCGCCTTGCCGGACTGCACGGCGGCGAGTGTGCGCAACTCCGTGTATTCCAGCGCCCTCAGGTCCACTTCGACGCCTGCGAGCTTGCGCATGAAGTTGCGGTCCTCGCTGAGCGGCGCGGCGCCGCGCACCGGCTTCGTCGCCTGGTCCCTGAGCTTGCGCAGCCGGTATTTCGAGATCGCCACGCCGGCGATATTGGCGCGCTCGTGCTGCAGCAGGACCTTGCCGTAAGTCCAGCCCTTACCTTGCTCGCCGACGAGGTTCTCGACAGGCGTCTTCACGTCCTCGAAGTGGACTTCGTTGACTTCGTGGTCGCCTTCTATCGTGATGATCGGGTTCACGGTGATCCCCGGCGTCTTCATGTCGACGAGCAGGAAGCTGATGCCTTCCTGGCGTCGCGCGACGTCCGTGCTCGTTCGTGCGAGCAGGAACATCCAGTCCGCGTGCTGGCCGAGCGTGGTCCAGGTCTTGGTGCCGTTCAGCACGTAATGATCGCCTGCGAGGTCCGCGCGGGTCTTGAGCGACGCGAGATCCGATCCGGCGCCCGGCTCGGAGTAGCCCTGGCACCACCACACCTTGCCGGCCAGGATATCGGGGAGGAAGCGCTGCTTTTGCTCGTCGTTGCCGAAGGTATAAATCACGGGGCCGACCATGCTCAGCCCGAACGGCACAACCGGCGGGGCGTTTGCCTCCGCCATTTCGATCGCGAAAATATACTTTTGCACCGGCGTCCAGCCGGTGCCGCCGTATTCGACGGGCCAGTTCACACCCGCCCAGCCGTGGTCGTGCAGCCATTGCTGGAAGCGGACGAGGTCGTCCCGCCCCATTGGCACGCCTTTCTGCCGCTTGTGGCGCAAGTCTTCCGGAAACTCGTCCCGGAAAACCGCACGAATTTCCTCGCGGAAAGCGAGGTCCTCTTCACTCAACGTCACGTCCATGGCGCTCCTCGCAATCCGGGTGGGGCGATCGGGGGGAACCGATTGTCACAGAATGCGTTCAAAGGTTCGAGCCAATCGTGCAGAATGTACCGATGACCATCGACCCATTGCAGGAGCAAATCCCCGCCGCCGAGCCGCTCGTGACACGCGACGCGCTGCGGCGGCCGATGCACGACCTGCGCATATCGCTGCTCGACCGCTGCAACTTTCGATGCCCGTATTGCATGCCGGCATCCGAGTATCACGCGGATTACGAGTTCCTCACGCGCCCCGAGCGCCTCACGCACGACGAGATCCTGTCGGTGGCGCGCGCGGCCGCCGGGCTCGGCGTGAGCAAGCTGCGCATTACCGGGGGTGAGCCGCTGCTCGATCGCAAACTGCCGGACCTCGTTGCCGGGCTGGCGGTCCTGCCGGGCGTCGAGGACCTGGCGATGACGACCAACGCGATGCTGCTTGCGCCGGTCGCGAAGACCCTCGCGGATGCAGGACTGCACCGGGTTACCGTCAGCCTCGACAGCCTGGACGAGGACGTTTTCCTGCGGATGAGCGGCGGGCGCGGCGAACTCGGCAAGGTGCTCGCGGGCATCGAAGCGGCGGAAGATGCCGGGCTGTCACCGATCAAGATCAACGTCGTCGTGCAGCGAGGCGTCAACGATCACACCGTGCTCGACCTGCTGGAACACTTCCGCGGCACGCCGCATATCGTCCGCCTGATCGAATTCATGGACGTCGGCAACCGCAATGGCTGGCGCATGAACCAGGTCGTGCCGTCGAAGGAGCTCTTGAAGAGCATCGAAGCACGCTGGCCGCTGCGCGCGGTCGACCGCAACTACGCGGGGGAGGTGGCGCGGCGTTATCAATACCTGGACGGGCAGGGCGAAATCGGGTTTATTTCTTCGGTGACCGAGCCGTTTTGCGGCGCGTGCAGCCGAGCCCGGCTGTCGGCGGATGGAACGCTCTATACCTGCCTGTTCGCAACGCACGGCACGGATCTCAGGGAGCCGTTGCGCAATGGCGCCGACTCCGAAGAGGTGGCCGAGATCCTCGCGCGTACCTGGCTGCAGCGGGCAGACAGGTACAGTGAATTGCGCCGCACGGATATCGCCGAGGCGCATCATTTCTCGAAAGTCGAGATGTACAGGATAGGAGGATAGCGTGGCGGAGCTGAGTCACGTCGATGACAAGAACAGGCCCGCCATGGTCGATGTCGGCGGGAAGGCCGTCACGGCGCGCGAGGCGCACGCGCGCACCGTTGTCCTGCTGCCGAAGGAGGTGCTCGCGGCGCTCAAGGGTGACGAGATACAGAGCAAGAAAGGGCCGGTGTTCGCGACGGCGATCATCGCCGGCGTGATGGCGGCGAAAAAGACCCATGAGCTGATACCGTTCTGTCATCCGCTCGGTCTCGATAACTGCGATATCGCGATCGCGCTGGATGGCGAGCGCGCCGTGATCGACTGCCGCTGCAAGGTTACGCACAAGACCGGCGTGGAGATGGAGGCACTGACGGGCGCGAGCGTTGCCGCGTTGACCATCTACGACATGTGCAAGGCGTTGTCCCACGATATCGTCATCGCCGAAACACGGCTGATTATGAAGACCGGCGGCAAACAGGATTTTCATCGTGCGGGAGACCATCCATGAAGACCATTACCGTGCGGTACTTCGCCATGTTCCGCGAGCACGCGGGTATCGACGAGGAGACCTTGTCGCTGGATGCGGCGACTGCTGCCGACGTGTTCGAGCACACGAGGTCCCGCCACAAATCGTCGGAACCGGCGGGGCACTGCAAGGTCGCGATCAACGACGAGATGGCGGACTGGACCTCGCCGGTCGCGGACGGCGACACCGTGCTCCTGTTTCCACCCGTGGCGGGCGGCTGACATGATGCGCATGACGACCGATCCGATCGATCCGGACGCGCTGCGCCGCGAGCTGTTCGACCCTGCGGCCGGCGGCTACTGCTCGTTCGAGGGCTGGGTGCGCAACGAAAACGAAGGGCACGAGGTTCTGCGCCTCGAGTACGAGGGCTACGAACCCGTCGCGGTTGCCGAGGGCCGCAAGATACTTGCCGAGGCGGCCGAGAAGTTTCCATCCCTGCATGCGCACTGTGTGCATCGGACGGGGATGCTCGAGATAGGCGACTGCGCCGTGTGGGTGGGCGTCGCGTCCGCGCACCGCGACGAGGCGTTCAAGGCCTGCCGCTACATCATCGACGAAGTGAAACATCGCCTGCCGATCTGGAAGAAAGAACACTACACGAACGGCGATTCGGGCTGGGTGAACTGCGAGCGCTGCGCCGAGCACGCTCACGGAGCGTGATCGGAGCCTGGACCGCGAGTTGCGGCTGGCTGTTCCTCTGCTGTAGGAGCGCGCCCCGGCGCGCGATCGCGGTTCGAGAACCGCTCCTACGGTACTTCCAGGCATTGTAGGAGCGCGCCCCGGCGCGCGATTAATTAGTCGGGGAGTTTCTCGAGGTCGGCCGGGGTGTCGATATCGATTGCCGCATCCTCGAACGGGACAGTTCTGACGTCGAACCTCGGATCATGGAGGATGCTTTTCGCCCCCGTGTCGCCGGACAATTCGCCCAGTGCGGCGAAAGCGCTCCGCGGGAACAGCACGGGCGGACCCACGATTCCCGAGAATGCCGTCGCCACGATGTCGTGGTCGGCGCCGCCCCAAGCGGCCAGCAGCGCCCGCAGGTGTTGCGCCGTGACGAGCGGCTGGTCTGCGAACAGCAACAGCAGCGCGTCCGCTGCGTGCGAGACGGCTCTCGCTGCGAGCGCGATGGAGCCGCCGATGCCTTCTTCGTAGCGTTCGTTGACGATTATGAAACGCGCGGCGTCGCCGGCCGCGGCGGTGACGGCCGCACGCTCATGCCCGGCAACCAGCAGGCTGCAATCGCCGCACACTTCGCGCGCGAGCTTGGCGGCGCGGCGCACGAGCGGTTCGCCCTGCACGGGTTCGAGCAGTTTGCTGCGCCCGAAACGCTGCGATCCGCCGGCGGCGAGCACGACGGCGAACACGGTCGGTTTTTCGCCTGCTGAAGTTACTGCCTGCATCGATGGCCCCGTTACTGCAATTACGGATTGTAATGGGGCAATCCGGCCTTGCCAGAAAAAATCGCGGAAGAATACTTGCGGCGGCCACGGCTAATGTGTATTTCTTAACCGGTTGAGCCAGCAGGGAATGTCAATTGCGCGTCATCAGTTCCATCGAAGATGCAAAAGCACTGGAAGGTGTCGAAGTCGGCCTGTCCGACTGGGTGGTCATCGATCAGACCCGGATCGACCAGTTCGCCGAGGCGACCGGCGATTACCAGTGGATTCACGTGGATACCGAGCGTGCTGCCGCGGAGATGCCCGACGGCAAGACCATCGCTCACGGTTATCTCACGCTGGCCCTGATCCCGGCGCTCACCGGCAATTTCGTCGACGTCAAGAACCTGGCCCGGGCCATCAACTTCGGCGTCAACAAGGTTCGCTTCTACACGCCCGTACGGGTCGGCGACCGGGTGCGTGCGCGCACGACCGTGCTGCAGGCCAGGCGCCGGGCCGGCGCGTTGCTCCTGACGTCGGAGACACGTATCGAGGTAGAGGACGAGCGCAAGCCCGCCTGCGTCGCCGAAACGCTCGGCATGTATTTCTTCAGCGAGTAACGATTCAGCGCGACTGCAGCCAGCCCGGCAGGAACGAATAGGGATCCCGGTCGATCGCGTTATTCCAGGTGATGTTCGATTCGTCGAGCAGCCTGGCCATGGAGCCATCCCTGCAGGCATCGAACAGTTCGGTCGCGCCGCCGACGTGTTCGCCCCCGATGAAGATCTGCGGAATGGTCTTCAGGCCCGTTCGCTCCAGCAGGGCGGCGCGGATCTTGCCGCCCTTGTTGTCCTGCTGGTATTCGACAGAATCGAGATCGAAGGAGCGGTACGGGATCTCGTATTCGGCAAACATCTTGCGCACGGACCAGCAGAACTCGCACCACTCCAGTGCGAACAATACGACCGGGTTGTCCGGATCGTGCGTCGCCTCGTCGAGAAACGCCAGCGCGTCGGGCGCCGCCGCGGCCGCCGGCTCTTCCTCCGCGTCCGCGGGCGCCGCAGGCGGGGGCGCATCGAAGCGATAGTTGGGGGTGGAGCGGGATATCTCCTCTTCTTCCGGCGTCATATCCGCCGGGATGCCGTCGAAGAGCGGCGTGCTCAGGTAGCGTTCGCCGGTATCGGGCAACATGCAGAGAATGTTCGCTCCGGCCTCGGCTTTCTCGGCGACGGCCAGGGCACCGGCGAGCGTCGCACCAGCCGAAACGCCGACGAATATGCCTTCTTCGGTCGCGAGCGCCCGCGACAGCCGCATGGCGTCATCGCCGCTGATCGGCAGGATGTCGTCGATGTACTTCGCCGCGACGGCGTCTTCGGTCAGCCGGGGTATGAAATCCGGTGTCCAGCCCTGCATCAGGTGCGGACGGAACAGCGGGTGACTGTCTTTCGGCGCGCCATCGCCCAGGCGTTCCTGCGGTATGCCGCTGCCGAGGATCGGCGAATTGTCCGGCTCGCAAACCACGATGCGCGTTCCCGGGCTCGCCTCTCTCAATACCCGCGACACGCCCTTGAGCGTCCCGCCGGTGCCGTAACCGGTGACCCAGTAGTCGAGCTGCGTGTCCGAGAACGCCTCCAGTATCTCAGGTGCCGTCGTGCGCGAGTGCGCGTCGGCATTGGCTTCGTTCTCGAACTGGCGCGCGAGGAACCAGTCGTGTTCTTCGGCCAGCTCGACGGCCTTTGCCAGCATCCCGCTGCCCTTCAGCGCGGCGGGCGTCAGCACGACCCGGGCACCGAGGAACCGCATCAGCTTGCGCCGCTCCACGCTGAAGCTTTCGGCCATCGTCACGACCAGCGGGTAGCCTTTGCAGGCGCAGACCATGGCGAGGCCGATGCCGGTATTGCCGCTCGTTGCCTCGACGACGGTCTGGCCGGGCTTGAGCGCCCCGCTGCGCTCTGCGTCTTCGATCACGCCGAGGGCGAGCCGGTCCTTGACCGAGCCCATCGGGTTGAAGGATTCGATCTTCACGTACAGGTTGACGTGCTCGGGCGCAATCCGGTTCAGGCGAACGATCGGCGTTTTGCCGATGGTTTCCAGGATATTGTTGTAGCGCGACGCCATGACTGTTCCCCCCGTCAATTTTCCAGGATCGCGTAGCGCACCAGGGTGCCGCGATAGCTCGCCTGCTCCCGGATGAGTTCCGCGAGTCGGCCGTGCACGCGATCGTCCCAGTAGTTCCAGCGTTCCACGAATGCCGCAACCATCGCGTAGTCTCCCGCATACTGCAGGTGTAGCACTTTGTCGAGTAGCGCGCTGACGACATCGTGATAGCGATCGTAATTGATGGCCAGCAGCGCGGCATCGCCGCGCGGTTCGATAAGTCCGTGCTCCATGAAATAGTTGAACTGCATCAGCTGCATGTTCTGGTACGGCTGTTCGGGCCGCGGCCGCACCACCTGCAGCGTACGGCGGATGCCGTCCGCATAGTGCGCGCGCAGACCTTCGTCATCGTAGTAGCCGATCGCCCGCAAGGTTGGTGCGGCATGCAACGACACGAGATCCGATTTCATCTCCTCGACCAGGTCGGCGTAGTCGGCGAGTGCCTCGCCCAGGCTGCGGCCGTCCGCGGTGACGCTCACTCCCAGGTAATGGCCGATCTCGTGCCAGAGCGTGCGGTTGAAGCTGCCGTCGATCGTCAGGTGTTCGCGATACTCCGGGGCCACGACCGCGTTGAATCGCTGCCTGACGTTCTCGAAAATAGCCGGATTGCCGAGGATGTTGTTGCGTATCAGGACGATGCGGCCGTACTTGCGCGCATGATCCGCATCGTTGGGAAGGATGGAGGCCGTGTTCGCACCTCGCGCCTGGCCGAAATCGGCGACGACGTTGTAGACGCCGACGGGAATGTGCGAGCGCACCCGCTTCTGGTGCTCGTAGGGCAGGGCGTCCTCGATCGACTGCAGCTCGGTCATCGCCGCGGCAAGCGCCCGGCTTCTGTCCTCGTCGCGCGCCAGCAGGCTGGCGCTGTAGAACGCCTTGGTACCCAGCAGGTTGTCGTCGTAGGTCTCGTAGCTGCCGAACTGCAGGTTGAGGTTGCCGAAACGGCCTGTCACCCATGCGGCGTCGCCGGACTCGTAGTCGCCGGAGACCAGATCGCGGCTGCGGTTGCGAAGATAGGCGGCAAAGTCCGGCGTTTCGTTCTCGATCGCCTCCGCCGCGCGCTCGAGGTGCCGACGTGCCGCGGCGAGTTCCGGAGCGTACGCGAGCGCATACGGGACGGCATACAGCGAGGCAGGGTCTTCGTCGATCGATTCGAGCCGCTCGCGCAATCCCGGATGCAGCGCCTCGACGCCGGGATATTCGTCCAGCCGCGCGAGATCGCCGGCCAGTGATTCCGCAGTCGACCGCCGGACGAGGCTGCGTTCGGCGAGTATCGATTCGCGAGCTGCCGGGCTGGCCTCGAGAAACGCTTCGATTTCCGCTCGCGTCAGGCCGGCCGGGTAGACCGTTTTGCCAGGGTCCGGGCTGCCGACCGGCAGGAAGGGCAGCCGCTCGTTGTCGAGCGTCGTCGCGACCGGGCCCTTGAACAGGTAATACAGGTCGAGCAGGTTGCGGGTCGCCTCCGGGTCCGCCGTTGCGGCGTGCAGTTCCTCGAGGCGCGCTTTCGCTGCGAGCGCTTCTGCGTGCAGCTGCCCTTCGTAGAGCTTCTGCATGACACGGCCGGCGGCCAGCAGGTCGTCAACGGCCCGCACTTCGGCGGCAGAAAGATGACCGAGATCCGGCGCAAGCGTGACCTCGAGACGCGAGTCGAGTATCGGCCGGGTTTGTTCCGCCGGCCAGTAGCCGTCCGGCAGCTCGGCGGCAGCCGGCAGCGCCAGGAGCAGCAGGCAGCAGGACAATTTAACAGGGCGTTTCATGGTCGGGTCCGGGAATTCGGCCGTCAACGTGCTTTTCGTTTTGTTCTTCAAAATCAGTAGCTTTTGATGGTAACCTGAAGGCCGAATGGCCCCATAAAGCATAGCACGTAACAGCCGTTACGATGCCGGTGGGCACGGATAACAAGGAAAGGACATACCGTCATGAAAGGTCTGATGATGGACACGCAGCTGCTCATCTCCTCGATAGCGCAGCATGCCGAGAGGTTTCACGGCGATCGCGAGATCGTTTCGGTCACCGCCGACAATCCGCGCCACCGCTACACCATCCGCGAGGCGATGACGCGCGCAAGACAGCTTGCGAACGCCCTCGGCCGGCTCGGCGTCAGGCAGGGCGAGCGTGTCGCATCGCTCGCGTGGAATGACTACCGGCACCTGGAGGTCTATTACGGCGTCAGCGGCAGCGGATACGTGTGCCACACGATCAACCCGCGGCTGTTCCCCGAACAGATCGTGTACATCATCAACCATGCCGAGGATCGCTTCATCTGCGTCGACGCGATGTTTGTGCCGCTGCTGGAGGCGGTCGCCGACAAGATCCCCAACGTCGAGGGATTCATCGTCATGACCGACGAGGCGCACATGCCGGAGACCGCTCTGCCCAACGTCATGTGCTACGAGACCCTTTTGGCGGCGGAGTCGCCGGATTTCGACTGGCCGGAACTCGATGAGAGCACGGCCTCGGCACTCTGCTATACGTCCGGCACCACCGGCAACCCGAAGGGCGTACTTTACGATCATCGCTCGACGATTCTGCACGCCCTGGGAACGCTGGCGATCGACGTTGCGGGCATGTCGAGCCGCGATGTGGTGTTGCCCGTCGTGCCCTTCTTTCACGTCAACGCCTGGGGCGTGCCGTACTCGGCGCTGATGGCCGGCGCCAAGCTCGTGTTGCCGGGCCCGAAGATGGGCGACGGCGAGGCGCTTTACGGCCTCATGGACAGCGAAGACGTGACCATGGCGCTCGGCGTGCCGACCGTCTGGCTGGCGCTGCTGCAATATACCGAGAAAGCCGGCAAACGCCTCGACAAGCTGGAGCGCTCGCTCGTCGGCGGCGCTGCCGTGCCGCGCGCCATGATCGAAGCGTTTCGCGACAAGCACGGCGTCGAACTGCGCCAGGGCTGGGGCATGACGGAGACCAGCCCGATCGGCACCGTCAATACCGTCAAGGCCGGCCTCGAGGGGCTCTCGAAGGACGAGCAGCTCGACCTCGCGACCAGGGCCGGACGTGGAATTTTCGGCGTCGAGATGCGTATCGTGGACGATAACGGCGAGGAGCTGCCCTGGGACGGGGAAGCCTTCGGTGCGTTGCAGGTTCGCGGCCCGTGGATATGCAGCGACTACTTCAAGCTCGACGGCAGCAGTGGCACGCACACGGACGACGGCTGGTTCGAGACCGGCGACGTCGCGACCATCGACCCGCAGGGCTACATGGCCATCACCGACCGGACCAAGGATGTCATCAAGTCGGGCGGCGAGTGGATCAGCTCGATCGAACTGGAGAATGCCGCGATGGGCCATCCCGCCGTGGCCGAAGCCGCCGTGATCGGCGTGGCGCACCCGAAGTGGACGGAACGCCCGCTGCTCGTCGTCGTCAAAGCGGAAGGCGAGGATGTGAGCAAGGAAGAACTGCTCGCGTATTTCGACGGTAAGGTGGCGACCTGGTGGGTGCCGAACGACGTCGTGTTCGTCGACGAGCTGCCGCACACGGCCACCGGAAAAGTCAAGAAGATTGAATTACGAAAGCAATTCGCTGAGTATCGCCTACCTGACTGAGCGCTCTTCGCTGCGCTCGGCCTTTTTCGATTGGGCAAGGAGTAGACATGGCCGACCCGTTGCGGCTCTACGGAATGAAAGCGCTTGTGACGAGCGCCGCCGGAGGAATCGGTGAGGCCGTCGCGCGGACCCTCATCAAGCACGGCGCGGAAGTGCTGGCCGTCGATGACCCGAAGAGCGGCGTCGAACAGCATTTCGCATCCGTCCGCGGCGTACACGGCCTCGCGACGGAATTCGGCGATCCCGACAGGATCCCGGCGCTGGTGGAAGAAGCGGCCGGGAAATTCGGCACGCTGGACATTCTCGTGAACGATTTCGCGGTGGCCCCGGATGCTCCGATCGCCGATGACGGCGCCGGGCTGGACGAAGTCCTGCGCCGGCGCGCGGAACTGATCATGGCGATGTGCCGCACGGCGCTGCCGTATCTCAAGAAGAGCCCGGCCGGACGCATCATCAACATGGGCTTCCTGCGGAGTGCATTTGCAGCGAACGCGCGGTCTGCGGCCCAGAAGGCCGAGCGGGACCTCGCGGCGATTTCCCGTGCGCTCGCAGCCGAAACCGGTGGCTTCGGGATTACGGCGAACTACGTTCAGCCCGGCGCGATCATGACGCCCGAGAGCCGCGAGGTATTTCGCAAGGACAAGGCGCTCAGGGACTACTGTATTTCGGCCTCCGCCGCGAAACGGCTCGGCGAACCCGTCGACGTCGCCAAGGTGGTGCTGTTCCTGGCGAGCGACGATGCCGTATTCGTGAGCGGTACCGGTGTCGCGGTAGACGGCGGCCGCACCGACGATTGACGAGACGGCAGCGCCCTGCAATGCACCCCGTGCTCGAAGACCTGATTGCGCTGCTTCAGCTCGAGCGCATCGAAGACAATATCTTCCGCGGCGACAGCCGGGACATCGGCAGCGCGCAGGTATTCGGCGGACAGGTGCTGGGCCAGGCGCTGTCCGCCGCGCAGCACACCGTCGACGGGCGTGTCGCGCACTCGCTGCACGCGTATTTCCTGCGCCGCGGCGACATGACCAAGCCGATCATCTACGAGGTCGACCGCGCCCGCGACGGCGGCAGCTTTTCCACCCGGCGCGTTGTCGCGATCCAGCACGGGCGGCCGATCTTCAACCTGGCCGCATCGTTTCATGAACCCGAGGAAGGCCTCGAGCACCAGGCCGACATGCCGGACGTGCCCGGCCCGGACGGACTCCGGGACCTCTTCGACGTGTCGCCGGAGGTGCTCGAAAAAGTACCGATGAAGATGCGGCGTTTCCTAACCGAGGAACGGCCCTTCGAGTTCCGGCCGGTCGAGCGCCTGAGCTTCACGGAGGCCGTGAGGCTGCCGCCGGTCAAGCATTGCTGGATCCGTGCCGTCGATACGTTGCCGGACGACCCGCCACTACACCAGAACCTGCTGGCCTACGTGTCCGATTACGAACTCCTGGGTTCGAGTGTGCTGCCGCACGGCCTCAATTTCGTTTCCGGCCGGGTGATCATGGCAAGCCTCGATCACGCCCTGTGGTTTCATCGTGAGTGCCGCGCCGATCGCTGGCTGCTCTATGCCATAGAGAGCCCCAATGCATCGGGCGCGCGCGGTTTTGCGCGCGGACAGTTGTTCACCGAGGACGGCGTACTGGTCGCATCGACGGCGCAGGAAGGGCTCATTCGCGTCGTCGACTCGGAGCAGCGGGAGTCCCGCTCCGACCCGCGGCTGCAGGTCTGAACGCGCGGTTCTACTTTGCCTTGCCCTGTGCGGCCACGGCCGCGGCTGCCTTCGCCACGGTCTCGGGGTCGCCGAGGAATTCGCGCGACCGCGGCTTCAGGTCGTCGTCCAGATCGTAGGCTATCGGGATCCCGGTCGGGATGTTGAATCCCGTGATTTCCTCGTCCGATATTTCGTCGAGCATTTTTACCAGCGCGCGCAGGCTGTTGCCGTGCGCGGCGATCAGCACGTTACGGCCCGCGCGAAGCTCGGGCGCGATCTTCTCCTCCCAGCAGGGCCGCACGCGCTCGAGCGTGAGTGCCAGCGATTCGGTGGCCGGAAGGTCCGCGATTCCCTTGTAGCGGGGATCGTGCAACGGGTGCCGTTCGTCGCCGGCTTCGAGGGCCGGCGGCGGCACGTCGTAGCTGCGCCGCCAGATGTGCACCTGCTCGTCGCCGTACTTCGCCGCTGTCTCCGCCTTGTTGAGGCCCTGCAGCGCGCCGTAATGGCGCTCGTTGAGCCGCCAGTCGCGCACCACCGGCACCCACATCCGGTCCATCTCGTCGA
>Ga0316187_10002022_pt1 | contig 17723 bp, 16 predicted proteins | sample CroRivburrow1_MG_FD_204927 | JGI IMG/M metagenome (GOLD analysis project Ga0316187, IMG submission 204927) | Coastal sediment microbial communities from Maine, United States - Cross River worm burrow 1 | ecosystem: Environmental > Aquatic > Marine > Coastal > Sediment | place: USA: Maine...
CCGGGTGGCGCGCCGGAATCAGGCACCCGGGAAAGAAGGCAAAGCGTTTCATGTCGCCTCCCCCTCCGCCACCGGTTCGATCAGCGCCTGGATTTCGTCCATGGGCACCTCGCCCAGCGGCGGCAAACCGAACTTGGCCCGTTGCTTGTCGATGGCAGGGCTGTAGGGAACCGTCCGACCAGTCGTCTCGAAGGTTTGGATGACCTTGTTGACTGCATCGGGCGCGTCACCCCGTGCGGCGAGCATATTCTTGAGCGAGATGATGATCTCCACCGGTTTGACCTGCTGCGGACAGCGTTCGTGGCAGGCATAGCAGTTGGTGCACTCCCAAATCACCGACTCGGGGCCAAGGAGCTCGTTTTCGAGCCCGTAGAGCACCTTGAGCATGATTTCGCGCGGGTTGAAGGCAACGGAGTAGGTGGCGGCCGGACAGTCACCGACACACGCGCCGCACTGGTAACAGAAGTTGGCGAGATCGCCCTCCACCGTCTCTGCGAGCATCCGTTTGAACGCGAAATCGACGTGAACGATGTCCTGCTCATCGATGTGCTTCGTCATCCGAGCACCTCCGATTCACCACAGAGACACAGAGGGGAACAGAGAAACACAGAGCGGCAATTCGAGCTTGGGGTTCGCCTTCCGGTACGAATATCCTTGCGATGGAACATCGGAAAAACCTCTGTGTCTCTGTGCCTCTGTGGTAAGAAATCCACCTACGCCACCGGCTTCTTCTTGCCCTTCATGTGCCGGATCGAGTTCGAGCGGCACTTGGGACAGGAACGCTCGACGTCCTCACCCTTGACGGCCTTCTCTTCGTACTCGTGGCCGCACATCATGCAGCGGAATGGGTCCATGCTGGTGGTAGCCATCGTCTATCTACTCCATTCCTTCAATTCTCGGCCGTGGTTTTTCGCACGATTCTCGGAAGCCGGGATGGCACTGGAGGAAAACCCCGGTCGAGAATTGAAAAAGACGAGTGTCGAATCACGCTCTGGCCTCTTTCGCCGGAGTCGGCTCCTTCTTCGCTGCACGTTTCTTCTTCGGCTTGGGCTTCAAAGCCTCCCTCGCGTGCGCGATCTCATCCGGTGTCACCAACGCCCGAAGATCTTCCATCTGCCCCATGACCTTTGCGAACTTCTGGCCTTCTGCGGCCGAGATCCACTCGAGCTGGAGCCGCTCCGGCCGCACCCCCGCCTTCTCGAGCTTGTTCCACAGCTTCTGCAGCCGCTTGACGGTCTGACGGTTGGCATCGATGTAGTGGCAATCGGCGTAGTGGCAGCCCGAGACGAGCACCACGGGGGCGCCGCAACGGAAAGCCTCGAGGACCATCTCGTCCGAAACCCGCGCCGAGCACATGGTGCGGACGACCCGGTTGGTGGACGGATACTTGATCCGAGAGATCCCGGCCATGTCGCCACCGGCGTAGGAGCACCAGTTGCAGGCGAAGACAAAGACCTTTTCTTCCGGCTGCTCGGCCAGGGTCGCTCTCACCTGGGCCAGGAGCTGGTCGTCGGTGAAGTGGCGCATGGTGATGGCGCCGAAGGTGCAGGCCGCGCCGCAGGCGCCGCAGCCGGCGCAGGCGGCCTCGACCACCGTGGCGACCTCCTTCTTCTGCCAGTTGATGGCGCCGTAGGGACAGACCGAGGCGCAGATCCCGCACATGGAGCACATCTCGGGGTCGATGACGCTGGTGATGGCCTCGATCTTGATCTCGCCCGCGTTGAGCAGGGCGCCGGCGCGTGACGACGCCGCCCCGGCCTGGCAGACCGAGTCCTTGATGTCCTTGGGCGACTCGCAGAAGCCGGCGAAGTAGACCCCACGGGTCGGCGCATCCACCGGTTTGAGCTTGGGATGGGACTCCATGTAGAAACCGTCGGATGTCTTTGACAAGGTCAGCAGGCCGGCGATTTTGTCGCGGTCCGTGGCCGGGATGACCCCCACCGAGAGCACCACCATGTCGAGCTCGTGCCGTTCGAGACCGCCCGAGGTCGTGTTCTCCACGGTCACGGTCAAGGCGCCGGTCTCGGGATTCTCCTCGATATCGCCGGGCAGACCGCGAATATAGCGGGTGCCGGCCTCCTTGGAACGCTGGTACATATCCTCGAAGCCTTTTCCAAATGCACGAATATCCTGGTAGAAAACGAAATTCTCGGTGTCGGGGTAGTGATCGGCCAGCAGCAGGGTGTCCTTGATGGTGTTCATGCAGCAGATGTTCGAGCAGTAGGGCCGGCCGATCTTGGGGTTGCGCGAACCGACGCACTGGATGAATCCGATGCGCTTGGGCCGCTCCTGGTCCGACGGCCGGACGAAGTGCCCCATGGTCGGGCCGCCGGCGCAGATCAGCCGCTCGAACTCCATGGAGGTGATGACGTTGTCGAACCGGGTGTAGCCGTACTCGTCCATCTCGGTGGGATCGTAGACATCGAGACCGATGGCGACGATGATGGCGCCCACCTCGCGGGTCACGAGCTCGTCCTGGTCATCGAAATCGATGGCCTCCTTCTCGCAGACATCGGCGCACTTGCCGCAGGCGATGGGGTTGTTGCCGAGGCAGGTGTCCATGTCGAGGATGTAGTTGCATGGCACCGCCTGCGGGAACGGGATGTAGATGGCCTTGCGCGACGACAGCCCCATCTGGTACTCGTCCGGCGCGGTGACCGGACAGACATCGGCGCACTCGCCGCACGAGTTGCACAGGTCCAGGTCCACATAGCGCGCCTTCTTGCGGATGGTCACCGAGAAGTTGCCGATGTAGCCGGAAACCTCTTCGACTTCGGAGTAGGTCAGGAGCTCGATATTTGGATGCCGACCGGCATCGATGGCCTTAGGGCCGAGAATTCATATCGAGCAATCCATGGTGGGATAGGTCTTGTCGAGCTGTGCCATGATCCCACCGATGGACGGCTGTTTCTCCACCAGGGTGACCTGGTGGCCCTGCTCCGCCAGCTCGAGGGCCGCCTCGATCCCGGCGACACCGCCGCCGATGACCAGCGCCCGCCGGGTGACCGGCACCGCCATCTCCTCCTGTTCCTCGAGGAACCGGGCGCGACCCACCGCGCTGGCCACCAGATCCTTGGCCTTGGCGGTGGCTCCGTCCCAATCGCCGGGGTGGACCCACGAGCAGTGCTCGCGCAGGTTCGCCATTTCCATGAGGTAGGGATTCAACCCCGCCTCGAGGACGCACTGGCGAAAGGTCGGTTCGTGCTGCCGCGGCGTGCACGAGGCCACTACCACCCGGTTGAGCCGGTGCTCCCGGACGGCGTTCTTGATCTCGTTTTGGCCGGGGTCGGCGCAGGTGTACTTGTTGCGAACCACGCAGACGACGTCATCGAGTGTTTCCGCATGCTCGCACACCGCCGCGCAGTCCACCGCTCCGGCGATGTTGAGCCCGCAGTCACAGACGAAAACCCCTATCCGGAGCTCGCTGTCCTTGTCGAGAGTGGCCATCACAGCTCTCCCTTGCACATATTCAGACGAGAGCCGACGCGACCACCTCGGCCACGTCGCGCATCTCGATCGAGATCTCTTTGCCGATATTCGGGTCCTTCATGGCGCAGGCGAGGTGGACCTGGCACTTGGGGCAGGCGGTCACCAGGACCTCGGCGCCGGTGGCCTTGGCCTCGCGTAAGCGCTCGACCTGGATCTGTTTGGCGAATTTGTCGCAGTTGGACCAGGTTCCTCCGGCACAGCAGGCGCTCCTGCGGCCGCTCCGCCGCATCTCCTCGAGTTCGAGACCGGGCACCTCTGAGAGCACCTCTCGCGGTGCGTGGTAGACCCCGAGGTGGCGGCCGAGCCGGCAGGGATCCTGGAAGGTGACCCTCGTGGAGGCCTTTCCATTCGTGAGCCCGAGATCGTCACGGTGCTCGAGGAGGTACTCCGTGAGGTGTTGGACCCTGATCTTGGAGCCCTCGAGGAAGGGCTGGTAGTCGAGCAGCCAGGTCCGCACACACTCGGCGCAGGGTGTCACCACGAGCTCGGCGCCGCTTGACTTCACCAGCTCCACATTGTGTTTTGCCAGCGCATCGAAGCTCGCGCGGTCGCCGTTCCACAGCAGATCGTGACCGCAGCACCGCTCGTCGGGCGAGACCACCGGGGTCACCCCGAGGTGGTTGAGCAGCCGAACCGCGGCTCGAGTTCCCTCCACCGTGGTCAGACCGAACTCGGGGAAGAAGGCGTCGTAGTACATGGTGCACCCGGTCCACAGAAAGACCTCTCCCTCGGAGGGCGAGGTCTGAAGCCCATCGTCCAGCCAGCTCAATCTGTTCTGTTGAGTCCCGCCCTGGGCCATCATCCGCATCACCGACTGGAGGGCCCCGCCGTGCGGACACTCGGGTTGGATCTTGGCGTCGAAAGCGCGCTCTCTGAGCTTCTGAACGAGCTGGGTGTAGCCGACCTCGGCCGGGCAACGCGAATCGCAGAGACTGCAGGTGAGACAGGCGAAGAGGCTCTCGTCGCGATTGATCTCCCCCTCGTTCGCGAGGTTCGTGGCGAGCACGTGGCGGCGCGGCGAGTAGTCGGCCCCGGCCCGGGTGATGGGACAGGTGGCGGTGCATTTGCCGCAGTCATAGCAGGCCCACGCGTTGGTGTCCTTTGCCAACTGTTGCATCAGTTGCCCCCCTTCGCTCCCGCTCCCGCTCCCGCTCCCGTCTCCTCCTCCAAGCACGGCCCACCCTCCGGCACCTCGATCTCCCCAATCGCATCCTCGACGGCAAACGGACTCGGCCCAAGTTCCCGAACCTGGTCGGTGAACTCGTTGATGACCTCGGCAAAGCGGTTGCCCTCGGCCGCCGAGATCCACTCCAGCCTGAGTCGACCCTCTTCGATACCCAGGAGTTTCACGACATTCATGGTCTTGGCGAACTGTTCCACCGCCCGTTCGTTGCCGAAGATGTAGTGGCAGTCGCCGAAGTGGCAGCCCGAGACCAGCACGCCGTCGGCGCCCTTTTCGAAGGCGCGAAAAACAAAGGCCGGCTGGATCCGGCCCGAGCACATGACCCGGATCATCCGGAAGTGGGGCTGGTGCTGGATCCGCGAAACCCCGGCGGTGTCCGCCCCGGCGTAGGAGCACCAGTTGCAGGCGAAGACCACGATCCGCGGGTCGAACCCGGTCGGTGGTGTCGCCGCGGGCGACTTCGCTGGAGACGGTGTCGGTTGGGTCATGTCAGGACTCCAGACGTGATGGGTGCCGAACCGATTCGTTGCGATGGTCCTCTTCCTCTCCCTCTCCCACTCCCTGATGGACTCCGAGCTGCAAGGGAGAGGGAAAGGGAGTGGGAGAAGGAGAGGGAAAAGGAGAGGTCGCTCATGGCCGGGCCTCGTCGAAGAAGGCGTCGATCTGGGCCAGAACCTGTTGGTCGGTGAAGTGGCGGGCGGCAATGGCGCCCGAGGGGCACCAACTGGCGCAGGTGCCGCAGCCCTTGCACAACGACGCATTGATTTCGGCGGCGAAAACACCGGGGTCGCCTTCAACGAGAGCCGGCGCGTGAAACTGGCAGATCTCGACGCAGTCGCCGCAACCGCGGCAGATCTCGGGGTCGACCACCGCCACCGCCGGGTCGAGCCGAACCTGGTCGTGGGCGAGAAAGACCGCCGCCTTGGCTGCGGCCGCCGACGCTTGGGCAACCGAATCAACGATGTCTTTGGGCCCCTGCACGGTACCCGCGAGCAAGACCCCCTCGACCGCCGTCTCCACCGGCGCGAGCTCGGGGTGGAGCTCGAGGAAGAACCCGTCGAGCCCGACGCTCGCCTTGAGCATCTCGTGGAAGTGATCGGTCTCGGGCTGCCGCGGGCGCATCCCCACCGAAAGCACCACCAGATCCGCCGGGACCTCGAGCCGCCGGTCGAGAAGCTCGTCGTAGCATCGCACCGCCTCGACCCGACCGTCGCCGATGATCTCGGGGGTGTGGCCCGGCGGGACTCTCACGAAGAGCACCCCACGACCCCGCGCCTCTCGGTACATTTCCTCGGCGCCGGTGGAGATCGTACGGATGTCGCGGTAGAAGACGGTCGTATCGATGCCTCGCTCGTTGAGCTTCATGGCCTGTTTGATGGCCGTCGGGCAGCAGTAACGTGAGCAGCCGGTGAAGCCCTCGGACTCCCGGGAACCGACGCAGAGGACTAAAGCCGCAGATCTCGGCGGATCAGCGCCGAAGCTCAGGTCGTCGCCTCCGACGAAACTGCGTTCCAGATCGGCTGAGGTCACCACGTTGGGCAGTTCGTCGAAGCGGAAGTCCTTTCCCGGGTCGTGGAGCTCTGCGCCGACGGCGAGAATCACCGCCCCCACCGGGAGCACCTCGTCGACAGCGCCCCTGAGGGTCGCCTCGAAACTGCCGACAAAGCCGGTGATGTTCTCGACCTCGGTTTCGAGAAGGACCCTGGCGCCGCTCTGCTCGAGCCGCTGGATCTTTTCGGCGAGAACCTCGCTCGCGAGCCTCATGTTGGGATAGAGCATCATGAGGTTGGGTTCTGAAAGTCTGCCGCCGAGCCTGGCGCTCTTCTCCACCAGGGTCACCGGGAAGCCCTGGACCGCGAGGTCGGTGGCCGCCTGAATCCCGGCGATGCCGCCCCCGATCACCAAAGCAGATCGGGTCATGGGGGCCGCGCCCTCCTGGAGTTGCTCGAGGTGGCGGGCGCGAGCGACGCCCATGCGAATGAGCGCCCGCGCCTTGTCCTGCGCCGCCTCGGGGGTGCCGGCGTGGACCCACGAGCACTGGTCGCGGATGTTCACCATCTCGAGCAGGAATGGGTTGAAGCCGATCCGGGCCAGAGTCTCGCGGAAGATGGGTTCGTGGGTCCGCGGCGTGCACGCCGCCACCACGATTCGGTTGAGCCGGTGCTCCTTGATGGTCTCCATGAGCTCGTCCTGGCCGGTGGAGGAACAGGCGAAGAGATCGGTCGAGGTCACGACGACATCGGGCAGCTGCTCGGCGTCGGCGGCGAGTTGCTCGACATCGAGCACCCCGGCGATGTTGACGCCGCAGTGGCAGACCATGACCCCGACCCGCGGCGGGCCATCGAGGTCCATGGGTTCGACCGGCTCGGCCTTCTCCTCGTGCCGGTGACCGGCGAGATAGAGCTGGGCTCGCGCCGCCGTCGCCGAGGCCTGGGCGACGCAGTCGGGGATCACCTGGGGGCCGACCGCACTGCCGCAGACAAAGACCCCCTCGCGACTGGTTTCCACCGCCGAGACCGCGGGGTCGCGGCGGGCGATGAAACCGTGCTTGTCGGTCTCGATGCCAAAGGTCTCGGCGAGCTGAATCGCACCCTCGTTGGGCGCCGCCGCCACCGAAAGCACGACGAGATCGGCGGGAATCCGACGCTGCTCGTGGCCCCGGGTGTCTTCCACGAAGACCTGAAGGGTGTCGTCGGCCGGGTCGTGCCACACCTTGGCCGGCCGACCGCGGACGTACTCCGCCGACGCCGCGTCCTTGGATCGGGTCACGAAGTCGTCGAAGCCCTTGCCGAAGGCGCGCAGATCGGTGTAGAGGATGGTGATCTCCTCGACCACCGGGTCGTGCTGCCGGATGAGCATGGAGTCCTTGACCGCGTTCATGCAGCAGAAACGGCTGCAGTAGGGCCGGCCGCCCTCGCCGCGCGCGCCGACGCACTGGATGAAAACGATGCGCCTGGGGGTCTCGAGATCCGACGGTCGCACCACGTGGCCGCCGGTGACACCCGAGGCGTTGAGCATGCGCTCGAGCTCGAGACTGGTGACGACGTTGGGAAGCCGGCCGTAGCCGTAGGCGCCGAGCTTGCGGGCGTCGAACTCCTGGAAGCCCACCGCGACCAGAATCGACCCGACATCGAGCTCGATCTCTTCGGGCATCTGGTCGAAGTTGATGGCGTCGACATCGCACGCGTCGGCGCAGTGACCGCAGACCAGGATGTTCGGCGGATAGTTCGGGTCAATCTTCCTCTTGTACTTGGCCATCTTGTCGAGCCGGCGTTTCTGTCGCTTGTCGAGATGTGGGGTGAAGTTGAGGCAGGCTTCGGGATCGATGACATAGGCGGCAGGAACCGACTGAGGAAACGGGCGGTAGATGGCCTTGCGCGCCATGAGGCCCATGTCGAACTCGTTGCCGCCCACCTGCGGACAGGGATCGACACAGAGGCCGCAAGCGACGCAATCGTCCTCGCTCACATAGCGCGGATTCTTGCGCACCGTGACCGTGAAGTCGCCCGGCCCGCCCTCGCACCCGGTGATCTCTGCGTTGGTGATGACCTCGATGAGCGGATGCCGACCGGCATCCATGGCCTTAGGCCCGAGGATTCATATCGCGCAGTCCATGGTGGGAAAGGTCTTGTCGAGCTGGGCCATCCGACCCCCCAACGACGGCGACTTCTCCACCAGGGTCACCGGGATCCGGGCGTTGGCCAGATCGAGGGCGGCCTGGATGCCGGCGATACCACCGCCGACCACCAGCGCCCGCAGCTTCTTGCCGCCGGTCCCTTCGATGTCGATCAATTCATCCATTCGTCGACCTCTTCCTGCTGGCTCAATCGTTCAATCACCCTTTCCCACTCCCTCTCCCTCTCCTTCTCCCTTTCCCTCTCCCGTGGGTGCGGCTCGCACAAGGGAGAGGGAAAGGGAGAAGGAGAGGGAGAGGGACCTAGGCACCGACGAGAACCTCCTCTTCCTTCGTGGCGTTGGGTCCATACTCCTTTTCAAACGCGTCCCACCCCGCGTCAAAGGCGCGCAGATTGAGCTCCTGGGTACCGTCCGGGACCGACTTGGCAACCGCCTCGCGCATGGCCTCGCGCGGAACGATCTTGGCCACCGCGGCAAAGAACCCGAGCATGACGATGTTCTGGACGATGGCCCGTCCCAGGCCTTCGGCAATGCGCGTGGAGGCGACTCCGAAGGTCGGCTGTCCCTCCTTGATCGCCGGCTTCACCAGGTCCTTCTCGTAGATCAGCGTGCCTTCATCCTTGAGCTCGTCGCGGTACTTGTCATAGCCCTCGGCCGACATCACCACAAAAACATCGGGCCGACCGATGTAGGGATAGAGGACCTCGGTGTCGGAGACCGCCACGGTGGTCGAGCAGGCCGAGCCCCGGGCCTCGGGACCGAAGCTCTGGATCATGGTGGCGTGTTTGTCGGCGTGGACCGCACACGCGCGGCCGATGATGTGGCCCGAGAGCACCACGCCCTGGCCGCCGAAGCCTGTGATGCGGATCTCGGTTCGGTTGGTGGGGCTAGTCATGGAGCCACCCCCCCTCGGAACCCATGGGTACGTAGCGGTCGCCGAGGACCTCCCCATAGTGGGCGTCCATCATGTCGAGGAAGGTCGGCTTCTCCTCATCGACGAAATTGCCGCAGACGATGGTGTCCTGGTATCCGATGGCGACTTCCCTGGTGTCGACGTCGTGCCTGATGGTCGCGTTGTCGTGGTAGAAGCGCATGAGCTCGAGCCCGCCTCCGAGCCTGTTGAGCCGCGAATAGAGCGTCGAGCACGGCGCGATGACCTCGATGAATCGGAAGCCCTTACGGCGCAGCGCCATCCGCATGCACTTGGTGAGCCTGCGGATATGCAGGCACGTCCATCTCGAGACGAAGCTCGCGCCACAACTCGCGGCAAGATGGGGGAGGTTGAAGGGCCGTTCGAAGTTGCCGAAGGGCATGGTCGACGATTTCGCCGAAATCGGGGTGGTGGGCGCGTTCTGGCCGCCGGTCATCCCATAGATGAAGTTGTTGACCAGGATGACGAGCATGTCCATGTTGCGCCGGGCCGCATGGATGAAATGGTTTCCGCCGATCCCCGACAGATCGCCATCACCGGAGAAGACCACCGACTCGAGTTCGGGCCGGGCGAGCTTGAGTCCGGTGGCAAATGGAATCGCCCGTCCGTGGGTTGCGTGGAAGGCGTCGAGGTTCATGTAGCCCGCCACGCGGCCGGTGCAGCCGATGCCGGAGGTGATGACCACCTTGTCGAGATCGAGATCGGCCTCCTCGAGGGCGGTGGCAAAACACTTGACCACGGTGCCAATGCCGCAGGTCGGGCACCAGATGTGCGGCATCCGGTCCATTCGAAGGTAGGGGGCAATGGGGTGGTCGTTGGGGTTCGGGGGGTGTGCTGTCGCGCTCATCGGGCTGCCTCCACGATCGCGGTGCAAATGGCCCGGGGATCATGCACGCCACCACCGGCATGCGGTACGAGCACCGCCTTTGCCTGACCGGCGGCGCAACGCTCGACCTCGAGCACCATCTGACCCAGGTTGATCTCGGGAACGACAAAGGCCTTGATCTCGCCGGCAAGCTCGGCGATGCGTTTCTCGGGGAAGGGCCAGACCACCACCAGCCGCAAGAAGCCGACCTTGACCCCCTGCTTGCGGGCGAGGTCGATGCCCATCCGCGCCACCCGGGCGGTGATGCCGTAGGCCACCACCACCACCTCGGCGCCTTCGACCTCCTCCTCCTCGACGCGAACGATGTCGTCGACGTTGAGCAGAATCTTGTCCATGATCCGCTGGACGCTGATCTGCTGCCTTTCGGCGGACATGTCAGGGTAGCCGCGGTCGTCGTGGGTCAGCCCGGTGGTGTGAAAGCGGTAGCCGTCGCCGGCCCGCACCATCTCGGGCACCGGCCGACCGTTGAGCGCGTACGGCTTGTAGTCCTCGGGCGTCTTGTCCGAGAGCACTCGAGGCACGACGTCGATCTCGTCGGCGTCGGGAATCACGACCTTTTCGGTCATGTGGCCGACGCACTCATCCATCATGAACATCACCGGCACCCGGTAGGTCTCCGCCAGGTTAAAGGCGTCGATGGTCAGGTCGAAAGCTTCCTGAGGCGACTGCGGCGACATGGCGATGAGCTCATAGTCCCCATGCGAACCCCACCGCGCCTGCATCATGTCCGCCTGGCCGACCATGGTCGGAAGCCCGGTGGAGGGGCCGCCGCGCTGAACATTGACCACAACGCAGGGGGTCTCCATCATGGCCGCGAGCCCGATGTTTTCCATCATCAAGCTGAAGCCGGGACCCGAGGTCACGGTCATGCTCTTGGTGCCGGTCCAGGCGGCGCCGGCCACCGCGGCCATGGAGGCGAGCTCATCCTCCATCTGGATGAAGGTCCCGCCCATGAACGGAAAACGTCTGGAAATGCGCTCCACGACCTCGGTCGACGGGGTGATGGGGTAGCCTGCCACAAAACGGCAGCCCGCCGCCATGGCCCCCTCACCGCACGCGTAGTCGCCGTCGAGATAGTGGACACCGGTGAGAACACCTTTCGGATCGGTTTTCAATTGAGTGCCTCCTCTTCGGCGAAGGCGTCTTCGTCGGCCGCGATACTGAGGACCGCCTCGACCGCCTCGGGGTCTCCCGCCGGAACGCAGAAGATGGCGAAGTCGGGACAGATCATCTCGCAGAGATTGCAGTTGACGCATTCCCCATCGACCACCACCTCGGGTGGGTGGTAGCCCTTGACGTTGAAGTCCTCGGACATGACGAGAACGTCCTTGGGGCAGTATTCGACACAGAATGCGCAGCCCTTGCACCGGTCGGCGATGATGACCACCTCGCCCCGCGGGACCGTCACCTGGTCGAAATCGAGCGGCTTTCGCCAGTATCTCATCTGCTATACCTCCACCCGGAGTCGGGCGATCTCGCGCCCCCAACCTTGATCCAATCCCAGTGAGCACCATTTCGTGAGTCGTGAGTCGTGAGTCGCAAGCGGCCGCAGACCAACTCGCGATCTGATTTCGGAAGATGGTGCCGCCGAATCGAGTGCCCGCCTGAACGGAGTCTTCCTTCGTTTCCGATCACTGTGGAACGACTTACGTCTCACGACCAACGACGTACGATTCGTCACGCCTCCACCCCCCGTCGAGGCTTGAGCGCGCACTCTCCGTGCAGTTCCACCACCGAGCAGTCCGGACTGTAGTACCCCGCACAACGCATGCACGGCGCGTCGGGCGCCGTTGTGCGCTCGAGCAGACCCAAACAAATTTCCCGAAGCAGATCGCAGAACTCCTCGGTCCGCTCCTCGCCGAGCTCCTCGATCACCGGCGCCAGTTGGGAGGCCTTGAGCCGCTCGAAGTCCTCAACCAGTCGCCGACCGTCCGGGCTCACCGTAAGAAGAGTTGCCCGACGATCCTCCGGTGAAGTTTCCCGCACCACCAGTCCGAGCCTCTCGAGCCGGTCGATGTTCTTGCTGCTCGCCGCCGGCGACACCCCGAGACAGCGCGCCAACTCACCCACCTGAAGCTCGGAGTTTCCGGCGATGAGCTTGAGAAAACAGAACTGGGAACGAGTCAACCTGCGTGGGCAGAACTGGTCGAGGAAGGACGATTCGAGAAACTCGCGAAGCAGCGAGCTCAGGATGTGGCCGTACCTCAGAAAGCAGTAGAAACCTTCTCCGGGTTTTTCCGGGGCGGCAACGGTCTCCGCTGCCGAGGAGAGGCCATCGTGTGCCGGCATGACTCACCAGCTTTCTCTTCACTCGGTCAATATTTGACCTGGTTGATGTTTTATGTCGTAAAATAATTTTGTCAAGTGTCTGAAAGAAAACGAGATAGAGACTGAGACCCCGATTCCATGTGAAGAAAAGTACGACGCTTGCACAGGTTGACAAACGGCGTTTTCCCGGTCTGGATTTCGGCCAGAAAATTTCTCAAGATAATTGAGATTGGGGGACCGCATCCTGATTCGCCCTGAGAGGGACGTCAGGCACCCAGCCCGTGTTCTCCAAAGGGAACACGACGGGTGGTACTCCGACGGTCGGCGGAATTGGCGCCACATCGGACGTGCTGCTTTGAACGTTCTTCGGATTCGGTTCCGCCAAGTCGTCGCCCGACTCTCGAGATCGAACAATGTTCAAGGGGGCACTCACGGGCAGCCGCGCTTTTGAGAACCGGGTCCGGTGTCGCGTCCCCGGGAGACAAAAAATCCGGGAGGCGCATCGCCTCCCGGTCATTGACGGTGAGTCGTATCGTGCTTAGAACGACGGGTAGAAAGAGCTGAGCATTTCCTTTGTGCTCGGCGAGCCGTTGCCGGCCATGGCGCGCTCCTTAATATCTTCCAATTGGTCTGTCAGCGAAGGCGCCTCGACCTCGTAGAGCACTCCGGTCGTGATCTTGTCCTTCTCGCGGGTGTACTTGACCGCATTGGCCCTTCGCGACGGGTCGTAGTCCTCCGGAAGCTGAGCGACCTTGGCCTTCATCTCCTTGAATTGGTCGTCACCGCGCCAGGTCACACACGGCGACATGACGTTGAGGAAGGAGAATCCGTTGTGCTCGAGACCTGCGGCGATCATCTCGGTAAGGCCCTTCATTTCACCCGAGAACCCTCGGGCCACCCAGGTCGCCCCGGTGGAGATGGCGAGCTCGCAGGGATCGACGCTCGGTTCGGGGTTGCCCCAGAAGGTCGACTTGGTCTTGTCGCCGGTCGGCGTGGTGGGGGCCACCTGGCCTTTGGTGAGACCGTAGATCTCGTTGTCCATCAGGATGTAGAGGATATCGAGATTGCGCCGACACGAGTGGATCAGGTGATTGCCGCCGATGGCGAGACCATCGCCGTCACCGCCGACCGCGATCACCGTGAGCTCGGGTCGCGCCACCTTGACGCCCGTGGCCAGGGTCAACGCCCGACCGTGAACGCCGTTGAACCCGTAGGTCTTGACATAACCGGGCAGCCGCGAGGAGCAACCGATACCGGACAGAATCACGGTGTTCGAGGGCTCGATCTGGAGCTGAGCCATGGCCCGATAGAGGGCGTTGAGAACCCCGAAGTCACCGCAACCGGGACACCACACCGGCTTGAGGCCGCTTTTGTAGGCACCGGGTTTCAACTCGACTTTGACTCCTGCCGCGCTCATACCAACACCTCCCGCCGCATGGCGCTCATCTCGAGCACCTTCTGGATCTTGTCCTCGACCTCACCTACGGTGAGGTTCTTGCCACCCGAGCGCTTGTAGACGTATGTGTGGCCCTCGGGTAGATCGAGGAAGGTCTGGAGGTACTTGTAGAACTGGGCCGAGTAGCTGAGCTCGACCACGATGACCTCGCTGACCGTCTTGATGAAATCCTGGAATTCGTGGTACGGGAACGGGTAGAGCAGTTGCGGAACGAAAGCCGAAACCCGCTCGCCACGCCCGTTGGCCCTGAGCACCGCCTCCTTGACCGGACCCTTGGAGGAACCCCAGCAGATGATGCCGACATCGGCCTTTTCGGCGCCGTAGTGCCGGTAGAAGCTGTACTTGTCGCGCACCCGGCGGAGCTTGCGATAGCGCTTGGCGTTCATCTTCTCGTGGGTCAGGAACATGGAGGTCGGTGAGCCGTCCTCGGTGTGCTCGAGACCGTTGGTCTGATACTCGCCACCCTTCATCCCGGGCCAAGACATGGGCGAGATCCCCGACTTGGTTTCCTTGTAGCGCTTGTAGTCGCGGAGATCACCCGCCGAAGGCACCTGGCGGCCCGTGACCTCGTGGTCGAGGGTGAGCATGGACAGGGTCTCACGCCGCTGGGCGATAAACTGATCAGAGAGCACGATCACCGGCACCTGCGCCTCTTCAGCGATATTGAAGGCCGCCACCGTGGCGTGGAAACAGTCCTCGACATCGGCCGGCGCCAAGACCACTCGCGGTGCGTCACCGTGGGAACCCCACAGGGCCTGCCACAGATCCGACTGCTCGCTCTTGGTCGGCAGACCGGTCGAGGGGCCACCTCGCTGAACATCGATGATCACCGCGGGGATCTCGGCCATGGAGGCCAGTCCGAGCATCTCGGTCATGAGCGCGAGCCCGGGTCCCGAGGTCGCCGTCATCGACTTGACACCGGCAAAGGAACCGCCGATCACCGCACCGATGGCCGCCAGTTCGTCCTCGGTCTGAACCAGGTAGCCGCCGACCTTGGGCATGAGCTCCGACAACAGGTGAAGGACCTCGGATGATGGTGTGATGGGATAGCCGGCAAAGAAGCGACAACCGGCGTGGAGAGCCGCGATGGCGGAAAGCTCGTTGCCCGACATGAGCAGCATCGGTTCACCGGGGGTGTACTGCATCCGCTTACCGGACGCCGCGTCGGAGATTTTCGACGCATGGATCTTGCCCGCTTCGAAGCCCTTGAGGTTGGCCTCGAGGACCTCGGGTTTCTTCTTGGCGAACTTGCCCTTGATGGCGAGCTCGAGCGGTTCCTGCGGCAGCTTGAACAGCTCCGACAGGAGACCCAGGGTGACGATGTTCTTGGCGAGCTTCGTTCCCGCGCTTTTCTTGGCGAGCTCGATGAACGGCACCGGAACCCAACGCACGTCATCGGTCTCGGGACCGAGGTCGATCTGATCGCGCGGGGTGTCGTCGGCCTCTTCGTAGAGAACGATCGCATCCGGCGCGGCCAGGATCTCGCCTCTGAACTGCGCGAAGTCCGCCCAGTTGAAGACCACGAGTACCTGCACCAAATCTCCCTGAGCGTAAATAGGATCGGCGCTGACCCGAACCGTACAGGACGACTCCCCGCCCCGAATCTGGGGTCCGTAGGCCTCGACCTTCATCACGTGCAGCCCGACCGATGCGCCGGTCTGCGCCAACATGTCTCCGGTGGTGATCACACCGTCACCACCGGAACCAACGATTGCAAATGTGAGATCCCGTGTCGGCATCTTTGGAGTCCTCCTTACGGGCGCTCCAGGCCCTTGGCAAGGGATTGTGAACCCGTTCACACTAAATGTCCACCTGCGGCAAGAAATCCGTTGGGACAATTTCGCCTATCGGGTGAGCGGGGTCGCAATCCAGGTACCCGGCGCGTGCTCGGCCGCCCTTTCGAGGACGGCCTCGGCTTCATCTTCACGGCCATCGATGGAACCCAGGCCCTGACCCTGTATCGGCTGCTCCGCCAGCGGCGCCCGGATCGACTACAACAATCCTCGTCCGAATCCACCATCCACGGGCAGGGCGTGGCCGGTGATGCCGGAGGCGGCGTCGGAGCAGAGGAACGCGGTTGCGGCGGCGATCTCCCTTGGCTCGAGCAGCCTGCCCACCGGGGCAGAAGCCGCCCAGCTCTCCATCAGGGCTTCAGGAGTTGTTCCCAGATCCTTGGCCTTGACCTCGGCGAGCTCGATCAGTCGATCTGTCGCGGTGTAACCGGGCAGGACGCTGTTGACGGTGACACCGCTACCGCCAACCTCATCGGCGACGCTCTTGAGATATCCCGTGAGCCCGGCGCGAAGCGTGTTGGACAGCACCAACAGTGGTTGCGGTTCGCGAACGGCGATGGAGGTGACGGCCACCACCCGTCCCCACCGCGCCGTACGCATGGCCGGCAGGCAGAGCTCGAGGAAGCGCTGCACCGGAAGGAGAAGGAGCTCCGAGGCGGCGATGAGATCGTCGGCCGTCGCGTTGATGGCCTTCATGGCCGGCGGGCCTCCGGCGTTGGTGACGACAATCTCCGGCTGCCCGAAGAACTCTCTCGCGGCCGAGACGACCCGCGCCGGACCCTCGGGTTCGGCCAGGTCAGCGACCACCGGGGCAACCTCACCACCGGCGGCAGCCCGCAGGGCCTCGGCGGCGGCGTTGATGCGTTCTTCCGAACGCGACACGATGACCGTTCTCTTGCCCTGTCTCAGCAGCTCCTCGGCGATGGCATAGCCGAGACCCGTCGAAGCGCCGCCGACGATGGCGACTCTCCCGGGGGCGCTCATGAACCGCTCGCGAAAGGGTAGCTCGGGTCGATGTCCACCGGAATCTCGGTCAAGGCATTGATGGCCTTCACCATGGCTGGGTGGACGTCGCCGAACTTCTCGACAAAGGCGACGGCGGCCTCGTAGTCACCCTCGGCCTGGATCATCAGCAGCTCGTGGGCGAGATCGCGGAACGCCTCCTCGAAGATTTCCGGAACCGGCCGGAACTTGCCGTCCTCGGTGATCTCCACCGCGCCCTTCTCGAGCAGATAATTCGTCTGGAAGACCATCCCCTGCCCGTGCGCCTCGGCGACACCGAAGCGCGTCGTGCGAAAGATCCCGGCGGTGTAGGTCCAGGGTAGGCTCTCGAGGATCTCGGGCTCCATGACGCCCTTCTTCACCAGACCGTAGATGTCGTAGACCCCGAGAACGTCGGCTTTGGCCTCCTCGAAGGCCGAGTAGAGATCCTTGAGCTCGAGGCGGACCTCGGTCTCGCGGCCGTCAACGGTGATCTGGCCGGGGCCGATCCCGTGCGACAGCTCGTGGTGGAGGGTGAACTGGAAGAAGGCTTCGAAGGAGATCCGGTCGACCTCGTCGGCGGGCATCACCGCATGGGCTATGGGTACCAGAATGCCCTCGTATTTGGCCTGCATCACGTTCTTCAGGAGCACCTTCTTGGAGCCCTTGGCCTCGCGGACCCGCTCATCGTTGGGCAGATTGAAGGCAATGGTCTGGACACCGGAGCGGGTGTCGCCGGTGGCGAGCAGCTCGTCCACCACCCGGATGGGCGACTCGGAGCCGCGGTCCGGGTTCTTGTGCTTGTCCGGAATTGGGAGGTTCTGCTCGAGGAAGGGCAGCTCGGACTTGAAGACTTCGAGCCGCGCGGAGTCTTCCGGCTGGGCGACGCAAAGGAAGCACTCGAAGGCGGCCTTGTAGCCGAAGAGCGAGTCTTCATATGTCTCATAGGGCCCGATCACCACCTCGATGGCGGAATCGAGATCCATCCAGGCCATGTCCGACTCGTAGTAATCATCGGTGAAGAAGGCATCGGCGCGCAGCTTCAGGAAACGTTTCAGGCTCTCATTGTCGGTGGCCGCAGCCGCCGCGCGCATGGCCTT
>Ga0316187_10002023_pt1 | contig 17721 bp, 14 predicted proteins | sample CroRivburrow1_MG_FD_204927 | JGI IMG/M metagenome (GOLD analysis project Ga0316187, IMG submission 204927) | Coastal sediment microbial communities from Maine, United States - Cross River worm burrow 1 | ecosystem: Environmental > Aquatic > Marine > Coastal > Sediment | place: USA: Maine...
CCGAGAACCCGCACCCGCTCATCCAGGTAAGGCTTAATACGCTCTGGCATTAGGCCAGTAGAGGAGTCCATCTCTGACAGAGTTTCCCCAATGGAGCGAGTAGGGCTCATGACTACCCGCTCCCCCTTCAGGTTCTTAGCAATCTCTCCGGTGTAGTCCACTTGTCTTGCTGGCACCATATCGAAGTTAAGCAGATGTGCTGCCGCTAAACGATTAGTCCCTGCAACAATCTCTACGTTGCCAGCAGCATCGACAGCAAACTCGATTGGCTCTGCAACTCCAAGGTCTTGCAGCTTAGCCATCTCTACATCAATGCCCTCATTCTTAATGATGGTCTGTAGAGTCTCTTCATCCAGAGTGTCCAGTGCCTGGATCCATCTGACGTTGTTGCCGTTACCTACTAAATCCGTAGTGCCCCTATAGTTAACGACCTTATCTCCCACAAGCCTATCAGCATTCAGAGACTCATCCTTGAAGATGACATTGGACTTGCGGACCTGCTTAGCTAATCTAGGATCCGAGATCAGCGGCAGCTCACTCCTAGGGAGATCCTTCACTCGATCAATCAGAACTTCTAGACTCTTCTGCGAGTGCGAAAGCGCAGAGTCGAAGCTCTTCATTGGAGCGAGGACATCAGGGTTAATGATTTGGACTTCACCCGCTGGCCCAACGAGGACATCAGCAGCAGTTACATTAACCAAACCAATCTTCTTCTTTGCCAGCAGAGCTGCTATTGCCTCCAGGTTATCAATATGCTGCCGACCCCACTTCTGTCCGTTGCCAGCAAGAGTGCCTCCAGACCAGGGAGCTACGATGTAGCGTCCTGTGTCATCATCAACGATGTTCCACGCAGAAACTCCAGGGATATTAGGCTTCCTGCCTAGGTTCTTCTTAGAGATGGTGCGCCCAAGCTTAACTACTACCGTGTCTCCATCATGGAAGATCTGATGTCCTGTGGATCCAACGTGAGTTAGCTGCGAAGACTTCATCTTCTCTACGGCAGCCTTAGCTACATCATCTCCTACCTTTTCAGAGTTAAGAAGAGTGCGCTGTCTATTGGTAGGAGCTGAGCCCTTCAACCTGAGTCGATTTTCAGACAGCTCCTTGGGAATCGGAATCCTAGCATCAGGAGCTTCAGTAATGACATCTCTAATGAGACGCTTAATCAGCTCATCTGGACCTTCAATGACATCCATGATTGCGAGCATGTCTGCCTTGGTGAGCTTCCCTCCTGCTGCAATGTTAAGCTCTCTGATCCCATTCGTAGCAATCTCAACTAGATCTCCGCCCTCACTAGACTGCATCCGCATAGCGATTTGCTTAAGCAATCGAGCTGCTGTAGTCGTGGGGATTGTAGCTCCAAACTTGTTAAGAGTAGGGACCACGAGGGATTTGATCTTAGCTCCCAGCAAGTAGGGCATCTTAACCACTTCCCCTGCTGCCTTCCCCTTGAAGCCCACTGAAGATGCTCGAAGGAATGGGTCCGGATCTGCTGCCTTACCTAGACGGAAGAGCCTACGTGCTCCCCTGATGACTGGATTGGCTCCAAAGTTAAGAGATAGCAGATGTCGCTGTCCTTTTGCAATCTGCTCGAATGGAGTAGCTGCCGCTTGGATATCAGGAATGCTTAGCCCCATCTTCTGCATCTGCACAAGACTTTCATTGAGCTTTCTAGTTTCTAGCAGCGCTTGCCGAGTTTGCCTAAATGACTTAGCAGCACGTTTTGAAGTTCTAACTATTGGCGCGAGCTTCTTGAGACGCTGTGCGTGGTCTACCACATCAATAACAGTGTGCCCCAATGCTGTAGTTCGAGTTGCTCCTAGTGCCAGTGCAGTGTTAAGCTTACTCCCCACCACTCCAGCTTTAGTGAGCTTGGTGATTGAAGCTACGTTAAGAGGATCTGCTGGGTTAAGGATTGCAGCAAGAATACCTAGAGGGATAGCAGCTCCCAGTGGTAGCCCAGCATCATGGAGGAAGGAGGCAAAGCTAGGCTGGTCATAGAAGTCATGCCCTGACCCAAACTCATACTCCTCTCCACCAATGCCTGTCATAGCAGCTAGAGCTTTAACAGTCCACTCTTCAGGTTTCCCTGCGTAGTAAAGCCAGTCTGACCAGCCAGGAGCATCTGTCCTATCTAGGTGAGAGATGGGCCTGTTGCTGGAAGAAGATCCATGCAGGAGATTGACTGCATGATCCCTACGCTTTTCTAGCGCTCGCAGTCTTAGTTCATCTGAGGTCAACTTTCTTGTCCAATCCTACAGAGTTAAAGCCAAAGTCAGGAGCAGAGATAGGAACAAACTTGCTGGCCCTGGTCTGCACGATGTTAGACAAACTGTTGGTGAGCATGTTGGCATATTCGATGAGCTGCTGATGCGTCTGGATGACGCCTCCCTGCATCATCTCACCCATTTTGTCCCCTTTAAGGTCTAGCTTACCAAACTGATTCCTGAGCAGTCCAGTTGGACCAGTGAATGAAGAGAGCACTGCTTTGCGCCATGCACTCATCTTTTCTCTGAAATCCTTAAAGGTTACTACTTCATTTTGTAGTAGTTCCTTTGCCAACGTGTCTGTCATCTTGCGGCGTTCTACTCGATACTTCTCCTCGATGTTAAGTCTAGCAACTTCTTGCTCAGCAGCACTTAGCTCATCAGGGATGCTGCCAATCTCTGCTTCTTCCATGCCCAGGACTGCTTGATACTCCTCGGAAGTGAATCCAGGAGCCAGCTCAAACTTATATTGCCCTGATGGAATCTCCCCACTGAGGAAGGGAGTGTTCGTAGTAGGATCTTCTGTGACATGGGCACGGGCAAAGACTTTACCCATATTGTTAAGCCGAATATCTTTATCTGTAAAGGCACGTTTTCCAGTTTTCAGGTCTCTTGCCATCCGAGCCATCTGACTAGTCAGCAGTGAGCCAAGTCCCTGTCCTCCAGCCTTGAGGCTTTCAAGAGCAGTAACAAGCTGCCTCCGTCTTCCGAACCAAGAAGAGTTCTTCTCAAAGGCTTCCTTGAATCCAGTGCCTGCCTCTTGTTGTGTCCTAATCAATACTTCAGCCATGGGGACTCCCTGTTGCTGAAGTATGTTCATCATCTTAATACTGTTCTCTTCATCCTGCTTTGTAGCAGTTCCGAAGATCCTCTTGTTACGGATAGCTCCAAGACGACGAGAGAAATCAACAGTGCTGATTCTGCGTGTAGCCTGACTAGGGTCTCCCTCGTAGCGGACTGTCTCTTGTGCATAGAGCTTAATGAAGTCAGCGTCATCTAACCTGGAGGGATCAACTTGTGTGTAGTCAGCAGAGTTCTTGATCCCTCGCTCCAAGGCTTCCTCTCCCAGCCTAGCTAAATCCTCCCAGGCTGCATTCTGCTCGACACCTACTCCAGCTTCTGCTAGTGCTGTTTCTTCTTGGACCTGGTTCTGTGCCTTCTCCCTCCTGGTTTTCTCTTCCTGTGCTGCCAGCTTCATGCCCTCTTGCTTTTCCTTAATCTGCAAGATGGAGTGGTTGATGTCCTCTGCCGCAATCTTCTGCTTCTCTGTTCGAGTTGCATCAAGCATGAGCACTGAGTCATCAGGAAGCTTGTCAGCTTTCTTAATAGCATTCAGCTCAGGGATGAGCTTATTAACTGCTCTCTTTGCTTTCTTAGGGTCCACTAGACCTAAGGATTCTGTAAGCTCCTGCTGGATCCTCTTGTCCTCAGGTGACAGCACTTCACCAAAAGGATTCTGGACTCTCTTCGGATCTACAAAGCCTTGCTTAATGCCTGCCTTGTAGCGAAGTCCTTCCTTAATCCGGTTGCGTGCAGCTTCAACGCGGGCCTTAAGGATTAGATCCTGCATGTGAGCATCTTTCTTCTGCTGCTCTTGCTGCTCAGATGAAGGCTGGGGAGTTGGCGTAGCCTGCTGCGTTGCAGGCTTAGCCTTTTTCTCTGGCACGATATTAGTTTGTGAAGTCATTCTACTTTCCCGCAGCAATCAGCTTAGCAAGAGTGTCGCCCGTTGATTGTAGGCCACCCAAGATTCCAGGACTCGGCTTAGTAGCAGCAGTTGCCACTCCAGAGATCCCAGCCATGCCGCCACGAGCAAGGTCCAAGAGAGCTTGGAAGGCTTGGTCTTCACGCCCACCCGAATACTGCGCGAACTGAGACATGAGAGAGGCAGCTTGAGGCAGCGCAGATAGCCTCGCCTGAGACGCAGAAGCAAAACCACGAGCGATGCCTGCTGTCCTCGTCCCTGACGCCTCAGAAGCAGCTCGGGCTGCTGTGAGGGAAGTAGAGCCTGAGGATCCTCCGCGCCCTCTCCGAGCAGCCTGGGCAGCAGCGATGATCGAGCCCGAGGAGCCCCGATTCGCGACTCCAAGAAGCTCCTGCCTCAGTTGAGAAGTCCCCTTCTCGATGTCACCACGCAGATTAAGCACTTGCCTACCTGCCTCAGTGAAGAACTGATCCCTGCCACGATCCTTAAACCTGTCCAAGTCTTCGAGGACAAACTTGCGGAACTCACGGAATCCACCCAGGACATCCTTTCTGCCTGAGTCACTGCCGCCACCATACAGAGGCGCCACTATCTGATTTAGAGATGCCATTTAATCACCTAGAAAAGGAGAGCGATGCCTACTTCTCCAGAGGCACCAGCCATCTGGAAATAAGCATACTCACTGTCAGACACGAATCCCTTGTTAACTGTTGGATCTAGAAGCAGCAGACTAGGGGCTGTCGGCTGCTTAATCCACATAGCACCCTGAGGCACCCTGCCAAGATCATGCTTGATCTTAACTATTGAAGATGCCCCTGTGCTTGATACATGAAAATACTGACCATCTGACGTGGATGAAAAGGAACGATTAAGCGGTTCATTCTTAGCATTAACACTATCAGATTTCATAACTCGCTTGCGTGTGTGCAGCGCAGTGGTCTGGACTCCAGCAAAGGCTTGCTGCGTAGAACGCTCGTCCTTGATGGACTTAACATGCTGTTCCACCACCCGAGGCTTTACCCCAGATGGTAGCTTCGCTGTTGCTGTTCTTCTTAATCCCACCATTACTGCACCGTCACGCCCTTGGTTCTGAAGAGCACGTCATACGCCATGGCGTCGAGTCTAGCCCCAATCTCGTAACTGACAAGATCTAGCTTGAGCGCTTCACAGTTGATGGGTCCGATGGAGGCCCTACTCCTCTGAGAAGAGAGATCAGCCATCAGGATCCAGGCAGAATAAGTGCTCTCATCCCAGTCCGTGGCGTGCCTGAGATACCAGTTCTTATCCCTCCAGGTCACAAGAGCGTTGATCTGCTTGTCGATGTAGGGGACATCCATGACATCCCATGGGAAGGTCAATCTGGCAGGCGCAGCACCAATGATTATTGTATCATTAGCAACAGGATTGAAAGGAGGAGCACCACTTAAGTAACCAGTATCCAAGTAGATTCCTGTTGTCGTGGTGTCTTCAATGGGCCAGATGAAGTAAGCAGACTTGTCTGCCTTAACTACTGTAACCCATAGCCCACGCTTGTAGTCTGCTCCAACTACAGCAGCAGTGAGCGTAATGAGATTACCAACGTAGCTCTGCACTGTGCCTTCAATGATCGCAGGCAGCCCATCAGCTACAGAAGCTCCCCACTCCCAGATCCTCCCGAACTGATCTCCAATCAATGTGACGTTCTTCTGATATGTTAATGATGCAGCTTGGCTGTAGTTGATAGGTGTAGAACCTAGAGGGAGGACGCCCACTGGAGCTGCTGAAGAGCTAGTGCTAATCACTGTATCCAATCCAAGACCACCAAGGATCCCTGTGTAGTCATACCACACACTGAATCGGTAGTTGTGGACAGCACATTTATCAAATCTATCGCTGACGTTGGCCCCATCAATGCTGCGATAGAAAACCATTAGCTCTCGTGTAGGAGCTGAATGCACCACACGCACGCTCTCAGCTTCAAGCCAAGAGAACGGATCATCTAGATCAGCTTCCAGGCCATAGCCAATATAGTTAAACCCTGAGGAGTCGAATAGGTAGGGACCATGCCTTGTCCACATGAAGATTACAGGGGCACCCTGATCGGGCAGAGTGATTAGCTGAAGACTATGTGGAGATGTGACCCCCAGATTGTTTACTTTAGTTAACTGTCCAGTGGTGGAATCTAGCGGATCATATCTCCATATAGATGTAGCTCTGAAGATCCAGACAGCACCGAAGGCAGCAATCATGCCATTAATGCTATCGCCCAGTCCTTCGTTAAACTCTGCTTCAGTGGCGATCTTATCAAACTGCTCTGGATTCCCAGGGAAGCTCCGATAAAGTGCCACTTCATTAAGCTTGTCACTTGCAACGTAGAGCTGTCCATCCAGCACTGCGCTATACTTAGCATCTGGAACACTTGTGATACTCAGATCTAACGCAGAAGCAATCAGGTTAGTATCAGGCTGAGTCAAGTTAAGTTGGAACATCTGCTTATTAGGCATCGGTCCTTCTGGCGTAAGCAGCACTGGAGCTATTAATGCTTCAGTGTAGGAGTCCTGGATGAACGTCCTGTAGATGTAGATGCTTGAGCAGCGAGGATCGGGGTGGGAGCTGACATCAGTTAATGTAATCTTGGAAGTAGCTCCAGTCTGCATGGTTACTACAAACTGAGTGGAGGGGCTGATTAAGTCAAACTCCTCTGAGACGTAGACAACTCGAACACCAATATACTTAGGCCCTGCTGCGACGTTGATACTTCCACCAGTGACAGCAGACGTAAGGGTGATCCCTCCAGCATTCCACTCTTGTAAACCCACCCGAGTCATGTGGTGTCCGTTGAAGACTTTCGGGAAGCCACCCTCTCCAAGCAGGAAAGTCCTCTTGCCTACAGTAGAGATCTGCCATGTATGGCCCTGTGAATATTCATTAAGCAAACCACGAGAGGGTAGATACTGGTTGCTAAACTTGCCCTCCACTGTGGGATCATTAAGCAACGCACTGTCAAATGCAGTGAGCAGCCCAAACTCCTGGGAGAATGGAGTTTTGTATGGGGCTAGTGCTGTGCATTGTGAATCCTTAGCTCCAGTATCGAAGATCGCAGGCAGCGGAGCGTAGCCTATGCAGTCTTCCATTGCCCAAGACCCAGTGATATGGGTTGAAAGAGTGCCTGCTCCCGCAAAGCCATCCTCTGCCACTGCCCCAAAGGACTTGTAGCCAAGCTTGAAATCTGCCACATAGCGAGCCTTGTTAGGAACGAAAGCACCAGTGCTCTTCTCCATCTCTAGGTTAAATATGAGTGCGGGCTGATGTGCGCTGTCAACAATAGAGCTATGTAGATATTGATTAAAGGCACCTCTAGGCACAGCGATAGACCACATTCTCCAAAAACCCAGAGTGAAGAAGCCCGGCTGATCCATATTGGGAGTCATAAAATGCTGATGAGGGAGAATATTCCCCTTAAGAGTAGCAGTCCCAGCTCGATAGAGTCCCTTGTCCATCAAGTTATTAACATAAGATGCACCAATAATAACATCATAGTTAACATCATGTCCGCAGGGAGTAGAATCTACCAAAGAAAGCCCGGCTGATGCTGCCAGCTCATCATCTACAAAAATCTCAATCTCTGTTTCTACTGGGTTCATGTGGGTATTAACTGGCACAGCTAAGATGTCACCATTAATATCAGTGAAGCCATATCTAGTAACCTTGCGGAATGTGATTGTGTAGACAGTATCAGGGTCCAGCAGTGTAGTGCTTGTAGCTCTATAGTATCTAGGCTCCGCTGTTGCTCCATCATGGCTGGGGACGAAGAACTCAAAGGAGACTTCACCTTTCCCAGCATTGACACCCGACTCAATGGAGCTGATTACTCCTCTTGCAAGAGGGATCCTTGTCCATTCTTTCAAGTTGTTAACTTCTGCGGTGTCCCTCTGTGCTGTGCCTTCAATGCTCCATAGTGTCTCATCATACGGAGTGAGGAACTGCTCTCCCCTAAGATTATTAGCACCTGTGTCATCTGTAAAGGGGTAGGGACCACCACCTACAACACCATCCATTAACTCAAACTCTGAACCATAGGAGCCAACAGCAGGCACATCCACATCAGGGACATCCGTGCCTGGAGGAGTGCTCTTACCACCAGCAGCAGCTCCAGTAGTGTAGTGGTGCTGTAGAGAGTATTGGAAGTTCTTGGGAGTCCGGAACTCCATCTGAATAGTAAAGTCCTGGTCCGGATTGGCAAACTTAGTGTTAAAGCTGCCAAGCACTCCGTCATAGGCGGCTGAGTTAATCCGCCTGTTTCGGAAAACTCGCTCTACTGCTGCAAAAGAGTCTTCAACATAATCCGTATTCAGAGGATGCTGGTAACTCTTAATCAAATGCTGCCCATCTCGCAGCAGCAATCCCTTGCCATGTAGTAGCCCTGAATCTGTAACATACTGAGCTACGTTATGGTGGAGAGTCATGGTGTGGCTATCTACTAGCTCTCGGCAGACTGCCCCTCCATCGTCACAAGGCCAGTATCCCTTAAGGTTCGTTGGGACAGCATCTCCATCCATCATAATGCGGAGATGTTTATTATTTTCGATGTTGTTTGCAGTTCCTCGATATGAATGCCAAAACCGAATCTCAGCAATGCAAGTGCCACGAGGAGGAGAACAAGCAAGCGGGCTTCCCTGCACATCAGCAGCCATGCGAGAGATATTATCTACAAAAGTGTTATAGCTTGAGCCAATCCCGTCAGATTTCTTAGTAGATCCATAGTTACCACGAGCAATGAACTCATTAAGGATAACAATATCCCTCCGTCGTGGTTTCTCAGCGTCTACGGCTGGGACTCCTCTTAAGTCATCAATGTAATCATTCTCTCCTGCCCACTCTGCCCCTGCTACTGTATAGGTAGAAGTCCCTATGTTCCCATTAGCAGAAGGAACTGCTTCTGTTCCAGATACAGTAGAACCATCTACAAATAAAACACACGCATTTGATATAGCTGAATGCACGATTGCAACATGCAGAGATGTCCCAGCAGCATAATCAGTAGTGCTTACATATACAAGTTTATGAAACTCGTAGTGTCCTGCCCCTGCCCCTGTGTAGTAGATCGCATAAGCAACGCTAATCTGTAACTTACCAGCCTGGGGGCCACTAGGGATCCTCTTGTATGATACTGCAAGTGCAGGAATCGCAAACAGCTGTTTTCTACTGTTAGCTCCTGGGAACCCACGCACATCATGGATGACACTAGATGTGTAATCTTCAAATCTTATTCCATTAGCTAAGACTGTCTGATCGTAGACGTAGACCCCATTTGTATCGTCAGGCTGCCTAGAGATGAAACCACGAGTAGTAATAGCACTAGTCTGGTCTGCCATCGTCTCTCGCTCAACTGGATTAACTACTAGCTCTTCCTCTTCTCCAACAGTAAGTAAGAACTCCAGTGTAAAATTTCGCCCTATCTTGGGCTGGAAGTCATCATGCCACTTAATCAAACCATAAGAAAGCGGACTACGGTAGTGCCCAAATCTCCTATGCTTAATAGTATCCCCAATAGCAGTGTGAACATCTCCAGTATTTTCCACTACCGTAGGAGTGTGCTTGCAGAGTTGAGTCCCTCTCACTCGAACATGAGCAGCATCTCCATTAATCTCAGTGATGAAGTTGTCAAACCCATCCCTGCGCTTTGCCTTCTGGTCTGGTAGCCGGAGATTCTCGATGTTGCGAGCTAATGAATAAGGTAGCCGACTGTCTCTTACAGTCTTCTGCACTCCCTTAAGAGGCTCACCACGATCTACAAATCGTTGTGAATCACTACGGGTTGTCTTGCCGATTGTATTACGGGAGACCATTACCAGTCCTCATTAAAGCTGGGCATCAGCCCAGGACCATCAGGGGTATCCATGCCGTCGCTCTCTAGGAAGCGTCCAAGCACACTCCCAGTTTCCTCATCATCATCTGCGAAGCTAGACTCAGAGCCCATCTCTTCAAGTTCTGAGATTGTCTGTGCTTTGAACTCGTCTACCCGAGAGTCACCAATCGACGTAGAGATTAACCAAGCAGCAGCACTAACAATAACAGGGCGGTTCTTTCTTGGGATAAATGAGATGTCTGCTGTGACAGCCATGTTCTGGAAGTCAAAGAAGTAGAGCCCTCTCAGTGTAGTCTGAGATGCAGGATAAGGATAAACCAGGAGGAAGGGAGCCTTAACAGAGTTGGCATGGCTGCTTGGCAGTGGGTCTGAGACTACAGTGTAGTATCTACGAATGCTTCCTCTTGAGAGACCACGGAGCCTAAGCTCTTCTAGCTTGTAGGGGTCTTTGTATCTCACTCGCTCTAGTGGTTCGGCTGCATCAGTCAGCATGTAGGCTTTAGCAAAATCATCTGGCAATGCGTGATACGCTGTAGTGGACGTTGCTGCTTTAGCTAATCCTGTAGTGCCAATGAACTGTGCATCCAATGTTCTAGCTGGAGCTGCTGTATCATCCAGCACAAGATAGCCCGATGTGAGATCTCCTGTGACAGTGCCTTCCTGGATGATGTCTCTAACAGCTCCAAAGGGAAGTGCAGATGCGTTCGCTAGAGCAGCAGAGCCATTAGTAAAATCAGCAACGCCAGCATTACTACCAGCGATGTCAATAGAGTATGGGCGTAAGAGGAAGTGCCATGCAGCTCGCTTCCTGGAAAGCATGTGCATAGCACGGTTAAGCCTGCGCTGGACAAAAGCATCTTTAGTATCATCAAAGCCAAACTCTTCTTTGATCTCTAAGAGAAGCTCTGCATAGGTGAAGTCTTTGACAGCCATTACTGCCCTCGCTTAAGAACCTTGATCCTAGCTGCTGCTAGGCAGATCTCTTTCTTGTAGGAGGAAGGAGCTTCTCGATTTGCAATAATCATTGCGCCCCGCAGCTCAGGACTTGGATCTGCCCTCTGGTCATCTGTGGCATCTTCCACTAGTTTGCAGGCAGCACGATACTCCTTCCAAACGCCCTTGCGCTTCTTATAGATTATCTTCGCTTGTCGCAGGATCTCTTTTTCCCTACCGGCAATAAGCTTGGATGTTCCTTCAGGGCTGATGTAGTCTCGTGTCTCTCGAATAAGGATTTCATCTCCTGCAAGCTTGTTCTTCTTTGCCTTAGCTTGCGCTCCGTTTGCCCTATTCCCGAGCCGACGCTTCCTCAGTTGGAGGATCCGCTGCTTGCTAGGAATGTAGTCTCTACCTGAAGGAGCAGCTTGACTGTCCTCTACAGACAGGGGAGTAGAGTTAGGGTCCGTCTCCAGGTCATCCAAATCAGCGGACGTAGCTAGAGAATCATCTGTAGTGACGCCTGTAGTCCTTGCGTAGGAAAGCCCACCATGCTCCAGCTCTGGATCCAACTTAAGACCCCTGACTGCATCTTTGTGCTTAACTGTTGCCTCAGTCATTTAACCCCCAAAAGGTTTGATTAATGTTCGTCTCGGAGCAGGACGTAATGGGATGCCATTGTCGTCTTCCACGCACCCATCATTCCAGAGTGTGGTCTGTCCTGTTCCATGAATGTAAGTCATCTCAACAAGATCCCCTGTGTATGCAGCAAGCATAGTTAATCGGATGATGTTATTGCCGAGGATCTCTAGCCCAGTTACGAAGTTCCAGACCCCAGCGTCAAAGCCAAGCCAGCAAGAACCATTCCCAGTTCCAGTTTGAAAGGCTAATGATTTGCCTCCCACATGCTGAATCACAACATCGACTTTTGTCCTACCTGCATTAGCAAATCGGTATTCCTTAATGTATGGCCCACCGGAAAGTCTGCGCCCATTCTGGATAATGTCATGGATTGCGGCTGCACACCTACCAGCAAGCAACTCATAGCCTGCTCCATCTAAATGGTAAATGTCAGTGTTGCCACCATCATGCACAATGTCATAGTGGTCAGCTATGTAATACTGGCCCTCACGGTTCCCAGTCTCATAGTGCCGCACGCCTCCATGATTAGCGTTAGTAACAATGCCAATCTCACATCTGCCAATGGGATAATGATAAAGTGGAACATTAGGCACCGCTGCCTTGATTGCCTTCCACCACTCCTGATGGTAGGAGTCATATTCATTATAAGTGTAGTATTCCTTGTTCCCATTAAGAGACCACATGAAGAATGAATCATTCTCTCCTTGACACCAAATGACCCCTTCAAGATCTCCAAGCTCCTGGATACCTGGAAGGAGGACGAGAGAAGTATAGCTACTTGGTAGGGGCCACCAGTAGCCTGAGACAGTGCCATCATACTTAGCATGAAGAGCAGAGCCTCCTACAGCAGCAGCGAAGAACAGGATGGGCATATCCAGTAGTGCGCCTATCTGATTAGCAAATGCTACTGCGCCTCTTCCTGCTGTAGATCTACTGTATGTAAATCCAGCAGCATAGGTGGCAGTAGCGGAGAGTCCTGTGCGAGCAAGCACATCCTTTGTGGCCCACTCTGCGATTAATGATTGGCCCGAGCTAGCAAATGCGCCACCTACAGCCCAATCATTAACGCCAGTGAAAGTCTCCAACACAGTCCCAGCCGCGTTGACTGTTCTGATGTTAAGAGTATACCAATCACCTAAATATCTCTGGCAGGGCACAGAGATTAGAGATCCGGACCACGAGGTAGCAGTTACTGTCTGGTTCCCTAAGGTCTTCCAGTCCTGCTTAGTGGCTGCTCCCTCCTTAATCTGATACTGGACAGAGACAGCCGTAGCGTTGGCGTGCGTGCCACTCAAGGGAATCGTTAATGCCCTAGTGCCTCGCTCTCTCTGGTAGATCTGCGCAACGGCAGGCTGATTGGTAACTGTGATAGCCATTAGAACTCATGGTAGAGGATGTTGCCACGGCAGTTAGCATTAAGGTCCATGTAGAGCCCTACGTATGGGCCAACTCCAAGAGAGCCACCAAGACTACTGTCTCCGAAGTTAGTTAACTTGTTGATGCTCTCTGCTAGATGGATCACCCCCTTTGTTCCGGCTACAGTAGCAGCCTTGCCAGTAAGGGAGATTGTATCGACTGTGAAGTTCGCAGCATCCACAACCCCATAACCATCTCCAATATCCCCATCCGTGTGGGCTAAGAATACTTTGTCTCCAATGGACAGACCATGAGCAGTAGCTGCAATGACAGCAGGGGCTGCAATGCTGATAGATGTGATTGGAGCAGCAATGGCAACTGGCTTAGCTCCATACAGCTCAAAGAGTGCTGTGCCTGCTCCTTCATCATTGACGCCCATATGGTGGACGACGTATCTGCGACCCAGCGCAGGTAGAATAGCGTCTCCGTCAGCGGTTCTGCTTATGGGTAAGAGATGCCCAATCATTAAGATGCCTCCTCGTAGTAGACATACCACTCTGCCGCAGAAGGGGTGAACCCTTCAATGTTAAGGTCTCTGGTCAGTATCGGACTTGTGGGTCGATACACGATATTCTTAAGGGTGTCTGCTGCTACAGTGCGTGCAGCCACATGGCCCCATGGTTTCTGCTGGAAGTCCGCACCACCGTCGATGGGGATGATCTGCTCACGATGGACGTTGTAGCCTACGAATGGGCTATTAGCTAATCGCTTAATCTCTGCTGAAGAGAGGATGCGATTCCATGCGCGCTCATCTACATAATCGTTATATCCACCATTAGCTCCAGTGGGGCCCCCTAGTGCCAACATACCTGGACTTGACACCCCACCTATCCCATAGCTATAAGTATCTGGTAATGTGATTCCAGCTCCCCCAGAAACAGGTATTTGTAGCTCCCCATCTGCATAGAGGTAGAACTTATTCCCATTAATCTGGAATATGATGTTGTGGTAGGCATCATCTACTACAGTAGTATTAGTATACCTAGCCCACATAGTCCCAAAACTAGTAGCTAGATACAGCTCTAGGTAGTTAAAGTTATTGAATCTATAGATTACCCAGCCTGCTGGAGTAAGGTCACGCTTACCTACTAATGAACCGTAGTTTGGTGAAGTAGTTAATAGCTTTGCCCATACAGACACCGTAAATGCGTCATTAGTTAGTAAGTCTGAATCACTAGGAATGCCCACACTAGTATTGAGGAGAGTTGTCTTGATTGCTTGGCCCAGCAAGCCTCTTTCCCAGTTGGAAACTGTGAGTGTAGCATGTCTATTTTGCCCGCTGATATCAGCAGTGGTTGTGCCTACGCCCTCTCGTATAGGTAGTGCAGCTAGCAGCCCATCTGTTAAGGAGTCCCCAGAATCAACCTGGAGGATCTGCTCATGGTCAATAAGAAATCCAGCGTCAGCAGTGGGGAGTGTAATAGCTGCATTGAGCTGATGAAGCAAGATGCCCTTTCCAGAACCTAGAGCGCCAAGACCCAGGCTTCCTGAAGTGGCAGTGCTCTTAAATACATTAAGCATGAAGCACCTGTTAAGGAAGCTGACAGGGGATTAACCCTGCCAGCATCAGTTACTATCCAAGGAAAACATTTCCAGGAACGGTAGGCTCGCCACCTGCAACAGCAGCTTTAGCAATCTCAGCGATTGCTGGAACGGATGAGCCCTTTCTCGGGCCAATAGCTAGGAAGTTGTAAACAATAGCTCCCTTGCCAGCGAGAAGATTGTCCCTCCAAGTGATCGTGACAACTGAGATTGTGAGTGCCACAACCGTAGTAACCACTTCGTAGTAATCACCTGTAGTATGCCCAAGGATGGGCATAACAATAGGACAATAGAAGAGGCCACCACCATCAACCGGGATAGTGGGCTCGGGGACACACAACGTCTCCCCTGCACCCCACCCAGCATCAAGGCTAGTAGCACCATTCCAGACTGAGTTAGACAAACCGCCGCCTGCCCCTGTTGAGCTGATGCAGTTAAACATCGAGCTAAAGGCAAACAAATGGTTATGAGGCTGAAGCATTTCTGCCTTAGCCATTTCCATCAGACGAGGAACAGTGCCACTAAAGCCGCTGTTAGACGGCCCTAGCCTAACAGTGTGATCTGTTCGTAGGTTAGGACCACTCATTTTTATGCGCCTCCAAAACCAAGCTGTCCACGGTCGCCAAAGAACATCTGGGTCAGTCGAGTAGCACCAGAGGCATTGCCCTCTAGAGCACACGCAAACTGTCCAGCAGGAGCTACGTTGTCATCAAAGACACCGCTAGCATCTGGACCCACTGCTTCACCGGCAGCTACGCCGTTAATGCAGAGACCCTGACAGAAACCCCAAGTGCAGATTTCTCCAAACTGTCCTTCAGCAGTTGCCGCGCCTGGACCCTTGTCCATGTTTTCAAGCGCAACACCAATGCAGTTAATATCTGCGGCTCCAGAACGAGTGACCAACGGATGTGGCCCTCCCGTGTTAGGAGCAGTGCCAAAGGTCGTCAACACCAGAGAAACAGCGTTCCCCTTAAGAATGTTGTTGCCGCCCGTGGCGTCGTTATTGCGGAATGTGTATTTCCGCTGGCAGCCTTCGCCATAACCAAGTGAAGATGCACCCATGTTGTCCTCCTTAGATGAACGTCATCACGCCTTGGTGACGTGAGTTGTTAAGAGTCATATTGCCCGCAGTGAGGATCTGAGCGATCTTGCCATCTTGGTCGATGGGCTTCTGGAAGGGAGTCATCGCGAAGTTGCGATTCCTGTGGATGGTGACATTAATGAAGTCACTGTTAAGGACATAGAGATGGTTGTTAAGAACCAACTCGTCCCACATCCAGGTAATACCCTTGAACCGAAGATTCTCGAAGCCCACATCCAAAAGCTTATTGTCGCGGATAATCTGCTTGCCAGCATTTTGATCCTCGTAAGCTTCATAGAGGGCTTGCGTTGAGAGGAGGAGATCCGGACGCGCAATACCCTTGGAACAGGTATTAACGAATGAACGGAGCCGACTCGTGAGGGAAGCCGTAGGAACAGCGAGATCAACCTGGTTCTCCCACCAAGGGTAGAGTTGTCGGTTAATGCCGCCCACGGTTCCTTGAGCACCAGAAGCCACGTCTTCGACAAGATTGTCGAGTCCGAGGAAATCGTCTGCTGCCTTTGCTGCTGCATCCCCTAGCAACATCTCGTTGAAGAACTCCTTCAACGACATCTCCAGGTTAACAATCTTGCGACGAAGCAGATTAAACTGCGCTTGAGCGCCGGAGTTTTTTACTTCTCCTTCAAGACCGCTGATCGAAACACTGCCTGCGAACTGCTTCCATGAATAGACAGCCGACGTGAACTCGTCAGTTGCCTTAACATTAAGCTTTCCCCAGCCAGAATACGAACGAGCAGTATCGTTCTTGGCATACTCAAGCGGCTCTTCAATCTGCGTGCCACCACCCTCAATCTTCACTCTGCCGTTAGCGAGAAACCAGAATCCAGCCGCGTTCGCAAGGAACACGTTATCTGCGATTCTCGGACGAACGAGCTGAAGAGTAGTAGTAGCTAGCGAATCAAATGCCAGTGCCATTTACACTCCTTCTCGTTCCTTAAGCCTTTCAAGCTTCAATGCTTCTGCCAGGGCAGTGTCAGCCGCCTGTCTTGTCGTCTTTTGCGACATGACCTTTTTCTGTGCGTTGCTGAAGTTATCAGTTAAGCCTTCGGAACCTTTGCTTTTACTATTAGCTCCCTGTGAAACTTCTGAAGTCCGAAGGGGCGGAGCTTTAAGCTCCCCTCCGCTTCCATGAATCCGTTTAGCGATTTCCACTACCTTGTCCAGAGGCACTCCAGGCAACTCCCTTTGGAGCTTCTGGACTTCTGGAGCTAGGTCGTTCCAGTTGGGCACGGTAGCACGATGCTCTCCGATTGCAACCTGCCTAGTCAAGCCGAGGACTGCGGACTGCATAGCTCTCCACTCTTCTCTAGGGACAGAAAGCATGCCATTATTTTCTCCGCCCTCCTGGTTTGCTGGGGCCTGAGTCTGAGTCTCTTCTCCCTCAGAGGGGGCCAGTCCATGCCGAGCCCTGATCTTCTGGACAGCTTCGTTGAGCACGTCAGGGTGCTCTTCGAGGATCTCCATGGCTCTCGCTCGCTCTGAGAGAGACTCAAAAGCCTCAGGAGTCAAACCTGGAGGGAGTGGATTGTCCTCTACAGTAGACTCCTCTGTGGGTTCCTCTGTGGGCTCTTCTTCCTCTGTGGCTCCTTCGAGTAGGGCACTTAGTTCATCATTAGCAGTGGGGTCTGGGTCATCCGTCCCAAGGATGGATCTGTTAAGATTTTCCTCTTGGGTAGTCAGGATGCTCGAAGCTCCATCGCTCCCGCTCTCTTCTCTAGCTAGTTGTTCTGGAGTCGTCATCAGTCTTCCTCTCCTTGGTAGGTTCTGTCCCACTCTTCAAGTTAAGATTAGCTAGTGCCTCATTAATCTCCTTGTCTTCAGGGAGATCTTTCTGAGGGTCATTGATTAATGAACCCTCTTCGAGTGCTCTATCTAGCCAGTGTTTTCTAGCACGGTGCGTCGATTTCATTTACTGTCACCTTTTTGGGCAGCATTGGTAAATGTTGAAGTTCCGGATCTTCTGGGACTTCATCCACTGCAACGCCCTTATCTATTGCCTCTTTGACTTTCTCAAATGTGACGGACTCTTGCCAGTCATGTGTCTTCTTCTTCAACTTCGAGTATCGGAAGTTGTCCATCGTTAAGTCATGCTTCTTCAGCAGCCTGTCTCTCTGCTCAGCCGAAGTTATGTCGATTGGTTTGCCTGTAATGTCACTTGTCGTAAATGGCTCAAAGGTCGCTACCTGAGTGCCACTGTAGTCCCGATACATATTAACATCACAGATGATGCAGACTGGTGGAGGGGGAGGATTGAACTTCTTAACAA
>Ga0316187_10002024_pt1 | contig 17717 bp, 16 predicted proteins | sample CroRivburrow1_MG_FD_204927 | JGI IMG/M metagenome (GOLD analysis project Ga0316187, IMG submission 204927) | Coastal sediment microbial communities from Maine, United States - Cross River worm burrow 1 | ecosystem: Environmental > Aquatic > Marine > Coastal > Sediment | place: USA: Maine...
AAACGGCGAGGACCTCGGGGTACGCTTGCAGCTGCTGCGCCAGTTCACGCCACTGGAGAATTCCCGCGGCGTCGCCCTCCACGTAACCATGGGCAACCAGGGAGAGAATACGACCGCGCAATTCACCGGCAAAACCGTTCATTACCGACAGTACCGTGATCAGGCTGGCAACACCCAATACCATGCCCAGCATGGACACCAGGGCGATCACCGAGGTAAAGCGATTGCGCTTGCGACTGAAACTGTAACGCAGGCCGATAAACGGTGCGTAGTTGGCAATAGCCTGGCCCGGGTTACTCAAGCGTTGTACATCCCCTGCCTAGCGATCTGCGGGGTAATAGAGGCCCGGGTTGGACTTGCCAACCTCACCCTCACGGGTTTCCTCGTCACAGCGTTGCGGGTCGCCACCGCAGAGATCGCATGTGGTGTCGATACCCAGGGCTCCCATGCCACCACAGGAACCCTTGATGGGCGCGCGCCCCATAATCACACCCACGGCCATAATCGCCATTACCAGGCCGATAACCAGCATACTCACCAGGAATAATGTCATCTTCGTGTTCTCCGGGGCGCTGTCGCCCTGCTACTGTTCGACCGCAAGAAAAGGTGCAAATTCCGTTGTCTGGCTGTGCTGCAAACCCGCGTCGCTGCGCCGAATGAAATATACCGCCAATCCCTGCTCTCGCGCCACTGCCATCGCCTGCTCCGCCCCCAGCACGGTGAGCGCGGTGGCCCAGGCGTCGGCCATCATGGCACTGTTGTGAATAACTGTCACCGACACCAGGTCGTGGATTACCGGGCGACCCGTGCGCGGATCAATGCTGTGGGAATAGCGCTGACCGTCCATTTCAAAATAATTGCGGTAGCTCCCTGATGTCGCCACCGCGCCGTCGGTCACAGTCAGTGCCGCCGCCACATCGCGCACAGCGCTGTCGGGTTGTTCTACGGCGACATGCCAGGGATCGCCGCGGTGGCTCAGCCCTGACATACGCATCTCTCCGCCCAGCTCCAGCAGGAAGCGGTCGATCCCCTGCGAGAGCAGCCAGTTGGCAGCCTGATCCACGGCAAAGCCCTTGGCTATGGAGGAGAAATCCAGCGTCAGTGCAACCGGCTTTCGTATCCGCAGGGCCTCGCCATCCAGGCGCAGTTGCTGCTGCCCCACCAGTGGTAACAGCGCGTCGATTGCCTCGTTCCCCGGCGGTTCTCCCTCGCCCATGGAGGGTCCGAAACCCCATAAATCAACCAGCGGTGCCACTGTTACATCGTAGGCGCCGGCACTGTCGCGCCCTACTGCCAGAGCGGTAGACAACACACTGTAGAATTCGCCGCTCACCGTATACCAGGTATCGACAGGTGCACGGTTGAAACGGCTGATTTCGGAGTCTTCACGATAGGTAGACATACTCTGCTCTACCTGCTCCAACTGCGCCTCTACACCAGCCTGCACGACCGACCGGTCCACGGCGACAGCCGGCGCCACATAGCTCAGGTGCCAGCTGGTACCCATGGCGCTGCCCACCAGTTGCTGCGGCCCGGGTTGTCCGCCGCAGGCGGACAACAAAAACACCAGGACAATACAAAAAAGCCACTCTGTTGAGTGGCTTGGTCGATTATCCGCCGAAATCATCTAGCAAGATATTCTCGGGTTCCACACCCAGATCTGCCAGCATCTGGATAACCGCGGCGTTCATCATAGGTGGTCCGCACATGTAGTACTCGCAGTCCTCAGGGGCCGGGTGGTCCTTCAGGTACTCCTCGTACAGCACGTTGTGGATGAACCCGGTAAGCCCCTCCCAATTGTCCTCCGGTTGGGGGTCGGACAGGGCCACGTGCCAGTCGAAATTTTCATTCTCTGCGGCCAGCTGGTCGTAATCCTCCACATAAAACATTTCGCGCAGGGACCGGGCGCCGTACCAGAAGGAAATCTTGCGCTTGGTGTGCAAACGGTTCAGCTGGTCAAAAATGTGTGAACGCATCGGCGCCATGCCCGCACCGCCACCGATAAAGACCATTTCGGCATCTGTTTCCTTGGCGAAAAATTCGCCGAACGGGCCATACACCTTGACCTTGTCTCCGGGTTTCAAATTGAACACCCAGGAGGACATAATGCCGCAGGGGATACCCTCGCTGCCAGGCGGCGGTGTAGCGATACGGATATTGAATTTGACCACGCCTTTTTCTTCCGGGTAATTGGCCATGGAGTAGGCGCGGATCGTATCTTCCTTGACCACCGATTCCAGCTTGAAGAACCCGAAATGCTCCCAGTCACCCCGGTACTCTTCCTCGATATCGAAATCGCTGTATTTCACGTGATGAGGCGGGCATTCCAGTTGCACGTAACCACCGGCGCGGAAATCCACACTTTCGCCTTCCGGGAGGAGCAGGGTCAGCTCCTTGATAAAGGTTGCGACATTGGGATTGGACGCCACAGTACATTCCCACTGCTTGACGCCGAAAACCTCCTCCGGCACCTCAATTTTCATATCCTGCTTGACCGCCGCCTGACAACTCAGGCGCCAGCCTTCCGCGGCATCGCGCCGGGTGAAGTGCGACTCTTCGGTCGGCAGCATGGAACCACCCCCCTCGCTGATAATGCACTTGCACTGGGCACAGGTGCCGCCTCCACCGCAGGCAGAGGGCAGGAAGAGGTTGGCTTCCGAAAGGGTCTGCAGCAATTTGCCGCCAGCGGGGACCGTTATAGTGCGCTCGCCATTGATTTCGATGCTGACGTCGCCACTGCTGACCAGCGCCGAGCGTGCGGCGAGAATAATAGCTACCAGCACCAACACGATGGCCGTGAACATGCAGACGCCGTAAACAATTGTCATATCCATATCAGTTCAGTCTCGCCTAAATGTCGATACCGCCAAAGGACATAAAGCCCAATGACATCAAGCCAACGATAATAAAGGTAATGCCCAGCCCCTCCAGGCCGTCCGGCACATCGGAGTACTTCAGCCGTTCGCGTATGCCCGCCAGTGCCACGATGGCAAGGGCCCAGCCCACGCCGGAACCGGCGCCAAACACCATGCTTTCGACGAAGTTGTAATCTCGCTCGACCATAAACAGGGAGGCACCCAGAATGGCGCAGTTCACGGTAATCAGTGGCAGGAATACACCCAGGGCGTTGTACAGAGCAGGTACAAATTTATCCAGAAACATTTCCATGATCTGGACGATGGCCGCGATCACGCCGATATAAGACAACAGGCCCAGGAAGCTCAGGTCCATATCCGGCAGGCCGGCCCAGGCCAGGGCTCCATCCGCCAGCAGGTAGTTGTAGATCAGGTTGTTGACCGGGACCGTAATGGTCAGCACCACGATGACCGCAATACCCAGGCCAATGGCCGCCTGGACCTTTTTGGATATCGCCAGGAAGGTGCACATGCCCAGGAAGAAGGCCAGCGCCATATTGTCAATGAATATGGAGCGGATGAACAGGCTCAGATAGTATTCCATCTACACGCCCTCCCGCACCGGCGTATGTTTCGCCATCTTGAAGTCAGGCGCCTCTTCCTGCTCTTTGTGAAAGCTGCGCAGCGCCCAGATAAACAGGCCGATCAGGAAGAAGGCACTTGGCGGCAACAGCAGCAGGCCGTTGGGGTTGTACCAACCGCCGTCTGTCACCAGCGGCAGTATCTCAAAGCCCATTAACTTGCCAGCGCCGAACAGCTCGCGTATCACCGCGACCACGATCAACACCACGCTGTACCCCAGCCCGTTGCCGATTCCGTCGATGAAGCTGGCCAGCGGGGGGTTTTTCATGGCGAAGGCTTCCGCGCGACCCATGACGATACAGTTGGTAATGATCAGCCCGACAAATACCGACAGCTGTTTACTGATAGCGTAGGCATAGGCCTTGAGGAACTGGTCCACCACGATAACGAGGGACGCGATGATAACCATCTGCACGATAATCCGGATGCTGCCCGGAATATGGTTGCGGATGACCGACACGAACATACCGGAGAATGCGGTCACCACGGTGAGGGCAACACACATCACCAGGGTCACCTGCAAGGAGGACGTTACCGCCAGAGCTGAACAGATTCCCAGAATCTGCAGCGCAATGGGATTATTTTTGAATATCGGACCCGTCAGGGTTTCTTTGACAGATTCCATTCTCAGACCTCCCCTGATTTCAAGTTATTAAGGAACGGCTCAAAGCCATTTTCACCCAGCCAGAACTGCACCAGGTTGGTAACACCCCTGGCTGTAAGGGTGGCCCCGGCCAGGCCATCGATCTGCCAGGCTGCGCTGGCGTTCGAGGGATCTACGGCTCCTTTTATCAAGCCAATAGCAACCTCATCATCGCGATAAACTTCCTTGCCGGGCCACACCGCCTTCCAGCGGGGATTGTCCACCTCACCGCCCAGGCCGGGGGTTTCGCCGTGTTCGTAGAAGCCCAGTCCGGCCACGGTATTACCGTCGGACTCCAGGGCAATAAAGCCGTAGAGCGTAGACCACAGGCCGTAACCGTGAATCGGCAGGATGATTTTATCGATATCGCCCTGTCCATCTTCCACCAGGTAGACCAGGGCATAGTTTTCACGACGGGAGATTTTCGCCTGATCCTGCGCGGCACTCAGCGCCATCGATTCCGCCGGATCCTTGGCGGCCTTGCGCTGGTCGAATTCCTCCGGGTCGACAGCATCACTGAAGGTACCCGTGCGCAGGTCAACTACGCGGGTGCTGACCTGGGCGAATTGTTCCTCGACGCCGACGCCTTCCTGCAGCATGCCCGCTGCCGCAAGAATATTGCGTTTGCGGTCAAGTGTCTTGTTGATCTCCTGGGTTGGCTTCAGCAGCACCGCAGCGGTGGAAACGATCACCGAACAGACGATGCACAGCGAAAACGCAACGATCAGGGTTTTCTGGATACTGTCATTACTAGACACGGGCAAGTCTCCGTTTGATATTGGCCTGCACCACAAAGTGATCCATCAGCGGTGCAAACAGGTTGGCAAACAGGATCGCCAGCATGATGCCCTCTGGAAACGCCGGATTGACAACCCGAATCAGCACCGTCATCAGGCCGATCAGGATGCCGAAGGCCCATTTCCCGGTATCGGTCATCGCGGCCGATACCGGGTCGGTGGCCATGAATATCATACCGAAGGCAAAACCACCGGTAACCAGGTGCCAGTACCAGGGCATGGCAAAGGCAGGGTTGCTGTCAGAGCCGACCATGTTGAACAGGCTCGAGAGCGCGATCATGCCCACCATAACACCGGCTATGATGCGCCAGGATGCGATACGGGTTACCAGCAGCAGGATACCGCCCAGCAGAATCGCCAGGGTAGACGTCTCCCCGATGGAGCCAGGCACCGATCCCACGAAAGCTTCCATCCAACTCCACTGCTGCTGCAGGGCCGCCATGCCGTCGGAAGCCGCCACTGACAACATGGTAGCGCCAGTGTAGCCATCTACGGCTGTCCATACGGCGTCGCCAGACATCTGGGCCGGGTAGGCAAAATACAGAAAGGCCCGACCGGTAAGTGCCGGATTGAGAAAATTCTTGCCGGTGCCGCCAAACACTTCCTTGCCGATCACCACACCGAAGCTGATGCCCAGGGCCACCTGCCACAGGGGCATATCCGGCGGGCAGGTCAGCGCGAACAGGATTGAGGTGACAAAAAACCCTTCGTTCACCTCGTGCCCGCGCTTTATTGCGAAAATAATTTCCCAGGTAATCCCCACCAGGAAAGTGGTGATATAAATGGGCAGGAAGAATACCGCGCCAAACCATAAACAATGCCAGAGATTACTCGCATCGTAGCCGCCCAAAAGTTCAATCAACCAGCCGTGCCAGCCCGGCACGCCCTGCCCCACAGCCAGGACTTCGTTAGCCTGGAAACCAAGATTGTACATGCCGTAAAACATAGCGGGGAATGCCGCCATCCACACGGTGATCATGATGCGCTTGAGGTCTACACCATCGCGTACGTGGGCCGTTGATTTGGTGACGGAATCCGGCGCATACAAAAAGGTGTCAAACACCTCATACAGCGCGTAAAACTTCTGGAAACGCCCGCCTTCCTGGAAATGGTGCTCGAAATTATCGAGTACTCTTCTAAGTCCCACGTCTTAACCCTCCTTCTCAATGCGCGTCAGGTTGTCCCGCAGAATGGGACCGTATTCATACTTTCCGGGGCAGACATAAGTGCACAGCGCCAGGTCTTCCTCTTCCAGCTCCAGGCAACCCAGGGCCTGCGCCATCTCTGTGTCGCCGACAATCAATGCGCGCAGTAAATGCGTGGGCAGGATGTCCAGGGGCATAATGGTTTCGTAGCTACCCACCGGCACCATGGCGCGCTCACTACCATTGGTGTTGGTGGTCATCGCCAGCGGTTTCTTGCCTAACAGGCTGGTCAGGTAGATACCCAGGTTGGAATGCTTCTTCGCGCCTGGAGAGAGCCAGCCCATAAACTCCCGGTGGCGCCCTTCCAGCAGCACCGATACCTGGTTGTGATACCGGCCCAGGTATGCAGTGGCGCCATACACGGCACGCCCCCCCAGGACCGAGCCGGAAATAATGCGATTCTCGCCAGTTTTGAGCTCCCCGGCGCACAGCGCCTGCAGATCCACCCCGATCCGGGTACGCAACAGGCGCGGGCGTTCTACCTGGGGACCAGCCAATGCAATGACTCGCTGGGTGTACAGCCGGCCGTCGAGAAACAACCGGCCTATGGCGATAACGTCCTGGTAGCCAATGGTCCACACCACTTTATCGGGACCCGCACTGTCCAGAAAGTGTATATGGGTACCGGCGAGACCGGCCGGGTGGGGGCCATCAAATTGCGCCCCTTCTATATTGGGTGCCTTACCCAGTGGCAACGACGCACCCGCCGCAGCGCAGACATGCACCTTGCCACTGGTCACCTTGGCCAGCAGGTCCTGGCCCAGGGCGAAGGCTTCTTCCTGTTCGGCGATTACCACGGTGGGATCAGGCGCCAGAGGGTGAGTATCCATGGCGGTAATAAAAATAGCTGCAGCCTCAGCATCTGGAGCAGGAACTTTGCTGAAAGGTCGGGTTCGCAGGCTGGTCCACTGGCCACTACGCTGCAGTTGCTCGCGTACGGCCGCAGTATCCAGCGTATCAATTGCCGCGGTGCTGAAGGTTTCCGCCTCGTCACCGTCCACGTCGATAACCACTGACTGTAGTACGCGCCTGGCGCCACGATTTATCGCTGACACCACGCCGCTGGCGGGCGAGGTATAGCAAACACCCGCCGTCTTTTTATCGGTAAACAATGGTTGCCCAAGCTTGACCCGCTCGCCTTCGCGCACGTTCATGGTGGGCTTCATGCCGACATAATCGAAGCCGACCAGCGCCACAGCCCGCGCGGCCGGTGCGTCTTCAATTACTTGCTGGGGAGATCCCTGAATCGGGATATCCATGCCCCGCTTGATCTTGATCATACGACCCGCCTACAGAATCAGAAATGTGTGTGGGCTGGAGGTTCCGGCGTATCGCCCGGCTATACGCCAGGGCTGGCAGGACTGAGCTGCCTGCCTGAATCCACCCCGCGGCTGTAAAACCCACCGCGACCGTCCAAACCCGGCGCATTATAGCGGAATGCCCCACTAAAAAACCAGCTTGAGACCACGAGATGTTTGATTTTGAACAAGTTTTACGGAAGTCAATCGACCTTGGTCGAAGCGGACCCGATAATTCCCGATGGAACCCCGCGGGCCCGCCCTGCAATCAGCTGTCGCGGGGATAAACGGCAAAGTCGATACCCGCCATTTGCTCCAGAATGCGATGCACCTGGCAGCTATAGCCGAACTCGTTGTCATACCAGAGGTATAACACGGCTTGTTTGCCATTGGTCACCGTCGCCTGGGCATCAAAAATACAGGCGTGGCGCGAGCCGACAAAATCGCTGGATACCACCTCGGGGGACGCAGAATAGTCGATCTGCTTGCGCAGCGGCGAATGCAGCGCCTGGTAGCGCATGAATTCGTTCAACTCCTCACGGGTGGTTTCCCTGGCCAGGGTGAGATTGAGAATGGCCATGGAGACATTGGGCGTGGGGACGCGAATAGCGTTGCCCGTCAACTTGCCCTGCAATTGCGGCAGTACCTTGCCTACCGCGGTGGCGGCCCCGGTCTCAGTGATCACCATATTGAGGGATGCCGCGCGACCCCGGCGGGATGCCTTATGGTAGTTATCGATAAGGTTCTGGTCGTTGGTATAGGCGTGTACCGTCTCCACGTGGCCGGCAACGATGCCGTACTCGTCATCCACCGCCTTGAGCGGTGGCGCTATGGCGTTAGTGGTACAGGAAGCGGCGGAAATGATCTTGTCATCGGCAGTGATGATGTCATTGTTGATGCCCGCCACAACATTCTTCAGGTCGCCCTTGCCCGGCGCTGTAAGGATCACCTTGCTGGCACCCTTGCTCTTGAGGTGCATCGACAAACCGGCTTCATCACGCCACACACCGGTATTATCGACGATAATCGCGTTATTGATGCCGTACGCGGTGTAATCGATCTGATCCGGCGCGTCGGCGTAAATCACCTTCACCTCATTGCCATTGGCAACAAATGACTGCCGCTCCTCGTCCACACGTATCGTGCCGTCAAACGCACCGTGGACGGAATCGCGACGCAACAGGCTGGCCCGCTTGACCAGATCATTCGGGGCCTTGCCCTTGCGCACTACAATGGCGCGCAGCCGCAGACATTCGCCGCCGTCGGTTTTGTCGATCAGAATCCGCGCCATCAGGCGACCGATGCGACCAAAACCGTACAGCACCACATCCTGGGGCTGCTGCAAGGGCTTGGCCTTGGAGCCAATCAGCTCGCCCAGCTCCTGCTGCACATATTGCTCTATGCTGAGGCCCTCGCCCGCACCCTGGGTGTAATATTTGACTGCGAGACGGCCGACGTCGATATGTGCGGATCCCAACTCCAGCTGCGACAGAGCGTTCAGTATCGGGTAGGTTTCAAACTCGGACAGCTCGTTGCCCTCCACCTGGCGCACATAGCGATGATCCTTCATGATCTGGAACACCGAGCGATTCACCAGTGAATGGCCGTAGATATAACACTTGACGTTCTTTTCCCGCGACAGCTGGCCGACCAGGGGAATCATGCCCTCTGCCAGGGCCTCGCGCTCTTTCCAGTCCTTGAAGTAATCGTCGGGACGTGCTCGTTTGCGGTCATTCACTGTGGGGTACCTTCCTGTGTGCTGCCCTATGGGGTTGGGCCGCGTATTATCCTTACAGCTCTGGCGGCGCGCAAGCCGCGTTGCGGCAAATTCACGGTCGGCTTGATGCAGCGCAACTGGAGGGGTGGCCCGCTTGCCGCTACAATGTCGCAGCTTTTTTAACTGCGGACCCGGCACAGCCCTTTCTATGTTCACCACACTGGTTGCAAACACACCCTGGCCGGCCAAAGCGGGCAGCCGCACTGCACTGGGGCCCTTCAGCGGCAGCAGCGAGGCGCGCTGCGTTGCCGAGCTGGCCAGCCGGCAACGCCTGCTGTTGGTCATCACTGCCGATACCAGCTCCGCCCTGGCGCTGGAGCGGGAGCTGCCCTTTTTCCTGGACCAGCCGACAGAAATTCTGGCCTTCCCCGACTGGGAAACCTTGCCTTACGATAATTTTTCACCTCACCAGGACATTGTTTCAGAGCGGCTTAACACCCTGTATCACCTGCCCTCCACCAGCAGTGGCATCATTATTGTACCGATTCCGACCCTGATGCACCGGCTGGCGCCCACCGAATATATCGCGGGATCCAGTCTGGTACTGGAAGCGGGCCAAACCCTGGATACCGCGAAATTCCGGCGCAATCTGGAGCGCAATGGCTACAGTAATGTGGAAACGGTGTACGAGCACGGCGAGTACGCCATGCGTGGCTCACTGTTTGATATCTACCCTATGGGCAGCGAATTGCCGTACCGTATCGACCTGCTGGATGATGAGGTCGATACCCTGCGCACCTTCGAACCCGATAGCCAGCGCACCGTTACCCGGGTAGAGGCGATCAATCTGCTGCCGGCACGGGAGTACCCCCTGAACGCCACGGCGGTGAGTCGTTTCCAGCTCAACTGGTATGACAGCTTCGATGGCGACCCAGACCAGTGCCCCACCTTCACGGAAGTCAGCGCGGGGCGCAGTCCGGGTGGATGCGAGTACTACCTGCCCCTGTTTTTTGACAACTGCGCCACCCTGTTTGACTACCTGCCGGAGGGAGCCGCCGTTATCGCCATCGGTGACCACTACGGGGCCGCCCAACACTTCTGGCAGGATGTGCTCACCCGCTACGAGGAATACGGTATCGACCCCCGGCGGCCATTGCTGCCTCCCGGGCGTTGTTTTACCCCGGTCGAAGAGCTCTACCAGATTCTGGGGAACTTCGCGGTACTGGAATTGCGCCACAACCCCGACGCGCCGGTACACCAGCAAACACCGGTACTGCCACCGCCCTCATTGGCCAGTGACAAGCGACAATTATCGCCTGCGGCCCACCTGGCGGCATTCCTGCAACAGCACCAGGGGCCGGTACTGCTGTGCGCCGAATCTGCGGGTCGACGCGAAATTCTGCTGGAGGCATTACAGGAGCACCAGCTACAGCCAACCCAGGTGCAGGACTGGCACGCCTTCCTGGAGTCCGGGCTGGACTTCGCCATCGCCACCGCGCCTCTGGACAGGGGACTGTACTTCGGGCCCGGTCAACCGACCCTGGTATGTGAAGCGCAGTTATTCGGTGAACGGGTGGCCCAGAGGCGGCGGCGCAAGGCATCGGATGAGGCCAGCGGCAATGTCTTCAGGGACCTCAACGAGTTGCGTGAGGGTGTCCCGGTTGTCCATCTGGAGCACGGAGTGGGCCGCTACGCCGGCCTGCAAAAGCTCACCGTGGATGAGCAGGAAACTGAGTTCCTGACGCTGGAGTATGCCCAGGGTGCTCGCCTTTATGTACCGGTTGCCTCACTGCATATGATCAGTCGCTACGCCGGCAGCGATCCGGAACTGGCTCCACTGCACAAGCTGGGCTCTGACCAGTGGGAAAAGGCCCGGCGCAAGGCCAGTGAAAAGGCCAACGATATCGCCGCACAACTGCTGGAGGTCTATGCACGCCGGGAAGCGCGCGAGGGCTTCGCCTTCGCACCCGCATCCCAGGGCTATGAGCAATTCACCGCGGGATTTCCCTTTGAAGAAACCCCGGACCAGGCAACCACCATCAACGCCGTCCTGGAGGATATGCACAGCCCACGCGTAATGGACCGACTGGTGTGCGGCGACGTGGGCTTCGGCAAGACCGAGGTGGCCATGCGCGCCGCTTTTGTCGCCACCCAGAACCGCAAACAGGTCGCGGTACTGGTGCCTACAACACTGCTGGCTCAGCAGCACTACAATTCCTTCAGCGACCGCTTCGCCGATTGGCCGGTGAGCGTCGAAGTGGTATCGCGCTTTAAATCCACAGTCCAGTTAAAAGACATCACGCGACGTGTCTCCAGCGGTGCTATCGACATTCTCATCGGCACCCACAAGCTGCTGCAAAGCGATTTCAAATTCGGCGACCTGGGTTTGCTGATAATCGACGAAGAGCACCGTTTCGGCGTCAAGCAGAAAGAGGCGATCAAGGCCCTGCGTTCGGAGGTCGATATACTGACACTGACCGCCACACCGATACCTCGCACGCTGAATATGGCACTGGGCGGCATGCGAGACCTGTCTATCATCGCCACGCCGCCGGCGCGCCGCCTGTCGATCAAGACCTTTGTGCGCGAGCACAATATCGCACTGGTGAAAGAGGCCGTACTGCGTGAAACACTGCGCGGAGGCCAGGTATACTACCTGCACAACGAGGTCAAAACCATTGAGGAGACTGCGCGCAAGCTGCGGGAGTTGTTACCAGACCTGAGTATTGCCGTGGCCCACGGCCAGATGCGCGAGACACAACTGGAGCAGGTGATGTCTGCCTTTTATCACCAGCGACACCACATCCTGTTGTGCACCACTATCATTGAAACGGGCATCGATATACCCAACGCCAACACCATTATTATCGAACGGGCGGACAAATTTGGCCTGGCCCAGCTGCACCAGCTGCGCGGGCGGGTGGGGCGCTCACATCACCAGGCCTATGCCTATCTGCTGTGCCCTCCCCGGTCGGCTATTACCGCGGATGCTGGAAAGCGATTGGAAGCCATTGAAGCCGCGGGCGACCTTGGGGCGGGGTATCTGCTGGCCACCCATGACCTGGAAATACGCGGTGCAGGAGAACTACTGGGCGACGAGCAGAGTGGGCAGATTCACAGCGTGGGCTTTTCCCTGTACATGGATATGCTGCACCAGGCCGTAGCCGCCCTGAAGCGCGGTGAAATACCCGACGTTGACGCGCCCCTTGACCAGGGCACCGAGGTGAACATGCACCAGGCAGCATTGATACCCGACGACTACCTGCCGGATATCAACAGCCGCCTCATTTTGTACAAACGTATTGCCGCCGCGGCGAACGACGACGAACTGCGCGAACTGCAGGTAGAGATGATCGACCGCTTCGGCCTGCTGCCGCCACAGGTGGGCAACCTGTTCCAGGTATCGCGCCTGCGCCTGCGGGCGCAGCAGTTGGGCATTCGCGCCATTGAAGTGGGCCCACAGGGTGGTAGTATCGATTTCAAGGAAAATACCCGGGTGAATCCATTGACGCTGGTAAAAATGGTCCAGTCTGAACCGAAAACTTTCAAACTGGCCGGTGCGAACCGCTTGCGCTTCACCAGCGATTTAGAGGACAGCGCTGCGCGGCAGCGTTACCTGGAACAGTTACTCGATACTTTTGCCAAAGACACCACGGAAGACGCCGCGTGATGCAAAGCCATAGGTTTCACCTGAGACACTACCTGCTTGCCTGCCTGAGCGCCGTCCTGGCGCCGCTGTGCCTGGCCCAGGAGGAGCAGCGCTGGTTTCGCGTAGAGTTACTGGTATTCAGCCAACAGGGAAGCGACAGCGGTGAACAGTGGGACCCCACTCCGACACTGGTTTATCCCGGCGCCGGGCGCTTCCTGATACGGCCGGCGCAGGTCACAGCCAACCTGGGGCTGTATCATGCCGACAGTATCGTCGATGACTACGGTCGGCAAATACTGACCGAGCGGGCGCGGCAGGAAACATCCACCCACAGAGAAATTCCGCTGGCAGATCCGAATATGCCGCAGCCAGGACAGCCCGCTACGGCCGTGCTGTACCCCACGCCCTTCGTCGCGCTGCCGACAGCACAGCAGGAGTTTCGCGGCAAAGCAGCTTACATGCAGCGCAGTGGCCGCTACCGCATTCTGTTTCACGAGACCTGGGCACAGCCGGTGCTGTCCAGGGAGCAGGCCCTCCCGCTGATCCTGGACCGTTCGGGCGACACTGGCCAATGGCCTCAGCTACAGGGCAGCGTCAAAATTCACCTGTCGCGCTATTTGCACATGGAAACCAACCTGTGGCTGAACACTACCGGAGATTACCTCACGGGCGAATGGCGTATGCCCCCTCCCCCACTGGGGCCACCCTCGCTTATCGTGGAGCAACTACCCTCTGAACAGGACGCACAGCAGGGCTTCGGGGGACAGTGGATAGACCGGCAGGTGGAGACCGACGAAAACACCAGCGGCGATACACTGCTTGCAGCAGAGCCGGAGGAGACGGGGCCCGTGTACCCCTACCGCCATGCGGTTATATTACAACAGCAGCGACGCATGCGCAGTGACGAGGTGCATTACCTGGACCATCCCAAGCTTGGCGTGGTGATCAAATTCCTGCCGCTGAACGAAGAGGAACTTGAGTTGCTGGCACTGGCCGAGGCCGACAGCGGATTTCGCCTGGAGCACCCACTGGATGGGCTTTAACCGCTATAGCGTGCCGCCAACAGGCAGGTGAGCAGTTGCCGCACCACCGACGCCTCACGCTGCAGAATTTCCTGCATCATCTCCAACGCTATGGGTAAATCGCCCAGGCCCGCCGCGGGATTGACCACCATACAGACCGAAACATAGGCCATACCCAACTCCCGGGCCAGTGCCGCTTCCGGCATACCGGTCATCCCTACAATGTCACAGCCGTCCTGGGCCATGCGGCGTATCTCAGCGGCAGTCTCCAGCCTGGGCCCCTGGGTAACACCGTGTACAGCGCTGCTTGCGTGGGCAATGCCGGCACGATCTGCTTCGCCCAGCAGCGCCCGGCGCAAATCCCGATCGTAGGGCTCAGTGAAATCGATATGCTGCACCTGCCCGCTACGGCCATCGTCAATAGTGTGCTCCCTGCCCCAGGTGTAATCGATAAGCTGGTCGGGGATTACCAACCGCCCCGGGGCCATAGCCGGTGTTACACCACCCACTGCATTGATGGCGACAATGTCATTCACTCCCAGGGACTGCAACGCCCACAGGTTCGCCCGGTAATTGATTAAATGAGGTGGAATTGCGTTGGGACTGCCATGGCGCTGCAGGAAAAACACCTGACAGTCCGCCATGGCGCCTTCCTGTACTGCTCTTGAAGGCTCGCCATAGGGGGTCCGTACCTGGTGTTCCCCGACAATTTCCAGCCCCTCCAGCTCATCGATGCCAGTACCACCAATGATGGCCAGGCGTTTCACAATCGTGCCCCGACCGATACGGCGCCCACAGGCATCGCATTAACCCCTATCCCGGCGCTGTCCAAGGCTAATGGCCGCTGGAGGCGCCAAACGAAAATTGCGTGCTGTTTAGACCATTTTTTCATTCGTGAGGCATCCGCTTATTTACAAAAGAGTATATAAAAGCCCACACGGCCTTAAGTCAACTCTTGAAAGGGAATGCAACTGGTTGATCTGCGGCGAAAAGTTTTTCACAGAATTTCTAAGTAATTTAGAAGCCTTTTCTTATACCAATTTCACATAATGGACAGACACTCCCAGCGTGATATGTTGATTGGCCATGCACTGCAACAGGCCAGGTACAGTTCAATGAAAATGCTCAGCCCCGTCATTGGCGGGTGGTATAAGGACCGGCAAACCAGCGCACTGTTTGAGGTAGTCGACTGGGATCCCACGACGCTCACCATCGAAACCCAGTACCTTGACGGTGAGGTGGCGGAGTACGACCTGGATTCCTGGCGCCAGATGCCGCTGGAGCGAGCCGAGGCCCCGGAGGACTGGCGCGCCGCGTTTGAACTTGACGATGAGGATCTGCTGGATCCCGACCTGCCTATGCACCCCGATGACTGGAGCAATCCGCTCAACCATATTGAGCCGGATACGATGTACGGCGTCGAAGAGTTCTGACATCCCCGGCGCCGCGAGCTTTCACGCGGCGCGGCTGTGCCGCCTTCGCAGCGCCACCTGAATCACCAGTTGTATCCACTGCGGATTACTGTATATAATCACAGCACCTGTATAAATACCCATGAGGTGTTCGTGATGGAGAAACTCACCCAGCGACAACAACAAGTCCTGGACGTCATCCGCCAGCATATAGACCAGACCGGCTATCCTCCGACCCGGGCGGACATTGCCAAGACCCTTGGCTTTAAATCCGCCAATGCGGCGGAGGAACATCTCAAGGCCCTGGCGCGCAAGGGTGCCATCGAAATCATCGCTGGCGCGTCGCGCGGCATACGCTTGCCGGAAAGCGCAGGCATACCCATTGTCGGCCGTGTCGCCGCAGGCAGCCCTCTGTTGGCGCAGGAACATATAGAAGATTATTGCGACCTGCCGCCCAGCTTTTTCAAACCCTCGGCGGACTATTTTCTGCAGGTGCAGGGTGACAGCATGATCGACGTCGGCATTTTTGATGGCGACCTGCTGGCCGTACACAGCACCGCCGTGGCCAACAATGGCGACATCATCGTGGCGCGGATAGAGGATGAAGTCACAGTCAAGCGCCTGCACCGCACCCGCGACAAGCACCGCCTGGAGCTACTGCCGGAAAACCCTGATTATCAACCGATCGAAGTCGACCTGCGCGAACAGGCGTTCGCCATTGAAGGTCTCAGCGTGGGGGTTTTGCGCCGCGGTACCTGAGGTCATTTTTCAGCAGAGTAGGTTCTTACAGTTCACCGGTGGCGGCTGCAGCGGCCCGGCACTATCCGCCATCGGATAATCCGGGTATCAGGATGGGTTGCGCGGCCTAGTGCAGGACGCGCGGGGCTTCGGGTGGCGCCTCTACCTCCATGTCTCCCTGCTCGGCAAGAACGGCCGCAGCCTGTATGCCGGCCTGGATCATGGCCTTGGCGACCTCCAGTCCGTTATCCATCATGTAGATTCGGGATTCTTCGGAGAAACGTATTACCACAAGGGGCTCCGAGTCATCATCCGCACGTTGCAGGACGACTTCTCCGTCTCCAAGATCGACAATCTCCAGTAAGGATGCAGACACTCAATAGACCTCTGTTTAATGAAACTGCCAGTTAGTCTAACAGCAGCAGATGCCAGCGGCCAGCGCCGGGCAGTAATGTCTAGTATTCGTCCAGCGAGTCGCTCATGCGCGTAAACAATCGATTGAGTTGCTCAAGCCAAACCTGCGCCGTATCCGGGTCGGGCAAATCCGGGGCCGGGCTGGCCAGATTGTCCCTGCTTCGCTCGGCTACTGTCGCAGGCTCACCGTCCACAGCCAGCATGGCCGCGAGCCAGCCGTCCCGCTCCAGCTGCCGGAATTCCTGAATCTCGCCGGCCACGGCCTTTCCAGGTTCTGGCTCCGGGAGTTCACTGCAATTGCGCGGAGGCTGCGATGGCAACGCCTTGCTACCGCTTATTTCCAACAGGAACCAGCCGTAAGCATTGGTCAGGTGTCCGCGTATACCGGGAAGAAAGGCCTGCCCCAATGCCAGCGCCGGGTCGTCCTCTGCCGCCAGGGTTTTGCGCCAGCAAGACAGCAGAATCCTGGCCAGGTAGAGCTCGTGGTTAGCCTGTCCCCGGGGCCCGCTCATGCCTTCTTCTTACGGCCCGCCGAGCGCTCCTCCTGCCACTTGCCGCCGTGGTAGAAGGCTTTCCAACCGGTGGCTTTGCCGTCATTTTCGGTCATCACGTACTGCTCTTTGGTCTTGCGGCTGAAACGTACCTGGGCGGGATTGCCATCCGCATCTTCCACCGGCGCACTGAACAGGAAAGTATACTTGGGATCAATCTCTGCCTGATGTGGCAACAGCTCACTGACCAGGGGTGCCCGGGTCTCTCGATTGCGCGGGAACTGGCTGGCAGCCAGGAAAATGCCGGCTGCGCCATCGCGCAATACATAGTGATCCTCCACCTTCTGGCAAATCAGCTCGGGCATGGGCACCGGGTCCATTTTCGGCGGTGCCGCCTCGCCGCTACGCAACAGTTTACGGGTATTCTTGCAGTCCTGCGACGTGCAACCGAAGTACTTGCCAAAGCGCCCGTTCTTGAGCTGCATTTCGGCGCCACACTTGTCGCACTCCAACACCGGCCCCTCATAACCCTTGATCTTGAACTTGCCTGACTCCACTTCAAAACCAGGGCAATCCGGGTTATTCCCGCAGACATGCAGTTTGCGTTCCTCGTCTACCAGGTAGCTGTCCATCGCGGTGTTGCACAGTTTGCAGCGGTGGCGGGTACGCAGTTGCCGGGACTCCGCCTCATCGTCGGCATCCTCGCGTATAGCCTCGTCCCCTGAGGTCAGGTTGATGGTGTTTTTGCAGCGCTCCTTGGGTGGCAAGGCATAGCCGGAACAGCCCAGGAACACGCCGGTGCTGGCGGTGCGTATCTGCATGTCGCGGCCACAT
>Ga0316187_10002025_pt1 | contig 17712 bp, 11 predicted proteins | sample CroRivburrow1_MG_FD_204927 | JGI IMG/M metagenome (GOLD analysis project Ga0316187, IMG submission 204927) | Coastal sediment microbial communities from Maine, United States - Cross River worm burrow 1 | ecosystem: Environmental > Aquatic > Marine > Coastal > Sediment | place: USA: Maine...
CGGAAATGCTGGCTGGATGCGTCAGGCAATTTTCGGAGCGAAGAAGTAGATGTCCACGCCAGAAGGTAAAGTAAAGACCAAGGTCAAGGCCCTGCTCAAGAAGAACGGATGCTATCAGTTCTGGCCCGTTCAGACTGGCTACGGCGCTGCCACGCTCGACTGCATCGGATGCTACATGGGCCTGTACTTCTCGGTCGAAACGAAAGCGCCGGGTAAGCACCTAACACCCCGACAGGAATTAACGAGGGAAGCAATGGAGAAAGCCGGTGCGACAGTATTTGTAATCGGCGAATACCAAGATGCGGACGGTGAATACTCAGGCATGGACGAACTCGCAGAATGGCTCAACGACGAGAGCGATAAGTGAAACGCGCTACGATAAAAGGCAAGGAACTCATTGTCCCGAACGACCCGGCCATCGCCGCGTTGTTGCCAGAGGCACAGGAGCATCGGGACCATATGTCCGGGCCATACCCGATTGGGTATAAGCTGCCGCACACCATCGAAGTCACACGCCTGTTACGAAACATGGGTTACATAGTTCCTGCGCCGATCATCAGTCAGTACGAGTGGCCCGACAACCCCCCACCCTTTAGGACTCAGAAGATCACAGCGGCTCTGCTCACCATGAACCCGAGGGCATACGTGCTTTCCGAAATGGGGACAGGGAAAACCCGTAGCGCACTGTATGCTTGTGACTACATGATTCAGGAAGGTGTTCTCAAAAAGACACTGGTTGTAGCGCCATTGAGTACGCTCTCTCAGGTCTGGGACAGGGAAATCTTCCAGTACTTCGGCAAGTATTCTGTGGGTGTCGTTCACGGTACCAAACAGAAGCGGCTGAAAGTGCTGCGAGAGAAGCATCAATTTTACGTAATAAACCATGACGGTATCGGTGTGGTTCTGGACGAACTTATACAAATGGGATTCGGCTGCGTCATCATCGACGAGGTTGGTGCCTTCCGCAACAAACAGACCGACCGCTGGAAGAAGATGTTCAAGTTGATCGACAAGGTTCCATACGTGTGGGGTATGACTGGCTCGCCCACGCCGAACGAGCCGACCGATGCCTTCGGCTTGGCAAAGTTGCTGACTCCGCGACGCGCCCCGAAGTACTTCAAAGAATTCCAGCGCCGCACCATGACGCAGATCACGCAGTTCAAGTGGATCGCCAGACCCGATGCCAACGATAAGGTATTCGATATGCTGCAACCGGCTGTCCGCTACAAGCGCGACGACTGCATTGAGTTGCCGCCTGTGATTTACAAGACCATCGAGGTACCACCTTCGACGCAGATCAAATACACCTACGACAGGATGCTGAAAGCGTTACGCGCCGCGTTCAAGGAAGGGCAGATCAGTGCCGCCAACGAAGGCGTACTGTTTATGAAGCTCTTGCAGATCGCGTGTGGCTGGGTGTACACCGACAAGAAGGGTGTGGTCCGACTCGACAATACCAATCGTGTGAATGAAACCATCGACATCATCAACGAGTCGCTTGGCAAGGTGATCGTGTTCGCTGACTTCACCCACGCGGCTACCGAACTCCACCAACGCCTGTTAGCAAAGAAGGTCGACTGCTCATTGATTCATGGCGGGACATCAGCGAAACACCGCAACGGAATCTTCGGAGCATTTCAGAATTCAGATTCACCACGCGTGTTAGTAGCTCACCCGAAGTGCATGGCACACGGACTGACGCTGACCGCTGCGAATACGATTGTGTGGTTCTCGCCGACGACTTCGCTCGAAACATATGAGCAAGCGAACGCTCGCATCACACGACCGGGGCAAACGCACAAGGCAATGATAATTCACTTGACCGGACTCCCAATAGAGTCTAAGATTTACAAACGCTTACAACAGAAGGCGAGCTTACAAGGCGCACTTCTGGATATGTTTGACGACAACTAAAGGCGAACGACATGAAATCAAACTGGCTATCCCGCTGGCGGCTGCGGCGCATCATTGCCGCTCTGAAACACGCAACTGACTACGGACTCAAACCGGAAGTTGCTGGCTTCGCGAAATCTCTCGAAGCTACCTCCATGATGACACGCGGCATCAGTATGAAGAAGGATACCCCTGTCACCATCCAGTGCACGAAAGACGAACTCGATGTATTCATCAGTTACATGACTCGGCTGCACTCATCCAAATTATCTTTGTGGCAACGCGCTCGTATCGGCCTTGCGACATTGGCATTGAAAGACAAGTACGTGCTGGGCGAAGAACCAGAGGACTTCGTTGCACGTGAATTTCCCAACGCGAAATCGTCGAAGGACGACAAGCGTATCCAACTCATTAAGTGAGGCGACCATGAAACTACCAGAAATGATTGACAAGTACGTGCAGATTCGCGATGCAAAAGCCAAAGCGAAGAAGGCGTTCGATACCGAAGTAAAGCGCATGTCTGACGCGCTGGTGAAGCTCGAAGGAATGATCCTCGACTCACTGAACAATGAAGGTGCTGACTCGATTAAGACCGAGCATGGTACCGCATTCAAGAAGTCCCGCTCATCGTGCACCGTAAAGGATCGCGATGCGTTCTATCAGTTCGCTGTCGACACAGAGAACCTCGAAGCCATCGACATGAAGGCGAACGCGAAAGTTGTTCGTGAACTCATGCAAGAAGGCATCGACATTCCCGGCGTCAACTACAGCGAGTCCATTCAAGTAGGTGTAAGGAGAGTATCGTGAGTAACGATCTAACTGTATTACAATCGAACCTACCTGCTCACCTTCAGGGTGCTGTAGGTCAAGAAGTTTATAAAGAGTTTTCTGGCGGCGTCCACTCGGGCTTCCCCATTATCTCTTACCGTGGTCGCACGTGGCGAGTTCGTCAGGGCGGCGAGGAACAGGTATACCTGAACGATGATGACGAGGCGGTGCAGACCGTTGAACTCTGCTTCATCCAGTCCAGTGAATACCTGTCCAAAACGTATTACAAAGGCAAGTATCAGGAAGGCGACTCATCGAAGCCGCAATGCTGGTCTGCCAATGGACGCACACCGGATGCAGATGTTTCGAGTCCAGTGAACGCGTCTTGCCAAACATGCCCCATGAATGTCTGGGGATCGAAGACGACTGAACAAGGTAATAAGACACGTGCATGTCAGGACGTGCGCCGGGTGTCGGTTGTCTTCGCACACGAATTGGAAGCGTTTAGCAGAGGCGAGAAATCACTTGATGAATTGCCAGTGATGCTACTCCGCATTCCACCTGCAAGTCTCAATCCGTTGAAAGACTTCGTTGAGAAAGTGCTGAAACCGAAAGGTCTGCCGCCGTTTGTGCTGACGACCAAGGTTGGGTTTGATACAGAAGTTGCTTATCCTAAGTTGACGTTCAAGCCCGGTCGGTTCCTTGCAGAGGATGAGTTCGGCGCTGTGACAGGACTTCGCGATTCTGACACAGTTCGTCGTATCCTAGATACGGCTGCTGAACACGCGACCGAGGGAAGTACCGAGAACGGTGGTGAGGCAGCGAGTAGCGCGTCGACCGCCAAAGCAGAAGCACCTGCCTCGGCTCCCTCGGAAGCGTCTTCTGGTAACACAGAGGAACAGCACTACTCCGAGTCGGTTGAGGAAGAAGAAATTGCACCGGCACCAACACGCGCTGCTGCGATCGAGGAAGATGCGATTGCGCCAGCACCAGAGCAACCCCCCAAGCCAAAGGCTGCGAAGCCCAAGGCTAAAAAGTCAGAAGTGAAGGAGAAACCTGCTGAGTCGCCCAGCGGTGATGCCGACATTGATGACATGCTTTCGTCGATCCTCGACTAAAGCGAACCGGGGTCGGTGTGAGGTCCTCCCCTTGCACCGGCCCCACCTTTTTTCGGGGTTGCAATGGACAATACAGAATTCTTAAAAAGAGTTGTCCCTGAAGGGAACATCTGCATTGCCGATCACGTAGAGATCGAAGGCAAGAAGGTATTCATTCATTACGCTCTTACTACCCACGCGGATGCGGCGAGCCTTGCTGCGTGGTTGGATGGCAAAGAGAAAACGGTTTACTTCGCACTGGCGTCTTTCAAAGAGACGTTCCTAAGCAAGAGTGGTAAGCCGCGCATCAAGCGAACACGAAAGAACGTCGACAAGCTCAAGGCGCTGTGGCTCGACGTTGACCTGAAAGACTGCGACGGAAAGTTTCCCGAGCTAACAAAAAACTTCATTCTGAATTCTGGAATCCCGAAGCCATCGTTGATGGTCAAGTCTGGAAACGGATACCACCTGTACTGGCCGCTCACCCGCGCAATCTCATTCGATGAATGGTTGCCGCTGGCTGAAGGTCTGAAGCAAGCATGTGTTGATAACGGCTACCCGGCTGACGGTGTGTGCACCAGTGACGCGGCGCGAGTGCTGCGACCACCGAACACACATAACAGGAAGGACCCCGACAACGTAAAGCTCGTGCAACTGCTGCATGAGACTGACGTTGACCACGACCCTGATGACCTCGCAAAAGCTCTGCCAGTGCCAAGCCTCGACAGGATTCCTGCACACCTGCGTGGAATTCAGTTCGACTCAAAAGAGTTCACGGCGAGCAATCACGAGCGCAAGGTCGATACCAAACAGGTGTTGCGCAACTGTGGTGTACTGAACCATGTCCTCAAGACTGGCGGTGAATTCCAAAGCGAACCTGAGTGGAATGCCACACTCCTGTTACTAAAGTATCTGGACGGTGGCGAGAAGCTGGTCATACCGATGTCGAAAGGGCACATTGACTACGACGAAGCGGCGGCACTCGATAAGTTCCAGCAGAAGATGGCAGCGGACACGAGCGGACCAACGAAGTGTTCGACGTTCGAGAGCTACCACCCCAACATCTGCAAAGCCTGTCCGATCTACAAATCGAAGAAGCGCACGACGCCTCTCTCACTCGGATACGCTGACCCAACACCCCCGCAGGTACCCCAACAGGGTAGTCCTGCTCCCAAGATGGGAACACTTAAAAGCGTTGCATCGCTCAGTCACGATTACCCGCCAAACTTCCGCGCCGTACCCGGCAACGAAGGCGTCGAGCGAAAAGTCTTTGACAAGACCGCCGCCGAATGGGTATGGGATAAGGCGCTCTCGCGCACGTGGCGGTTGAAAGAAGTCCAGCGGTCTGTTGGCTCGGGCTTCTATTCAATTCGCGTTGAAGCAAAACTGAAAGGGAGTAAGGTATTAGAAGTTGATGTCCCCGGTGGCTACATAGGTGGATGCCCTGAGTTGTGGAAGTTGCTCGGTGAACACGGTGCCGTAGTGCCGGGAGACGAACGAAATCATTGGACGACACTTATGAGTACATGGTTAGCAAAGCTACAATCTGAAAACGCCGAGCTTGATACAGTCGAGCGGTATGGCTGGGTGCGATCCGCAGACCCCGACAACCCCAAAATTGTTGGGTTCTCAGCCGGATCGAAATCATTCATGTCGGATGGCAAGGACAAAGAGACGGTGCGCATTAAGGCCGAACATGAACAACTCGGTAAGCTGTATCGTCCGATGGGTTCACTTGAGAAGTGGAAGGAAGCCGCAGAGTATATCACCAACCAGAACAACCCAGCGTTCACTTCTATACTCGCGTCTGCTTTTGCTGCGCCACTCATCACCTTCGCTGACCTACCGGGTGCTGTGCTTACGATCGTCAGTACGGAATCAGGCATCGGTAAAACGTCCGCGCTCCGTGTTGCTCAAAGCGTGTGGGGTTCGCCATCCAAAGCAATGAACTCGACCAATGATACGCCGCTCTCGATCACAAAGAAGGTCGGCTTCCTTAACAACCTCCCAGCGTATTGGGATGAGATTCGCGGACAACAGGCGCTCGACAGTTTCTACACCGTCGCGTTTGATGTCGCACAAGGACACGAGAAGACCCGACTGACTCAATCCGCAACGCTTCGTGAAGTTCACGACTGGCAGACGATGATTGTGGCGGCGAGTAACGACAGCCTGTTCGACTTCATGGCTCAGAAGGGTGGTCACTCGAATGCATCCATCGCCCGTACCTTCGAGATTGTGGTGGACGGTGGTTCCATCATACCGGACTTGAACGCGCACCCTCTGTTCGGTGCGCTCGACCTCAACTACGGACACGCGGGACAGGTCTACGCTGCTCACCTTGCCAAGAACAGTCGCCACATCAAAGCGCGCATTGACAAGCTACTGCCGCAGGTACGTGAATGGGCAGCGGGTGGTGGCGAGCGGTTCTGGTGTGCCATCATCGCCACGCTGATCGTCGCGGCCACCGAAGCCAAGGCTTGCGGAGTTGCTGACATAGACGTTGGAAAGATGGCTGCATTCCTGAAAGAAAACATGATGCGACTGCGCCGCCGTACTGGTACTGCGATGTCGACGACTTCCCCACGTGAGTTGGTAGGTGACTACACGCAGCACTTCCAGCCGGGGCAGTTGGTGATCGACGCATTCCCAACACCCAGACAGAGAGGATACCAGCCGACAGTGATGAAGCCGCCGAGGTCAGGACTGATGTACGTTCAGGCGGGGAACATCTATCGCTTCAGAAAGAATGACTTCATCACGTGGCTCCGGCAGTCGAAGAACTTGCAGTTCTCAACGATCGCGCCGGAAATGATGAGCCAGTTGAACATGCGAGAGATCAACACGCCTCTCGGACTCAACACTCCTTTCCAACTGGCGAAGACAGCGATCCTAGAAGTCTACATGGAAAATGAGTCTACGGAGTTAGAGATAGATGAATGAGCTAATAGCAGGTGTCGTGTACTTCGTCGCGGTGTTCGCCAAGGCGTTCCAGCAACGTAACGTAGCATTCGTGAATTACAAAATGGTGATGCCTATCTCCTACCTGTTGGCGTTTGCCGACGTATCGGTCATCGGTCTGGTTACGATCGAAGCATCAGCGGCCAAGGCTTTGCTCGACATGTTACCAATCGCCATCGCCATCGGAACAGGTGGTGGCACGGGAGCCATCAGTGCGATGTACCTCCACCACAGATTCTTCACACATGCGAGATTCAAATGACAGCAGAAACTAAAGACACGAATCCCAAGGATCGCATCGGCTCGAAGAAGCTCCCGCTTTCCTTATTGTCGGGTACCGCAAAGATAGAGTGGTGTTTGGCCCAACTTGAAGGTGCCCTTAAATATGGAACGTGGAACTGGCGCTCTGCCGGTATCCGCACGAGCATATACCTCGACGCGCTGGAGCGTCATCTGGAAAAATTCAAGAACGGTGAGGACCGCGACCCGGCCACACTCGTGCACCATCTGGGTAGCGTAATGGCTTGCGCTGCCATCATCCTCGACGCCGAGCCGCTGGGCAAGCTGACTGACGACCGTCCACCACGCGCCCCCACCAGTGAAATGATAGACAAGGCGCAGGAGCGGGTGTTATTCTTGCTCGACCTGTACCGGGATGAGAACCCGTACAACTTTACTATTGAGGATTCAGAAGATGGGCGAACGGGAACGGTCAAAAGCATACTACGATAAATATCACGGTACGCCGGAAGCGAAGAAGCAACGCGCTGCTCGCAACAAAGCGAGGCGTGAGGCTGAGAAAGAAGGGACGGTAAAGAAGGGTGACGGTAAAGAAGTCGATCACAAAGTACCCCTCTCGAAAGGGGGCAGCAATGCAAAGAGTAACCGTCGAGTCGTATCGCGCAAGACCAATCGTTCCTACAAACGAGACGCTAACAACCGACCCATCTAAAACCTGTTCGCAGGTTTGTAAGGCTCAGTGTTGTTGGTACGGCCAAGTCAAGATGCCCGATGGCAGCGTACTGGATTTTTCAAAAGGACCCTGCCCCAACCTGAACCTCGATACGCATCAGTGCCGCATCTACGAGGATCGACCGCGAATGTGCCGAGACTTCCCCGGCAAGCCAATTCACTGGTGTTTGCTCTCAGACCTGAAAAAATGACCTTCTCAGATCGCGCAGGACGCACGATCTCCCCCCGACCAATACCTAGACACCCCGGTTTTTGAAGGCAATCGGGCGATACCGCCGACCGATCCGAAGACGATGAATCTTCGCCATCATGCGGAAACATCTGTGTGGAAGGTACCGATACTCGTCGAGCAGGTGCATGTATATCGCGACGAACTCTGGACCGTGGTTCTCTACATCTGCATAGAAACAGTCGACAAGATAGTGTGCTGCTTCGTGGAGGAGCACCATGCCATTCGCTCCTTCCCTACGTCTGTTAAGAACGATGAGTTCCTCGGCGTAGTACGCAGTCTCCGCAACTTCCTTCGTATTTACCACCTTGAACTTCGGTGCCTCGACACCGTAGTACTTGCAAACGGTCAGGAGCAACGCCTCCAGATTCTTCGTGGTGGCGCTGCTCCATGTCCATGAGCCGTTTATCTCCGCTTCGAGATCATAGACCTGCTCTGCCTGTGGATCACTTTTGAGTGGCATCGAAGCACCAGTGACCATCAATGATGGGCAGGATAGCTCGTTTGCCATTGGCGTACAGGATGACGTGTGCTTGGAGCCAGCTTGAGGGGCCGCTGTTGTACTCCAGTCGCAGCGGGGTACTCGTGCCAGTCTGGTAGCAGCCTTCCTCGATGCCGGGGCTGTGGCTGTGTCCCACGATCGTTTTGACACCGATGCGTTTCAGGTTGTTGCGGGACCCCCTTGAACCGTTCGGCCCCACATCCCCATGAAGCGACAGTTCGATACCCCCAAGGGTGAACGACTCGTCACGACTGAGACACCTGATTGGAGCATCACCCTTCCACTGGTTGACCCAATAGGTGAACGGGTCCACCCGACTCATCCCGCTTTCAGTCATGCGTACGGAATCTACCATGATCTTTGCGGTTTCCAGATAGAAGGATGCATTGTCCGGGTCGCGTCGCCAGTCAGAGTCGAGAATCCATCGAGCAAAGAAGTTGTCGTGATTACTGGGGACGACTATTCCCTTCCGTTTCCCAACAGCCTTAACAAGCCACGCGACGTCATCGCGCACTTCTTTCTCCACCTTATGTAAATCCGCCCACCGCTTCGCGATCTCGTTGAAGGGGTCTTGGCGGTGGTGGGGGTTGCGCGCATAGCCATCGTGCAGGTCGTGAAAGATCAGATGTTCGGGGTTCAGTGTGTCGACCATGCCACCGGGTCCATACGTTGCTTCCTCGACTTTCTTGTCGATGAACGCACGATGCGTATCACCGAATACAAGCGCCAATGCTGGCGGTGCCTGTGCAACACCCGACGCTGTGTACTCGTGCTTCAGATCAATAAACGATCCGTCGCTCGTTGCGTTGACGTGGCGTATGAAGAATTTCTTGCCGACGATCTCGACGACAACGGCAGCGAGGGAGTGATGGAATTCACCAACCTTGCCAGCCTTCGTGTCCGTGTAGTTCTTCACGGTGCAAGCGCCGGTAGTAGTCAAGAGTTTCGGGTAGCGACCGGCAGGTACCGGGATCGTCTTCATCTGCAACTTCGTGTGACCGATGATGCCAGACTCTCCAGCGGTGAGTGAATCGAATCGCGACAGCGGCAGTCCAGCGGTCGGCTGCGTCTTCACGTCTGCGACCAGTACCAGATTCTCGTTGAGCTTCTTGCGCTGGTTGTAGAGGTATTTGGTACGCTCTGCTGGTGCCAGTTCGGTCAACCAAACCTCGGCATTCTCCTGTGATGCAGTCCAGCGTGACGTTGCATTCTTGTATCGCAGGGGGATGACCACAAGCTCCGCATCGTTGAAATCACAGTAGTTCCGCAAGGAATTGAAGAAGTCCATGTGGAGCGGCGTAGCGTTCTGCGCCGATGTGATAACGAACCGTTTGATGCCCGAGAGTTTACGCGCGAACCTTGGATTGCTATCCGGCTCCTGCGCATCACCCTTCTGGTCGCGGTAAGGTGCGTCCGGGTTCGTGGTGGTATAACAATGCTGCTTACTAGGGTTGCATGTCCAACGCTGCTTACCCGATGGAGTCATACCATCTTTATGCAGAGTGATTCGCTGACACTTAGGGCAGGGTTTAGTCGTCGCGGTACGGCCTACCGTACCTCTCGTAATAACGCGCTTTTTTCTCATCTATATTTGCTCCGTAACGTCTGAAGCTCGCTTCCCGTTTTCTCTGCGCTTCCTTGTTGCGAAGCAGCGATGAGTGCGTAATGCGCTCGGCGGGATTTGAGCGGTTAAAGCTCCGAATTTCTTTCGCAATGTCTGCTCTCTCCGATGCTGACTCTGCGGTACGGAACCGTTGTAACAATTCGCTCTTACGATCTACTGCATAACCCTCGGCATCCTTGATGGCGTTTTGTGCACTGTAGAAGTTGCTGACTCTGGTCGGGCTGAATCCGAAGAACTGTCTCATCGTATCCGGTATGCCCATCTCGGAGGCAGGGATCACAGTGTCACCTGCGTTGTTCACTAGGCCCTCAGTATAATACCGATACGACCGGAGTGCATCTCTGGCGATTTTCGGCGATGCCTGCTCGACGCCCTTGAGGAAGTCCCCTCCGGCGAACGTACCAATTCCACGACTCATGTTTACAGCTTGGTTCAGCGTCGCGCCACCGAATGACGCAAGCAGACTTCCCAACACGCTCTGTGCATTGTCCCCGCGCATGTCGATGAAGTAGAACGTGCCCATGCTCATGCGAGCAGAGAGGTCAACTCCTAACACGCCTGCTGGAAGTCCCTTCGAGATGATCGTGCTGGCCGTCGTACCAAAGAGATCGGCTGAGACTTCAGCAATCAATCTGTCATACGTACGTCCTGAAATAGCGTTTGCGAATGTGTACGGCTCGTCGTCATCACCGAGAGCCATCAGGGTCAGACCGATCGCCCACTTGATTGGCTGGAGCATCATACCAACCATACCGCCAACAGCAGCGTGTGTACCGAGCAGGCCAAGCAACGCAGTCCGGGCTTCGGACTTGTTCATAACACCTGCCTCAACCATTCCTTGATAGTTGCGAATGAGGTGGGCATACATATGTTGCGGCCATTGCATGAACTGGAAGACCAGCGGGTACTTCTGGAATGTAGGCGGCTTGTTCTCGGCAGAGTAATTGAACTGCGTCTGCGACACCATGTCACCCGCGTACTCACGAGCAGCAGCTACGTCACCAGTCTTGTTCTTCTCAAGCTGATACGCGGCCAACGCCGTCACGACGCGGTTGTTGACTTCCGTCAGGTGCGCCATGATACGAGACGCGTCTATGGTACGGTCCCATCCACTCTGGGATTTGCCTGAAGCGACGTCACGCATCTCCGTAAACACGTTGATGTCGATGATGTGGTTTTCACGCAGGTACTCCAAAAGCTCGATGTACTCTTTCGAGTCGGCACCGTACTCAGTCTCCAGTCGTTTCTCGATCTGGTTGATGATGTTGAATGTGTCCTCGACCGCTGCGCGGTTGCCCTTCTTCAGAGCCGCGAGTCCACCTTTCATCTTGGCCGCTTCTGCCGCCAAGTCACCGAAGATCGTGCGCTGTATCTGGATCATTGCCGATGCCGATGCACCGAAGCCATGACGTCCTGCCAGCGTGGGCAGCGTAACCATCCACGGCTGGGTAGCGTTGATCGCCCAATACGACGGCGACGTCAGCATGAAGAAGTGGGTAGCCTCGATACTCTTGGACGCAAGTATGGAACGTGTCGGCAGGTCATGCCCAAGCTCGTCGCGCTTCGTGAGATGGTCGACGGCCAAGCTGAGATCGCGAGCCGTCTCGGACTTGCTGCGCTTGTTTAGCTCACGCATGTCTCGAATTGCTTTCGCCATCTTCCAGCCGAACTCAAGCTGAGATGTGTAGTACGACGCCTGCTTCGCATACGTTGCGAGGTTGCGGTGTTGCAGGTCGTACCGCACACCGAGACGATTCTTTCTTTTGATCTCATGCTTACGAAAGGATGTCTCGGAAAGGTTTCTTAGGTAGAAGTTTTTGATCGCCGACTGAGCCGCCTTGTCACCCTGTAGGGTGTTCAAGATCGACGTCAGCGCAGCGTTAGAGCCGATAGCCTCCTCGGTCTTCTTACTCATACGCTTCTGGGTTGAATAGAAGTCATCTTCCGTGAAGTCGTTGTTGCGATCGGCGATCATCTGGGCTTTCTGATTCTCCACTTCTGAGACAGACTCACCCATAATGAACGCTCGCTCAAACACGCGTAGTACGATCTGGCCTTCGTCGTTCTCGAACACTTGTGCGTCAAGTGTCGGGTCGTCGCCGACGATGGCTTTACGTTGCGCCATTGCTTCTTTTCGATCCTCGAAAATCTGATCTGCCCGCTGCCGCTCGGCGTATGCAACTTCATCACCGTAGCGCATCATGGGCATGTAGATACCCTTTCGCTTGCGTGGCAGCATGGACATCTTGTAAATCGTATCCAGAACGTCCCGCTTGCCTTCTTCGGCGAAGAATTCACCGATGGCATCGGACAGGTCGTCGCGGGATTCCAGTTTCTTTAGTTCAGCAATACTGAATCGCTTGTCGAACTCGGCAGGTGTGAGGGCTGAACTCTCTCCCGTTGCCAGCATACCGCGCAGGGCAGACTGCATCAGGAACAGCGTCTCCGTCTGGAGTGAGTCGTTGTAGTACTGAATCGCTTCGTTGAAGATCGCCTTCGCTTCCGGCGATAGTGCATTGTACTGAGCGTGGAGGCGAGCATGTTCAGAGTGCAACTCATCTCCGAGATGCGCATTCGCTTCGTCAGTTACAGACACGCGTGGGTCAATCGTCAGCAGCGATGCTTCGGTACCGATCTGCGAGATGGCTGTAGCTTCCTTGGGGTTGGTTCCCTCAAGCTGTGTCCACCTGTGTGAAAGTTTCTGCGGACGGTCGAGATACTGAGCCGCCTTCGCATTACGCTTGCGGAACGCATCGTAGTACTCGGCCATGAGGTCACGAGCGCCGTCCATGAACTTACCCTTGAAGCGTTCAGCGAACTGCTCCATCGAGGTCAGGTTGAAGATGGTGTTCTTACCGCCGTCACGTACGCGTTGCAGGATGTTCTGTGTCGTCTCCGACCGCTCGATGAACTTGCTGGCGAACTCTCTCAATGGTGTATCAAACGCTTCGAGGTTCAGAAGCTCTGATCCCTTTCGTGCCACGCCAGCGCCCTCGAACACGATGTCCTCTACGGCCATGAATGCGTCGAGCATGTTCTCGATGTTCGGTACGTTCGTCCACCCCAACAAGCGTGTCAGGTAATTCATAATCGTGCGCCACACCGTCGTCTTCTCGTACGGCGTAGACTTCAGGAAATCTTGTACTGTCTCGTCGGCGAATACTTCAGCCACGAACTCGTCAATCGGATACGCAGCACCATCACGGTTGGTCTTCCGTAGGGCTGCGGGGAGATTCGCTGTTCCGTTCTTCGCTACCCACGCATCGTGAGCCGCATCGCGCAGTTCGACGAAGTGCATGTGAAGCTGCGGGTTGGTGGCAATGGCGTTGTGAGTGGCAGCGTGAAGGAACTCGTGAAGCAACGTGTGAGTCGCCCGCGCACCCATCATGCTACCGAGGGTGTCTTCCATACGCGTACGGTTCAAGTACGCCCGGTTGGTGTTCGGGTCGTACACGCCAAGATTACTTGCCTTCCGCCCGGTGAACTTCACTCCGGCCCAGTCATACTGCAATGTCAAATCTGACATATCGAGGGAACGTAGCTTCTTCGCTAACCTTGAATAGAAATGGTTTTCGTCAAGGTTCTCGATGATGGCGTCGAGGACGTTGTTCGCGTTCGCTTGTGTATACCTGTCACGAATCAGGTCGCCGACAGCTTCGGCAGCTTGGTCGAGCGCCGGTACATTCTGTTCGAGGTCAATGCTCTCCAAGAAGAACTCGGTCGAGTTGTCCTCAACGAACTCGTCGATGCCTGATGCGATCGGGTCAGTGTTCATTCGGTTCGCCATCTTCACCAACTCACGCGGCATTGCGAAGTTAGCCAGACGGTCGATGAATGCTTTGGCTTTTGGCTTCGTCATCGAACGAGCATCGAGGCGCGGACCTACCAGTCGGTAAGTGCGGCCACGGAAGCCACCGATGTCGATGCGACCCATGCCCGGTGCTGTGTCAGTCCACACACCCAGCTTGCGTAACCCACGGATAAGACGCTGTTCCTGCCTCTTTATGCCGTTAATAGTCGTTTTTGAACCCGCTACGACGCTCTTGAACTTGTCGATCAATGCGTTCGCACGACGTATGTTCAGAACTGCGTTGCGGTTCTCGTTGATCTCCTGCTCGGCGATCTCCGATGTACGATCCGCTGGCTTGCTCTCGGCAGCGGGTACGGAATAGATACGCGAACCAACGCCTTCCTCGGGCGGTGTGACGATGACGCGTGGAGTCTCAACTGATCCGCGACCTGATTCGTCAGCAGCCTTCTTGGACTCTCCATACTTCTCTATGAAACCCGACCCAAGCAGGTTGTCGCTCGGGCTGAACTTCTGAACGATGACATCTCCGCTCTCGTCGAACTCGAAGCCGTAGTGCTCAAGCTGGTCTTTGATCGGGTTGTACCATTCATCTGCTGGGTAACGCGCAGTCATCTTGCGGAACGTGCGCAGGGCGTACCGCACATTCTCGATCTCAAATTCCGTAGGATTGTAATATGTGTTGGAAGCCGGGTTCGATGCGTTGACCAGCATTGCGTCGCTGAACTTGCGGAACAGCGGGCCAATGATCTCGTTCCACACGCGGTCGTTCTTCCACTTACCTTCCATGATGCGGTGGCGCTCGTTTGCACGATGGCGTTCGGAGTTCAGCTTCTTGACTTTAGTGTCGCGCTCCGAGGCGCTCTCGCGGAACTTGGCCGGAACCTGCCGCAATGTCTGAAGCTCGTTGGTACGGGCAACGGACGAGAATTCCTTGGCGAACTGCTGCGGCGTCATCGACTGCAATTTGATGCGCTCCAGCGAGCCAGCGATCTGCTTCGCCATTGTTGCGAATGCATTGCTGTCGTTCTGAGACGCGATTGCAGAGTTCGCCAGTTCCAGCAACTCAGTGAATGCGTTCTTCGCTACGATGAAGTCGAGGGCTTCCTTGGTCAGGGAGCCGTCGATGTTGGTGTTCTCCTCAACGTACACACCGTACTCGCCGGTTGTGTCGAAGCGATCCATGAACTTCTTCGCACGGTTGATGGCAAACCTGAGACGAGTCTTCGCTTCCTTGACGGCAGCAACTCGCTTGGTCTTCTGGGCAACCGTCTCCTCACCCGATGTCGTCTTGTACGTCAGCGGTGCGGTGTCGATCTTTCCCTTCTTACCTTGGATGTTCGATGTGGTGCGCGTGGCCCGGACGTTCTTGATCGGCTCGGCACGACGTAGTTGCGCTGCCCGCTCACGACGAATGAACTGGACCTTCTGGGAAGGTGCCCGGTTCTTGTTTCGGTACACGCTTACCAATTCGTTGGTGTTGCTCGACGCTTCATCGGCGGTTGGCGGCTTACCTTCCTCGCGATCCTTCGGAAAGTACATGCCCTGCTTACGGTCGGCCTTCGCCTGTACTGCACTTTGGAACGTGCTCTCCAAAGCATCGGAGTCTTCAGCTACGACTTTCGATTCCTTGACAGCGACATCGGGGCCAGCCTTCTTCACAGCAGCGTTGTACATACGTGTTCCGTATGCCTTCGCCGCCTTCCGAGTATCGAACCACTTTGAATCTGTGCGTTGTGTAATCGCAATCGTCTTGTTCGGCTGCGGGGTTTCGTCGATGACCGGGAAGTCAACGCGGAACGTCGGCAGGTCTTCGATGTCCTCGACACCGATGCTCGGGTTGAACTCGTCGATTGGCGGCGCTTTTTTCGCCGCTCTTTCCCGATATGTCGATGCGATCGACTTGTCCAGCTTCTCTGCAAGATCGAACTCACCACGCGCCGCCAGCTTCTCGGCTGTCAGTTTGACAGACGACTGTTGACCAACGAGGTCCTCTACTTCGGCTCGCTCGTCAAACGATAACTTCTTACGCAACTCGTCGGCAACGATCTCCTGATCCGTTTTGGCTGGACCTTTGGGTTGACGTTGCGGGACTTTGTTCGTAGTTGAGACTCCTGCCTTTGACGGAGCAGCCTTTGTACGAACCGGCTTGGACGTGAGAATTGCATCTGGAAAGTCTTTCGATAGCTCATCAGTTCTTGCTTCAGCCTCCTCCGGGGTTGCGAATTCTTCCTCGACGATGACGTTACCTGCGTCATCAGTCATACGTACTTGCTGTCCTGTTACCTTCGACTGGTTCTCGGCGGCGGTCAGGGCTTTGGGTAATGGTGCGAGCAGGTCGCCCGTAGCTTCTGCCACCAGCGCCGGGTCTTCAGTACGCAGGTCAATCTGTTCGCGCTCGATCGCATCGCCGCGTCGTGCCAGTGCTTCAGGACCGGACAAGGTGCGAACCTCACCGTCTGCTTTCCACTGACGCTCCAGCTTGATCGCTTCGGCCTTGGTCTTAACCAATGACTCACGAGCAACGGCTCCATCCTCACCAAGCAACTGTACGGCGTAACCGGCTTTGACGTTCGGTTTACCCGTACCCGCCATAGTAAGTTCACCTATGATCGCCTGCATCGAGCCACCCTGCGCTCGTCTCTGACGTGCGTACTGAGCGGCCTTCTGGTCCTTGGCGATGATAACCCCGCCCTTACCGTCGAAGTTCGGTATGACTACCGCACCCTTCGGAAGTTGTGCAGGTGTGTTACGTTGTTCTGGTGACAGGTAGACGGCGCTCCGGCCATTCGCCTTCGTCAGGTCAGCAAGCTGTGCTTCGAGATCGGCAACCGGCTCGGCTGTAGGTTGGTCAAGCGCGTCTGGAATGTCTCCCTCTCGGAGATTGCGGTGGTCAGGACCGCGCTCGGCCAGCGACTCCGTACCGGCAATACCAAGCGGCAGGACACCTTGACCCGGTGCCTGCTCCTGTGGGACCTGTACAGCGTCGGTGACGTCCGTAGCGGGCCACATATCCACCTGCTGCCCCATGCCCGTATTCGGGACGTACTGGCCTTCAGGACCCGGTACGTCCTCTGGAGCGTCTGGTATAGCCTGCTGTGGCCCAAAGCCCGGAAGGGTAAGCTGTCCACCCTCGTCTTCCTGTGGGGGTGCGAGGGGTCGATCGGGACGCTGGCCGAAAGCACCAGCCATAGCGCCGCCAGACAGCGCCCCGATAGTTCCCTCCTGCACGAAGGCTTCTGCGACACCCTCACTCAGGTTGCGGGCATCATCATAAATTTGGGCCGCGAAGTTCTGAACCATCTGTTCAGTAGCGCCTTGGCTACCTTCCTGTGGGAACTCCTCTGCCATGCCGAGGCCGACACGACGACCAAGGCTCAGTCCTCCTTCGGCTCCACCGGCAAAGACTGGCTTGAGCAAACGACCTGTTGCCATTGAGATCGCAGCGACGCCGAGTCCGCCCACCAGTGGGGCTGCTCCTTGCGCTTCTGCTGTGAAGTTTTGGCGGGCGGTGACTTCATCACCAGTGCTTTGGTATATCGCTCGGTATCTTTCCGACTCACTCAGCAACTCCTCATGTGACATTGCTGCGATTTCATCGGTGATGTTGTTGGCGATTGAGCCGACAGACATACCGCCTTCAGACGCGCCTAAGTAAGTCAGTGCTCCGGCTGTGTTCGCAGCTTTGAACAGTCGAGCGGCTGGTAACATGACTGCCAAGGTTGACGGTATGGAACGCACGAATTTGCCGTACACGGCATCGGCTACTTCCAGCGGTCCACCCTGCCAGATTGTTTTCTCGGGATCGAGGGTGAGCATCTCTCGACCAATCATGTCGAGGTACTCAGGTGAGACACC
>Ga0316187_10002026_pt1 | contig 17701 bp, 16 predicted proteins | sample CroRivburrow1_MG_FD_204927 | JGI IMG/M metagenome (GOLD analysis project Ga0316187, IMG submission 204927) | Coastal sediment microbial communities from Maine, United States - Cross River worm burrow 1 | ecosystem: Environmental > Aquatic > Marine > Coastal > Sediment | place: USA: Maine...
TCCCAGAACTCGGCCCATTGCGCCAGCAATCGCAGGCCTTCACGCTGTTGCTCGGCATCGCCTGCCTCGATCCCCAGCCGATAATTTTCCACACCCTTGATAAAGTAGCGTTGGAAGTTTTTCCCCAGCCGCAGATCCAGTTCATCGAGAAATTCACGCTTTACTTCGAAGGCGAGTTTCAACCCCTGATCAAGCAGTGCCAACGCCTGGACCAGGGCATCCTGACTCAAATCGGGTGTTTGCAATTGCCTGCCGCCAGCCTCGACCTGTTGCAGCGCTTCGAGGAAATAATACTGCTGACTGCTTGAGCCAGTCTCATCATCAGATGAACAAGCCGTCAGCAAAGCTAGTAACAGACTGCAAAGCAGTCCCTGCTGCAGAGCCGACTTCATCGCTTGCCGGCAATACGCATCCGCAGTGCGTTTAGTTTGATAAAACCCTCGGCATCCTTTTGATCATAGGCACCACGATCGTCTTCGAAGGTTACAATCGCCTGATCAAAAAGACTGTCAGTCGCCGATTTACGGCCAACCACGGATACCGATCCCTTGAACAGCTTGACCCGCACCTCACCGTTTACCGTAGCCTGCGATGCGTCGATCATTTGCTGCATCATTTTACGTTCAGGACTCCACCAGTAACCGTTGTAAATCATCTGTGCATAGCGCGGCATCAATTCATCCTTCAGATGCGCGACCTCGCGATCGAGCGTGATTGACTCGATGCCTCGATGCGCCTTTAACATGATAGTGCCACCCGGAGTTTCGTAACATCCCCTCGACTTCATTCCCACGTAGCGGTTTTCGACTATATCCAGGCGCCCTACCCCGTGCGCACCACCCTCCTGATTGAGCCGGGTCAACACCTGCGCAGGACTCATTCGCTCGCCGTCAATCGAGACAATATCGCCATGTTCAAAGCCGAGTTCGAGATAGCATGGTTTATCCGGTGCATTTGCGGGAGATACCGAGCGCAGCCACATACCGTCGTTTGCCTCGAACCACGGATCTTCCAGTTCCCCGCCTTCGTAGGAAATATGCAACAGGTTCGCATCCATCGAGTATGGCGAGCCACCACCCTTTTTCTTTTCGATCGAGATTCCGGCCGCGTCGGCATAGGCAAGCAGGTTCTCACGCGAACTCAAATCCCACTCGCGCCAGGGGGCGATGACCCGGATATCAGGATTGAGCGCATAGGCGCCGAGCTCGAATCTTACCTGGTCATTGCCTTTGCCGGTGGCGCCATGCGAGACCGCATCAGCACCGGTCTCGGCGGCTATTTCAATCAGTCGCTTGGCGATTAACGGACGCGCAATCGACGTTCCAAGCAGGTACTCGCCCTCATAAACGGTATTGGCGCGAAACATCGGGTAGACGAAATCACGGACGAATTCTTCCTGCAGGTTCTCGATATAAATTTCCTTGACCCCGTACTTCTCCGCCTTGGCGCGCGCCGGTTCGAGCTCTTCTCCCTGGCCAATATCTGCAGTAAAGGTAACCACTTCGCATTCGTATTCATCTTCCAGCCATTTAAGGATTACCGAGGTATCGAGACCTCCCGAATAGGCCAGAACTACTTTGTTTACCGATGTTTTACTCATTTTATGCCTGCCACAATTTACCCGGAAACTCCGAGTCTGAAAAAAGGTGGCTATTGTCATTAGAAATGGCGAAAAAATCCAGCATAAGCGTATAATGCTTAGCTCAAAACGAGGGGAAATCATGTCAGAATCTGCATTCAGGGTGCACGCCCTGGAATTAGGCCCGATGGAAAATTTCGTTTACCTGATCGAGGATATCACCAGTCGTCGCTGCGCAGTAGTTGATCCGGCCTGGCAAGTCGATAAGATCCTGGCTACGGCTAATCAGTATGAGCTGAACATCACCGATATACTGTTAACGCACAGCCATCATGACCACATTAATGGCATCGAGGAACTACTCAATCACGCCAATGCCGAAGTGCATTTACTCAAGCCCGAGTACGAGTTCTGGCAGCACGAACTGGACAAACCCAGCTTGCATCATGGTGGCGATGAACTCGAGCTGGGTACAACCATGATCAAGATCCTGCATACTCCTGGCCATACCCCTGGCTCGGCCTGTTATCAACTCGGCAATGAGATCATTACCGGGGATACCCTGTTTGTCTTCGGCTGCGGGCGTTGTGATTTGCATGGCGGCAGTCCGGAAGACATGTTCGTAACCCTGAAAAACATGAAGCAGCGACTGCCACAGGATATGCTGATTCACCCGGGACACAATTATTCGGTCAAGCCGACCAGTACCTTCGGCGAACAGGTCGATGGCAATCCATTCATGCATTACGAGGACAGCGAGTCATTTATCCATTATCGAATGCAGGTGCATGATAAAACCCGTGATGAACCCTACGCCGCTGTCAGCAAACAGCAACTAAAAATCGCTAATCTACTTTAACCAGGTCACCATGAATAAAAAATTCTACCTCGCGCTTGCCTCCCTAACGTTCGCCTTACTGCTTTCCGCATGTGCCGGGAATAAAATACTGGATGCGCCTGACACCTTACCCGGAGACCAGTTAAAAAAAGATTACATGGTCGGCAACTGGTGTACCAATCGAGAGCTCACCGGGCAAACCAACAAGGATGCCGGGCATAGTGCTCTGTCAAACACAAGGCCACTTTACTGGAGTTTTAAACAAGATGGCAGCTGGCAGGTTTCGACCTCGGGCTGGCTATATGAAAATAACGGTAAATGGCGGCTCAAGGGACTGAATACGATGGTCCTCGAGCGCTCAGAAGGGAAACCCATGAACTACCAGGCAAGTTTCAAGGACTCAGACCTGTACCTCAAAGACGAAGAGGAGAAATTCCTGGTTTTATCTGAATGTGAGTAGATTTATATCCGATCGCTCTGTTTTCAATATTAAAGTTCGAGCGGACGCCTTTCTATCATCTTAGACTTGAGTTGCTCGAGGTTTTGCTCCAGCAGCTCGAGTATCACTTCTGATTGTTTGGCAATCGCTTCCGTGACCAGTCCGTGCAGCGCATGGAAATGATGCTCACCGATCGCTTCTCGCAAGTCTCCATCCAGCAATTCCTTAAATGACTCGACCACCTCTTTCGCAAGTGCTTGCGGATCACTATTCATGGTATTTCCCCTGCCTGGCATCGAAATATAGTCGCCACTATTAGCCATGTAGAAGCTTCCAACATTGATCAGGATCAACATTCCCAAATTTATTGCGTAGAAAATGAACTAATCACCAGACACCAGGAAAATAAGGGATGAATGATATTTTCGCACTTGCCGATGATCTGGGTCCACTAAAGGTAATCCATGTTCACGAACCCAATATCGGTCTGAGAGGGGTTTTGGTGATCGACAATGTTGCCAGGGGACCTTCGCTGGGCGGCCTGCGCATGGCGGCTGATGTTACTACCGAGGAATGTGCACGACTCGCGCGGGCGATGACCTTCAAAAATGCCGCGGCAGGTCTACCGCATGGAGGGGGCAAGGCTGTTCTGGTAGGTGACCCGAAAATGCCCAAAGCGCAGAAGGATACCCTGATTCGAGGTTTCTGCTGTGCGCTTCGCGATGAGGAGCAATACATTTTCGCTCCCGATATGGGCACCAACGAGGAATACATGGCGTCGATCAAGGATGAAATAGGTCGAGTTGTCGGGGTGCCGCGCGAGTTTGGCGGAATCCCGCTCGATGAAATTGGTGCAACTGGTTTTGGTTTAAGCCATGTTGTCATCGTCGCCCAGGATTTCTGTCAACTTCGTATCGGGGACGCCCGTTTCGTCATACAGGGTTTCGGTGCCGTTGGTAAACACGCTGCGAAGTTTTTATGCGCGGCAGGTGCGAGTCCGGTTGCCGTTTCTGATAGCGCAGGCACCATCTATAATCCCGACGGGCTCGACATCGATGCCCTGATAGCGCTGAAATCTGCCGGCAAGAGCGTTATCGAGTATGAAGAAGGTGAAAAACTCGATGGCGACGCAATCATCGATATCGAGTGCGATATCTGGATCCCGGCAGCCCGACCGGATGTGATTCACGAGGGCAATGTGCATCGACTCAATACCAAAATGATAGTGCAAGGTGCGAATATTCCAATTACCTACGCCGCGGAAAAGGTCCTGCATGAAAAGGGTATTCTCAATATTCCCGATTTCATTGCCAACGCTGGCGGTGTCATCTGTGCCGCGATCGAGTACCAGGGGGGCGGTGAAGCGGCTGTATTCGCATCAATCGAAGAAAAACTTTGCCGTAATACGCGCGAAGTGCTCGAAACTGCACAGCGGGAACAGATTCTACCCCGCGATGCCGCGCTGGCGATGGCGCGCCGACGAGTTGATCAGGCAATGAGTCATCGTCGCTGGCATATTTTTTAAGCGAGATCGAAATCATGTTTCGCATTCGTTTTCATGGTCGCGGGGGTCAGGGGATGAAGACCGCTAGTCGGATTCTCGGCACGGCATTCTTCAAGGCTGGTTACGAAGTGCAGGATGCGCCGCGCTATGGCGCCGAACGACGCGGCGCCCCCATTTTCGCCTATGTTCGTGCCGACAAGTGCGCTATAAACGAGCGCGGAATCATCAGTCACCCGGACCTGGTGGTCGTTGCTGACGACAGCCTGGTCGGCATGCCCGCGGCAGGGGTTACCCAGGGTATGGATGCGCACACCGTCCTGTTGATCAATAGTCATGCAAGCCCCTCGACCTGGCAGCAAAGACTTAACACCGACGCAAGCATTCTGACACTCGCAGCGCGGGAAGATGCCGAGGATCGCGCCACCCTGCCTTTTATCGGCAGTCGTTGTGCAGCCGCCGCAGCCGCGCTAACAGGTGTTATTTCTCGCGCTGTGTTAATAGAGGCCTTAGGTGAGGAACTCGGTCACCTGAACGAAGATATTATCAACCAGAACCGTGACATTGCAGTCAGTGAATTCGATGATATGGTCAGGCATGCGGACCTGGTCAAGCAAAGTGGACGACCATCAGCCAGCGACTACGTCAAACCGGACTGGATTGAGCTACCCTTTGAAAATGCCGAGATTTCCAATCTCGCAATTCACGCAGGCGCTACCAGCGTAAAGGTCCGCACCGGCTTATGGCGCACCATGCGACCGGTTATCAATTACGACAACTGCAGTGGCTGCGCCTGGATTTGCAGTACCTACTGCCCCGATGGGGCGATCAACGTACGCACAGATGGTTACCCGGAGATCGATTACGAACATTGCAAGGGTTGCCTGATCTGTGTCGCTCAATGCCCACCCCATGCAATCGAATCGATTCCAGAACACATCGCAATTGAACAGGAAGCAGGAGAGACCGCATGACGCGTAAACTGCTGACCGGCAATAGCGCCGCCGCCTGGGGCGCTCGACTCGCCCAGGTTGATTATATCCCGGCTTTCCCGATCACCCCGCAGACCGAAATTATCGAAGACCTCGCCGCCTGGATAGATCGGGGCGATATGGATGCGCGACTGGTAACGCTCGAATCCGAGCATTCCATGATCACTGCTGCCGGCGCCGCGGCGTCGTCCGGGGTGCGCGCATTTACGGCAACCTCGAGCCAGGGACTACTCTACGGCATGGAAATGATTTATACCGTCGCTGGCTGGCGCACCCCATTCGTCATGGTCAATGTTTCCCGCGGCCTGGCTTCTCCGATTACGCTTGAATCTGACCACAATGACATCATGGCTGCACGTGACAGCGGTTTTCTGCAAATTCATTGTGCCACCTGCCAGGAAATTGCCGACAGCATTCTGATCGCTTACCGTCTGGCTGAGCATGCGGATGTGCGCATGCCCGCGATCGTCAACCTTGACGGATTTTACCTTTCCTTCACCCGCGAACCGGTTGATCTGGCTAACCCTTCGAAAGCGCAGGCATTTGTCGGTGATTATGATCCTGAAAATCTCCAGTTCAGGGGTAATTCACCCCTGAGCCAGGCGATGGCCGTGCTCGGAGGCGGCCCCTATTCTTATTTTCGCTATGAAGCACACCTGGCTGTACAACAGGCTCTGTCAGTCTACGACGAGATTACCGACGAGTTCGACGATATCTTCGGGCGACGTTACGATATGATCGATTGCTACCATATGGATGATGCCGAGTACGTGTTCGTTATGCTGGGATCCTTCTCCACCAAGGCGCGTGATGCAGTCGATAGCCTGCGTGCCGCGGGCTGGAAAGCCGGCTTGTTACGTCCGCGACTGTTCCGCCCCTTCCCGCAGCAACGCATCAGGCAATTGTTACAGGGACGCCGTGCGGTGGGTGTCATTGATCAAAATATCTCGATGGGTATGGGAGGTGTCCTGCATAGTGAATTCGCGACTGCACTTTACGGTCTCAAGAATGCTCCGTTGCTGGGAAGCTACATTGGCGGCCTGGGGGGTCGTGATATCAACCAGCAAGAATTCTTTGCCATCGCGGATGAGCTGAAACAGGCATATGAGAGTGGCGAGTCACTACCCCCTCGCCTGCTTTACACCCAGAACGAATTAACTGAAATGCGCAAACTGCAGGCGATTGCGCGGGCGGAACACGCCGAAATTCACCAGCGCTGAGGCAGTCGTTATGATCAAGCAATCACCCGTGCACTTCCACCGTATGAAGGACATGCCTTCCACCCACCTGCTTGGAACCGGCACCCCGATGTGTGCGGGTTGTGGTGGTCTCGAAACCCTGCATACGATGTACGATATTCTCGGTCACAAGACGGTATTCGTGAACGCGGCCGGTTGTATGACACTCCTGTCAGTTTATCCATTCACTCCGTTTCATGGAGGCTGGTTATATACCTCGATGGCGTCGGCACCTGCCGGCGCACAAGGCGTGCGCGACGCCGTCGATATACTGTTGCAGAAGAAAAAACTGCCTGCGGAGGAAGACGTCGAAGTAGTCGTAGTAACCGGTGACGGTGCCGCTTACGGCATGGGAATGTCAGCCACTTCAGGAGCCATGGATCGGAATCTCGATTTTATCTATCTGTGTTACGACAATGAGGGTTACGGCAACACAGGCCAGCAATACTCCGCCGCCACCCCCCATGCCGCCCTGACCTCGACCAGTAAGGGATCGCATGGTTACCCCGGTTACAAGAAAGACCTGTTCTCGATATGGGCGGCACACGATCCCGCCTACGTGGCTACCGTCATCGCCGCTGAACCGCTCGACCTGGCAAAAAAGATCGAGAAATTACAAGCCATGTCGGGACCCCGAATGTTGATTTCACTGGCGCCTTGCCCGACCGGCTGGGACTATGACCCCGAACTCAGTGTTCAAATCGGCCGGCTCGCAGTACAGACCGGCGTCTGGCCGTTAAAGGAATATATCGACGGAGAAGTACGGCATACCAGGGTTCCGCAGCAACGTAAACCTGTCGACGAGTACCTGAAGCTGCAGGGTCGCTTCAAACACTTGTTCGAACCGCATCGTGACGAGCAGGGCATCGCTGAAATACAGGCACGCGTGGATGCTTACTGGGATAAAACCGGGGCGAGATAGGCATCAGCGGCAAGCTGAAACGTTCAGAATGCGACAAGCATTGCAAAAACTGTTGCCCTGAAGTCGCGTAACTGAAATCCCGGAGCAGAGCGATTATTAGTGGATGCGAAATCATGAATCGGCATAACTGTTGATATCGATCAGGTTACGCAGATGGTTTATCTGTAATGCTTTAGAGGTCGAATTCGAGTGAGATTTAGTAAAATGCCTGCGCAAAAACTGAAACAAATGCTGGACCAACAGCATATCAAATATATCAGCATTAACCATTCCCCGACGTATACCGCGCGTGAAACCGCAGCTTCAACTTTCGTGCCGCGACGCGAATTTGCTAAAACAATCATCGTGGATCTGGGTGACGAGAAAGTCATGGCCGTAGTACCCGCGTCGCGCCACGTGGATTTGGCAGCACTAAGAAGTCTGGCAGGTGCAAACGAAGCTCGCCTCGTGAACGAGGATGAATTCAAAGCCTCGTTTCCAGACTGCGAACCTGGCGCCATGCCGCCAGTTGGATCGCTCTACGATATGCGGGTGTTCGTCGATGAGATGATAACCGAGATTGACGATCTCTGTTTTAACGCCGGTTCCCACGAACAAATACTGCGCATGGATTGCGGCGATTACCTGAAACTGGAGCAGCCGGTTGTCGGCAAGATAGCGATCAAGGAATAAGCATACTATTTACCGCGGCAATCGAACCGTCACCGTCTAACTTTTGCGAATCGAACGCGAATCCAAACTGCCGAACAAGCCGACTACAACAACATTTTTGCAATCAGTATCAGGCGCATTGTTTTGCCTATAGGTACTCGATTATTTCACCCAGGCCTTCGACCCTGATATCGGTGAATTCGGACCAGTCGACATCACCACGGGTATCCAGGTGTATCGTCGCCACACCGGCGCCCTTGCCCGCTTCAAGATCGTACAGGTAATCTCCCACCATGACGGTATCGTCGGCGTCAGCCTGCCAGAAGCTTAATAGACGTTGAACTCCGTCGGGCGAAGGCTTGGGGATACATGAGTCGCGATCGAGAATATGATCCACCGGGAAAAAATGATCAATCGAGCAGGCCTGCAGCGTATGTTTAACCACCGGCATGGTGTTACGCGTCAGTATCGCCAGCTGTCGACCATCGTCATGCAGTCTTTGTAACAATTCATTCGCTCCCTCCATTATCGAAGCCTTACCTGCATAGTAAAACTCCAGATCATTAAGCGTTTCCCATAAAGGAGCGGCCTCGTCTTCGGGCATTGCATGCAGCGCCTCCAGAATAGGCACCTGCGGTTCAAGCCCGAGTTCGCGGCGCATATGTTCAAAATCATGTGCGCTTACGGTCAGCGTGCCATCGAGGTCAAATATCCAGTGAGCACGATGTTTAAGTAAATTGGGAGCGAGCATACGTTTATCGATATCGTAGGGTATTTGGCATTTTCATTGTAATATCACTGTTTCGCAATCTATCAACAGGGGACAAAGATGGCAATCAAGGTTGGTGACAAGCTACCTTCTATCGACTTACAACACAAGATCGATGATCAAGTGGAAACGATTAACAGCGATGAGCTGTTTAGCGGCAAAAAAGTGGTTCTATTCGCCCTTCCCGGCGCCTTTACGCCAACCTGCTCGGCATCGCACTTGCCTGGCTATGTCGTTCATTCCGATCAGTTTTTCGACAAGGGCGTGGACCGCATCATCTGCCTTTCAGTGAACGATGCCTTCGTCATGGAATCCTGGGGTAAACAACACAATGTCGATGACAGGGTCATGATGATCGCTGACGGTAGCGCCCATTTCACCAGGGCAATTGGACTGGAAGTCGATCTCGATGCCGCCGGTATGGGCATGCGCTCACAGCGTTATGCAATGGTAGTCAACGATGGTGTAGTCGAGCTGCTCAACGTCGAGGCGCCACGAGCATTCGAAGTCAGTGATGCCGAAACCATACTGGCCAGCCTCTAACGGAGAGCTTCCATCAATACTCCCAAAGGACCCAGTGAATTCGTCGACGCGGCCTACCACCTCGAAGACGAAGCCAGCATGGTCGACTTTTACCGCAAATGGGCCGCAGATTACGACCACCAGATGCTTGATCAACTCGGCTATACGTCACCGACAAAGATCGCACAACAACTCGGTGAGTACCTACCCGATGCTAAATCGACCGTTTTTGATGTCGGCTGTGGAACCGGTTTAACCTGCGTGTTTCTGGCCGCAAAAGGCTATACCAACCTGGATGGCATCGACCTCTCTCCCGAAATGGTCCGGGTCGCCGCTGAACGCGGAATTTATCGGGAACTGCTGGTAGGTGATGTCAACCAGTCGCTGGATCGTGATAGTGGAAGTTACGGCGCCGTCATTTCCTCGGGGACTTTTACCCATGGCCATGTAGGTCCGGAACCGCTGGATGAAATTTTTCGAATTCTGAAACCCGGAGGCATCCTGGCCTGTACGGTGCATCAGGATCTCTGGGAATCGATGGGATTCGAATCAAAATTCGATATGCTGATCGAACAGGGTATGGCAACTTGCCTAAGTTTGAAACTGGATAGCTACTACAAAACCCGTCCCGCTGAAGGATGGTTTTGCGTTTATCAAAAAAATGCTTAGCTGGCGTCTTTTAGAGCAATAAAATGTTCGAGCAGAGTCGTCACGTAGCTACCCGCCGGTAAGGTTAATTTTAACCGCAGGTTCCGCTTTTCAGCGTCGTAGTCGTAACTGAAGTCATCGGCCACGGCGCGCAAGGCTCGCATCTGCAGTTTGCTGCCCTGCCGATCGAGACAGTCGGTGATTTCTTCGTACTGCGCAAAGACCTGTTCCTCGAGTGCCTGCGCCTCATCGGCAATCTGATTGCGCCCCGTACCATAAAGGCTTGCACTACTCGCGATATCCAGTTGCTGATAGCGGGCAAGCAGGTCCTCACTGATCTCATCCCTGAAAATCGAGTGGCTCCCACGCAGCATGAAAACATCCCCGGATAACGGTTTATCCCAGTGTCCCAGGCTGATACGCCGGGCCAGGATCTGATTAAACAGGTAACTGCGTAACGATGACAACAATATGCTTTTCCGCGATCGTTGCAGCCTGCGATTTGCCAGCTGTGCCAGGGCCTGTTTGACGTTGTCCTGCCTGCGCCCGAATCGCTGCGCACCAAAATAATTAGCGAAACCTTGCCGGGTTACAAGATTGATTTGGGCGATGGTTTGATCAGGCAATTGACTCACCTCCCGCAAACACAACTGAAAAGCGTTAAATTTATGCGATCCTGGTCGTAACTTACGGTGATGCCGGGCCTGTCGCAAAATCCGATATCCATCTCCTGCTGACTTACCCGCGGGTAAAGACTTGCCGGGCAGATGCAAACTCAGCCATTGACTTGTGCGCGCATGTTTGTCTTTAAGTCCGCTATGGCCGATAAGCCCGGGATGCAGTGAGTAGTCGTGCGCAATCCGGGTGATGAGTTCCGGGGTGCTAAGTCCGGTTTTTTCAACCAGCAAGAAATGATGCTCGCCGTCTTCATCTGGTTCGAAGCCAAGTTCCTCGTCAACCTGGAAATCTGCCGGCGAGGATTTAAGAACCCCACTAACGGCCGGCGAACCATAGGGGTAAACCGGCATCTGCACCATCAGGAAGTTGCTTTCTCGGCAACCTGGTTACGCAGGTAGTTGATACTGACCTTGCTAGCGTCCACACCCAGGTTCTGTTCGATCGCCGCAGTGGCAAGCTTGAGCAAGGCTTTGGCATTCGGTAGCAGACTGGCATCAACCGGAAAGCTGGCCCTGGTGCGCAGTTCATCAAGCCAGCCATGTCCGCCACCGCATTCGATATTTGCTGCAAATTCTATTTCGTTGACGCTACCGAGACGTTCGCTGCCTGTAAGCTGGGCAAGGCCAGCTGCGTCCCGTTGGTAGCTGGCCCAGTAAATTTCCTGCATACGCGCATCAAGCGCAACCAACGCATTAGCGCAATCGAATTGATCCATACAGGCCTGCGCCAGCACCGCCAGGGTTGAGACCGGTAGCAATGGGATATTCAGCGCCAGACCAATCCCCTGCGCCTGCGCTGCCGCGATGCGGATGCCGGTGAAAGCGCCCGGACCATTACTGAAGGCGCAGTGAGATATCGATTGCCTGGGGATTTCGGACGCCGCCAACACCGCATCCATCATCATCGGAAGAAGCTGCATGTGCTGTCTCGGGGCGACTTCAAACTCGCTGAAAATGGCGCCGTCTGCGCGCAATAATGCAGCGGAACAGGCTTCGGTAGAGGTGTCTATGGCAAGAACATTCATGCCGGTGTAACGTGATGCTATTTCAGTGCGTCGATAACCTGCTTCGCATCGCCGACCAAAGGATGGTTGGGATTTTCATTAATAAATTGCCGCATCACGGCCCTCGACCGATCGCTTTGGCCGATACTCGCCAGGCTGATGCTTTTACCGAACAAGGCATTGGGACGCATATTGCTATGTTCATATTCACTGAGAAAGCCGTCGAATAATTCCACTGCTGCCTGCAGATCACCTTTATCCATTTCATGCTGCGCCCGACTAAATTTTACCAGTTCCGCCTGAAAACCCTCATCCTGGGTTAAATCAGCCTTCCAGTAAGGTTTCAACAGCGTATCAGTCGATTCGGCGCCGCGTATTCCCGCGACATAAGTCTGGGTTGATTTGGCTGATTGCCATTGCGTCGGGTTTATTGATTTCAGATGCGCCCAGACAGATTTAAACAATCCCGTGAATACACTATGCGAGCTGGATTCGGTAATCGTAGTCTCATTCAACGCCATGACCGATGCGTTAGCCGTAATACTGCCAACACAAACCATGATAATCAGTAATTTCTTCATACTTTTAACCTTTATTGGCTCAGCAGCCTGCTGTAAGCCTCGTACTCTTTCTGTAAACTTGCGTTTAACTGCAACGCCTTCTGGTAACTGGATCTCGCCTGCTTTATATCGCCGGCCTTGTATTGCGCCATTGACAGGTTAATCCAGATGCCCCCGTCTTCGCTATCCAGTCGGGCAGCCTGCGTATAAAAATAAATAGCCTTATTATACTCTTTTTGGAGAAAGAATAGGTTACCCTGATTGGATTTTACCGCACTATTTTCTGGCGCAAGCTCTTCCAGCGCTTCAAATGCGATTTCTGCATCTTTATATAGTCCAAAACGTGCGTACAGGATCGCAATTTGTAACCGGGCGCTAATATTACCGGGATCATTCGCCACCATGGTCTGGTAAGGCAATATCAGTCGATCGATACTTTTCACCAATAACACATTTAGCGCCTGTTTCACCAGGCTCTCGGTACGTTTCCTGTCGGGCAGATCGATCGCATAGCTGGCCTTGCGCAGGGTTACCGGCTTGTATTCCTGCCAGGCCTGCTTCAAATCGATGATGCCAAGCTCACCAGCGGCCAGCGCGGCTTGGTATTTGTTTGCGCCTTCAGCCCAGGCCTCGATGAAACTGGTATTGACCATGGTCGCCTCGAGTGGAATCCAGACCTGCTCATCCCTGATCACGAGTAGACTGGAATCCTGGCTGATCAACCCGGCGTCGACCGCAGATATGCCCGTATCGAACATCAGGAACAGGTGTCCGGGTATTTCGATAAACGCAGTTTTAATGCCCAGATTTTCGAGGCCGGCGCTTATCAGTACCGACAAATCATCACAATCCCCACTTCTCAGGTGCAATGTTTCGCGCGGGAACTGTACATAATCGATTTGATCGTCGCGTAGACCGGAAAACGGGGTATTGGGGTCGACGATGTAGCTGGTGCCAGCAGCCACCAGGCCGCTAAAATATACCATCGCTGAAACCAGTTTATCGTTTAACGGCCCCGGGTCTGGCTGAAAGGTATTGATGACCTGGCGCACATAATCTCTGAGCGTGTCATCCTTCGGCGTTACGAAGGACCCAATCATGGACGAATCGCCCCAGATGATCGCATTCTTACCATATATCGTCATCGGCTGGGTCAGCGAGATACTGTCTTTCTGACCATCGCGCAGATAAGTAAGTTTCACTTCCACCTGCACTCCGGTGTCCTCGTCTACCTCAAGAATTCTGTTATTGAAGGTAGCCTTGATCGGGATTTCCTGGACCTCACTACCCTTGATCCTGGCGATATCAATCGAGGTGGGGAAATCCATGAATTCCTTGATCTGAAACGAGAGCTGCAAATTGCCAAAGTCGGTAGTGCTGACATTTTGCAGCTTCACGCTGCCAATCGACTGGTCCTGGTATTTTTTGTAAGCAGCCGAAAACACACGCTGCAGATTTAAATCAGAAAGCAGTAGCTGGGGTGCATTGTTGGCGAACTCCAGTGACTTCTTGCGTTCGGCATAAGCGACATTCAGGATGGCCCGGTTTTCGTCCGAGGGATCGAGTTCGACCGCTTTTTCAAACGCCGTTACCGCGTCGTCAAAAGACCGACGCTTGCTATAGAGATGACCCAGCGAGATATGCGGATCCGCCCAGGATGGTCGTATTGCGGCCGCCTTTTCGAGATGTTCACGCGATTCGTCGAACAGATTGGCGTCCTGGTAGACCCGGCCAATACGATATTGCAGTTCTGCCGATGCCGCATCCAGGCTAATCGCTGTTTTCAGGATTTCTATTGCCGAGCCGGTTTTACCCTGTTGATTGGCGATATCGGCCTGCAGTACGAGCACGTCGATGTCGTCAGGGGCAATACGTGCGGCGGCTTCTGCATGGATAGTGGCGGTTCGGTAGTTACGTGATGCAAACAGGCTGCGTGCGTAAAGCGTCTGTGCCAGCAATGACCTGGGTTCAAGCACGATTGCTTTACCTAGGTAAGCATTGGCCCCCGGGAATTGCCGACGTTCGATCTCGATCTTGCCGGCGAGCAGGTACAACTCGAATGCGTCCGGGTTGTGCTTGATACCCATCGCCAGGGTTTCCGCCGCTTTGGCAAGTTGATTCATTTCAGTATAAGACTGCGCAAGCGATACCCACAGATCTACGACCTCCGGTTGCTCGTTACCGGCACGGGTAAAACGCAACACCGCTTCCTGGTGATTACCCTGTTGCGCAGCTATCTTACCGAGCAGGTAATGACCGTCGCCTTTGGTTTCCTTTTTTGCTGACAGCTTCAGTGCAATTGTCTTGGCCTCGTTGTTACGACCCAGGTTGAGTAAAGCCCTCGCCTTACCCACAGCCGCTACGCCAGATTCCGGTTGCGCCCGCAGCACTGCATCATATTGCCTGAGGGAATCTTCATAGCTGCCCAGCTCGTACAGGTCAGCTGCAATCTTAAGACGTATTTCATGGCGCTCCGGGTTAGCTCGAATTAACGTCTCATAGGCCAACAACCCTTTTTCAGCAAGGCCGGCTTCGATATAGGCCCGACCGAGTAAATATCGAAGCTCGACATTGCCCTGGTGCAACGCCAGGCCATCTTCGGCGCAGCTGACAGCACCTATCGCATCGGCGAGTTTCAGGCTTATCCTGGTACAGATCAGGTAGGGTTCCGCATCGGCCGGATTTTGTTCAAGCATCTCATCGATTAACGCACGGGCATCGAGGTACTGTTCCAGCTGGTACAAGGCCAGTACCTGATAACGAATCGCCTTGTTATGATAGGCTTCAAGCTTTTCCAGTTGCTTGAACTCAGTGATTGCGCGCGTGTAATCCTTTAACTGGTACAGGCTCATGCCGAGAATGTCGCGCGTAGCAGCATTGTCGGGTGCAATTCTCAATAATTGATCTGCGAGTTCGACAACTTCGTTCAATTCGCCGGCCTCATACAGCGAGGTAATTTTCTGGAAGTAATTCTGCTTGGGCGCTGACGCTGCTGCGCTTAACCCATGAGCGCTTACCGACACCACTCTGAACCAGCTGTACTTGCCTGCCGTGCTAACCCATAGCGACTGATTCAGTTGGTAACTGGTCGCAATTTTTTCATACGGCCCATCCTTATCGACTGCAGCCTGGATTTCGTATTTGGCTATCAGCGGTGATTTGCTGCTACTCCAGCGCAGATCTATGGTTTCCGTATTACCCGAAACACGCAATCCAAAAGCAGCGTTCGGATATTCCAGGAAATCGAAGCGGAAATTTTTCTCTAAAACTGAGTCGTTTACATAAACACTGTTTTTTCCACGCGAAGCTACCGATACTGAAGTCGCCTGCTCGAAGTAAACAAGTGTCCCGTTATCTCCTTCGGCACCGAAAGTTCTATAGGGTTTAAGGTTTTTGTAAATTTTCACCAGGTACCCATTGAACGCCGTGCCAGCGAGCGCATAGAGTCTGTCCTGCTTGTCGATATCCAGTCCGTAAAACCGATTTACCTTGTTTATCGGTGCCTCTTCTGTACCTAGCGTCGCGACCAAATTCCGATCCTTGCTGATAACCTTGATTATGCCCAGCGTACCACCATCGGCTACATATAGATTTTGCTGACTGTCGACTGCTATCGGCCCGACTTCGACGAACAGTTTTTGTCCACCCTGGCTTGACTTGATTTCTTCGAGAAATTTCCCGTCAGCAGCAAATACCTGCAAACGATTGTTACCTTTGTCAGCAACATAATATAAGCCGCCATGCACGAAAACATCACTGGGCTGATTAAAATCCCCAGCCGACGAGCCGTAGCGGCCGATAGTAAACAAATGCTTCCCATCATGGGAAAATGCATGCAAATAGTTTTTCTCCAGTACCGCGACAGTTTGATCACCGACATGGATTGACGAGGGGCGGCTGGCCTGTTCGGCAAACCTGCCCTGTTCAGTTCCATTGGGACTTATAATCACGATTCCCTGGTCTTTAGCCTTGATACACAGGGTTTTGTCGTCGATAAAAGCGTATACCGCGATACAGGGTGCATCGAACTTCGCGCCAAGCTCAAACCTGTCTCTGGCAAGTGGCGCCACAAAACCGGTTTGATCGAGCTGAAATACCTCGATTTTCTTATTATTTTTATCGAGGATTGCAATTTGCCCCTTCGCGTTAACCGAAAGATAAGTAATATCACGGTATTGCGAACGCGCCTGTCCGAATACCCCAAAAACGTTAATCACTTCACCTTTGCGCCAGTCAAAAATTGAAATTCGATTGCTTACCCGATCGCCCAGATACAAAGTTCCATTCATATCCGTCGTCATCGCGCTTAATTCGGGGGTACTGCCGAAAAATTCTTTCAATTCACTGGATTTTATTCTTGAAATCAAATTGCCATGCATATCGAATATTGAAAGTCGATCCGGACCTTCCAGCACATAGACGTTTTCCTCGGCATCGATGCTGACATGGGTCGGTTTCTGTAAATCATCATCACTGGAGCCATGGCGGCCAAAGCTATGCAAATAAAGGCCCTGGTGGTTAAAAACACTGATTCGCCGGTTTTTCACGTCACCAACATAGATATTATTATTGATCGATGTTGCGACAGGTTTCGGACCTTTGAGTTCACCTGGACTACCGCCAGGTTGAGAAAACCGAGTGATCAGCTTTAACTCCGGAGTAAGAATAGCAACCCTTCCCGAGCCTTCGTTTATAACAACGAGGTTACCATTGGGAAGCACTTCGGTTCCGCCTAGATCGGCATCCTTAAATACAGAGGGGGTTAGACTAATGGCTTCGATGTTGCCATCGACGATTTTCAGGATGGTTCCCTTTTCCTGGCTGGTGACATAAATCACACCGTCGTCGGTTAGTTTCAGACCGGAGGCATTTTCCAAAACTCGGGCGTGATCCCTGGCATCGATGAAATGCAGAATTTCGAGCCCCTGTGCCTGCCCTGCCAGACTGGCAAGGAAAGCTGCTAAAACAACTCCCAGACCTCTGGGTAATACAGGAATGGTATTGCGCTTCGTCGTTACAGTTCTTCCCGTTACTCGAAATGCCAGGAGCTTCTGGAGAAGCCCGCTAACTGGCGATGCCTCTTTTACTGTTTTTAACGAAATTAACAAATTCATCTACCTCGGGGTATTTATCACACAATGGCCGCAGGTTAGCAAATGCGCTTTGTTTTGACCCCTTGGATTTTAATAGTTCACGAAAAGATTTATGCAAGGCTCGGATCAAATCTTCTGAAAAACCCTTTCTTTTCAGTCCCTCCTTGTTAATACCAATCACCCTGGCACGATTCCCCGCCGCGGTGGAGAAAGGCGGGATATCCTGGGTTACTACCGAGCCGAGACCGCAAAAGGACTTGTTGCCGAT
>Ga0316187_10002027_pt1 | contig 17688 bp, 16 predicted proteins | sample CroRivburrow1_MG_FD_204927 | JGI IMG/M metagenome (GOLD analysis project Ga0316187, IMG submission 204927) | Coastal sediment microbial communities from Maine, United States - Cross River worm burrow 1 | ecosystem: Environmental > Aquatic > Marine > Coastal > Sediment | place: USA: Maine...
GTCGACGCGCCCGGCATCGATGTGATGGTGGTGGCCCGCCGTCACGGCCTGTCGCTCCGTTTTCCCGGCGCTGTTCTCGACGAGGCCGCTCGCCTTCCCTCTCGGGTTCCCCGTGGGGAGGCCGAGTCGCGGGAGAGGTTCGACGATCCGCCGCCGGTGACCATCGACGGCGAGACCGCGCAGGACTTTGACGATGCGGTCGCGGTTGCGGAGCTTCCGCGGGGCGGCTTCCGGCTCTTCGTTCACATCGCCGATGTCGCTCATTTCGTCGCACCGGACTCGGTTCTCGACACCGAAGCGCGATCGAGAGGGACCAGCGTCTACTTCCCCGGGACCGTCCTGCCGATGTTCCCGGAGAAGCTGTCGAACGACCTGTGCTCCCTGCGACCCGGCCGGGACCGGCTCGTGCAATCCGCGGTTCTCGACCTCGACCGCAACGGTGCCGTGCGGAAGGTACGCTTCGCGGACGGCATCATTCGGTCGGCGGCGCGCCTGACCTACTCTCAGGTGGCTGAAGTGATCGAGGGGAAGAAACGCGGGCAGGGCGTCCCCGGGCGGATCGTTCCCATGCTGCAGGTGATGGACCGCCTTCGCGGACGGCTCGAGAAGCGCCGTGCGGACCGGGGAAGCATCGATTTCGACCTACCCGAGCCGGAGATCCTGCTGGACGTCGAGGGCATGATGACGGGGGTCAAGATCGAGCCGCGCAACAAGGCCCACCGGCTCATCGAGGAGTTCATGCTGGCGGCCAACGAGGCCGTCGCCGGCTGGCTGGAGGATCGGGACACCCCGTGCCTGTACCGCGTTCACGAGCGACCCGACCCGCTGAAGCTCGAGACGCTCTCGGAGTTCGTGGCCGGGCTCGGGCTCCGGCTGAAGGGTGAGCTCGAGTCCATGACCCCGGGTGGGATCCGCGAGCTGGCCGAGCAGGCCGAGGGGCGGCCGGATTATGCGGTCATCACCCAGATGGTGCTGCGCTCGATGAAGCAGGCGCGCTACACGACCGAGAACATCGGCCACTTCGGGCTGGCGGCGCCGGTCTACTGCCACTTCACCTCGCCGATCCGGCGCTACCCCGACCTGATGGTGCACCGCTTGCTTCGGGCGACCCGAGGGGTTCGAAAGGGAAAGGGAAAACCCGTGTCGTCGGGCGATCTCGAGGGGCTGGCGGAGGCCTGCTCGACGCTGGAGCGCAGCGCCGAGGCGGCCGAGCGGGAGCTGCTGGCGTGGAAGGCGATCGTCTTCATCAAGGACCGCGAGGGCGAGATCTTCGACGGCGTCGTGGTCGGGGTGGCCAAGTTCGGTTTGTTCGTCCGTTTGACCGAGACACTCGTCGAGGGGCTGCTGCACGTGGAGAAACTCGGCGACGATCGGTTCGAGTTTGTCGCGTCTCGGCAGGAGCTCCGTGGGAGACGCACGGGCCGTTCCTACCGCCTGGGCCAGGCACTCCGCGTTCGGGTGATGAAAGTCGATACGATTTTTCGCCGCGTCGATCTGGAGCGGGTCGTGGCGACGAAGCGTCGTACGCCACCGCCGGCCGAAGCGAAGCCGAAGCCCCGCCGTCGGCGCACCGCTCCGAGGGCTCCGAGGCAGCGGGGCCGGCGATGAGTGACGGAGGTCCCTGGTTCCGGCTGCTCGATCACACCGGCGATATGGCGATACTCGTTCGGGCGCCGGACCTCGAGGGTCTGTACGACGGTCTCACCCGGGCGTTGTTCGAGGTCATGATGGACACCCGGACCATCGACGCCTCCAAGACCGTCGCGGTGGGCGTCGAGGATGCCGTCGATGCCGAAGATCTCGTCGTGCGCTATCTCTCCGAGCTCCTCTTCCTGCACGACGCCCGCGATTGGGTCTTTCGCGGGGCCAAGGTGCGACGGGTGACCGATACCGCGATCCAGGCGGACGCCCTCGGTGAGCCATTCGACCCCGTGAGGCACGCCATCGACCGCCAGATCAAGGCCGTGACCCACCACCATCTCCTGCTCTCCCGGGACCGCGACGGCTGGACGGCGCGTTGCGTCCTCGATCTTTAGGGAGGGTGCGGGAGACGGCTCACGGGTTTTGGTGCTAGCCTGACTCACCATGGCCGGTACCGTTCGAGTCGAGCGCGTCGACGCCTACCACTGGCGCATCCCTCGCCATGGCGAGATGCGCGTCGACGGGCTGATCTTCGCCAGCGATCGCCTGATGACCGACCTGCGATCGGATCCCACCCTCGAGCAGGTCGCCAACGTGGCTTGTCTCCCGGGAATCGTCGGGGCCTCCCTCGCCATGCCGGACGCCCACTGGGGGTACGGTTTCCCGATCGGAGGTGTGGCGGCGTTCGACGCCGAGGAAGGCGTGGTCTCGCCGGGCGGCGTGGGCTACGACATCAACTGCGGGGTTCGACTGCTCCGATCGAACCTCCGGCGCGACGAGATCGCGCCTCGTGCGAAGGAGCTCGTCGATCGACTGTTCGCCGTGATTCCCACCGGCGTCGGGGCTCACCGACGGGACGAGCGTCTCGATCGCCGCGACGAGAGAGACCTCCTGGTCCAGGGGGCGCGATGGGCGATCGAGCGCGGCTACGGCTACGCGAGCGATCTCGAGGTCATCGAGGCGCGCGGGCGGATCGACGGTGCCGATCCGCGAGCCGTCTCCGAGCGCGCGCTGGAGCGGGGCCGGGCCCAGCTCGGGACGGTAGGCAGCGGCAACCACTTCGTCGAGGTAGGGCATGTTGCCGAGGTCTACGACACGCGAGCTGCTGCGGCATTCGGACTCCAGGAAGGTGCCGTCACGGTGCTCATCCACTCGGGCTCCCGGGGCTTCGGGCACCAGGTCTGCACCGACGCGGTCAAGGAGATGGTTCGCGTGGCCGCGAAGTACCGGATCGACCTGCCCGATCGCCAGCTGTGCTGCGCGCCCCTCGGCTCGCCGGAGGCCGAGGGGTATCTCGCCGCCATGGCATGTGCGGCGAACTTCGCGTTCGCCAACCGGCAACGGATGGCGCACGGCGTCCGGCAGGCCTTCGAGAGCGTTCTCTCGGTCGGTCCGAGAGACCACGGTCTTCACACCGTCTACGACGTCTGTCACAACATCGCGAAGTTCGAGGATCACGAGGTCGAAGGTCGTCGTCGTCGGGTCTGCGTGCACCGCAAGGGAGCGACGCGGGCGTTCCCGCCGCATCACGCCGAGCTTCCCGAGCGTTACCGCGAGACCGGGCAGCCGGTTCTCATTCCCGGCGACATGGGCCGCTACTCGTACGTTCTGGTCGGAGCGGCGGGCGCGATGGAGCAGAGCTTCGGAAGCACCTGCCACGGCGCGGGGCGGGTCATGAGCCGCAAGGCCGCGATGCGTGCGTCGAAGGGCCGGCCGCTCATCCGTGAGATGGAAGACCGCGGCGTCGCCATTCGTTCGGCGGGCATGCGGACCCTCGCCGAGGAGATGCCGGAAGCGTACAAGGACGTCGCCGACGTCGTGGAGGTGGTGCACGGCGCGGGCCTTTCTCGCAAGGTCGCGCGGCTCGAACCCATCGGCGTCATCAAAGGTTGATTCCAACCTATTATAGACTCGAACGGGCCTCCCTATCGCAGGTTCGCGGTGGTACCATGGTCTCCGGGCCGCACCGGAGCAAGGAGGCTCAGATGGGTCAGTTGGCTGGGGAGATCATGAGCCGGGATGTGATCTGCGTCCGCTCCGACGCCGATCTCCGGGACCTCGCCAAGCTGTTCCTCGAGAAGGGGATCACCGGTGCGCCGGTCGTCGACGCCGAGGGTAACCTCGAGGGTGTGATCTCACAGACCGACCTTCTGTACTACGGCCTCACCCGCGACGACGAGCTGGTCATGGACTCGCACTTCTACCACGCCGTGCGAGTCGAGGGCGGTCACCTCCCCAAGGGCTTCCAGATCAAGGACGTCAACACGGGACGTGTCTGCGACGTCATGACACCGGTCGTTCACTCGGTGACCGAGAGAGCGTCGGTCGAGTCGGTCTCCCGGATGATGATGCGCAAGCGCATCCACCGCGTCATCGTCCGCAGGGGGCGCAAGGTGGCGGGCATCATCTCGGCGCTCGACATCCTTCGAGCCGTCGCCAAGAAGCCCAAGAAGCCCAAGAAGCTCAAGAAGCCGAAGGCGTCGGCGGCGCGAGTTCCGACGACGAGCCGCTCGCGGAGCAAGTCTCGGAGTAGAGGCAAGACCGTCTAGCCTCGCATTCTCCCCCGGCGTGTCCTCCCCGTTGGGCCCGGAGTGGCCGGGAGCTTCCACCGACAGTAAAATCCTGGACGCGGCCCGGAAGGGGCCGGGGGCGAGGGAGGTACTTGGATGGCCTGGCAGACCCTGGGGTCCCGCGATCGTGACGAAAACGTCGTTCGAGGGGCCGTGCTCATCGTGCTCGTAGGAGCGCTTCTGGGCCTGACCTACAACTTCTGGGGGCTCAAGAGCAATCCGGCCTACGGCATCGCCTGGATCGGCGAGCAGCGCGTTCTCGAGAGCGTCGAGGCTCTCATGGCCGATGGGGGAGCGGAATCTCCCACGTCGACCTCGGGACCGGGGAGCGCGTTCCCGGAATCCGACGAGCCGCTACAGATCCAGATCGCGGGCGTCAAGCGGCTGTTCGATGCCGGCGATGCCTTGATCCTGGATGCTCGAGAGCCCGACGAGTTCGAGGCGGGGCACATCGCGGGCGCGGTGAATCTGCCGTTCAGCGAGGTGACCCCCGACCGGATCGAGGGTGTCGACTCCGGCGGCCGCCCGATCGTCACCTACTGCGACGGCGAATGCGAGGTCTCCATGGACCTCGCGTGGGAGCTCGTGCTCCAGGCCGGACACCGGAAGGTCCTGGTCTTCATGGGCGGCTTCCCGGAATGGGAGGCGGCCGGCTACCCGGTCGGGACGGGCTCGGGCGACGCCGACGCAACCTCCTTCACGACCTACATCGACGATCCGATGGCGTTCTTCGGTTCCGACGATGCCGACGGCGCCGACGGCGGGCCCGCCCTTCCGGAGATCCCCGAGATCGATCGACCGCTCTCGACCGAGCTCGATACCGTCAAACAGTTCTTCGACGCGAAGGCCGCGGTTCTGCTCGACACCCGCGAGGCCGAGGAATACGTCGAGGGCCACATCCCGGGCGCGCTGTCGTACCCGTACGATCGGGTCGGGGAAGACCCCCGGCAGCTCGATGGGATCGACGCCGGCGGACGGCCGATCATCGCCTACTGCGGGGGCGGGACGTGTGAGATCTCCATGGGAGTTGCCGACGCCCTGATCGCCCGCGGCCACCGCAAGGTCCTGGTCTTCATGGGCGGCTTTCCGGAGTGGGAAGCCGCCGGCTATCCCGTGGTGCGGGGGGAGGGACCGTACTGATGGACGCACTCAAGCGCTTCCTCCACGACCGTCGTGCGATCCGCGTCAGCCAGATCGTGGTCGGGGTGATCTTCCTGTTCGCGGCCCTGCCGAAGATCGGCGACCTGGGGTCGTTCGCGCTCCAGATCCACAACTACCGGGCGATCCCGGTGGCCCTCGAGAACGTGATGGCCATGACCCTGCCGTGGATCGAGCTGGTGATCGCGCTGGCGCTTCTGCTGGGGATCTACGCGCGGTCCGGGGCGGTTCTCTCCGCCGGCCTGATGGGAGTGTTCCTGGTGGCGATCGGCCAGGCCGTCGCCCGGGGGCTGGACATCGATTGCGGCTGCTTCGGAACCACCGATGCCACGGAGGTGGGTTTCGTCAAGCTCGCCGAGGATGTCGGCCTGCTGGTCCTGGCGGTGGTGGCGAGCCTGCGAGCGCGCTGACGCCCTAGGCCGCGCAAACTCCTTCCCGACAGAACACGCACCTGAATCGAATGTAGACGGAAAGAGCGGATCAGGATCCGGACCCCGCGCGATCGACGGCGCGGGCGAGTCTCGATTTCGTCCTTGCGGCGGCGTTGTCATGGATCACGCCCAGCTTGGCGGTGCGATCCACCAGGGACAGCGTCGAGGGCAGCATGCCGCGGGCGGTATCGACATCCCCGGCCTCGATGGCCTTTCGGATCGCCTTGATCCGGCCCCGCAGGCGGGAACGGTGCTGCCGGTTCCGCAGCCGCCGATCCAGGCTCTGCCGGTGCTTCTTGATCGCCGATTTGTGCGTCGCCATGCGCGCTCCTGGACCCTGAAAGACGCCGGATTCTAGATCAGTGGCCCCGTTCCGTCAAGGCCGGTCGGTTTACTGGGCGCCGAGGCTCGCGAGCTTGTCGCCGGCCACGCGCGCCTCGTCGCTCTCCGGAAAGGTCTCGACCACGAAACGGAGCTGGATGATCGCGGGCCGGACCTGGTTCTGCTCGAGGTAGGCGAGCCCCTTCTTGAGGTTCGCAGCGGCGGCCCGGTCGCTGTCCGGGTACCGCTCCAGCATGCGGTCGAACGAGTCTACCGCCACGACGTGGTTGCCCTGACTGAAGTAGCACTCGCCGATCCAGTACAGGGCGTTGTCGGCCCGGTCGCTATCGGGGTAGCGGGTGGCGTATTCCTCGAAACCCGAGATCGCGAGGGCATAGTTGCCCTTGGAGAAGTCGGCGTACGCCGTGTGGTAGAGGTCGTCCGCGCTGGGCAGGGCGCTCGACGGGGTGGCGCCGGCGCCGTCTTCCCCGAGGAGCGGTGTCGTGTCGCCGAGGTCGCTTCCTTCGGCTCCGACGGCGCCCACGGCGGCTCCCGTCCGGATCAGCTCACGGTTCTCCTGGACGCTCTGGGACATGCGGTCGATTCGACGATTGGCCTCGATGAGCCTTTCGTCGAGGATCGACTGCTGACGGTTGATCTCGTCGAGGCGCAGCTTGAGGTCGGCAAACTCGGCGCGGCCGATCTGCTCCTGCTGACCTTCCGTCGCCGAGATGTCTTTCGAGACCCTCTTGAGCCGTTCGGCGGCCTCGCGCTGCTCCTGCTCGATCTTCACGAGCTGCGCCTGCATCGCCGAGACGTCCTTCTGGAGTTTGCTGAACTGGTCCGGAAGCACGCAGCCCGTCGCCATGGCAGCGAGGGCCAGGACCAGCGTCGATGTGATGACGGTGCGAATCAACGGAATCATCCCCCGAATCCTCTAGGACTCGATGACGAAGACGCCGCGGCGATTCCGTGCCCAGGCTGACTCGTCGTGGCCCGGATCGGCCGGGTCTTCCTCGCCGTACGAGACGATCCGGATCCTGAAGGCATCGACTCCCAGGCTCACCAGATAGTCACGGACCGCGCTGGCGCGACGCTCGCCGAGGGCCAGGTTGTACTCGATGGTCCCGCGCTCGTCGCAGTGCCCTTCGATCCGGATGTTGTACTGCGTGTTGTCCAGGAGCCAGTCCCCGTTATTCTGGAGGACCATGCGGTTCTGGTCGTCCAGGTCGTAGCTGTCGAACGGGAAGTAGACGGTGGCCAGGACGCCCTGGCGGTTGAGCGCCTCGACGTCGGCGGCCGTCACCTCGCGAACCTCGACCGGCTGCTGGTCGAACCCTTCGGTGACCTCGGTCTTGGTCCGGGGCGGCGTCTGAGGCTCCGGCGGCGGAGTCGTTTCTTGCTGAGCGGCGGCCTCGGGCGGCTTGGGCTCGGTGACCGGCGCTTGCTTCTTGCAGCTCGAAACGGCGAGCGCCACAGCGACGACGAGAAGGAGAATCCAGAGGCTCTTGCGGTCGGTCATGGTCGGCAACTCCTAGCGGCCCGGCGGGCGGGCGCCTCGTGGGCGCCGGGGGCCGGTTGAATTATAGGGGACCTCCGTCCCCATGCAAGATCCCGTGACAAAGATCGGTTCACCGCGACCAGTCCGGCGTGATGCTGTTGGTGCCGCGGGTCAAGCGTCGAACGTCCGAGCCGTCGGCGGCCATGGTGTAGACGTCGTAGCTGCCGGAGCGGTTCGACGAGAAGACGATGTGGCGGCCGTCGGGGGACCACCGGGGATTCTCGTTGTGGTAGGGCCCGTGGGTCAGCAGGGTGATCTCGCCCGTGGTGACGTCCAGCAGGGCGATCTGGAACGAGCCGTCGATCCTCGAGACATACGCCATGCGATCTCCCCGAGGGGACCACGCGGCGGAGTCGTTGTAGCTGCCCTTGAAGGACAGCCGCCGGGTATTGAGTCCCTCCGCATCCATGACGTAGATCTGAGGGGATCCGGAGCGATCCGAGGTGAAGGCGATCTCTCTGCCGTTCGGAGAGAAGGCGGGAGCCGTCTCGATGGCTGCCGTACGGGTCAGCCGGGTGTTCCTGCCGGTGGCCAGATCGAGGACGTAGAGGTCCGAATTGCCTGCGGCGTCGGAGCTGTAGACGATCCGGTCGCCGTCCGGAGACCAGTCGGGCGCCGCGTTCAGCTCACCGACGATGACCGGGGTCTTGGTCAAGGTGCCCGCGCTGTCCATGAAGTAGATATCCGGCCGTTTCTCGCGCCACGAGACGAAAGCGAGTCGGTTGGCTTCGGGCGACCACGCCGGCGACAGGTTGATGGTGCCGGTGGTCGTCAGACGTCGCACACGTTGTCCGTCGTAGTCCATGAGGTAGACCTCGGAGCCGCCGGCGTGACGGGAGACGAACGCGATCCGCGTCAGTGCGACGCCGGGCCGTCCAGTGTACTGCTTCACGAGGTCGTCGGAGAGCTGGTGGGCGATGCGCCGGAGGAGATCGGTGGTGCCGCCGTAGCGACGTCCGAACAGGACGCTCTGGCTCGGCGTGTCGTGAAGCCAGGCCTGGAGATCGATGCGGTCGTCGGTGGCCGTGAGGCGTGAGACGACGACCGCGTCGGCATTGATGCTCTCCCAGTCTTCGTGGGGGACGGCATCCGGCGGCGACGAAGGGATCAGCTCGTAGAGCGACGGGTCGACGACGTCGAAGAACCCGCTGAACTCCAGGTCGGCCCGGACGGTCCGAGCGATCTCGGCCGCCACCTGGCGCGCGGACGCCGGCGCCTCCGGGTCGGGGACGGCGATCCGGATGCGCGTGAAACCTTCCCCCGTGACCTCGCCGGTCAGGCGCCGCGAATCCGGACTCTGAGCGTGGGCGGTCACGACGAGGCCGAGGACCCCGACGGCCAGGACCGGGATCACGAGGCGGACCCATTGGCGAGCGGGTACGACGTGTTGCATGGAAGCTCCGAGTCTCAAAATTCGCCCGGATCGAGGCGAAAGACGATTTGTGCGGTCACGGCGGGCTCCCGCCATGACGCGGGCAGCGGGGGGAAGGGCGAAGCGTCGGCGATCGCTCGAAGGGCCGAGCGGTCCAGGGACGGGACCCCGCTCGGGACCTCGATGCGCGCGTTGCGCGCCGAGCCGTCGCGGACGATCTCGAAGACGACCGTGACCGACCAGTTCTGCCCACCGCGCTCGAGAACCGGACGGGCCCAGCGGCTCTGGAGCGCTGCCACTACCGAGTCGCGGTACCAGGCATGCTCCATCTCGCCGAGGCCCACGGAAGTGATGGCGCCTCCGACCCCCTGGGCCCCGACGCTCGGTGTCTGCGACGACTCGGCCGGCGGGGTGACGGGCTTCGGCTGGACAGGTTCGGGCTCCGGCTTCTCTTCGGGCTCTTTCGGCTCGGGCTTGGCGGGGACGTCCTCGCTCGCGGCGCGTACCCCCTCGGCCGGCGGCTGGGGCTGGGGCTCGGGCTTGGCAGGCTCGGGCCGAGCCGTGGCCTGCGCCGGCTCGGGCAGCGAGCCGACGACGTCGACGATGAGCGGGGAGTCGATCACGGGCCGGGAAGGCCGCAACAACGGCGAGAGAATCAGTACCACGGCAAATGCGACGTGGAGCCCTCCGGACATCAGGTAGTAGCGCGAACGGGGAGACGTAGGAAACGGAAGCCGGAGAACGAGGGCCTTCACCGGTCCTCCCCGTGGATGATCTGGGCCGGCACGGTCACCAGCGCGACCCGGGATATTCCGGCCTTCCGGATCAGGTCCATCACCAGCAGGACCTCTTCGTAGTGCAGGTGCTTGTCGGCCCTCAAGTAGACGGTCTCGCCGGGGCGCTGCAGGGCGATGGCCTGCATGCGCTCACCGAGCAGGTCGTAGTGCACCGGGCGGTCGTTGATCCGGATACGGACGTTGCGGTCCACCGAGACGACCACCCTGGCCTCGTCGATCTCGGAGGCCGTTTCGGTGGCGGGAAGCTCGAGGGGGATCCCGCGCTGGAGCATCGGGGCGGCGAGCATGGAGATGATCAGGAGGACGAGCATGACGTCCACGAGGGGAGTGACGTTGATCTCGGCCAGCGCACGCTGGCGGCTTCGCCGCCCGTCACCGCCTGCGACGTGGGCTCCCACCGCCTCAGCTCCGGCGGCCCTGGACTCGATGTACGAAATCGGCGACGAACTCGTCGAGGGTGGCGTCCATGCTTCGGAGGCGGCCAAGAAAGTGGTTGTAGCCGATCACGGCAGGGATCGCGGCCGCGAGGCCGGCGGCCGTCGCGACCAGCGCCTCGGCGATCCCGGGCGCATAGGCGGCCAGGGACGCGGTTCCGGAGATGCCGATGCCCCGGAAGGCGTTCATGATGCCCCACACCGTCCCGAACAGCCCGATGAAGGGTGTCGCGCTCGCGGTGGTCGCCAGAAACCCGAGACTGCGCTCGAGCTCGGTGAGCTGAACCGAGGAGTTCTTGCGCAGTACACGCGACAGCGCCTCGAGGGAGGTGCTCTCCATGGCTCCCCCGCCCGGAGGAGGGTTGAGGCTGATCTCCCGGAACCCGGCGCGGAAGACGTCGGCGACCGGACTGTTCGACAGCGAGGCGGTGGCGTCGTGAATCGTGGCGAGACCGTCGCCCTTGCGGAACTCGTCGAGGAACAGTGCCGACTCGCGCTCGGCCGCGCGGTAGGTGCGAAACCTCTCCGCAATGATCCCCCACGAGACCACGGAGAAGACGGCCAGGACAAACAGGACGAACTTCGCCATGGGCCCGGATTCCATGACCAGGGTCCAGACGTCGAGATTGCCGGCTGCAGCGAGGACCACGGGGGGCACGGTCTCTCCTGGGGCGGGGCGTGGCGCCCGGGGATTGTCTCCTGATCCCGCCGCGTGGCGTGTATCGCAACGCGGCGGTGCGCCGGATCCGGCGCGGCTGCGGTGGCTCCCGCGTCCGTCCCCGCCGAGATTCGTATGCTATCTCAGCCCTCGCGGACCGTCAAAAGCGCGACGCTTGACCGTTTTTGCAGCACGGTGCTAGTGTCCCGAATCGGAACAGCCGCTTCGGCAGTCGGTTACAGGGCCGGTCGCCGATGTGTCGAAAGTCGGATCCCGGCCTTCCCGGAGCTCCGGAACGTCCCGATGCTCAAGACCCTACGCATACGTGACCTCGCCATCATCGAAGATCTGTCCGTCGAATTCGGCGGCGGTCTCAACGCCCTGACGGGCGAGACCGGCGCGGGCAAATCGATCATCGTCGATGCTCTCGGCCTCGCCGCGGGCGATCGAGCCGACTCGACCTCGATTCGACACGGCGCGGATCGAGCGATCGTCGAGGCCGCTTTTCTCGTCGCCGAGGATTCGCCGCTCCGCGACCTCGCCGCTCGAAAGGGTGTCGACCTCGATGGCGACACGCTCGTGGTTCGGCGCGAGGTGGCACGCTCGGGAGGCGGTCGGGTCCTTCTCAACGGCTCGCCGTCGACGGTCACGGTCCTGCGAGAGCTCGGCGACGGGCTGGTCGAGCTTCACGGCCAGCACGAGCACCAGAGCCTCCTGTCTCCGGCCCGTCACCGGGAGCTGCTCGACGAATTCGGCGCGCACCGCGAGGCCTCGAGGCGGGTCGAGGCTCGTCACGGCGCGGTCCTCGAGGCTCGCGAGCGACTCGCGGAGATCCGGGGACGGGCTGGCGAGCGCGACGCGCTCCTCGAGGACCTCACGGCGACCTTGAGAGAAATCGACTCGGTGGCGCCACGTCCGGGCGAGCTGGACGCGCTCGACCGCGAGCGCACGATCCTGCAGAATTCGGGCTCGATGGCCGAGCTCCTGGAAGAGTCGGTCACCCTGCTCTACGAAGGGGACACCACGGCGGCCTCGCTGGCCGCCGCGGCGGCTCGCCGCGTCGAGTCGCTGGCGAAGCTCGACCCCGCGCTGGAGCCGGTCGCCCAGCGGGTCGAGACCGCCCGTGTGGAGCTCGAGGACGCCGGTGCCGCGCTGCGGGACTACCGCGACGGCGGCGACTTCGATCCTGCAAGGCTCGAGGAGGTCGAGGCTCGTCGCGCGGCCCTCGAACGATTGCTGTTGCGGTACGGGCCCGACGAGGCCGCCGCACTCGAGCGACGAGAGGCGGCCCACGCCGAGCTCGAGGCTCTCGGAAACCTGGCGGACCTCGAGACCGCGGCCGTCGAGGCGGTCGAAGAGGCGGAAAGCGCCTACGTCGAGGCCGCCGCGCGACTGGGGCGGGCGCGCTCCAAGGCCGCAGGCCGAATGAAGCCGAGGATCGAGGCGCAGCTCGAGGCTCTCGCACTGCCGCGGGCCCGTTTCGAGATCGCGTTCGCGCCGGCGCGAGGCGACCGGATCGAGCGCGACGGGAAACCCTGGCCCCTCGGGCGCCGAGGCGCCGAGCGTGCCGAGTTTCTCCTGGCAGCCAATCCCGGCGAATCGACCCACGCTCTCGCCAAGGTCGCATCGGGCGGAGAGCTCGCCCGGATCATGCTGAGCCTGCACATGGTGCTAGAGCAGGCCGGGCGAGGTCGGGTCCTGGTATTCGACGAGGTCGACGCCGGGGTCTCGGGGGCCGTGGCGGACGCCGTGGGTGGCCGCCTCGGCGAGCTCGCGGCCAAGCACCAGGTGCTGTGCGTCACCCACCTGCCGCAGGTGGCTGCTCATGCAGAACGCCACTACCATGTAGGCAAGCGCGTCACGGGGCGCAGGACCACGGTCGATATCGCGTCGTTGAGCGGCGAGCAGCGAGTCGGGGAGTTGGCCCGAATGCTGGGCGGCAAGGAGATCACACCGGCATCGACGCGCAATGCGGCCGAGTTGTTGGCCGCCGCGGAAGCGAGGAGAGCGTGAAGCGTATCGCCGTCTATCCAGGGACCTTCGACCCGGTCACCAACGGTCACCTTGATCTCGTCGACCGCGGGCGCAGGCACTTCGATGGGTTGATCATCGGCATCCTGCGCAACGAGGATAAGGAGCCGATGTTCTCGGTCGAGGAACGTGTCGCGCTTCTCGAAGATGCAATCTCGGGCTGGGACAACGTCAGCGTCGACAGCTTCGACGGTTTGCTGGTCGACTACTGCAAGCGAGCAGGCGCGACGGTCATCCTTCGAGGCATGAGAGCGTTGTCGGACTTCGAGTACGAGCTGCAGATGGCGCTGATGAACCGGCGCCTGGAGCCCGAGGTGGAAACCGTCTTCCTGACCCCCACCGAGGCGTACTCCTACGTATCGAGCCGACTCGTTCGCGAGGTGGCGAGGCTGGGCGGCGAGGTCGAAGGGCTCGTTCCGAAGACCGTGGCGACGGCGCTGGCGCGCCGCCTTTCGCCGCCGACACCCTCCGGTCGCGATCCTCGATGAGACCGGCGGTGCCGGGCCGGCTGGCCTTCGGCCGGGAACCGCTGGACCTGCCCCCGGGCCCGTTTCGTTTGGATCCCCTACTCGCGCCGCCCGCTCCCGAGATCGCGCGGTCGCCCTCCGGTGTGGACGAGGCCTTCGATCGACCGTTGGGAAGCCCTCCGATCGAGGAGATCTTCCGCGGGGCCCGAAAGGTCCTCGTGGTGGTCTCCGATGCCACACGATCCACCGGGGCGACCGAATTTCTTCCCTCGCTCGTGGGGCGGATTCAAGCGGCCTGTCGGGCGGAGATCTCCTTCATCGTGGCCAGTGGGATCCACCGAAGCCCGACTCCCGCCGAGGTCGAGTCGATTCTCGGGACCGAGCTGGCCGGGCGCCATCGAACGATCCTGCACGATCCGGATCGTGGATCGAGCCTCTGCGAGGTCGGACGGACGCGTGCCGGGACGCCGGTGCGGGTGCATTCGGCGCTCCGCGAGCACGATCGCATCGTTCTAACCGGGGCTGCCGCTTTCCACTACTACGCCGGTTTCTCGGGGGGGCGGAAGGCGCTGGTGCCCGGCCTCGCCGCGCGGGAGACCGTGACGCGAAACCACCTGCGTGCCCTGCGCCGCGACGGTAGCCGCCACCCGGCCGCCAGTGCCGGGCGACTTCATGGCAACCCGGTCCACCGCGACATGGTCGAGGGCGCCGCGATGATCGAACCGGACCTCCTGGTCAACTCGGTCCTGGATGAGGGCGGTCGGGTCGAACGGCTGTTCGTCGGGCATTGGCGGCGTGCCCACGAGGCGGCATGCCGCTTCGTACGATCCCGACGAACCGTGCGGGTCGATCGCCGGGACCTGGTCGTCGCATCCGCGGGAGGCGATCCTTCCGACATCAACCTCATCCAGTCGCACAAGGCCTTCGACGCCGGCGTGCGCGCGCTGCGACCTGGCGGCGTTTTCATTTTGGTGGCCGCGTGCCCGGAGGGAGCAGGACACGCGGATTTTCTCCCGTGGTTCCGTTTCGATTCCGAGGACGCGTGGGTCCGCGCCCTTCGTGACGATTTTCAGGTCTACGGGCAGACGGCATTGGCCTGGTTCCGGAAGACGCTCGCCTACAAGACGATCCTGGTCTCGCGACTCGACCCGAAGATGGTGGCACGGCTCAACGCACGCCCGGCCGCCGATCTCGAGGAGGCCTTCCGCCTCGCGCGGGAGGAGCTGCCCGCGGGCACGCCGGGCTGGCTGATCTCTCAGGGGGGGCGGATCCTCCCGGATCCGGTAAAGGACTCGATATGACACGATTCATCCCCGCCGCGGCCGTTGCGGTGCTGATCGTTCTCTCCGGATGCACGGAGAGCCTCCCCCCTTCGGAGCGCTCGGTCGTGCTGGTAACCCTCGACACGACGCGCGCCGACCGGCTCGGGGTTTACGGCGGCACGGCCGTCCCGACGCCCAATCTCGATCGAATCGCGCGCGAGGGTGCAATGTTCGAGAGCGCCATGGCCCAGGCGCCGCTCACGCTGCCGTCTCACGCGGCCATCTTCACCGGACGCTATCCGTCGGCTCTCGGGGTGCGTCACAACGGCATCTACCGGCTACCGGAGTCGGCAACGACGCTGGCCGAGCGATTGCGCGATGCAGGCTTCAAGACCGCCGGGTTCGTTTCCGCGTTCGTGATGCAGCGCGGGTTCGGCATCGAGCAGGGCTTCGATTTCTTCGACGACGTGCCGGTGGACCGCTATCAGGGTACCCGAGACCGGTTGTTCGAGGCCCAGCGCAGCGCGGACGACGTCAACGCCCAGGCCTTCCGCTGGCTCGACGACAACGCGGGTCAAGGGCGCTTCTTTTTATGGGTGCAGTACTACGACCCGCACGTTCCGTACGACCCTCCCGAGAAGGAAGGTCGAGAATTGAGCGGAAGCGGGTACGACCGCGAGATCTCGTACGTCGACGCCTGCTTCGGCGATCTGGTCAACCGGCTCGAGCAAGAGGACCTGCTCGATTCCGTCGTGCTGGTCGTCGCCGGGGACCACGGTGAGGGTCTCGGAGATCACGGCGAGAAGACCCACGGGGTCTTTCTCTACGAAGAATCGCTGCGGGTGCCGTTTTTCATTCGCGCGCCGGGGCTCGTGCCGTCGGGAAGGATCGTCGAAGGGCCGGTCGAGCTCGTCGACCTCACGCCGACGGTCCTCGACCTTCTCGAGCTACCGCCGCTCGAGCGGGCAGGGGGCTCGAGCCTCGTTCCGAGAATCGAGGGCGAGGATGACGGTTCTGGCGCGAGAGCGTTCGCCGAGACCTACATGCCGCGACTCGACTACGGGTGGAGCGAGCTGGCAGCGGTCCGTGACGGTCGCTGGAAGTTCGTCCAGGCGCCCACGCCCGAGCTCTACGATCTGCGCGACGATCCCGGGGAGAGGCTCAATCTTTTCTACGAGGAAACCGAGCGGGGCGAGCGCATGGCGGCGGCGGTGGCAGAGTGGCTCGCCACCGTCGCGGATCCTTCCGCCGAGGGCGAGGCGAGCCGGACGCTGTCCGCCGACGAGGAGGCGCGCCTGAGGAGTCTCGGCTATTTGAGCGGAGAGTTCTCGCAGACGGTGGGGGACGTCGATGACATCGAGCGCGCCGACCCCAAGGAGATGATGGCGGAGCTCGAGAGATTCATGGAGGGGCGCCGCCTGCTGGACGGCGGCCGACCGGATCTGGCGCTCGAGAGCGTGGAACAGATCCTCGCCGAGAACCCGTGGAACCACCAAGCCCGCGTGACACGCATCCTGGCCCTGATCCGCCTCGAGCGGTACGAGGAGGCCGAGGAGACGGCGCGGGATCACGTCCAGGCGACGGCGAAGGATCCCGCGGCATCCGAGATCCTGCGCGAGGGCGCGATGGAGCTCGTTGCCGCCGTCTATCGTTTCCAGGGGCGCCTTCGAGAGGCGGAGGAGCACTACCGACTCGTTCTCGAGCTCAATCCCGGCAACGAGAGCTCGGCGGTCGATCTGGCGCGTCTGCTGATCGAGACCGGACGGCTGAAGGATGCCGCCGTCGTGGTGGACGAGCTTCTGCGGCGACGTCCCGAGAGCGGGGTCGGACTCGCCACCCGCTTCATGCTGGAGGAGCGCTCGAGGGATCGCACGGCCATGGCTGTCACCGCGGCCCGCATGGCCGATGTCCGGGGCGGGGATGCCGATGTCCTTCTTCGTGCAGGACGCCTGCTGCTCGAGGCGGATCCGGCGCGCGCCGCGATCTGTCTCGAGCTTGCGCTGGAGAGTGTCCAGCCTAGCCCGCAACTGATGTTTCATTTGGGGAACGCGCAGGTCCGGTCCGGGCGGCTCCAGGACGGCCGTCAGAGCTTCCTGATCGCCAGCCGGATGATGCCCCGGGATCCCGAGCTGCAGTTCCGGCTCGGTGCGGTCGCGCTCGAGATGGGAGACGAGAAAGAGGGCCGATTCCGCATGCAGCAGACGGTGCGTCTGGACCCGCGCTATACCCGTGGGCTCACGACGCTGGCACGCTGGCTCGTGGACCAGGGTCGGGATGCCGAGGCCCTGGAGACCGCCCGAGATGCGGCAAAACGCAACCCGGCGGACCCGGAGGCGCAGCAGCTGATCGACGAGTTGGGCCCGTAAAGCCATCCCCCTTTTGCGATATACTGCCGCCGGATGCAACGACTGCTCTATGTCCTGCTGCTTCTGGCGATCGGCTCCCCGTGCAACGAGGCGGCGCAGCCTGTCATTCGCCTCGTCGACTTCGAGGACGTCGCCGTCACCGGCGCGACCGCCAACCGCATCCTCGGGGCCATCGAAGAGGCCGAGGAGCAGGGCAACGACCTCATCCTGATCGAGCTCGATACGCCGGGTGGGTACAGCGACGCCCTTCAGGACATCGTCAAGGGCATGCTCGGTTCGGACATCCCCATCGTGGTGTGGGTCGGGCCCTCCGGGTCACGGGCCGCCTCGGCGGGATTCTTCATCATGCTCGCCGCGGACGTCGCGACGATGGCCCCCGGCACGCGGTGCGGTGCCGCGGCCACCATTTACTCCAGCGGCGAGGGTAAGGAAGACGACGTTCTTCTCAAGAAGGCGAACAACGACATGGCCGCGCTGCTGCGCTCGATCGCCGAGCACCGCGGCCGCAACGTCGAGAAGGCCGAGGCCGCCGTCTTCGCCGCCGACGCCTACTCCGAGATCGAGGCCCTCGACGAGGGGCTGATCGAGCTGGTGGCCAAGGATCGGGACGACCTCCTGG